>Kit_p2__coassemble_690_pt1 | contig 28521 bp, 22 predicted proteins | sample Kit_p2__metabat2_low_PE_055 | metagenome-assembled genome bin Kit_p2
ATCTTATCCGATTTAAACGGGTATTCCTATTATATAAAAAAAGAAATCCCTCCCGCAAGCCTCCCGGGGGGATTTCTTCCTTTTGTTTTCATGGTTGGAGCCGTTTTTCCTGAATAAAATCACACAGCCTCTCCACTGCGTCTCCATGAATCTGCTTTTTCTGCTTTTTTACCATATCCTCAGCAGCCGTTTTATCATTCATAAGCTGGATTCCTTTTTCCACCTGCCCTTTCAAGGTCATTGCCGACCAGCTCATTCCTGCCTTTGTAAAAAATTTACGATTCACTGTTTCACAGCCCGGAATAGGGGCCGTATGGATCATGGGAACTCCCACCACCGCCGCCTCTGTAGAGGTCAGCCCTCCCGGTTTGGTAAACAGCACATCACAGGCTTTCAGATACAAAGACATCTGCGTGGTAAATCCAAGAATCTGCGCTCTCTGTTCTTCTGCAAACTGTTTTTTCAGCTTCTGTTCTGCTTTCTTATTGCTTCCGCAGATCACAAGAATTTTTTCCGTGGAGGTTTCTTCCAGAAGCTTTTCTACCAGCTCCGAAAGATCTCCGGCGCCCATGCTTCCTCCTGCTGCCAGGAAATATTTACCGTCCGGATCCAGCCCCAGCTTTCTTCGGGCTTCCTCCCTGCTGATCTCCCTGTGGCAGCTTTTTGCCACCGGAATCCCGAATGCGCGAAGCTTCTTCTCCGGAAGTCCCCGTTTTACGCAGGATTTCTTCATGGCTTCATGAGGAAGGATATAATAATCACAGTCCGTTTCCTCCCAGAAAGGAATACAGGTATAATCTGTCATTACCGCAACCGTCAGAGGAAGCTTCATTTCCTTCCGTTTCATATAGGTGATCGTCTCTGCCGGATAAAGATGAGGCATTACCAGTACATCCACCGGATGCTCCTTCAGATAGCTGTCCAGATATTTTGCCATTCTGCCGTTCACATAATAAACCGGCGATCTTCGCATCAGACGGCTGATCACCATACCAAGCTTATAAACCATACCAAAAAGTCTGGGAGTTTTTTTCACAATCTGCACATAGCCGTCCCCTACCAGCCGGGATACGCCCTCTCCTGCAAGTCCCAGATAATCCAGAACATAAGCTTCATCTCCCCTGTCATGCATTTCTTCTGCAATGGCTCTTGCTGCGGAGTTATGCCCGCCGCCTGTATTGCAGGATAAGATCAATGCTTTCATTCCAACCTCCATTCTCCGCCTTCCCGATATGCGGCATTGGCTTTCAGACAGTGTTTGTGTATCACGATCCCCGACAGCAGAAGACAGCCGGCAAGAAGCACCTTGTGCCGAAGAAAGCAAAGTGACGTAACCGCAAATCCCAGAAAAGCATAAATACTTTTTCTGGTATTAGATTTCATAGGGATCACCGCCACAAACAATAAGTACCAGAAGATCAAAAACGCCAGAGGCTTCCATATGGGAAGCAGTCCGATCAGCACACCAAAAGAAACTGCGATGGCCTTCCCTCCATGACCTTTCTGAAAAACCGAATGTGCATGTCCAAATACCGGAGCCGCCATCACCAGAGCAAAGGGCCAGGCATCTATCCCAAGCCGCCGGCTGCACAGCATCACCGGCAAAGCTCCCTTAGCCAGATCACAGATCAGAACCAGAACTCCGCATAGAGCGCCTCCGCAGGCAAAGGCATTAAAGGTTCCCGGATTACCATCTCCAGAAGCTTCTTCCACATCTACCCCTTTCATAAGCATGGGAACAAGACGTCCGAAAAGAATACTTCCCGAAATCCATCCCAGAATCACATAGAAATAATACCCGTATTCCATATCCTCACACCTTCCTGCAGAAAATTGAAATTAACTCGCCACTTATAGAAGTGGGAGTCTTCTCGACTGAGATAAATTTATAACAGCATACTCCACATACAGATCGTCGGAAGAGACAATAAGGTGGAAAAGATCACCATTTTTGTGGCAAAAGGAGAATCCACCCCATATTTTTCCGCAAGGATACTGGTTGTTGCCCCTGCCGACATGGCTGCCAGAAGCACACAGATCCCGAATGCATTCCGATCCAGAGGAAGAAAACGACAGATCACATACACCACACCGGGGATCACGATCAGACGATGAAAGGTGAATTTCACCACTGTCATATCCCAAAAATCCTTCAGGTCAATGTCTGCCAGGATCATTCCCACTACCATCATAGACATGGCAGTATTGCAGTTTCCCAAAGTATCCACTGCTCCTGTAAGTCCGGACGGAAGCTTCCATCCGGTAAGCATCATCAGAAGCCCCAGTTCACTCATAACAATACAGGGATGCGTCAAAACCTTTTTTATAGTGGCTTTTCTGTTTGTTGTCCCGGAAAAAACCGCCAATCCTGAGGTCCACATCATAATTCTCTGGGGAATCAGATAAATGCTGGCAAGAACCAGCCCTTCTGCACCATAGATTCCCTCTGCAATGGGATTCCCCAGAAATCCCGCGTTCGAGCAGATCGTTCCGTATCTCAGACATTTATTCCTTCCCTCCGGCTCCTCCCGAAAAGCAATCCTTCCATATAATACACAGAATACCTGAATCCCTATGGAGATCAGGAGGACCTCCAGATAATAACCGAGTCTTCCCTCTACCGGACTGCTCATAAATGCATGGAGGATATTACATGGCAGGATCACATAAATTACCAGATCATTCATGTTCTTCTGTCCCTGTGGTCCGATCATCCCCAGACGCTTTACTGCAAATCCGGCTGCCACCAGAAGAAAAATCGTCACCTGCAGCGTTAGTATTTTTTCCATAATATTCCTCTTTTCCTGTTCCCTTTTAAATAGAACCAGTTTAGCACAACAGAAAAATATGTGCAATAAAAAAGAAGGCAGACAAAAAGGAAGGCAGACTCTTGACGTTTCTCTTCTGACTGTGCTAAAATATGACCTGTCCAAAACAAGGTGTGGACTTTTTTGGTAACGCCACTTTTCGCCACACAATTACCTTCCGGTAGTTGTGTGGCTTATTTTTTTGTCCGGAGGAAAAAAATGAACGAAACTTTTATGAAAGAAAAACCTGTTTTTCCACTGATCGTATCCATGTCACTTCCCATGGTAATCTCCATGCTGGTAAACTCTCTCTATAATATTGTGGACAGCTTTTTCGTGGCAAATATCAGTGAAAACGCCATGACCGCCCTTTCCCTGGTCTACCCTGTCCAGAATTTTGTCAACGCCATTGCAATTGGCTTCGGTGTGGGAATCAGTTCTCAGATTTCCCTGTATCTGGGTGCGGGACGACGGGATCACGCGGATATCGCCGCCACTCATGGCACCGTTCTGTCCGTTATACATGGACTGGTAATGATGATCCTCAGTATTGCCATTATGCCCTTCTTCCTTGGGCTGTTTACTTCTGATCCTGAGGTGATCGAGCTGGGAATCCGCTACTCCGGAATTGTTTTCTGTTTTTCCGTTGTGGTAGGTCTGAACCTTGCCTTTGAAAAGCTTTTTCAGGCAGTGGGAAGGATGAAATCCTCCATGATGGGTCTGATGTGCGGCTGCCTTGCCAATATCATCCTGGATCCTGTGCTGATCTTTGGTCTGGGACCTTTTCCTGCCATGGGAATGGAAGGCGCAGCCCTGGCAACCGGCCTGGGACAGGTACTGAATCTGGTGATCTATCTTATCATATACAAAGCAATGCCGCTTCAGGTACGTCTAAGACGGACATGCCTGAAGCCGGCTGCCTCCATAGACAAAAAACTTTATTCCATAGGAGTTCCGGCAATCCTGAGCCTTGCCCTTCCTTCTCTGCTGATCTCTGTTTTGAACAGTATTCTGGCTGTTTACTCTCAGAGTTATGTGGTAGTTCTGGGAATCTATTACAAGCTGCAGACCTTCCTTTACCTTCCTGCCAGCGGGATCGTTCAGGGTATGCGGCCGGTGATCGGCTATAATTACGGTGCGGGAGAACACAAACGTGTGAAAAAAGTCTATCTTGTCACCCTTGCCATGACCAGCATGATCATGCTTCTGGGAACCGTGATCTGTCTTGCGGTTCCAGGACAGCTTATGGGGATGTTTACGTCCAATGCAGAAACCATTCTCGCAGGAAAAACAGCTCTCCGTATCATCAGCGCAGGCTTCCTGGTTTCTTCCGTATCTGTCACAGCCTGCGGCGCTCTGGAAGGACTTGGAAAAGGAGCCCCTTCACTGATAGTCTCTCTTTTCCGTTATGTGCTTGTCATCATTCCGGCAGCCTTTGTTCTAAGCCGTATCTTTGGGGCAGTGGGCGTATGGCACGCCTTCTGGATTGCAGAAGCAGTAACTGCTGTGGCTTCAGGGATTATCAGTAAAAAAACTGTGGGGGAACAATAACCAAAAAGGAAGAGGATTCCGTCTCTCAGACGGACTCTTCTTCCCCATTTTTTTCTATTGGTTTGGCCTTTTTCGTGTGTTTTCCGCATGTAATATATATGGACGCAAAGCTTTTTTATAATTCTTTAAATATTTATTCAAAGGACTGTCCTTTCGATTTCTGAAATAAACCACTGAAAAGAAGTCACTATGTTCCAGCATATATTGTATGAAATTATCATATACTTTTTTATTCTTTATTTCATCTACAAAATATTCTTTCATTTATTTCTCCCCAAAACCAGATCTGTTCCGCAATTAATGACAGAGTCGGTGTACCTTCTTGAACATTACTTTTTTATATCCGGACATAAAAAATAATTGGGGGGATATTTCCATCTTAAGGAATCCTTTCCTGTATCCAATCTATCTTTTTCTGACAAATAAAACTCATTATAACCGTATATATGTGCAAATTTTTTCTGTAATACATCTTTTGCCAATCTGCTTCCAATATATGAATTTACTTTATATCCTGACATATCCCCTTCTTTATCATATATTACTGTATAAAGTTCTCTTATCATTGCCCCATGTGAACTACTCGGCAACTAAGTTGCCAGAGCATCTGAAATCTGGCGGAATACCGCCTTTTTTCAGGGTGCGTCCATGACACCACTACTGCTTGCCTTTCGGCTATACAGCTACTTTTATTATTTCCGGATTTTTCAGTCCGGTTACAGACAGTTCTTTCGGGTTTCCGGATACGGAAAGATATTTCCGCAGGATATTAAATGCCCCTACTGCATCTGCATGAAATCTTACTCCGTCAGTGATATACACGCCCCGCTCTTTTCGGTTTGATGCTTCTGCATATAACTTTGATACTTCCGGTGCAAAAGGACTGCACTGGCTGGTATAGCTTTCTTCCTGTCTTACTAATTGAATCCCATATAGTTTCAACTTATATTCCAGCATGATATACAGCTTGTTATATGGCAGTCCGTGAAACTTCTGGTTTGTCTTGTGTCCCAAGGCTTTTTCTTTACGGATATTTCGGATATCTCCTATGACTACACAGCTGATTTCTTCTTTTTTACAGTATTCTGCAAGCCATCTGGTCACCTTATGGAGATAATCCTTTACTGCATTCTGCTTTTTCTGATACAACTTCCGGATATGCTTCGATGAACCCGGATATTTTATACCTTTTTCTGACTGCTGTGCATACCATACAGACTGTACTCTGGCAATTTCTTTGTGGAAGTATCTTTCCAATGAAAGGTATTTCCTTCCAAGAATAAAAGTCCTGCCATTTCCCGAATCATAACAGGTCACCAGATTGTGAAGTCCAGGATCGACAGATAAATAATGGTCATTCAGGGAAAGCTGTTCCGGTTCTTCCATCTCATAGATAACGATAAGGTCGCATGTTCCATTTTCCGGCGGGTAGATCCTCAGCTGTTTTATCTGATCCATGTTCCTGAAAATCTTATTTTCAAGATATAGAAATTGTTCATGGATCCCGTAAGTTTCTTCCATATAGTTTTTCAGACCCTTTGACAGAGACAGTCGCAACCGGTCTGAGCCTTTCTCATGCCGGATACCCATCTGCATGTATGTGACAGGTATATTGTCCTGTTTAAAACGGGGCGGATTTGGATCTTTAATCCCTCCGGTCCTTTTCAGGACATAAAATGATTTCCATGCTTTGTCCAGCTGCCTGCAGGTCTCCTGCGCTGTCTGTGACGGAAGCTGTCTGTACCACAGATTTCCCTTATGCATTTTTTTCTGATAATACCAGTCAGGATACTCTTCCAGCCCCAGTTCTTTATAATGACGGCGTTCATAGTTGCAGACATTCCAGAGTTTGGAAGCTGCATAACACATATGCCCTATGATATTGGAATATTCCGGCCGGACCTTTACAGATGTTCTGCGTGACAGCAGCATTCCTCTCCCCCCTCGTCCATTCATGCGGATGGGTATTTACAATCCGCTTTGAACTAATACGACTTGCTCTGATGTTCAATATAACGGCGGATATTTTCCTCAGATACGGATCCGATTGTTTCCACATAATAGGAATGGTTCCACAGTTCCCCCTTCCACAGCTGGTTTCTTATTTCCGGAAAACGTTCGAATAGTTTTCTGCCGGTGATCCCCTTCAGATATTTGACGATTGCTGTTATGGACAGCTTCGGTGGAGCTGATACAAAGCAGTGGACATGATCGCCTTCACCACATTCGAATAAATGAACAGAAAAGCCCTTATCCTCAGCAATCTGCTGCACCAGTTCCTGCAGGTATTCTTCAATTTCCGGGGTTAATATTTTCCGTCGGTATTTCACTGACCATACCATATGGTAATTGATATTACATACACAAGTCCTATAACGTATTAGATTTTCTTTCATTCATATAGTATAACACAATGGGCAAAAACACGCAATGATTTATCGAACATATTTTCGGTTATTCATATATCTGTTACAGCATTAGAGAGGGAAAGTAATAGTAGGAAGAAAATACAAATAATATTAAATAGGGATTATTAATGCTATTTACTTTGTGCAGATATGCACAATCCTGCGCTTTCATCTCGGTAATTAAATTGCCGAGGATTCCCGCTTATTCTCCTAAAACAATTTCAAAACCATAAAAAATATATTCTGAATAAAAAGATGTCAAATAATTTCGAAAAACGATTTCATACAACAAGAAAAGAATCCAACATATGAGTATCGCTTTCTGACAGCAGAACAGCCCTTTTAAATCCGCCCAAACACAGGATTTCCCTGCCTGTTTCCGAAAATATCCCCGGACATATAAAGGATTCCATTCATCCAGACAATCTATCCATTTATAGTAAGAACGATACTGCAAAAAATTAGCGCATGGAATCAGACACCATCCGGATCCCATACAGATAATATAGCTTATCGTTTCGATTGTACTTCTTCTATATATATCCCTCATACCATATACGAAAACAAACAAATAAATAAGTACTCCAAAAAATACCTTACCAGTCTCATCATATCTATGATCCGGTTTTCTTTTCATAGGTTTCCGCCTCCCTTGAACATTAATGTTCAGACATTACTATTGGCAAGCAAAATACTTAGTATTTTAATTCTCCCCAGTAAGATTCATAGTATCTTCTCATTATTTTCTGATATTTTTTGTCTTCAGAAAGTGCATCGTATAACTTTTTATTTTTCAGAAGATATGACATATAAGTCAGCCATTCATTATCCTTTAACAGAAGCGCCTGCTTTACCTGATATCTAACAGCATACACCAGCAACTGAGAATCCATTTTTTCCAGTCTCTCCATGATCAAAAATGCTCCCGGCCAATTAAGATCCTGCAGCCACTCCAGCATCTCATATGTGTAATTATTTAATTCTTCATCAGTTTTTTCACATATTACTTTTGCACAATTTTCCCACGACCATTTATATTCTACAGGCTGCATCAATACAGATAAGGATTTTATCTTTCTCGCTTCTCTAAGAGCTGCTTCCTGAATCTCTATCGGTTGTTCCTCATCCAACATTTCATATAAAGTATCAATATCTACCGTCATATTAACATTCTCCCTCCCGAATCGGCAGATAATGCCAGTCTCATGATTAATCCAATTGTAATATTTAAGTTTTACATACTTTAGCCCTCCATTTAAAAGCTTTACGTCAGAAATCCAGTCAAAGTCAGGAAAATGCGTTAAAAAGCTTTTCCCAATCTACATTTATTTCGTAATCGTTAATATAAAGCCTGTAATCTTCTGGTTTCTCCGGTAAATAACTATAATAAATCCCATCTCCCATATTTTCGCTTATTTTATGTCCCAAATAAGTAAAACTGCTGTTTTCTGTATCTCTTACATTCCTTTTTTTCCAGCTCTTTTCTGTGTCATCCATCAGAATAATATAATAGCTGCCTGTATTTTCCTCACGCATAATACCTACTGTATAATATATGGTGTTATGGTCTCTTTTTATATGCCATTCTATATCTGCAAATAAAGAACCCGGAAGTATCCATTTATTATGTTTTTTTGAATAAATGTTTAATTCCATCGTTCTATTTAATTCCGGAACAAAGGCAGTTTCTTTCCCCACAACCGGCTGTCCCTGAATATTTGTTTTTCCATAAAATGACATTGCCTCTTCCAGAGAAGAAAATGACACTGTATTTCTGATTATGGACAACAAAAATCCCGGAACAAGCATGATAGCTGCAATACCCCATATCCATTTTTTTAGTGTTCGTTTTTTCTTTTTTTTATGTATCACTCCAACTGCCACATAACCGAGCATAATAAAAAACTGTACATGATCCGCAAGCCTGTTAAGCTCCTGAAAATCCAATCATTCACCCCCTGAATCCTCTGTTCTCAAATATCTCTTCCCAGTCTACCGTTATTTCATAATCATCAATATAAAGTTTATAATTTTCCGGAACAGCAGTTAAGTAGCTGTAATAAAAACCATACCCCCAACTATCTTCTCCTCTTGGACCAAAATAAATAAAATCACTGTTTTCTGTATCTCTTACATTCCGGTGTTTCCAATTCCATTCTGTGTTATCCCATAAAAACACATAATAATTGCCTGTATCCCCATCCCAGGTAATTCCCGCAATGTATTTCTGGGTGTTATCATCGCATTCAGAGTGTGACTTTCCATTGGGAAAAAAATAGTTAGGAAGTTTCCATCTATTATTTTTTTTGTCAAACACATTCAACTCCAACATACCGCCAAATTCCGGAACAAATGCTGTTTTTTCTCCAACAAGAGCCTGTCCATGCTGTTTGGTTTTACCATAAAAAGATACCGCTTCTTCCAGAGAGGGAAAGGATATTGTACTCCGAACGATATTTAGGATAAAAGAAGCTGCCAGCAGTATAATGGAAATACATACTCCCAATTTTTTTACCTTTTTCAAAATCTGTTTTTTCTTTTTACAGATCAGCAAGGTACCTCCCCAGCTAATCACCCATAGAAACATGATATCCCCTAATATCCTGTCAAATTTTTGAAAATCCAATTCTCTTCCCTCCTTATCAAAATAATCTTCAAGCTTTTATTATTCATTCCATTTCAAAAGCTGCAATAATTCCTCCCGCATTTCCTTATATTTTTCTTTATAAAAAGCTCCTTCCTGTTCAAATATTACCAGACCTGTTTTTTCTGAAAAAACAACTACCGCCGGCAATCTATAGCGCCCCTTTTTCAGCAATATCCTGGATTCAGACAACAATCTATCGCGAATTTCAGCATCATACTCATCCACACAGAGAAGAAAAATCAATGAAACAGATTCTGTCCTGCATTTTTTCATCGGAATATTTTTCAATATGTATCAGTTTAAAAATTCGTAATTCTTCCTGTGACGGCCGCATATATATCACACATTCACCGCCTCCTGAAATGAAATACTTCTTTACAAACTGATAATTTTTGTTTATGCAGTTTTGACCTGTACACGCTTCGATGTCCGTATATCCCATATCATACATATGTCTGAACCTTTCATGACGTCCCTTGCTGACAAATGGATTAATATAACTGAAAGGCTGCCAGATTCCCCTGCTGTTTTCTGTGTATTTGAACCCCTTTTTGTACTGATGTTCATAATACAACATACACACAAAATACCCTACAATTAATATTTGAGCTCCCGTGGACAATATCCTTTCAAACCAATCATAGTATATCCCTCTGGAACACATGGTTATCTCATAAGTAAAAGGAATTATTCCCAAAAATATCGTCAGTGTTTTTATTAAAAATAAGCCTTTTAATTTTGGCAAAAATGTTTTACCTGTTTTTTTTCTAAAACACCCTTTGGCATATAAAGGATTTTTATTATTTTATTCGGCATCACCCAGAACACTAATAAATATACTAATGTCAGCATACCATATCCTAAATATTTTTCAGCGCATTCCATTAAAATGAAGATTACCAAAACCCCTGCTGCCCAAATATGTGTATTCATATACAACTCCTTTCAAGAAATCCATGACATTATCAACATATTTTTCTGTAATATCTTTAATGTACCTGAAACTCTCATATCCTCCTCCATAATTTATCCTGTTTTCCTATATTACTTTCTATATGTATGTATCCATCCACAAGGCAGCAGGATTCTGTCTTTATCGGGGTCTCTTTGTGACAGAATCTCGAAAATATTTTCTTTCATTCTGTCATATTCCTCATAGCCAAACCCCTTCTGCATTCCGGGAATATACATTTTTTCTTCTTTTAAAACCACCCCGACCGGAAGGGCAAAAAAACTGTTGCGCTGGAGGATCTCACCGCAGAATATCTCTTCAAAAACATGAGATTTTTCTTCCACATAAATAAAATATGTTACATAAGGAAATCCTAATGGCAAAGTTCTTTTGGAAGCATGGCAAACTTCTTTACGGACAAACTGGTTCATCATTTCAATGTGCTCTTTTTTTAAACGGCGCTGGTACATTTGAACAAGTATTTGTAGATTGTTATTTTCGCGGTCTTCTGCTGCATCCAGTTTTATATTATCCTCCATATTCCCACCTGTCCCTAATAGCAAATATTCCGTTCCATGAAACTTTTCCTGAAACGCCGTCTCAGTTTCATTAAACATTTTAGAATATTCTGAAAATCTTTTATAAAAGAATGTTTCATAATTATTATTACGGAGACATTTTCTGCATATTGCTTTTTCTTTAAAGAATGCACCCTGGTTCTTTTTTCTCTCAGCGTTAATAATTCCATTATAGTATATATAAAATGCCAACCACAAAACCCTACTAATCGCTAACGAGGAAAAAATTATAAGATCAGGCCATACAACTGAATAATACCTTCCCACATTTTCCAATCTGGTAAAAGCAACAATAATATATATACTCCTTATTATCATTACAGGCATTTGAATCATTGCAATAATCTGGCAAAAATAATAACCTTTCAGCTTTGCCATTTTGCTATTAGGATTCCTTTTATAATTCTTCCGAAAACATCCTTTTACATATAAAGGATTTGACGAGTCTTCCCGCAGGGCGACTTCTGATGCTTTATACCTGTTACGTCCAAACTCATTGCACTGTGACACACGAAATTCATATCCCCAATTCCCAACCAATACCACAGGTAAAAAAAACACATCCAGAAAAAGTCCCAGATGGCCTCCCCAACTCCCCCGCATTACATGGAAGACAAGTAAAATCACAAACATCAAAAGAAATATGATATATTCCTTTAAAATATCAATAATATCTCTAATAACCATTTCATAATGCTTCGCTTTTTTTCTGCGCTTTATTACAGACTTCATTCACTTCCCTCCATAATAGTTGTATAAACTTTACAACGGTATCTCCGGAAGCGGCAGGGTATACCGCTTCCCTTAAACATTACTTTTTTCTATTTTGACAAGAAAAATAATTCGGTGGATATTGCCATCTTACAGCATCCTTTCCCGTATCCAAGCTTTTTTCTCGTTGAACAATATGCTTCTGAATAAATAAATTATCCTCTGATTTTATTCTTGCTTCACTTCCCATATACCGATTAGAAGTATAATTACATATATATCCCTCCTTATCATATTTCACGGTGTATAACGTACGACAAAGTTTTCCATACTTCAACCCACCATTTTCTACCGGAAAAAGGTACGTCTCAAAAATCCATTTATCCAGATTCCCTTTTTTATATATATAAGATTCTTTATCAATACTGCAAATACCCAAATCAGGAAAATAATTTGTTTTTTCAAGATATTCAGGCTTGTCCCCTTCACATTTCACTACATCTATATATGAAAGAAAATAAATATCTGATTCCTCATCTCCCACAATTCTATATTTCAAATAAAAAATATAGTTTTCGGAATATAGAATTGAACAAAAGTATCGAGGTTTTTCTTTCAGATATGAAAACGCTGAAATCAAATTTCCGTCTTTTCTATACTTAAACCTATATACTTGATTTCTTTTCCGGGGAATTTTTTTATAAAAAGTTCCCCTTTTTTCATTTCCCGTAATCAAGTCAATTACAGGGCTTGGTGTATGTGCCCCCAAATCAGAATATCTATAATTACTATATTTTTCATATTTCACCTGATTCTCTTGAATATCAAATAACTCACGTCCAATACCATTACACATTTCCTGCAAAATTAGAAACAATACACTTTTTTCCATAAAATCAGAAATACATTTTTCTTCAGATGATTTTGTGATATTATTTCCTGAAAGATTATTATTAAATCTTTCCTGATTATGCTGTTTATAAAACTCTGATAATTTACAGATTGTATTTTTATACTTTTCGTATTCATTCTCTCCCAAATATTTTTTCGTCTGAATCTCTATAATCTCCGGCACATTAAGAAAAGCATTTAAACACTTATATGACTCCTGATATATTTCCTGCTTTTCATAAAATTCACTAGTCAGTTGTCTCCAAAATATGTTTTGTTGATGCATATATTTTCTCTCCTCTTTTCTTGGCTTAGATAATCAAAACTTTACGTCAGACTTCCAGTCAGAACCAGATCAAAAACCCTCTAAATTCAACCTTAACGAGCTTTCCATAAGTAGAGCAAAATAAAATCAACCAGAACCGGGTAAATGCCTTAAATTCTTTCATAATCCTGTCTATATTGAGAAGCGCAAGACTTACATATATTTTTTCTTTACAGAGTTTCTGGATATTTTGAATTCTACGCTCAAAATCTCAATCTCCACTTTCGTCTCCTACATTACCCAATGATCCTACGAAATCTATCGCTTTATGTGCCACGAATCCTGCAACTGCTGATGCTGCTTTTTTATCGCGCCAACTACTAATTTACCCAGCCAACTTCCTATTGAAATCACCGAACAGCCACTGTAATCTGCAAGATTTACTGCATTATTTTCGCAGTATGCATACATATTTTTCCAAGACTTCCACTGTTCATCTGTCCGTCCGCACAGATAAACCTTCTAATCTCCGAATCATAATACCTGTTCTTCAGGTAATACATTCCCGTCTCTTTGTCGTAGTAGTAGGCCTCTGTAGCAGAAAGGATTCAGCTGACCTATGGTATCTTTCCTGCTTCCTGTGATGCTCAGGATTTTTCCCCAGCTGTTATAAGTATAATTTACAACGGTATCTCCGGGCTTGTCAATTCATCTGTTACCCCAACGATCACATTTAAAGGTGCCTGTAGTATGGCAGACAGACGCACCAGCATCTCCACATCCATCTTCGTATCCCCGTTCTCTATACGGGAAACTGTCACCTGTGACACCCCCAGTTTTTCCGCCAGAGCTTCCTGACAAAGATCACAGCGCTTCCTCAGCTTACGGATCCTCTGGCCCATCTCATATCTCTTTCGGTTAAATTCTTTCATGATCTGAAGTCCCCCTTTTCTTATCTTTTGTAAAATAACAGCCCTTTGGCTATTAGAACGTTTGTTCTTTTTCATTATACCATAAAGGGTGTCCAATAGAACGGGACGAATGGAAAATTTCTTAAATTTTTTTCAAAAAATCTATATCGCAAATAATCCTGTCCAGGTATTCCTCCCGATCACCCCATCTGTTTCCAGCAAGTAATCTGTCTGGAATCTTCGGACTGCCTCTTCCATACCTGTTCCAAATATCCCGTCTATATTTCCCAGATAGATCCCTTGCTCTGCCAGAAATCCTTCTGCCAGCACCACAAACGTACCTTTGCTTCCATACCGGACAAGGGCTGTCCCCGCTGCCTCCTTACATTTTTCATCAAAACGTTCTCCGGACAAAGGGATTTTTTTGCCGTACAGGCGGTTCAGGATATCTTTCCACACCACAAGGGCTGCCTGTCTGGTTCTGGGGCCAAACCTTCCATCCGCCTCCAGAACCGCACCGCATTCCCGCTTAAGAAGGTTTCCATACCATGTGTTCAGCCAGTTCTGGAACACCCTGATCTGGCCAAATGGTATTGCTGTCTCTGCCCCCGGCACTTCCGTTTCCCCATCATAATCGATCAGACAGTACCCCTTAATATTAGGGTCGTTCAAGGCATAACTTTTTTCCTTCACTGTGCCTCCGTTTCTGTCTCCATAAAGTGCAGATGTATTTCCCTCATTTGTATACACCCTGCCGTTTCTTACCGCAGTCACCCGGCCGATGTGCTCGTAGGTAAAAACGATCAGCGCCCCAATCTGCGGTCTGGAGGAAGTCCTCCCCTTTCTTTCAAAAGCCTGATAAGTAGAAAAGCAATGATAGCCTTTATAGGTCTGCCTGGTCATACAGAAATGCTCCAGGGCCTTTTCTGTTCCAAAAGTCTTTGCCTCCAGCCAGAACTGGTAGGTACAGCACCAGGGCTGTCCCTGACACCCCATCAGTCCCCAGGAGTCCACGTCCCGGGAATATTTCGTATAATTATTCTGCCCGGCATTGGCATCCGGGTCATCCAGGCCAACTGCACCGGCCTTCTCCTGATAACCGATCTGTGCTTTTGCCAGTTCCAAAAGCTTCTCTGATCCGTTCATATCACGCCGCCTCCTTTTCTGCATTCTCCTTCAGTATATCGATCACTTTTCTTATCATGGCAGGCAAAGGGACACCCATAAGCCCTGCATTCTCCACAATAGAAAGAAGCTCGTTTGCTATAAAACCGATACACACTGCATTTCTTATGTAGTCCATGCCAAGGAGCCTGTCCATACGGGCTGCGATCAAAATATAAAAAAGTGTCATCCCTTTCCTGCAAAGTCCCTTCCACCCGGCTCTGCTTTCCAGCGCCCCATTAGGGGATTTTGGGCTTTTGCCAAAGACCGCAGGAAGAAGGAGCCCGCCTGTGATCCAGTCCGCAGCCATAAGAATCAATAAAGTTTCCAGCGCCATATCCCAGCCCCCGAACAGCTCTGCCAGGGCGCTTCCGGCAAGAGCCAGGGTTGTAAAAATCTTGTATTTCATTCTGATTTTCCTCCATTTTCTGTAAATTCTTCTTAAAAAAGGGTATAGAAAAGGAAGCGGCAGGGTATACCGCCTCCTCAAATCTGATTCTGGATTTACTAGTATTCCTCCTCTGGAATAGTTTTAAGCACATCCAATATCACACTTTTCATATTCAGATACTCCTCATATCCATGACCTTTTTGCATTCCCGGGATGTATAATTCTCCCGAATTTAATACAATTCCCATCGGCAGGCAGAAAAATCCTTTTCTTTGCTGAACCTCCCCGCAAAACATTTCCACAAATGCATCTGAAATCTCTTCCACATAAATAATATAGGTAACACAAGGAATTCCAAAGGAAATCTCCTTTGATCTTATAACAGGGTCTAGTTCTTTGTGTATAGCTTCATTCAACTCATCTATATTTTTTCTGTTTAATTTTGAACAAAAATATTGTATAAGTATCTGTATTTTATAATTTTCCTTATCCTCGACCACCTCAAACCATAGATTATCCGTCTTTCTGCCGGAAAAAGTCTGTTTTACTTTTAGGTTGCCTGAAAAATGATCCTCAAAATACTCTATAATCGTCACCATTCTATAGTGACGCCCCAAATAATTCTTATAAAAAAATACTTTGTAATCATCATTTGCAATCACCTTTTGGCATATTTCTTTTTCCTTGAGCAGATATGCAATGTTTTTCTTTTTTTCTTGTCTGAGAATAGACCTATAATATATATTAAATCCCATGCTCAAACCTACATTTGCCGCCACCCAGACAAAAATCACAATATCCGGCCATACGGTATTATAAATAATCCCCATCTTTTTTTGTTTTGCAGAAATAACAGCAATATATATAATTCTTATTACCATAACGATTATCTGCATAATTGCAACAAGCTGGCAAAAATAATTACCTTTCAGCTTTGCCATTTTACTATCAGGATTCTTATCATAATTCTTTCGAAAATGCCCTTTTGCGTATAAAGGATTTGAGGAATCCGCCCGCATGGCTATTAAATTTGCTTTCTCTAATATTCCTCCTATTTCGTTCTCCTGCCAGCCCAGAAAAAAATATCTCCAATGTCCCCCTATCAGCATGGGTATCATATAAATATGTAAAGCCATTCCAAAGTGCCAGTGGAATTTATCTTTTGTGATCAAAAAGATAAACAATATCAGGAGCTCTATTGCCGCTGTAATATCCGCCCCAATAAAGTCTACAATCATATATATAATATTTTCACATAATTGTGCAAATACATTTTGTTTTTTCTTTTTTCTCTTTTTTTCCAAAAAAACACTCCCTATCATTCCTCAAAAATATACTTTTCATAAGCTCCGATATTTTCATCCAGGAAGTTTGTTTTATATACAAAATATATAATTTTACCATCCTTCCTGGATGGATTCTTAATTTAATTACGCATAAGTACATTTTTAATACATACAAACAATCGTATCATTTATAAATACCATGCGAAAACTTGTACGAGTAGGTGTCCGATATATTTCATAATTTTTATTTTGAGATTTTCTGTATGTGTTTATACCAGATGAAGTGAATTGTTTTGCTGTTGAAAGTACTGTTTTTTCAATCTTCACAACAATAACTCTATCATGAGATTTTTTTCTACACCTGTAAATATAATCTGCGACATCTATTCTTCCTTTCTTGCCATAAGAATCATATACTTTATGCATCTCTTTTTTAAATCTTTTTCCGTCAATATCGACACCCTTTCCACCTCTCCATCCACTGATTCCACCTGCGACTGCTTGAAATGCAATTTCCTTTCCATCATCTCCATTTAAAACTCCGGTTGCAACAGTTGTAGCCGCATTTACTACACCTTGTCCTATCGCTCCAACAGCACTGAAACTAACCGCCATAGAAATTCCGTCAATAACGGCCTGAGCCATGACCTTCCAATCAAATTCTTTCTTTTGAAAAACAAGCTGATCTGCTAAAGAAATTGCTGCTCCTGCCAGCCCGGCAACTACTGTCCACAGGTTTCCATTACTGTCACTTCTTGTAATCGGATTCTGATTACAATAGGTATATAGATTCCTGTTATGAAGGGTTTCTGTAGATGCTGCCAGTGTTGTCACCGCATCTGACGAGATAAACCTTCTCAACTCCGGATCATAATACCTGTTCTTCAGGTAGTACATTCCTGTCTCTTTGTCATAGTAGTAGCCTCTGTAGCGGAAAGGATTCAGCTGACCTATGGTGTCTTTCCTGCTTCCGGTGATGCTCAGGATTCTTCCCCAGCTGTCATAAGTATAGTTTACTACGGTATCTCCGGACTCGTCAACAAGGGCGATGATATCATTCTGAAGATTTCTCTGGTAAAAGTAATGTTTGCCTCCGGTTACCATGGAGAACAGGTTTGCATTGGAATCATAGGTAAACCACAGGGTCTGTCCGTTGGTGGTCTCGGACATCAGGAGGTCGCCTGCCATGCGGTATTCTGTTGCCACACCATCTACGATTTTTTTCGTTCTGGATCCGGTGTGGTCATAGAAATACTGAATCTTCTTTCCGTTGTCCACTGCCGCCAGTTTCCTTCCCAGAGTCCAGCTGTAGGTGGTGTTTCCTCTGGCAAGCATGTTTCCGATGGCATCGTAAGTCATGGCTGTGCCGTTCCAGTTTACAAGCTGGTCCTTCCATCCGGAAGCATAGGTTCCGGTTTCAGTCTTCAGCGGAGCTGCGGTGATCGTGCCTTCTGTGTACGGATATTCTTTCACAGAAGTCAGGTTTCCTCCCAGGTCATAAGCATAAACAAAGGTTTTGTTCTGCTGCTGGCTGTTCTCACGGATCAGCTGGTTGCGCTCGTCGTACTGGTAGTTTTCCTTCCATGGTTTTTTCGTGCTGTTCAATGCCGGAAGAAATTCAACACTGGTGATATTTCCATTTGCATCATATTCATAGAAATACTTTTCCCCATTGACTCCGATGGAACTTGGCTGTGCTGACAAAGAGCTGCCTGTACTGTTTCCATATTCAAATGTAGTAGCCAGCGCTGCATTATTCACGTTCATATACAGCCCCTGGACTCTTCCCAGACTGTCGTAATCGGTCACACGGCTGAATTTCCCGGATATCCTGGTCTCTTTCTCCCTGCCGTCCTTATCGTAGGAATAGGTTGTTGTCACATGAGCCGCGCCGCCCTGGCTTCCCTGCTGGAACAGCTTTCTCATATGGTTGTTGGAATCATAGGTGTACTCATAGTAAGAGCCTTTTTCATCCCTGACACGCATCAGTCTGTCAAGAAGATCATAATCCAGATAGTAAGTCTTACCGGACATATGGTTTGTCACCTGGCAGAGGTTCCCCTCCTTGTTATAAACATAGGTGTTCAGCTTCTGCTCTGTCGCACCTGCGGAGGCTTTAAAAAAGCTTGCTGTCATGCGGTCCTGATCATCGTAGGTATAACGGATCTCATGGCCGTTGGCATAGGTGGTCTTCACAAGGTTTCCGTTCCCCGGTTCATAGGTATAACCGACTACCTGTTTCCCTGCAATGGAAGCTGCAGTGGTACTGCCAAATCCGTCATAGGAAAATCCGTAGCGGAAACCGTTGTGGTCGATGGAAGTCAGGTCATCCCCGGTATATCCGTAAGTATTTTTTACTGTCTGTTTCACACCGTCCACAGCCACCTGCTGCTCCACAGACACCATCCTGTCTGCACTGTCATAACCATAAGTCAGTTTTCCCCACCTTCCGTCAGTCAGGGAAAGGAGCCTGTCTGATGCCAGATCCCAGCTGTATCTGATTACATTTCCTTCCGCATCAGCCACTGCCGCCACATGGTTTTTGTCTGTGGTAAAGGATCTTGTGACCCAGATCCCGTTGTCCTGGGCATCCGGCTGTACGGTGCCGCTTTTGGTGATATTTCCTTTTTCGTCATACCGCAGACGGCTTACCACTCCCATGGCAGAGGTTCCTTTGATCACATTGTGCTTTTTGTCATACTCGTACCTGAACTTATTTCCCTGGGGGTCTGTAATGCCGGTCAGGTCGCTGCCTTCATTGTATTCAAACCGGGATGCATTCCTCTGGGCGTCCACTGCAGAGATCACATTATTTTTGTCATCATAGGTATAGCTCTGTCCAAATTCCTCCCTGTACAGGGAAAGACCGTCAAAGAATGCCATGTTAGCATTTTTACAGTAAGTATAGGAGATTTTTATACTGGTATAATCCTGCTTTGCCACATAGACGTCGCCAAGGAACTGCCAGTCCATGATGTCCGGGCTGAAGTTGGTGTAATGAACGTCGTTCTTTCCGTCAGCTCCCACAAACACTACTTCCACACCGAAGCGACGGTTCTTGTCATTGTCGGTCTCCGGAAGGGAGGTTCCCCTGCCCCAGGCATTTACCATATAGGTATCGCCTTTCTTTCCGGTCAGATCCAGCACCTTTGTCAGGCGTTTGTTTGCCTGCGGATCCCCATAAAAACGGAAGATATGACTGTCAAGGCCTCCAACGCCTGATGTAACGGAAAGTGAGATCAGCTTATCCAGCACAGGCTCCATATTCAGCTGGCAGTAACGGCTGTGCAGGAAACCAAATTCCTTCCCCTGAAGCACTGCATACCATTTCTGATTTCCATTCTGCAGCACACCCCTGATACGGATCTTCTGTCCCTCTTTCAGTGAAGAGGCTGCTGTTCCGGACAGAGACGGACTGTAAAATACCTTGTCTGCCTGTTTCATCGTACATAAAGGATAATTTCTGCACAGACGGATCACGGAGCTCTGTCTGATATATCCATAATAACGTTTCTTGTCTATCTGCATTCCTACATAATACCAGGATTGGCCGGATGCATCTTTTACTGTTGAACGGATCACCACGCCGGTTCCTTTCGGGATTACTTCCTCCACAACAGCGCCCGTATCAGATGCCTCTGCACGTAAAATTGCTCCTGATATTCCTACCGCTCCGCAATCGTCCCCGTTATTGCCGGAAAGGTATGGACGGGCCTGGGTTCCCGGGAAATATCCCTTCTGCCCGGCTGCATTTTCCACGCGATACCACTCACGCCCCTCATTTTTCATGGAAACAGAGGCAAAAAGATGGGTTCCCTTCACAGCGCTGGCTATCTTCTTTCCATTCAGGGAAGGCGTGTCATAAATATAAGGAGTTCCGGCAGCTGTAACAGTAATGGCACGGTTTATCGGAAGAAGATTGGAGGTTCCTACAGAAGTCAGTCCGTCTTCAAAATATCCTGTTTTTTTGAATCCATAAGTGCTTCCCAAATGGAAATCTCCATTATCCACAAGGTTACAGCGGCTGGCTGTACTTCCGGTTTCCAGCTGTGCCATATCGGCGTATGCCGTGCCTGTGGCGTGATTCAGGTAAAAGTATACACGGACTGAGGTATCCTTTGCGTCCTCCGGCAGAGTAAAAGTTCGGAAAAGCCTTACAAAGCCGTCTGTAGTTCCAGTCAGCTTCTCACTGTCTGCAAAGATCCATGCTCCTGTACCGTCGATGTAGCGGATCCTCAGCATGGCGCCGCCGTCTGACGCGGTCTGTTTCAGCGCAGTCTTTACATACATGGAAAAGGTATAGGTGCTTCCTTTTTTCAGAGTGACATCCTGGAGCCAACAGATATATCCGTCCAGTGTGGTGCTGTCCAGTTTCAGAGAACGGTCTCCCACCTTACAGTTGGCTTTATCTGTGTTGATGGTAATAGAGCCTGCCCCGCCTGTTCCAATGTATTTGTTCCATCCGGTCTTTGCCGCCTGGATGATCGGGTCCTTCAAAAGCTGTACCACGCTGGTCTGGAGCTTTGTGGCGTTTTCCAGGCAGTTCACATGGTTTCCGCTGCGGTTGTATTTTGCACTGGCAGCATGGCCGAAGCCGTCATGGATATGGAGAAGGTTGCCGCTGTTATTAAACCGGCAGATTTCGACGTGTTTTTTGTTGTCTGTAAATTTTGTACTGTTGTAACCATAAGTCAGGGTCAGACTGTTTCCCTCTGTTGTCCCTGCATACTCTGTGATCTTTTTCACACGATAGGGAGATGTTCCATAATATTCATATTTTACATGGTAACCGTCAATGTCTGCCGCATCTGTAAGCATATGTCTGCTGTCATAGATATAGGATACTCTTTTTCCGTCTATATCTATGATGCCCACCAGATTTCCGCCGCTGTAGCTGAACTGTTTCTTTTTGCCGGAGGGAGCTGTGACAGACTGAAGATACGTCAGTTTTCCATTGCTGTCCTTCAGATAGGACAGTACCGTCTTCCTGCCTGCCCCGTCTGTGATTCCGATAATCCTGTTGTTCGACCAAGATACTGTCAGGACGTTTCCGTTTTTATCCTTTACTTTTACCAGATAACCGTTGCGGAACAGAAGCTGGTTATTCTCCTTATCATGGATCACAAGCTGTTCTGCCGCATCTGCATGGATTGTCACATAGGCTTCGGATCCGGATTCGTCCAGCCATTTCTTTTTTTCTGTATCATAATAAAAATAGTGAACTGTGCCGTCTCCATCCACATGCTGGTAATAATCTGTCCCTGCAATCTTCAGCTTTTTCAGGGTCTGGTGATAGCTGAGTGCAAATCCATAGCCGTATCCCAGATTCACAGTACGGTTATTGGAATTATACACATGAGAAAGGCTCACAGGCATCAGACTTCCTCCGGCTGCCATAGTATCATGGATCAGGATCAGATTTCCGTTGTAATCATTGACATGGATATTTCCGGCTCTGCCCACGCTCTGGCTGTGGTAGCTCCAGTAATCCTCCAGTCCGGAATAATTCACATAGGAAATCTCGATCCTTGGACGCATATCCTGATATCCGTCATCACAGTCTGCAGAAAGGAATTCTGTATATCCGGACAGTTCCTTGTTGCTTTTGAACATCAGCCCGCAGTTCCCGCCATTCTGATACCAGTTTTTTACCATCCTGGTGATATCCAGCGTAATGTATTTCTGTGCATCTCCTTTATAAGTACACAGATCCTCCACGGTGTCTGAATAAAGAGGCTTGTTATACCAGTTAATGGAATAGTCATGCCAGCCCTGAAGAACCTTGTGTACGGCAACGGTACGCTCTTTTCCATCCTGTGCCAGAGAAACCAGTACTAATCGTGCATTGATCACCATATCCCCCGTTTTAATCTCCGGAAGATCAAAGCGCACAAAGCTCCTTGCTACCTTATCTCCTCCCATAGTCTTCAGAATAACACTCTGCTGGAAATTATCCTCCTCATACAGTGAGTCTACATGAGCATCTGCAATATCTGTTCTTTTCCTGGAAGTGGTGGTAACAGGGTCGATGATAACCGGGAACAGACGAGCCGTACTTCCCAGCCATGCCATATCCGGAACAAAAGTGATCCTGCATTCTTTTGCCTGCTCCTTATCACCGGTGCGAAGTACTTCCAGGGAAAGACGGATGGCTTCTGACTTTTCGCCTCCGGCATCCTTCATGCAGGGTGCATGGACGCAGAAGACTTCATTTCCCTCATCGTCCAGGAAAGATACCCTATTGTCTTTCAGTACCGGCTGCAGCCCTTTCATCCTGTAAATATAACGATAGCTTTCTCTGACGGCTTTCGGATCATGAAGGATCAGGTCTTCCTTTACCCCTTCTCCATGTATCCGGCAGCGAAGATCCGCTCCTTCAAAAATTTCCGGATAAATCACCAGGTTTTTCTGCTGTTTCCGGGCTTTTGCCCCATGGCATCCCTCCATTCCCCAGGAAAGAGAGGTCTTTTCCTTCTTCATGGAAACTGTGCGGGATTCCTTTGCCATACGGTGCAGGGAGATATCCAGCGCACCCTTACGGTTACGGAAATCTGTATCCTCCTCCAGAGAATCGTCCATGTCTTTCCAGGCTCCGTCCAGATCCTGGTAGTGAATCGGCTCCAGATAAATCTCCACTGTTCTGGAATGATCCTGATTCTCAAATACTTTGCGGTTTGCCGTACGCATATCTGCAATTTCTCTTCGATTTTTGTTTCTTCTCTGCTTCATAAGTTTGTTCTCCTTTGTCAAAACTATATTTTTTATTGCCTGTAACTCAGTTCCGGTTCTGTTTTACATGAATTATGATAGCAAACTTATGTTCTGTTTTTCCATATCTGCTCTGTATAAAGCTATTCAGCTGTGTTATAAGGCGTTACTGTTCACGACCTTCACAGTAACTATAAGGCTTATATACTATATATATGGTTTTCTCTCTTGACAAATACCCTATAGGGGTATATATTATTCACATAACCACATACCCCTATAGGGTATATTTCAATAAAAGGAGGCAACTCATATGTCAGACCAGACCACATGCTGCTGCACCAGATCCACCCACCGTTCTCCGGAAGAGAAGAAAAAGCTTATCAACCGGATGAAGCGTATTGAAGGACAGGTGCGGGGAATCATAAAAATGGTAGAAAACGATACCTACTGCAACGATATCCTGATCCAGTCCGCTGCCGTAAACGCAGCCATAAATGCTTTTAACAGAGAGCTGCTTTCCGCACATATCCATACCTGCGTAGCCCGGGATATCCGGGAGGGAAAGGACGAAACTGTTGACGAGCTGATGACAACTCTGCAGAAGCTGATGAAATAAAAATCCGAAAAGGAGGAATATGAATGGAACAATATAATGTAACCGGAATGAGCTGTGCAGCCTGCAGCTCCCGGGTAGAAAAAGCAGTCTCTCATGTGCCGGGAGTCACTTCCTGCTCCGTAAGCCTCCTCACCAACTCCATGGGTGTGGAAGGAACTGCTTCTGAGGCAGATATCATCGCTGCAGTGGAGGAGGCAGGCTACGGCGCTTCTGTAAAAGGCTCTGCCGGTCAGAAGGTATCCCCTTCCGAAGCTGCGGAAGCCCTGGCCGACCACGAAACACCTGTGCTTAAGAAACGTCTGATCGCATCTGTTGGCTTTCTGCTGGTACTGATGTACTTTTCCATGGGACATATGATGTGGGGATGGCCGATTCCTGCCTGGTTTGAGGATAATCACATTGCCATGGGGCTTCTCCAGCTGCTTCTGGCAGGTATTGTCATGGTCATCAACCAGAAGTTTTTTATCAGCGGTTTTAAGAGCCTCTGGCACAAAGCCCCCAACATGGATACCCTGGTAGCCCTTGGCTCCATGGCGTCCTTTGTATGGAGCGTGTATGTGCTGTTTGCCATGACAAGGGCTCAGGTGGACGGCAACATGGACGCTGTCATGGATTATATGATGGACTTTTATTTTGAGTCCGCCGCCATGATCCTGACTCTTATTACTGTAGGAAAAATGCTGGAAGCCCGTTCCAAGGGAAAAACCACCGATGCCCTGAAAAGCCTCATGAAGCTGGCGCCGAAAACAGCCGTGGTAATCCGCAGCGGGCAGGAAACCACGGTTCCCATTGAACAGGTAAGAAAAGGAGATATCTTCGTTGTCCGCCCCGGAGAAAACATCCCGGTAGACGGGATTGTTCTGGAAGGCTCCAGTGCGGTAAATGAATCCGCTCTTACAGGAGAAAGCATCCCCGTTGACAAGGCTGCCGGAGATACGGTTTCCGCAGCTACAGTAAACCAGTCCGGCTTCATCCGCTGCGAGGCCACTCATGTAGGCGAGGATACTACCCTTTCCCAGATCATTAAAATGGTCAGCGACGCAGCCGCTACCAAGGCTCCCATCGCAAAGATCGCCGATAAAGTTTCCGGAATCTTTGTTCCGGCTGTGATCGCCATCGCCGTGATCACCACCCTTGTATGGCTGATTGCCGGACAGACCTTCGGCTATGCCCTTGCAAGAGGAATCTCTGTTCTGGTAATCAGTTGTCCCTGCGCCCTTGGACTTGCCACCCCGGTAGCCATCATGGTCGGCAACGGAATGGGCGCCAAGCATGGGATCCTGTTTAAAACCGCCGTTTCTCTGGAAGAAACAGGCAGGGTTCAGATCGTTGCCCTTGATAAAACAGGCACCATCACCAGCGGTCAGCCGGAAGTGACCGATATCCTTCCAGCTGAAGGATTTACGGAAAAAGAGCTTCTCACCCTTGCTCTTTCCCTTGAGAAAAAAAGCGAGCATCCTCTTGCCAGAGCTGTTCTGAAAAAAGCAGAGGCCCTGTCTCTTACTGCCGCTGACGCAGAAGATTTCCAGGCGCTTCCGGGCAATGGGCTTTCCGGGAAAGTAAACGGAGAAACACTTACCGGAGGAAATATGAAATTTATCAGCAGCCGGGTAATGGTTCCCGCTTCTCTTCGCAAAAAAGCCGAGGACCTGGCAGAGCAGGGCAAAACGCCCCTTCTCTTTGCCAGAGGAAACCAGCTGGCAGGTATCATTGCTGTTGCGGATGTGATTAAGGAAGACAGCCCCCGGGCAGTAAAGGAGCTCCAGAATATGGGCATCCGGGTTGTGATGCTTACCGGCGATAATGAAAAAACCGCCAACGCCATCGGCAGGCAGGCAGGCGTGGATCAGGTGATCGCCGGAGTCCTTCCGAACGGAAAAGAAAGTGTGATCCGCTCCCTCAAAGAAAAAGGCAAGGTTGCCATGGTCGGAGACGGGATCAATGATGCGCCGGCTCTTACCAGGGCAGATATCGGCATTGCCATCGGCGCCGGAACAGACATTGCCATAGACGCGGCAGATGTAGTTCTGATGAAAAGCCGGCTCAGCGATGTTCCTGCCGCCATCCGTTTAAGCCGGGCTACCCTGCGCAATATCCACGAAAATCTTTTCTGGGCATTTTTCTACAACATCATCGGCATCCCCCTTGCCGCAGGTGTGTGGATTCCCATTTTCGGCTGGACGCTGAATCCTATGTTCGGGGCTGCGGCAATGAGCCTTTCCAGCTTCTGCGTGGTAACAAATGCCCTGCGGCTGAATCTTTTTAAGATCCATGATGCCACAAAAGACAAAAAAATCAAACAAATGATTTCCATTGACACAGAAAACCCTTATAATGAAAATAAGAATGAAAAGGAGAATCAGACTATGGTAAAGATCACTGTAAATGTAGAAGGTATGATGTGCCCGCACTGTGAGGCTCATGTAAACGAAGCTGTCAAAGCCGCTTTTCAGGCGGAGGATGTTGTTTCCTCCCACGAAAAAAAGACGACTGTCTTTACAGTGCCGGAGCGTGTAGACGAGGATAAGATCCGCGAAGTTATCAAAAACGCAGGATATGAAGTAACAGGAATTACACAGGAGTAATCATGGATACACAACAAAATATACAGGATAGAAAAGGACTGGAACGGGTCCTTTTCTATTGGAACCAGATATGGAAGTACACGGCGCATCTTCTTAAGTGGCTGACGCTGGCTGTTGTCACCGGGCTGGTCGTAGGTGCAGTAAGCAGTATTTTTGCTCATGCACTGAAAGCAGTCACCGGGTTCCGCATGGAAAATCTCCAGGTCTTTCTTCTGCTTCCCATTGCAGGCTTATGCATTGTATTCCTTTACCAGAAATTCGGAAAAAACGACGGCGGCACCAATCAGGTTCTTTCTGCCATTCGCTCCCAGGATAATATCCGTCTCCGTTCTGCCCCTATGATTTTTGTCTCCACACTTCTGACTCACCTGACAGGAGGCTCTGCAGGACGTGAGGGAGCCGCCATTCAGCTTGGGGGCAGTATCGGAAATCAGCTTGGTTCCTGGTTTCATCTGGACGAAGAGGATCAGCATGTAATTATTATGTGCGGCATGAGCGCCGCTTTTTCTGCTGTTTTCGGAACTCCCATGGCTGCCGCTGTTTTTTCTCTGGAGGTCGTCAGCGTAGGGATCATGTACTATGCCGCCCTGCTTCCATGTGTAATTTCCTCTCTGGTTGCAGCTAAATTTGCCGCCGGCATCGGCATACACCCGGAAAGCTTCCATGTATATGGTATCCCGGAGCTGACCGCTTTTACCGGCTTAAAAATGCTTCTTGTGGCATTGGGCTGCGGACTTGTCAGCATTCTGTTCTGTGTAACCCTGAAGGGCATAGGAGATTTTTATAAGCGTTTTCTGAAAAATCCTTATTTCAGGATCCTTGCCGCCTCTGCCGCTCTGATCCTGATCACCGTTCTTCTTCAGACAAAGGATTTCATGGGCGCGGGAAATGAACTGATCCAGTTAGCTGTAGAAGAAGGGCAGGCCCGTCCTTCTGATTTCCTCTGGAAGCTGCTTCTTACAGCCATTACCATGAAAGCAGGATTCCGAGGCGGCGAGATCGTTCCCTCCTTCTGTATCGGCGCCACCTTCGGCTGTGTCATGGGACAGCTTGTGGGACTTTCTCCTTCTCTCTGTGCCGCTTCCGGGATGGCCGCTCTGTTCTGCGGTGTGACCAACTGCCCCATTACCTCCATTCTTATTGCCTTTGAGCTGTTTGGATTTGAGGGCGTATCTTTCTATCTTATTGCCGTGGTTGTCAGCTATGCCGTATCCGGCTATTATGGTCTGTACAAAGATCAGACCATCGTATACTCCAAATATAAGGCGAAATATATCAATCGCCAAACAAAGTAAGTTGCGGTATTGCTGTGTCTTCGGATATTTTAGCTGCGTTTCTCATGGCATTGGTCAATATTTAGTCAACCATTATTTCTACAAATGTAGAAATAATGGTTGACTTTTATCTTCTACAGATGTAGAATAAAATCAACTTCTACAGATGTAGAAAATAAAATTCAGGGAGAATCCACTATGAAGAAAAGAACAACAAAGTTTATGACACTTATGACTGCAGCAACACTTGGGATTTTTTCAGCAGGAACTGTTATGGCAGCTGGAAATAATGATTTTTATACGCAGCCGCCGGCTGGTTCTGCCTGGGAGAATGCAGATACGGAAGGTACTTATGTCAGCTATACCAATGGAAGTGATTATGTAAATATTTATAAATATTCGCTGGAGGATGTCAAAACAGGAATTGCCAAATGCAACGACACTTATGAGGCCTGCTACCAGACAATATATTCAGAAGGAAACAGCCTGTATATGGCAGTAGGATATGCAAAAGACGCAGCTGATATAGGTGATGTGAGGAAATTTATAGAATATATCTCCTATCCTGGAAACCCGTCTTTTACCAGACAGGCAGAGGAAAATGCAGCCGGAGATTCTGATAAGGCAGAAACTGATACTTCCGTTCAGCAATCCGGAGAAGATTCAAATTCTTCCGATACAGAAGAAAATAATTCTTCAAATTCCGAAGATAACAGTAATGATTTGGCTGTTATTTCTACTGCGCCTATGGTATTAGCTGACAGTAACGGAAA
>Kit_p2__coassemble_716_pt1 | contig 27580 bp, 20 predicted proteins | sample Kit_p2__metabat2_low_PE_055 | metagenome-assembled genome bin Kit_p2
ATGTATTTTAGGGTACAAAAACCCCTTGACTGCATTTTTGAAAATACTCTTTTTCTAAGCAGCCTTTTCTTCGGTTTTTCCCTAAAATTTCTTAAGCTCATCATGAAGAAAACGATGGTATTTATTTATATTAATTCTTTATATACTTTTTCTGCTGTCCGGTAATTGAAACGGCGAAAACCGCCATTTTCTTTGATATCTCCAAAATGTTCTTCTGTCTGAATGGAACGGATCTGGCAGTTCAAAATCCCCTTCTCACTCTGGATGTTTGCGTGGGATTCTTCTTTTTATGAAAAAGTTTCAGGGGCATATTTGACTCATACGAGTCAAATATGCCCCTGTTTGGAACCATCATTTCCCGACTGCCCATTTTTTATATAACACCACAGACAATAACTACTGTCTCCATTTTATTTCAGATAACGGTTTCTGTTTGAAGATGTATTAGATATCATTGTATATTTTTTCAGATTTCCCATATATCTCCTCACAAATGCCGCACATTCGCTTCTGGAAACTCTTCTGCTCTCTCTATCTGTATGCCCAATATAATAGGTATCTCTTTGGCCATACGGATGATACTCTTCTCCGTGCTGCTTACGTACAAGTTTTGTTCCTGAAATTCCATACAGGGCACTCCAGGAACCTCCTACTCCATTGATCCATCCACCCACATAGATTCCTTTATATTTTTGAGAATATTGGAAAGTCGGATGATGAGACATCCCTTTCAATGCACATTTACCCATGTAGCGAACTGAGCCATCACGAACTGTGTACACATAATAGGTAACTGTCGGAGAAGTATATTTATCTGTGATAATCAGTTCCGGTACCCCTTTTTGATCTATATTGATCATATAGAAAAATGCAGGACGAAAACTATAATTGGAAACAGTTAATTTTCCTCTGCTGAGAAATTCTTTATACAAAGTTTTATAACCCGGCGCAGGCTTTACCGTTATCACACACCTGGCAGTTTTTCCATTAGCCGTTGCATAAACCGTAGTTTTCCCTGGATTCTTTGCCTTAACGATCCCTTTACTGCTTACGGAAGCCACTCTGGAATTTCCCACTTTCCATGTAACTTTTTTTGATGGACCGTCTACACTTGCCCACAGGCGAAAACTTTTTCCCTGGACTAAAGTAGTGGAATTTACATGAAGTCGGATTGAGGGCAGAACTTTTACTTTGCAGTAACGTCTGATGCCATTAGCGGAAGCTGTGATCACTGCATTTCCATAACCTTTTGCCGTAACCTTCCCATTAACCACAGTCGCTACTGATGGTTTGCTGGTCGTCCATATTACTTTTGCATTGGAACCTGTCACTCTTGCATAAATCTGTTTCTGATTGCCCTTTACCATTACCAGACTGGGATGGCTCAATCCTAAAGAAGTACCTTTGGTATATTCTTTATTACTGTTTTCTGCCATTGCATGGACAGGTGATTGAAATACAGTCATGATCATAAATAAGCTGACTGCCAGTATCAGAATCTTTTTCGTCATTATATTTCTTGATTTCATACTTCTCTCCTTTCTTTTTCTACAGACAGAATTCTCTTGCTTCCCCGTTCCTCCCTTCCGTTTTTATTTTTCCTGTTGTAGAAAAAGCGCTTTGTATTATATAATTCAATTATATCCTGTATAAACTCAGTATTCAAGTAATACTTTTATTATTAATGATGGAACAGTCTGATGCCTGTAAATGCCATTGCCATTCCATACTTATTGCAGGTTGCGATCACATCCTCATCTCTTACGGATCCACCCGGCTGTGCAATATATTTTACACCGCTTTTATGTGCTCTTTCAATATTATCGCTGAATGGGAAGAACGCATCAGAGCCAAGAGTTACATCTGTAAGCTGATCCAGCCATGCACGTTTCGCTTCTCTTGTAAATACCTCCGGTTTCTCTGTAAAGATACGCTCCCATGCACCGTCAGCAAGAACATCCATATATTCTTCACCGATATATACGTCTATGGCATTATCTCTCTCTGCACGGCTGATTCCCTCTTTAAATGGAAGGTTCAGAACCTGAGGACTCTGACGGAGGAACCAGTTGTCTGCTTTCTGTCCGGCCAGTCTGGTACAATGCACACGAGACTGCTGTCCGGCACCTACGCCGATAGCCTGTCCGTCTTTAACAAAACATACAGAGTTGGACTGTGTATATTTCAGAACGATCAGGGAAATTTTCATATCACGTTTTGCTTCCTCAGAAAGTTCTTTATTATCTGTTACAATATTGGCGATCAGCTCATCATTAATCTCAAGTTCCTGTCTTCCCTGTTCAAATGTCACACCAAATACTTCCTTATGTTCCAGTGGAGCCGGTACAAAATCAGGATCGATCTCAATGACATTGTAGTTTCCTTTTTTCTTAGCTTTCAGGATTTCCAGAGCTTCGTCTGTATATCCCGGAGCGATCACACCATCAGAAACCTCTCTCTTAATAAGAAGAGCAGTATCTTTGTCACATACATCAGAAAGAGAAATAAAATCTCCAAAGGAAGACATACGGTCAGCGCCTCTTGCTCTCGCATACGCACAGGCGATTGGAGAAAACTCTTTCCAGTTCATGTCCTCCACCCAATAGATTTTTGCCAGAGTTTCTGTAAGCGGAAGCCCCACAGAAGCACCTGCAGGAGAAACATGCTTGAATGATGTTGCTGCAGCAAGTCCGGTTGCTTTTTTCAGATCTCTTACCAGCTGCCAGCCATTAAACGCGTCCAGGAAATTAATATATCCCGGTCTTCCGGAAAGTACCTTGATCGGAAGCTCTCTTCCGTCATTCATAAAGATTCTGGATGGTTTCTGGTTTGGGTTACATCCGTATTTTAACTGTAATTCATTCATTACCTGCATCCTCCTTATTTGTTTTTATTTACAATAGCAGTCTCATATTTTCCGGTTTCAATATCAATGTAGCGCACAAAAAGTGAAACCTTATTTTCCTCATTAAGACTGTTCCACAAAAGATCTGTAAATTCCTTCATATCATCCGGAATGCTTACCAGCTTAGGCTCTCCTTCAAAACTTGGAAGCGGATTTCCATCACATTTATACGTATGAATAAAACGACCTTCTCCTGCAATTGCTTTTTCATAAGCATAGGTATAGCGGAGACATGCGTCCGGGTTACCATTATTACTTTTCAGAATAGACATTGCATAACTGTAGTTTCCATTTTCAATGTGCATAACGCCAGATATACGAGGTGTATAGTTTGGTCCATCCGGCTCAAATTCACGACATCTTAATGACTGTTCAAAAGTCATCTGTTTGTCCATACCTTCATAAATAGTATCTGTCTGATCTCCATTTGTAACAATCGTCTTATTTCCAAGTACACGAACCGGAGCATAAATGATCAGGCTTGGATCAGTAAGCTTAGAAGGATCAAACGCCTGTGTGCGGATTCCCTCTCCTTCTGTTACAAACACACGATTTCTGCTGTTCTCACTTCTTCCCATGATAAAGTAAGCTGCCACTGCCTTTGTTCCGTCAGCGGTGCGGCCCAGGATAATTCCTCTTCCCGGATAAGAATTGTTTTTCAGTTCATTTTCCAGTGATATCATTTCCATCGTCTGATCTCCTTTTTCTTGGTAGAAATTCTCTTTTTGTAATCAACATTATGGTCCTAAAAAACAAACAAACCGCCTGGGTAGTCTGTATTTCAGGCTGCCCAGGCGGTCGGCTAAACACTTACTGCACTCCCCACAGGTAAATCCTGCTTTCCGCCAGTCATGCAGTCGTTATTATTAATATATAATACTTTTTTTTATTTTTCAAGAGGAAAAATACGATTATTCATCTACGCTGTAATTCGGAGCCTCTTTTGTAATGTGAATGTCATGAGGATGAGACTCTTTTAAGGATGCTGCAGAGATTTTAACAAACTTTCCGGTAGTCTTCAGTGCTTCAATATTTTCCGCACCACAGTATCCCATTCCTGCACGAAGTCCGCCGATCAGCTGATAAACTGTATCTTCTACATGTCCCTTATATGCTACACGTCCCTCTACACCTTCCGGAACAAGCTTCTTTGAATTTTCCTGGAAATAACGGTCTTTACTTCCATTCTCCATAGCAGCAATAGATCCCATTCCACGGTAAACTTTATATTTACGTCCCTGATAGAGTTCGAAAGTTCCCGGGCTTTCATCACATCCAGCAAACATACTTCCCATCATACATACATTTGCGCCTGCTGCAATTGCCTTTGTCACGTCTCCGGAGTATTTGATACCACCGTCAGCAATAATCGGAATACCATAGCGGTTAGCAACCTCATAGCAATCCATAACAGCAGTAACCTGCGGAACACCGATACCTGCTACCACACGTGTTGTACAGATAGATCCTGGTCCGATACCAACCTTCACAGCGTCTACTCCTGCCTCGATCAATGCTTTGGTAGCGGCTCCTGTAGCAACGTTTCCTGCAATAACCTGAAGATCCGGATATGCTTCTTTCATTTCGCGGACAGCCTTCAAAATATTCTCAGAATGTCCATGAGCAGAATCAACTACAACTACGTCTACATTGGCTTTTACCAGAGCATCCACTCGTGCCATTACATTAGAAGTAATTCCTACTGCCGCACCGCAGAGAAGACGTCCCTGCTCATCTTTGGCAGCCATAGGATATTTGATCTGTTTCTCAATATCTTTGATAGTAATCAGACCTTTTAAATTGAAATCGTCGTCTACAATGGGTAATTTTTCTTTACGGGATTTCGCAAGAATCTTCTTCGCTTCCTCCAGGGTAATTCCTTCTTTTGCAGTGATCAGACCTTCTGAGGTCATGCACTCACCAATCTTCTTGCTGAAGTCAGTTTCAAATTTAAGATCACGGTTAGTAATGATACCTACTAACTTTCTTCCTTCTGTGATCGGCACACCTGAAATACGGAATTTTGCCATCAGATCATTAGCATCCTTCAGAGTGTGTTCTGCTGATAAATAAAACGGATCTGTAATAACTCCATTTTCAGAACGTTTTACCTTATCTACCTCATCTGCCTGTGCCTCAATGGACATATTTTTATGAATAATACCAATACCGCCCTGTCTTGCCATAGCAATGGCCATACGGTGCTCTGTAACGGTATCCATTCCTGCACTCATAAGCGGAATGTTCAGCTTCACTTTCTTAGTCAGCCAGGTTGTTACATCCACCTGGTTCGGAATCACCTTTGAATACGCAGGAACTAACAGCACATCATCAAATGTAATGCCCTCACCGATAATTGTACCCATTGTATTTTTTCCTCCCTTAGTTATGTAAGTTTTTTAGATGTATGTATCTTCACATCTATATGTTATTTTGAGTTTGATTCATAGTGTAGCAAAAAAAAAATACGGTGTCAATCCAAAAAAACTTTGCTGGGTGCTGAATTTTTTATAGCATTTGCCATGGCTTCATCTGGTTCAATGATAATCTTGCAGGCCGCCCCACTGTCACGGATAATAACAGCAAATCTTTTATGTTCCTGATTTCCGGAAGAATAGTCCAGTACTTTCATCTTCTGATTGCCGTTATAATAATCCATACGATGAGAATTAAGAGGTGCGATCAAATCTGCCTCTGTCAGATCCAGAGATTTTACTCTTTTTCTTTTTGACTTAGACATGATCATATCAATATCCAATTCTCCATTCACAAACAGATACTCATATTCCACATCTGTTTTAGGAATGATAAAATAGCAGGCTACGCCAAGGCCTATTGCAACAATAAACAGAAACGGACTAATAAAAAGTCCTGCTGCTGCAGCCACAACAGTCAATGCGATCAAACCGTATTTGATCATGGCGTCCTTAAATGTGGATTCCTTTTTTACCAGGAATTCCGAATACAGTTCACTCATAATTCACACTCCTTGCGAGGATCTCCTCATGTTTTTTGATAATAATATCATTCTAACATAAAAAGGAATCAACGTCTACGACGCCGATTCCTTTTTTATAAAATATTAATTACATCATACCCATTCCAGGATTTCCTGCCGGCATTGCAGGAGTCTCTTCCTTAATGTTGGCTACAACAGACTCTGTTGTCAGTAAGGTAGATGCAACACTTGTCGCATTCTGAAGAGCACTTCTTGTAACCTTTGCAGGATCCAGGATTCCGGACTCTACCATGTTTACATACTCCTCATTAAGAGCGTCAAATCCTACTCCAGCCTCAGATTCTCTGACCTTATTGATGATCACAGATCCTTCCAGGCCTGCATTTGCAGCAATGTGGAATAACGGAGCTTCCAGAGCTTTCAGAATGATGTTTGCACCTGTCTTCTCGTCGCCTTCCAGGCCTGCAGCAAGTTCTGCAACTTTCTTGGATGCATGGATATATGCAGATCCGCCGCCTGCAATAATACCTTCTTCAACAGCTGCTCTTGTAGCTGCAAGAGCATCCTCAAGACGAAGTTTTGCTTCTTTCATCTCTGTCTCTGTTGCTGCACCTACACGGATAACAGCTACGCCGCCTGCCATTTTCGCAAGTCTTTCCTGTAATTTCTCTTTATCAAACTCAGATGTTGTCTCACCAATCTGTTTACGGATCTGAGCAACACGGTCTGCGATAGCCTGTTTGTCACCGCATCCATCAACGATAACTGTATTTTCTTTTGCAACTTTAACAGATTTTGCACGTCCAAGCTGATCCATAGTAGCTTCTTTCAGGTCAAGTCCAAGTTCATCAGAAATCACCTGGCCGCCTGTAAGGATTGCGATATCCTGAAGCATTTCTTTTCTTCTGTCACCATATCCCGGAGCTTTTACAGCAGCCACCTGGAAGGTTCCTCTTAATTTGTTTACAATAAGAGTTGTAAGCGCTTCACCTTCTACATCCTCAGCGATGATAAGGAGTTTTGCACCTGCCTGAACAATCTGCTCCAGAAGAGGAAGTACTTCCTGGATATTGCTGATCTTTTTATCTGTGATCAGGATATATGGATCTTCCAGATTTGCTTCCATTTTTTCCATATCTGTTGACATATATGCGGAAATATATCCACGATCGAACTGCATACCTTCTACAAGGTCAAGCTCTGTATGCATAGTCTTGGACTCTTCTACGGTAATAACACCATCTTTGGAAACTTTTTCCATAGCATCTGCTACCAGCTGACCAACTTCCTCATCACTTGCAGAAATTGCAGCTACATTAGCGATCTGTTTTTTACCGCTGATAGTCTGGCTCATTTCTTTGATTGCAGCCACTGCTGTATCAGTTGCTTTTTTCATTCCTTTACGAAGGATAATCGGATTTGCTCCTGCTGCCAGGTTTTTCATTCCTTCATGAACCATCGCCTGTGCAAGAACAGTTGCTGTTGTAGTACCATCACCTGCTACATCGTTTGTTTTTGATGCAACTTCTTTGATAAGCTGTGCTCCCATATTTTCAAAACCATCTTCAAGCTCGATCTCTTTTGCGATAGTAACACCGTCATTTGTGATAAGCGGAGCGCCAAAGGATTTATCAAGAACAACATTTCTTCCTTTCGGTCCAAGTGTTACTCTTACTGTATTTGCAAGCTGGTTTACACCGTTTTCCAGTGCAGCTCTTGCTTCTGCACCAAATTTAATTTCTTTTGCCATGATGAAAATTCCTCCTAAATTATTTTTGTCATTTACAATACTGTCAGGAAATCTCTGTTTTATTTAACTACAGCTAAAATATCGTTCTGTTTTACGATAATATACTCTTCTCCGTCAAGCTTCACTTCTGTTCCTGCGTATTTGGAGTAGATAACCTGATCTCCTGCAGCAACTTCCATCTTTACTTCTTTGCCGTCTACCATTCCGCCAGGTCCTACAGCAATAACCTCAGCCTGCTGTGGTTTTTCCTGTGCCTGTCCCGGAAGTACAATACCTGATTTAGTTGTTTCTTCTGCTTCTAACTGTTTTAATACAACTCTGTCACCTAATGGAACTAATTTCATGATCTATTTCCTCCTTTAAATATCAGTCTTGCCTGGTTGCTAGCACTCATTTCACTCGAGTGCTAATCACTGTTCTTATATTATTGAATTGTAGTGTTTTCTGCAACTCTTTTTATGGTTGTAAATTATGATATATTCTTTTTATATCTTCTATTTTCTATTGTTTTCTTATGTTTTCTTATCTTCTTATTTTTTATATCAAATTTCTGTTTTTGGCTAACGAAAAACAGAAGCGGTTATCCGCTTCTGTTTCATTTATTATCTTATGCTTTTTTGTTTCTCTGTGCTTTAATCTCTTCCAACTCGTCAAAGATTACTTCATTAAGAACCTTAATGTAAGTACCTTTCATTCCGGAAGACCGGGATTCGATCACTCCCGCACTTTCAAATTTACGCAGCGCATTCACAATAACAGATCTGGTGATACCAACGCGATCTGCAATCTTGCTTGCGACAAGAATACCTTCTTCTCCATCCAGTTCATCAAAAATATGAATGATCGCTTCCAGCTCTGAGAAAGATAAGGTATTAAATGCCGATTTGACTACCTGCTGTTTTCTGTCTTCTTCTGCATTTTCTTCATGTACTGCGCGCATCATCTCCAGGCCTACAACTGTAGTGCCGTATTCGCTTACAATAATATCCTCAATATCATAAGGTTTATCATTACGATACATAAATACGGTTCCCAGACGTTCTCCTGCAATATCAATAGGGTTAATGATTCCCTGGCATCTGCTGTCCACATGCTCAAAGCCAAGTGTCTGAAGATTCACATTTTCTTTTGTGGATAACACCCCTAAAAATCTTTCATTCAGCAGAGTATCCACATGACCGCCAACTTTGTCTTCGATCAGCTCTGTAATTTCTTCTACACCCGGACATAAACTGACGCCTAACACTTTTCCTTTTTTGCTCAGCACCAGTATATTGGAACTTAGTGTCTCCATCAATACCTGACAAATATCATTGAATACCACTTTGCTGGAGCTGCTGTTGTGCAAAAGTTTATTGATTTTCCTAGTTCTGTCTAACAACTGAACGCTCATACTGGCCTCCTTTTCTTTCTTCTCTTGTATATTCTGCATATATTCCTGCTGTTTTTATATTACACGTTTTTTTTCAAAATTACAAGACATTTTTATGTTTTTTCAATTTTGCCTGCCTATTCTGAAAATATTTTTAATTGCAAAATATTGTGAAACTTCTTAATCTTTCTTCGGAGGCTTCTGTTCTACATAACCGCAGGTTTCCTGACTGCATACGATTTTGTTGCCTTTTTCTACCATATAACTGCCGCATACAGGACATTTTTTGTCAGAGGGCTTCTGCCAGGACATAAAATCACATTCCGGATTATCCTCACATCCATAGTACTTACGCCCTTTTTGTGTCTTTTTCAAAACAACATCTTTTCCACATTTTGGACAGGCTACCCCTATTTTTTCATAATATGGCTTTGTATTCCTGCAGTCCGGAAATCCAGGACAGGCAAGAAATCGTCCATGGGGACCATACTTGATCACCATATTTCGTCCGCAAAGATCACAGACTACATCTGTCACTTCATCCTGAATATCTACTTTTTCCAATTCTTTTTCTGCCGCATCCACATCTTTTTTCAAATCCGGGTAGAAATTTCTGACAACCGTTTTCCACTGGACCGTTCCTGCTTCCACACAGTCAAGCAACCCTTCCATCATAGCCGTGAAATGCACATCTACGATACTTGGAAAAGCCTGTTTCATGATATTGTTTACGACCTCTCCAAGTTCTGTCATATAGAGATTTTTCTGTTCTTTTGAGACATAACGGCGGCTGATAATGGTTGTAATTGTTGGCGCATAGGTACTTGGTCTGCCGATTCCCTGCTCCTCCAGAGCCTTTACCAGAGATGCTTCCGTATAATGAGCCGGAGGCTGGGTAAAGTGTTGTTCTGGTTTCAGTTCCAACAATTCCAGCTTCATGCCTTTTTCCAGGCTCTGACTTAAAACATTCCCCTTTTTATTGTCTTCATCCTGGACATAAACAGACATAAAACCATCAAATACCACCTTTGAAGCAGCTACTGTAAATACATACTCCCCTGCTCCAATCTTAACGGAAGTAGTCTCATAACGGGCTGCTGCCATCCGGCTGGCTGTAAACCTTTTCCATATGAGCTGATACAGACGGAACTGATCTCTTGATAAAGATTCCTTAAGCATAACCGGTGTACGGGAAATATCTGTTGGACGGATTGCCTCATGAGCATCCTGGATTCTCTGCTCCTTCTTTACAGCCTTTTCCCCGTCAGCTACATAAGATGTTCCATACTGCTCTCCAATATAAGTGCGTGCCGCCTCGTCAGCTTCCTGTGAAATACGTGTAGAATCTGTACGCAGATAAGTGATCACACCAACTGTACCACTTCCCTTGATATCCACACCTTCATAAAGCTGCTGTGCCAGACGCATAGTTTTTTGTGTGGAGAAATTCAGGGTCTTGGCAGCTTCCTGCTGAAGGGTACTGGTTGTGAACGGAAGAGGTGCATTTTTTATACGTTCTCCCTTTTTCACTTCCTTGATCTCATATTCTGCATGTTGCAGTTTTTTAAGGATTTCATCTATTTCGGCCTTATTATGGATCGGAAGTTTTTTGTCTGTACCATAGAATTTTGCCTGGAGATGCTTTTTCTCTCCCTGAATCTTAAATTCTCCATCAAGACTCCAGTATTCTTCCGGAATAAAAGAATTAATTTCCTCTTCACGGTCACAGATAATACGAAGGGCTACCGACTGTACACGACCTGCGCTTAACCCTCTTTTTACTTTTGCCCAGAGAAGAGGACTGATACTGTATCCTACCATACGGTCCAGCATCCTTCTGGCCTGCTGCGCATCCACCAGGTTCATATCCAGTTCTCTTGGCTGTTTGATTGAATTTTTCACTGCTGTCTTGGTGATCTCATTGAATGTGATCCTTCGCATTTTCTTAGGATCTTCTTTCAACGCCTGCATCAAATGCCAGGAAATAGCCTCTCCTTCACGGTCGGGGTCAGTTGCAAGAAAAATCTTGTCAGCTTTCTTTGCCGCCTTGCGAAGTCCTGCCAAAAGTTCTCCTTTTCCACGGATTGTAATATATTTTGGCTCAAAATCATTCTCTACATCGATTCCAAACTGACTCTTGGGAAAATCCCGTACATGTCCGTTTGACGCCTGAACATCATAATTGCTCCCCAAAAATTTCTTAATTGTCTTTACTTTTGCAGGTGACTCTACGATCACCAGATATTTCGCCATGCTACCTCTCCTATTTATCGTAAAATTAAGTTTGATTTTTTATATAGTAATGTCTGCCGATTTCTCTGACCATTCCCAGAAGTCCCAGCTCCACCAAAATACGTCCTGTTTTTTCTGTTGAAAACCCAGCTTCCTGTGCCAAAACATCCCTGGTTTTTGGTCGTAAATCGAGACAACTATACACCATATTCAAATCACTTGCAAGACCTAAGTTCCTTTTTCCTTCTGATTTTATTGTATTTTCATAATTAATTCCCAGCTCTTCCAACAGCACCTCTGGGGTATAAGCAATCCCAGCACCATCATAAATCAGCTGGTGACATCCTCTGCTAAGCTCTTCGTTTACAGGCCCCGGAAGAGCAAAAACAGCCTTTCCCTGTTCCAGTGCACATTGAGCAGTGATCAGCGAACCACTTTTCTTCTTCGCTTCAACTACCAGTACCAGATCCGAAAAGCCTGCTATGATCCTGTTCCGCGCCGGAAAATAATAACTTCTCGGAAGTGTCCCCGGAGGATATTCACTGATAATGCCTCCTTTTTCCCTTATAATTCGATTGTAAAGTCCTTTATTCCCTGCCGGATAGCAAACATCTGCACCATTTCCAAGAACTGCCCATGTTGGCATCCTTCCTTCCATCGCTCCTTTGTGCCCTTCAGCATCAATCCCTGATGCCAGCCCGCTTATAATCTGAACACCTGCTTCTGCAAGTATTCTGGCAAATCGAAAAGCCTGTATTCTTCCATAGGTACTGCACTGCCTTGCCCCTACAACAGCTGCTACAGGACGTTTAGGATCCGGAATTCCACCTTTTACATAAAGCTTTTCTGGCATACCTTTATAATGCTTCAGTTTTGCCGGATATTCCTGAGAAGATTTTTCAATACATCTGATTTCTTCAAACTGTGTTCTTTCCATATAAGATACCTCTCTTTCCTGCAGTTTATGATAATTTTACAGGTCATATCCAGTATTTTTTTTCAAAAGCTCTGTAGGACAGTGCCTCTCCAACATGCTGGCGCCTGATGATATCTGCCCCTTCCATGTCTGCAATAGTCCGGGCTACTTTCAATATCCGATGATACGATCGCGCGCTAAATCCCATTTGTTCAAATGCTTTCTCCATCAAAACAGCAGCCTCTCGTTCTGTTGTGCAAAACATTTCTATTTGTTTCCCCTGAAGTTCTCCATTAAACTGAATTTTTTCTTTTTTATATCGTTCTCTCTGGATCTCATGAACTCTTTCTACCCGTTTTCGTATCACTGAAGAACATTCTCCGCCATTTCCATTCAGACTGGAAAAACTCACCTGCTCCGCATCAGCACAAAGATCCAAACGATCAAGAAGAGGCTGACTTAATTTATTCAGGTATCCGGTAACCTGTCCTGATGTACAGCGACATTTGTTCATATCCGGATAATACCCACAGGGACACGGGTTCATAGCTGCACAAAGTATAAAATCCGCTGGAAATGTATAGGTTCCACTGACCCTCGATATACGGATCACCCGGTCTTCCAGAGGCTGTCTCAGTATTTCCAGACTTCTTCTGGAAAATTCCGGCATCTCATCCAGAAACAAGACGCCTCTGTGCGCCAGTGTTATTTCACCTGGTCTTGGATTTTTCCCTCCTCCTGCCATCGCCTGAGCAGAACTGGTATGATGAGGGCTTCGGAAAGGTCTTTCGCGGACAAGAGGATCCGCCTCTGACAAAAGCCCTGCAATACTGTATATCTTAGTGAGTTCAAGACTTTCTTCAAATGTCAGCGGAGGCATGATTCCTGGTATCCTCCGTGCCACCATTGTCTTCCCTGCTCCCGGAGGCCCTATCATCAAAAGATTATGGAAGCCACTGACGGCAATCTCCACTGCCCTTCTTAAAGATTTCTGACCACGGATATCACAAAAATCTGCATCATCCGTTTCCTTATATTCTACAGACTGCGGTATAGGATCTTCTTTATAGCTGTCAGGATTTTTTAAAAAACGAATCATTTCCTGCAGATTTCTGACACCGATCACTTTCATATCCGGAACCAGTCCCGCCTCTTTCATATTCCCTGCCGGAACAATACAAAAACGGCACTTCTCCTCTCTGGCACGTATTACAATCGGAAGGATTCCTGAAATGGCTTGAATTTCTCCATTCAAGCTTAATTCTCCTGCCATCATCACTCCTTTTAAACTTTCCGATTCAAAAATCCCTGCTGCTGCAAGTACTGCCGCAGCCACAGGAATATCAAATCCAGCCCCCTGTTTTTTTATATCTGCCGGGGCAAAATTTACTGTAATTCTTTTGGGCGGAAGTGCAATTTTATTATTTTTCAGGGCTGTCCTTACACGGTCCTGTGCCTCCTTCACCTGGGCAGAAGGAAATCCCACCATGGTAAAAGACGGCAGGCCATCACTGACATCTGCCTCCACCTGAACCGGATGTACTTCCATCCCCATGATCACAGCTGATAATACGGATGCAAACATACTTCTCCTTTCTGAAAAACGTCTCCCCGACATGACATTTCATCATAGCTTATTTTATTATACATATGGGATACCCACAGCAGATCTGCTGCAGAAACAGAATAGAAAAACAGAAATCATAACTCTGAATATTTCCATTATATCGTTCCTCTCCGAAAAAAACAAGCTCTATAAAACAAAGAAGAGCAGTTCCCTCAAATCTTGAGAGACCTGCTCCTCTTTGCATGCCACAAACAGACATATTCCATATTCATCTGTTGGTTATATTTTAATTTCCAGCTTCCGCCTTAGCTCTCTGCCATTGATCAATCTTCTGAATATTTGCCGTTTCATATTCATTAAAAACAGAGCCCTGCTGTGCATCAAAAGTTTCCGGATCTATAGTTCCCTGATACCAGGAAGTACTGTTAAAATAGTCAGCAATCCTCTGTGTCACAAAAATACGTCCATGGCGGGCATATATCTCATTTTTGGCAAGCTCCAGCTGTTCAGCTGAATATACAGATATTTCCTCATCTGTCAGATAACGACTGTTGCTTTCCGGGAAGAAGTATTCCCCTGTCTGCGTATTCGTCTGCTGCTGCGGCACTGCCGTCGGCACAGGTGTTGCAGTTGGATCCGGAATCAGCTGAATCTGCTCGCGGCTCATAATACAGTCTACCCTTGGGTATACTGCAGATACCGGGTCTGTGGTCAGTATTTTCAGATAGAGCTGCCCGTTATCAAAAATCATACTTCCGTATGAAGTATTTCCCACGGAATCATAAAGTGTAAATTTTGCCGCATTGCCTGCAACCTCCGCTGTCACATCTCCAGTAACTGTCTGCGTCTGATTACGGTCTGTCTGGGAAAAGCTAAAAGATACGGTATCCAGGCTGATATTATATACATTTATCGCAGCAGTTCCATCTGTACTGTACCAATTATCCCAAAAAACATCCGGATCAAACGCCGCTGTCTTAACCGGAACAGGCGTTGGCGTTGCTGTCGGTCTGGGGGAAGGAGTTGGTGTTGCAGAGACAGCGGCTGTTGGTACTGCAGTGGGTCTGTTCTTCAAAGCTTCCATTGCTGCCTGTTTTTTCTGTTCTTTTATAGCGCTGCTGCGAAATCCAACCAGCAAAAGAGCAGCTGCACTTACTATAACAAACACAGCGATCAGCACACATAACAGTACCTTCAGTATCTCGTCCCTTTTTTTCATTTGATTTCACCTCTGTTCTGTATTCCCTCTGATACCGGTTCTTATTCTTTACCGCTCCAACAGTAAGTACAGAGCTTACATGGCTCAATATCAATAGAAGCCACCAGATCATCAAGACGATGGTATTTCAGGGTAGTAAAATTCAGCTCTTTGCGGATGTCTTCCAGCATCCCCTTGTAGTTTTCAGAATCCGGATTTGCATAATCTGCAAGAATCTTTTCATCTACATTATCCCCTTCTCGTTTTGCGATTATTCTCCTTGTTATCAGATCCATTTCTGATTTTGACCGAGAGAAGTTTAAATATTTACATCCATAAAGAAGCGGCGGGCAGGCCGGTCTGATATGGACTTCTTTTGCACCATTTGTATAAAGGAAATCAGATGTTTCACGAAGCTGTGTTCCTCTTACAATAGAATCATCGATCATAAGAAGACTTTTTCCTTTAATAAGCTTGTGAACCGGAATCAGTTTCATTTTTGCAATAAGGTTTCTCTGGCTCTGCTGTGTAGGCATAAAGGATCGCGGCCAGGTTGGTGTATATTTAATAAACGGGCGGGCAAACGGTACTCCTGAACGGTTTGCATAGCCAATCGCATGTGCGATTCCTGAATCAGGTACTCCTGCAACAATGTCAGGCTTCACTTCCCCAAAATCACGTTCTGCCAGCATATCGCCGCACTTATAACGCATTTCCTCAACATTTACTCCTTCATAAGTAGATGTTGGATAACCATAGTATACCCAGAGGAAAGAACAGATACGCATTTTTTCGCCAGGTTTCTGCAGTGACTCTATGCCTTCCGGTGTAACAAAGACAATTTCTCCAGGTCCCAGAGACTTTTCGTCCTCATAACCCAGATTGATATATGCATGACTTTCAAAAGATACGCAGCGGGCATCTTCTTTCTTTCCTACAATAAGAGGAGTCCTTCCCAGACGATCTCTTGCTGCAAAAAGTCCCTTTGGAGTCAGGATCAGCATTGTCATGGAGCCTTCAATCATCTCCTGTGCATAGCGGATTCCTTCCACAATAGTGGCTTTCTGGTTGATAAGAGAGGCTACCATCTCTGTAGGGTTTACATTTCCTCCGCTCATTTCCAGAAAATGAGTACTTCCATTTTTAAAGGAATGCTCAATCAGTTCTTCCATGTTGTTGATCTTGCCTACTGTAGTAATAGCAAAGTTTCCCAGATGAGAACGCACCAGAAGAGGCTGAGGCTCATTGTCTGATATACATCCGATTCCCAGAGTACCCTGAAGTTCTGATACATCTCTGTCAAATTTTGTACGAAACGGTGAGTTTTCAATGTTATGGATCGCTCTGTCAAAGCCTTTGACATGATCATACACTGCCATTCCTCCTCTTCTTGTACCCAGGTGTGAATGGTAATCAATGCCAAAAAACAAGTCCAGCACGCAGCTGGATTTTGAAGCTACTCCAAAAATTCCGCCCATAATTCTGTTCTCTCCTTATTGTGTTTTTTCGTAAACGTGAAGCTGGTTACCAGTTTGATCTTCCGTATTCATTGCAAGCAACATTATATAGAAACCGTTTAGATAAGTAAAGACTTTATTTTGTTTCTTTTATCGTACCTTTTCGATAAGCATCCAAAAGACTCTCCAGTTCCTGAATTCTTTCTCTGAGTGCACGACCATTATCCGTATCTCCCACAAGTCTTCTTTTTGAACTGTAATGTACCGCCATCTGACTGGATACAATATCTTTTCCCTTTGAGACAGCCTCTTCTGCAGAAGTAAAAGGTTCATGGGCTGCAAGAAACAGGCCATAGGAATTGTAGATCAGAGTATATCCGGCAATCCCCGTTACCTTCTGATATGCGGTACACAGGCCGCCGTCAATAACTATGATCTTTCCACCACATTTTACCGGACTTTCTCCCTCGCTCTGATGAACAGGAACATGACCATTGATAATATGGCTCTTTAAAGGATCCAGACCAAACTCTTTAAGCATTCGGTCCACTACCTCTTCATTTTCAAGAAGACGGTAATATGCTCCCTTTTTCTCTTTATGTGTTTCCTTATCTTCAATAAAATAACGTTCAAAAGTTGTCATTTTATCTTTTCCAAAAAGAGGCGAATTAGGACTGGCCCAAATATACCACAGAATATCTCTACCCTGCTCCTGTTCCTCCGGATCCACTGCGAAAAACGCCCGTCGAACATAGCTTTCTAAAGCATCATACAATGCACGTCCCTTATATTTTTCACCATAAACCTCAATTTCCTTCAGACTTCCATCTTCGTTCAGCGGAATACAGCCATGAAAAAGGAGATTGTTATTGTATATTTTATAAAGACCGCCCCGATCCAGAAGAAAACGCATATGGTTCTGCAGCTTCTCACAGTTTCTGAAAGCTGTCTCCAGACGTTCCATCACTCCATGCTCTCCTTCTGTCAGTTCATAAGGATGTTCCCAGTCAACCGTAGGAAAGTTCATGTCCTTCAAAGGATATTCTATTCCGTCCGGCATAGTGATCGTGCCCTTATCCGGATTGATCCGATGGAGCAGGCACCGGTCTTCCATCTGAAATTCCTTCCGTTTCATAAGAAGCTGTCCTTCCAGTTTAAACTGAATAATTGAAACAGCTTTATGCATCTTTCGGCTCAGTTCCTTTTCCAGAACATTATAATCTGAACTTCCTTTTATCTCAAATGTATGACAAGGGTCATCCTTATAAGTTTCCAGCGCAAATGTTGCCAAAGGAAGCAGGTTAATACCATAGCCATCCTCCAGGATATCCAGATTATCATATCGAATACTGTTTCTGAGGACTGTAGCAATACAGGCTCCCTGCCCTACTGCTGCCCCCATCCACACTACATCATGATTTCCCCATTGAATATCCAGCGAATGATATTCCATCAGCCGGTCCATAATAAAATGAGGACCTGGACCTCTGTCAAAAATATCTCCCAGAATATGAAGGTGATCCACAACAAGTCTCTGGATCAGCTCTGCCAGAGCGATGATAAAATTCTCGGCTCTCCGGATCTCTATAATAGTATTTACAATCGAATTATAATAAGCCTCTTTATCCAGAACCTCTGCTTTTTCTGTGATCAGTTCCTCGATCACATAAGCATAATCATGAGGAAGCGCCTTTCTGACCTTAGATCTTGTATATTTGGAAGCAGTCGTCTTGCATACCTCTATCAGCCGGTACAAAGTGATCTTGTACCAGTTTTCCATGTCATCTTCCGTCTTTTTTACCAGTCTGATCTTTTCTCTGGGATAATAGATCAAAGTTGCCAGATCACGTTTATCATGATTGCTTAATGTATGACCAAAAACATCATCAATCTTTTTACGTACAGCTCCGGACCCATTCCTCAGTACATGCGAAAAGGCCTCATACGCTCCATGAAGATCAGACATAAAATGTTCGGTTCCTTTTGGAAGGTTCAGGATCGACTGGAGATTGATAATCTCTGTCGATGCCTTTCCTATAGTAGGATAAAGCTCTGCCAGTCTTTGTAAATATCTAAGCTCTTCTTTTTTCATATTTGCTCCTTTCACACCACTACGTCAAACAGAGAGAACTGATTTGACTGAGGGATATCTCCAAACAACCCCAGATCATCCATCAGATCAATGACTGTCTTACTGACTTTTGTTCTATCCCGAAAATCATCTTTCGACAGAAATCTCCCCTCTTTCGCAGCCTGTACTACCGCCTCTGCAGCCTTATCACCCATTCCGTCAATACTGTTCAACGGCGGAAGAAGCTTTCCGTCAATAATCTGAAAGCGGCTTGCATGAGACTTATAAATATCAATAGGAAGAAATTCAAATCCTCTTGCATACATTTCCTGCACAATACGCATATCCCTGATCGTATCCTGCTCTTTTTTTGACGCCTCGTCTCCCTTCTTACGGAGTTCTGCCAGATAATATTCCAGACGATCCTGTCCCATGCACATAGTTTCATAGGAAAAAGCTGTGGCGCGGATACTGAAAAACGCTGCATAGTATGCCAGAGGGATAAACACCTTAAACCATGCAATACGCCATGCCATCATTACATACGCCGCCGCATGAGCCTTTGGAAACATATATTTGATCTTTTTGCAGGACCAGATATACCACTCCGGCACATTGTGCTCCCTCATGGTGGCTTCCCACTCCTCACGAAGACCTTTTCCTTTACGTACACTTTCCATGATAGTAAAAGCAAGACTGCTTTCCACTCCCATACTGATCAGATAGATCATAATATCATCTCGCGTACAGATTGCCGTAGAAATCGTAGCTTTTCCTTCCTGAATAAGTGTTTGAGCATTTCCAAGCCATACGTCCGTACCATGGGCAAGGCCTGCAATACGGACCAGATCAGAAAAATATTTTGGCTGCGTGTCAATGAGCATCTGCATGGCGAAATCCGTTCCGAATTCCGGAACTCCCAGACATCCCAGTTTACATCCGCCGATGTCATCCGGAGAAATTCCCAGAGCTTTTGTGCTGGCAAACAGAGACATAACCTCTTTGCTGTCCAGTGGAACTTCCTTTGCATCTTTGCCTGTAAGATCCTCCAGCATGCGGATCATGGTCGGATCATCGTGTCCAAGGATATCCAGTTTCAGAAGATTTCCATCAATGGAATGATAATCAAAATGTGTGGTGATGATATCGCTGTTCTCATCATTTGCCGGATGCTGGACAGGTGTAAATTTTTCGATTTCCTCTCCTTTTGGAAGAACGATGATACCGCCCGGATGCTGTCCTGTTGTTCTTCTTATACCTGTGCAGCCCTGAACGATCCGATTGATCTCACAGTAGCGCTTATGCTGTCCATGCTCCTCAAAATAGTTTTTCACATAACCAAAGGCTGTCTTTTCTGCCAGAGTACCAATGGTACCGGCTTTGAATGTCTGCCCCTTTCCAAAAATAACCTCTGTATATTTATGAGCATTTGCCTGATACTCACCGGAAAAGTTCAGGTCGATATCAGGTTCCTTATCTCCTTTAAATCCAAGGAAAGTTTCAAATGGAATATCAAATCCTTCTTTTATCATCTTTGTCCCGCATTCCGGACAGTTTTTATCCGGCATGTCACAGCCGGCCATACCACCGAATTTTTTCACCTCCGGAGAATCAAAATCACTGTATTTACAGTTCGGACAGATATAATGCGGCGGCAGTGGATTTACCTCTGTGATGCCGGACATAGTCGCCGCCAGGGAGGAACCAACTGATCCACGGGAACCAACCAGATAGCCATCATCATTGGATTTCCACACCAGTTTCTGTGCAATGATATACATCACCGCATATCCGTTGGAAATAATAGAATTCAACTCTTTTTCCAGCCGCTCCTCTACAATGGAAGGAAGATTTTCCCCATAAATCTCATGCGCTTTTTTAAAACAGATATCCCTGAGATCCTGGTCAGAATTTTCAATTACCGGAGGAAACTTATCCGGATGAATAGGAGAAATTTTCTCTATCATATCAGCGATCTTATTTGTATTTGTAATAACGACCTCCTCAGCCTTTTCGCTTCCCAGATAAGAAAACTCCTCCAGCATCTCCTCTGTGGTACGAAGATAAAGAGGTGCCTGATCATCTGCATCGCTGAATCCATTTCCTGCCATGATAATCCGACGATAGATTTCATCCTGTGGATCCATAAAATGAACATCACAGGTTGCCACTACCGGTTTTTTAAACTGTTCTCCAAGTTTGACAATCTTTTTATTGATCTCAATCAGATCCTCTTTTGAATTGACCGCATCATTTTTATCACTGGCGATCATAAATGCATTATTTCCCAGTGGCTGAATCTCAAGATAATCATAAAAATCAACCAGTCTTGCAATTTCCTGATCCGGAGCATTCCTTAATATCGCCTGATATAGTTCTCCTGCTTCGCAGGCACTTCCGATCAGAAGTCCTTCCCTGTGGTCCAGAAATACACTTTTGGGCACGCGTGGTCTTCTTCTGTAATATTTCAGATGTGACTGACTCACCAGCTTATAAAGATTGATTCTTCCTGTTTCATTCCTGGCGAAAATCACCGCATGATAAGTAGGAAGCTTTTTGATGGTATCTACGGACACATTTCCCTGTTGGTTTAAAGTGTCCACATCATAAATATCACGTTCTTTCAGCATTTCCACGAATTTTACAAAAATATCTGCCGTACAGGCCGCATCATCTACCGCTCTGTGATGATGTGCCAGAGAAACTCCTACTGCCTTTGCCACTGTATCCAGTTTAAAACGGTTCAATGCAGGCAAAAGAAATCTTGCCATTCCTACAGTATCCACATACGTAAATTCATCCGGAAGTCCCTGCCTTTTACAGTTTTCTATAATAAAGCTCATATCAAAATCTGCATTGTGGGCCACCATGACTGCACCCTTACAAAAGTCCAGAAACTGAGGAAGGACAGTCTGGATCTCCGGAGCATCCATAACCATGGAATCATTAATGCTTGTCAGCTGCTCAATCCTGTAAGGAATAGGAACCTTTGGATTTACAAATGTAGAATATCTGTCTGTGATCACACCTTTTTCCACACGGACAGCGCCTATTTCAATGATCTGACAGGTAAGAGGGGAAAATCCAGTAGTCTCAATGTCAAAAACCACAAAATCCCCTTCCATAGACTGTCCTTTGCTGTTGGTGACAATTCCTTTCAGATCATCTACCAGATAGGCTTCCATACCATAAAGCACCTTAAAATCGGATTCCTTCGGCACACATCCTCCCCAGGCATCAAAGCAGTGATTTGCCTCAGGAAAGGCCTGAACCACCCCATGATCTGTAATTGCAATTGCCTTGTGTCCCCATTCATAGGCACGTTTCACAAGGGCTTTTGCCTCGGTCACACCGTCCATGTCGCTCATTTTTGTATGGCAGTGAAGTTCCACTCTTTTCTGAGGGCTGGTGTCCATTCGAGAACTTCTGAAATCTGAGATCTTTTTGATTCCGGCAATGGAACCAATGGTCAGTTCACTGTCAAAACGGTCAATGGTAGTTACTCCTTTCAGTTTCAGGAAAGCACCTTTTTTGATTTCTGCCGTCACCTCCGGAACCTGTTCATTTCGAAGGAACATTTTAATTACAATAGAATCTGTGAAATCTGTAACAGGAAAGATCAGGATAGTTTTTTCATTACGGATTTCTCTGGCTTCCACATCCATAACCTGTCCGCGGATAATGACCTCTCCCATTTCTCCGGTAATACTTTCCAAAGAAATGGTCTCTCCCTCAAAATCTCTTCCATAGACCACATCCGGATTGCTGTCCCTGCGGAATCCTCCCCGAAATTCTCCGCTCTGTCCTTTCTTTTCAAATGCTTTTTTATCCTGTCTGCTCTTTCCGGTCGATTTTTTATTTTCTTTTTTATCCTTGCCGGAATTTTCCTCCACTGCTTCCTCAGAGTTTTCTTCCTGATCAAGTTTGGCATGCTTCAGCACATTTTCAACCTCCTGCTTGATCTGAAGTTCTGCATTTTTTCGGTATTTACTCTCCGGAGCCGCTTCGAACTGAAGCTGTATCTTAAGATTCATGCCACATCGCTCGCAGAAAACCTTATGAAGATATTCTACCAGAATCTCACTTTTTTCACGGGAGATCACAGAGTCCGGAAGCACAAGATCCATTTCTTCTGTCCCGGAAAAAGTAATTTTTGCCCGTTTAAAAAGATTGTACTCCAGCATATTGTAGTTTCGAAGTTCCAGTTCCATACTGGAACGATACACTTCCAGAAAATTATCTGGTGTATACTGTCTGGATAAATGAAATTTTTCAATCACTGTCACCTGGATCTGGATTCCCGGAAAACACTGCCTCTGTATCTGCTGCTGAAGTTCAAAAATATATTTTTTGTGAATCCATCTTTCACTGCTGATATAAACCCACAGTCTGGTCTTATCCGGATTACAGGAAACCTTTGTAACATATACCATATCGAGAAGTTCCTGCAGCGGATCTTTTATTTTCAGATTTGGAAATACATCAAAAAAATCTTTTTCCATTTTTTCCTCTTTCTTATTCTTCCCAGTGAAGAAGCTCCTGTCTCAAGGTTTCCAGAAGCTGTTCTTCCGGAACTTTTTTTACGATTTTTCCTTTTTTGATCAGAAGTCCCAGACCTACTCCGCCTGCAGTGCCGATGTCAGCTTCTTTTGCCTCCCCCGGTCCATTTACTACGCAGCCCATAACCGCCACCTTGATATCAAGAGGAATATCCTGAACCATGTCTTCCACCTGATTTGCCAGGCCAATGAGATCGATCCTGGTTCGCCCGCAGGTAGGACAGGAAACCACTTCAATGCCGCCTTTGCGAAGTCCCAGGGTCTTTAGAATCCGTTTGGCTGACTTAATCTCCTCCAGCGGTGCTCCGGTAAGAGATACTCGAATGGTATCGCCAATTCCCTGAGAAAGAATCATTCCAAGCCCTACTGCCGATTTAATATTTCCGGAATACAGAGTTCCTGCTTCGGTGATCCCCACATGAAGAGGATAGTCCGTTTTTCCGGCGATCAGTTCATGTGCTCTGGCACACATCATCACATCGGATGATTTAATACTGATCACAAGATTATCATAACCCATATCTTCAATGATCTTCACCTTGTCAAGAGCGCTCTCCACCAGACCTTCTGCCGTCACTCCGCCGTACTTTTCCACCAGTTCCTTTTCCAGAGAGCCGCTGTTTACCCCTACGCGGATAGGAATATTACGCTCTTTTGCCACATCTACAACTGCACGGATCTTTTCTTCGCTTCCAATATTCCCCGGATTGATACGGATCTTATCTGCTCCGTTTTTCATGGCTGCAATAGCCAGCCTGTAGTCAAAATGAATATCTGCCACAAGAGGAATATGAATCTGTTTTTTGATTTCGGAAAGAGCTTCTGCCGCTGCCATATCCGGCACTGCACAACGGATGATTTCACAGCCGGCTGCTTCCAGCTCCAGGATCTGCTTTACAGTAGCCTCCACGTCATCAGTCTTCGTATTTGTCATAGACTGGATCAGAATCGGATTTCCTCCTCCGATTTTTTTGTTTCCGATCTGTACCATTTTTGTATGTTCCCGATGCATAATCTGCCTCCTAATCACAAAATTCTTTCAGTTCAAGACAGCAACCTCATTGCCCCTTGTACACCGACACTATGAATTAATTATAGCGAAGTGCCAGATAAAATACAAGTTTTCAGTTGAAGTCCTATTCCAAAAGTGCTACACTGTTTATATTGTACATTAAAGCGGCAAAGTACCTCTTACTGATACCGCCAAATAACAGGAGGATGATATTATGGAAAAAAAGAACATTGACTGGGGGAACCTGGGCTTTGGCTATGTCCAGACCGATTACCGATATGTCTCAGATTTTAAAAATGGTTCCTGGGATGAAGGAAAGCTTACTGAAGATGCAAATGTTGTGATCAATGAGTGTGCCGGTGTCCTTCAGTATGCCCAGACTGTGTTTGAAGGTATGAAAGCCTATACCACAGAAGACGGGCGCATTGTTACATTCCGTCCTGATCTGAACGCAGAACGTATGGAAAGTTCTGCAAAAAGGCTGGAAATGCCGGTATTTCCTAAAGACCGTTTCATTCAGGCTGTCATAGATACAGTAAAGGCAAATGCCGCTTATGTTCCACCATTTGGATCAGGGGCAACTCTTTATATACGTCCCTATGAATTCGGAACTAATCCGGTCATAGGAGTAAAACCGGCTGACGAATATCAGTTCCGTGTATTTACCACACCTGTAGGACCTTATTTCAAAGGCGGTGTAAAGCCTCTGACCATCCGTGTAACCGATTTTGACCGCGCAGCTCCCAATGGAACCGGCCATATTAAGGCGGGACTGAACTATGCCATGAGCATGCATGCAATTGTAGATGCACACAACCAGGGATATGACGAAAACATGTATCTGGACGCAGCTACAAGAACCAAAGTAGAGGAAACCGGCGGAGCCAATTTCCTCTTTGTCACAAAAGACGGCAAGGTTGTCACACCAAAATCTGACAGTATCCTTCCTTCTATTACCCGCCGCTCCCTGATCTATGTAGCACAGCATTACCTTGGACTGGAAGCAGAAGAACGTGAAATTCCATTTGAAGAGGTAAAAGACTTTGCAGAATGCGGGCTCTGCGGTACTGCTGCCGTGATCTCTCCTGTAGGAAAGATCGTAGATCACGGCAAAGAGATCTGCTTCCCAAGCGGAATGACCGAAATGGGACCTGTGACCAAAAAACTGTATGAAACATTGACAGGAATCCAGATGGGTCGTATCGAAGCACCGGAAGGATGGCTGCAGGTAATTGAGTAAAATAAAAAACTGCTTCAGAAGATTTTCTCTCCTGAAGCAGTTTTTTATTTTATTCTCTCATATTTGACAAATTCATATTCCAGGTCAAAATACGTCTGTTCTTCACTTCTGGCTGTTACCTTCCACTCCGGCATTTCGTCAAGATTCGGGAAATAACGGTCTGCTTCATAAGCAAAATCAATCTTTGTAATATGGGCAGTGTCACAATAAGGCAGCAGCTGTTTGTATACACTGTCTCCTCCAATACAATATACCTGATCAGAAGGATATTTTCCGACTTCCTCCAGAAGCTCTTCCAGGGTATGTACTACAACAGCATCTTTCACCTGGAAGTCTTTATTTCCGGTAAGAACAATATTAGTGCGGTTTTTCAGCGGAAGTCCGCCTGGAAAGCTTTCCAAGGTCTTTCTTCCCATGACTACGATCTTGCCTGTGGTTTCCTGACGGAACATTTTCATGTCTGCCGGAATACTTACCAAAAGCTTATTATCTTTGCCAATGGCCCAGTTTTTATCAACTGCTACAATAATATTCATAATATCTGTTTCCTCTCTTTATTTCAGATAGCGATCGGGATGTTTTTGATCTGAGGCCATGTCTGGTAGTTCTCAATAATCAGGTCATCCACTGTAAAATCATAAAAATCTTTGATCTCCGGATTCAATTTTACTGTAGGTGCCGGATATGGTGTTTTCTGGATCAATTCCTTTACAACCGGAATATGACGGTCATAAATATGGCAGTCAGAGATCACATGAACCAGTTCTCCTGCTTCCATATCACATACCTGGGCAAACATCATCAGAAGAATAGAATACTGGCAGACGTTCCAGTTATTGGCAGCCAGAATATCCTGAGAGCGCTGATTCAGAATCGCATTCAGGGTCAGCTTCTCTTTTCCCGGTTCCTTGGTCACATTAAAGGTCATAGAATAAGCGCAGGGATACAGATGCATCTCGTGCAGATCCTGGTGCACATAAATATTGGTCATGATCCTGCGGCTGTAGGGATTATTTTTCAGGTCATAAAGAACACGGTCTACCTGATCCATCATACCTTCTTTATACTGATGCTTCACCTGCATCTGGTAACCGTATGCCTTGCCGATAGATCCTGTCTCATCCGCCCAGCTGTCCCAGATATGGCTGTTCAGGTCATGGATATTGTTTGATTTTTTCTGCCAGATCCAGAGGATCTCATCCATAGCGCTTTTCAGGGCTGTTTTGCGAAGAGTCAGAGCCGGAAATTCTTTTCTGAGATCATAGCGGTTTACAACGCCGAATCTCTTGATCGTATAAGCAGGAGTACCGTCCTCCCATACCGGACGCACCTTTTCTCCTTCTGTGCTTGTGCCGTTTTCAATCACATCCTTGCACATGTTGATAAAAACTGTATCTGCAACGCTCATATCTGCGCCTCCTTTTTCCTGTTTTTTTCGTTGGTCCACATCGTGCTGTGGTCCATTATATCATACGGCGCAGTGCTTTACAAATCCTATTTCCCGTGCTATATTAGAACCCATGAAATTCATAATCACACTATTAAAACCACTTTCGTTTCTTCCAGCACTGCTGATGATGTACGTTATTTTTTCATTTTCAGCCCAGACCGGGGAGGTGTCCGGGGAACTCAGCTACAAGATCAGCTATGAGATCGTAGAAACGAAAAATGAACTTTTTCATACAAAAAAAAGCTATGACCAGCTTGCCTATGAGGCAGAACAGATTCATTACTATGTTCGGAAAGCCGCCCATATGACAGAATATTTTCTTCTGGCCATTGCTATTTCATTTCCACTTTATGTTTACAAAGTAAGAGGCTTCTGGCTCTTCTTCCTTGCCGGCATTCTTTGTGTAGGATTTGCCGGACTTGATGAATATCATCAATCCTTTGTATCCGGAAGAAGTCCCGGACTCAAAGATGTGGGCTTTGACAGTGCAGGAGCGCTGATCGGTATCCTTATGGTTCAGCTTTTTTGCTGGTCAAGTCTGCATTCTCCTGATTCCAGACCTGTACGACGAAAAAAGCGCAGAAAAAAACACCGCAGATAGATCCGGGCTGCTTCACTCTATTTTGCCGCCTTCCACAACCAGATTGTCCGGATCTGCTGCTTCCCCGTAAACAGGAGCCAATGTTGCTTCATAACCTGCATGGAGCTTCACTTTCATATAAGGCAGTGCAAAATCTATCTGTTCGGCTCGCTCTTCTGTTACTGTAAAGTTTGCAAGAATAAGATCTGCCTTGCCTGTTGCGGCATATTCCACACGGCTTGCAGGATCGGTAGAAATATATTCAGCCTTCACCCCGAGATCCTTCGCAATGCGTTCTGCAAAATAAATATC
>Kit_p2__coassemble_751_pt1 | contig 26332 bp, 23 predicted proteins | sample Kit_p2__metabat2_low_PE_055 | metagenome-assembled genome bin Kit_p2
TCATTTAGTTTATCACATCTGTTTTTGTTTGTCAAGAACTTTTTTCAAGTTTTTTGAACTTTTTTCAGATGTTGTTCTTCCGTTTCAGAAGACTTGTTTATGTTATCACACTACTTTATGTTTGTCAACAACTTTTTTATCTTTTTTCAAAGTTTTTTAAATTGTTTCTTCAAAACAAACATTTTCTTGCGACAGCTCAATTAGGATATCACTTTATTCAACATATGTCAACACCTTTTTTCAAATTTTTTCTCGTATTGTAAACTATATCTTCTTTTAGTATAATAGTAAGAAATACTATCTTTCTAAGGAGGAACTTATAATGAAAGGAACTTTATACGGTGTAGGCGTTGGCCCTGGAGACCCGGAGCTTATGACTCTGAAGGCTGTGCGCCTGATCCGTGAAAATATGATCATTGCTGTTCCCGGCGCTGATCCAAAGGAAACTGTTGCGTATAAAATCGCTGTTCAGGCAGTCCCTGAACTTGCCGAAAAAGAACTTTTACCAATTTATATGCCCATGACTCATGATCCGGAGGAACTGGAAAGGAACCATGCCAAAGGAGCAAAGTCCCTGGAGGAAGTTCTTGACCACGGTAAGAATATTGTATTTCTTACTCTGGGAGATCCCTGCGTATACTCTACTTTTTCCTATTTACAGAAACGTGTAGAAAAAGACGGTTATCACACAGAACTTGTCAGCGGTATAACATCTTTCTGCGCTGCCGCTGCCCGCCTGAACATTCCTCTTTCTGAATGGAATGAACAGCTGCATGTAGTTCCGGCCGTGCACCGTCTTGACAGCACTTTGAATGAATCAGGAAATTATATTCTTATGAAATCCGGAAAAAAAATGAATCAGGTAAAGGAAATCCTCGCCCAGAGTGGACGTGATGTCCTTATGGTCGAAAACTGCGGAATGGAAAACGAACATATTTACCGCAGTGTAGAAGAAATTCCGGATGATGCCGGATATTACTCCCTGATCATCGCCAAAGAAGCGAAAACACTGTCATGATCGAAACAAAAAATCTGACGAAAACCTTTGACAGCTTCACAGCTGTAGACAATTTAAATCTAAAGATTGAATCCGGCGAGTTTTTCGGGCTGCTCGGACCTAACGGCGCAGGAAAAACAACCACCATCAGTCTTTTATCTACGCTTCTTCTTCCAACAAAGGGAGAAATTCTGATCAACGGACAGCCTCTTACCAGAAATCGTCCGGATCTGAAGCGAAAAATCAGTGTGATCACCCAGGAATATTCCATGCGTCAGGATATGAATATGGATGAAATCATGGAATACCAGGGCCGGCTTTATTTTATGCCCAAAAAAGAAATCCGCAGAAGAACAGAGGAACTACTGGATTTCTGTGATCTTCTGAAATTCCGAAAACGTACCGTAAGGAAACTTTCCGGTGGTATGAAACGTAAGCTGATGGTATGCCGTGCACTGCTTACAAATCCGGAAATTCTTCTTCTGGATGAGCCTACAGCAGGAATGGATGCTTTATCCAGAAGGCAGATGTGGAATCTTCTGCGAAAACTGAACGGCAAAAACCTGACTATTCTCCTTACCACTCATTATATGGAAGAAGCACAGTCGCTCTGCGGCCGTGTCGCTCTGATGGATCACGGAAAGCTGGAAGAGATCAATACACCTTCCGGTCTGATCGACAGCCTTGGCAAATATACGGTTGATGAAATGCTGCCGGAGGAAACAAAAAGTCATTATTTCCATCATCGTCAGGAAGCCATAGAATTCCTTTCCGGTCTTACCGGACAGGCAGCTCTCAGGGAAACCACCCTGGAGGATGTTTTTGTAGAACGGGCAGGCAGACACCTGTCCCCGTCATAAAGGAGGTTTTCTATGGGTATTATTACAATTTTATGGGAGAAATGGGTAGAATTTCGAAGAGATTTTTATAAGATCACTCTGGCTGCCATGATTGCGCCCTTGATGTATCTGGTTGTTTTTGGCATGGGAATTCAGACCATGTCCCACGGAGAGCCTTATCTGAATTTCCTGATTCCCGGTGTTGTGGCTTTAACTACCATGAACGGAAGTTTTAATGCCATTGCACAGAATCTGAACGTTCAGCGCCTCTACGAAAAAGCCTTTGACCAGGTTATGATCTCCCCGACACCTTTATGGCAGTTTATTGCCGGACAGATCATTGGCGGAAGCCTTCGAGGACTTTACGCAGGCGGGATCATCCTGATCCTTACCGCTCCTATTGAAACCGGACTGATTTTTAACGGCTGGTCTTTTTTTATCATGTTCCTGAATGGAGCTGTTTTTTCCGCTATTGGTGTAGTTGTTTCTTTCCTTGCCAAAAATCACGCAGATGTACCAAGGTTTTCAAACTACATCATCATGCCCATGGCTTATCTGTGCAATACCTTTTTTTCAACAGAAAAAATCCCCGGTATTCTGGGAGACTTCGTGGCCGTGCTGCCTCTTTCTCAGACAAGTCAGATGATCCGTGGTATTTCCGCCGGCGGATCCGTAAATTTTGCAGGCATCGGTATTCTTATTGGTTATCTTACCATATTTACTGCCGGCGCTTCCTGGTTTATTTATAAAAAGAAAAATCTCTAATAAAAAATCCTTCTGCTGACATTTTGACATGTGTTCACAAGTTTTTGCCCGCAGGAGGATTTTATTATATGTTCTATTTGTCAAAACAAAAAAACTTTTCCAAAAATACAGCTGCCCCGTCATGATCATTATCCCCGGTTACATAAACTGCTGTTTCTTTTATATGGGCTGCAGCGTTTCCCATTGCAACTGAAATTCCAGCCATTTGCAGCATTTCCAGATCATTATCACTGTCACCTATGGCAATCACATGCTCTTTGTCAATTCCAAGCTTTTCCATCACAGGAAGAAGTCCATTTCCTTTATCCACACCTCGGGCATTAAATTCAGCATTTCCAGGAACAGACGATGTTACGCTGACTTCTAAATCATTATCCCATATTTTGCGAACTGCTGCTCCATGTTTAGGAACTGCAAAAAACAGATTTAATTTCTCCGCCTGATTCAAAAGATCTTTTTGTTCCATGAAATTTTCAAGATATGTATGTCCATAAAGCATATAATCTGCAAAATTTCCCAGAATATCCACATCCGAAAACCTTTCCAGATCGGCTTTGTCCGCATATACCTGCCCTTCTGCAAAAAACTCCACAAAATAAAGTATTTCTTCCTCTTCTGCTTTTACATATGTTTCCGCACTTGCAAGAATACGTTCCGCTGCTCCCTCCGGCATGGGAAAACGCTTCAGAACACAGGAATTTTTCCAGTCCCAGACAACCGCTCCATTTTCCAGGACCGCATAGGAAATTCCTTTCAGTGCACTCACTGCCAAAGGAAGAAGTCCCAGAGATCTGCCGCTGGCAGGAACCACATAATGTCCTTCATCAAGAAGCCTCTGTAAAACATCCGCGGTTCTTTTTGTTATCTTTCCCTGGCTGTTCAAAAGTGTTCCATCCATGTCCACTGCAATAATGTATCTTTCCTTCTTTTGTTCCATACTGTTCCAACCTCGCTTTTTATAATAACTCTCTCAAATGTTTTTCAAAGCATACTCCTTCATTCCGGTCAGTTCCTTCCAGAACAGTATCATGAATAGCTTTTGAAATAAAATCTGCTGCTTTTTGTACAGATTGTGCGATATCTGTCCCTTTCACCATCCCGGCACTTAATACAGAGGCAAACAGATCTCCCGTTCCAGAATAACTGCCCCCCTCTTTTTTTACTTTTACCCAGGTATATCCCCTATGATCTGTAATCAGATTTCCCATAGAAACAGATTCTTCCTCAATAAGATCAATACCTGTGATCACTGCCTCCACACCAAAGGTTTCAGACAGTTTTTTTCCTGTTTTCTGAACCTCTTCCATAAAGTCTTTTGGAGATAATCCAGACATCTTCTTCCATATTTCACGGATTTTTTCTTTTCCATAGAGAAGCAGAAGAGCTTCTGTCAGGTTCGGTGTGATGATTGACGCTTTTTCTGCCAAAACACGCATTTTTTCACAAAGAGCTTCTGTATAAATAGGATATTCTGCTCCATTGTCTCCCAACACCGGATCCAGCAAGATCCTCGCTCCCTTATGACCGAAAATGTCAATAAATCTCAGAACTTTATCCGCCTGAGCCGCACCTGAAAGAAATCCCGTATAAATACCGTCCGGACAGAATCCCATCTGCTTCCAGCAAAGTATGATCTCCTCCATATGTTCTGTATAATCGTCATAATAAAATGTTTCAAATCCTGTCTGTGCACTCAGAATTGCCGTTGGAAGAGGACATGCCTGGACTCCCATTACGGAAATTACCGGAAGAGCTGCTGTCAGCGAGCATTTTCCTATTCCCGAAAGATCATTGATCACTGCTATTTTTTTCAAAATATTTCTCCTCATCTTGCATTCTTTTATACTATGCTATAGAATAGCATCATCATGTATCTCAAAAAACGACCAGTTTTTTCTATTTTTAAGGGGACAGTTTACTCCAAAAAAGAAAGGAAATCCTCCAATGCGCTCACAGCCAAATTCAGAAAAATCATTAAAAAACCAGAGTTTTCTCTTTTCCAAAACAGATTCCGAACATCCAGAGCATCTGTATATGCAGGTCTGTCATTACTATCGCGACCTGATTCTTGCTCACCGTCTTCAGCCCGGAAGCCGAATGCCATCCCTGCGAAAATGCGCCCAGGAGCTTCAATTAAGCCGCACCACCATAGAAAATGCATATCTCCAGCTTGCAGCCGACGGATATATTATTTCCAAGGCTCAAAGTGGTTACTATGTCACAGATATCGCTCTTCAGGACCATATAGAAAAAAAAATATCTGCGCCGGAAGAACCACCTTGTCTGTATGACCTTTCTTCCTCCGGCGTAGACAGAGAAAGCTTTCGTTTCGATCTCTGGCAGAGGTATCTGAAAAGCGCTCTGCGTCAGAACGAGCGTCTGCTCTCTTATGGGGAACCTCAGGGGGAAGCGGATTTCCGTCAAACTCTGTCTGACTATGTAAGACAGCGGAGAAACATTACCTGTTCCCCGGATGACATTGTTATAGGTGCCGGTGTGCAGAGCCTTCTGCAGATTCTCTGCCCTCTTGTAAAAAACAGAAAAAATGTATCCTTTCCCAATCCCTCTTTTGTACAGGGAAGCACCATCTTTTCTGATTTCGGATTTGAAATCCAATATCGAAATAAAGACAGTGATGTGATTTATGTTTCCCCCGCTCATATGACAAAGTGGGGGGATATCATGCCTGTATCCAGACGTCTGGAACTGATCCGCCATGCTGCTTCCAATAACAGTCTGATTATTGAAGATGATTTTGAAAATGAATTTGTTTATCTTCAAAAACCGACTCCCTCCCTTTTCAGTCTTGCAGGAGGACGAGGAGTGGTTTATATGGGATCTTTTTCCAGACTGCTTCTTCCTTCTATCCGAATCAGTTTTATGATCCTGCCACCTGAACTGACAGAAAGGTATCATGCCAAAGGCGCTTTCTATAACCAGACCGCCTCCAAGGCAGAACAGATTGCCCTTTGTCAGTTTATCCGGGACGGACATCTTTCCGCCCAGACCCGCCGGCTGAAACGGCTTTATTCCGCCAAACTGAAAGAACTCCTGACAGTTGTACGAGAAGCCTTTGGAGAAACATCCAAAATTCAGATTGGAGCCGCCGGTACCAGCCTGGCACTCACTCTTCCCTGGAAGGATTCAGGTGAAAATCTGAAAAAAAAGGCGCGGACCCGTGGCCTGCGCCTGAAGATACTCCAAGAAGATACAGAAAGTGTCACCATACTTCTTTCCTGCTCCTCTCTCCCTGCTTCAGATTTTCAGCCGGCATGTGAGCTTCTGAAAGAAGTGATCTCAGTCTCTCCGGTTGTCGATCATATATAAAAGAGCATTACAGATGCAGGCAGCAATATTGCTGCCTCCTTTGCGGCCCTTTGCCACAATATAAGGAGACCCGGATTCCATGATCAGCTCCTTGGACTGGACTACATTAACAAATCCTACCGGAACACCGATGATCAGCTCCGGATCCAGTCTGCCTTCCTGGATCAGTTCATAAAGACGAACCAGAGCAGTAGGTGCATTTCCAATGGCAAAAATCAGCTTTTTATTAAGGGAAGCCGCCTTGTCCATGCTGGCTGTAGCTCTTGTAGTCCCATTTTTCTTTGCTGTTTCCGCTACATCCTCATCAGACATAAAGCAATAAACTTCTCCTCCATAGCGGGCAAGCGCCTTCTTGTTGATACCGGATTTTGCCATCTGAGTATCGGTCACAATACATGCCCCGTTCCGTATTGCTTCCAGCGCTTTTTCGATCACATCCGGAGAAAAACACAAATTGTCCGCATAGTCAAAATCTGCACTGGTATGGATGCATCGTTTTACCACAAGCTCTGTTCCCGGAATCAGTTTTTTTTCACCCAGTTCTTCGGTAATGATCTCAAAACTTCTTTTTTCGATATCCATTGGTTTTACGTTTTCAAGTTCAACCTTCATTTTCTGTCCCTCCAATGCCTTCTTCCAGAATCTGATAAATCTTTTTCATATCCAGATGTTTTCTCAGCTCCGCTGCCAGAATATCATACTGTGTTTCCTTAAAGGAAGCAAAATCCACACCTTCCATCTGAGAAACATCAATTCCTTTTTTCTCTCCCACTGCACGGATCAAAGCAAGGGCAGATTCTTCTTTATCAAAAATTCCATGTACATAGGTGCCGCAGATGTTTTCAAAAACAGTCCCTTCCGTTTTTTCCTGTCCGCTGACTCCATCACGGGTCCAGGTACTAGCATGAGCACCGGATTTCCAGGTGCTTTCTCCCATGTGGATTTCGTAACCGGTAAACTCCACACCGCTTAACGGCTGATATCCCCCCTGGATTTCCAGATACCTGCCGGTAACCTGTGTCCGTGTTTTTTTCTCCGCAAAAACCGTATCCATAGGAAGAAGCCCCATACCTCTCATGGTACCGCCGGCTTCCACCCCGTGGGGATCACTTAAAGATTCTCCCAGCATCTGATACCCTCCGCAGATGCCAAACACAAAGGTTCCTCTGGCGGCAGCCTTCAGAATCAGAGCCTCCATGCCGCTCTCTCGAAGCCACTGAAGATCCTCCATGGTATTTTTGGTACCCGGAAGCATGATCACATCCGGATTCTTCAGCTCCGCCGGATGTTTTACATAACGAAGAGATACTCCCGGAATACTTTCAAACGGATTAAAATCTGTAAAATTTGAGATTCTCGGTACACGGATCACAGCAATATCGATCAGTCCGATCTCCTGGTCTCTGTCAAACCGGTCTGTCAGACTGTCTTCATCTTCCACCTGGATATCAAGATAAGGAGCCACACCAACCACCGGAATGCGGCACTTCTCCTCCAGCATTTCCACACCGGGATCCAGAATGGTCTTATCCCCGCGGAATTTATTGATGATAAGCCCTTTGACCATATCTCTTTCATCCGGATCCAGAAGCTCTACCGTACCATAAAGCTGGGCAAACACTCCGCCTCTGTCAATATCTCCTACCAGAAGAACCGGAGCGGCGGCCATTTTTGCCATACCCATGTTTACGATATCCTCTGTTTTCAGATTGATCTCTGCAGGACTTCCGGCTCCCTCAATAACAATAATATCGTTTTCGGATGCAAGTGCATTATAAGCTTTCATTACATCCGGCACTAATTTTTTCTTATACTTAAAATAATCTCTGGCGCTCATTGTACCCAGGACTTCTCCGTTTACGATCACCTGAGAACCTACATCATTAGTAGGCTTCAGGAGGATCGGATTCATCAGCACAGAAGGAGCGATTCCTGCCGCCTCTGCCTGCATTACCTGTGCCCGTCCCATTTCCAGCCCTTCCTCTGTGATAAAGGAATTCAGAGCCATGTTCTGTGATTTAAAGGGAGCCACACGGTAGCCGTCCTGCTTAAAAATGCGGCATAATCCTGCTGCAAGAAGACTTTTTCCTGCATTTGACATGGTTCCCTGTACCATGATTGCTTTAGCCATATTCAGTTTTCCTCCAGACAATTTCTCAATGCTTCCAGAAGCTTTTCATTTTCTGCCCGTGTGCGTACTGCAATCCGGTAATAACCATCAGACAGTCCCGGATAGTTGCTGCAGTCACGAAGGATCACACCATTTTGGATTCCTTTTTCAAAAAGTCCCGGCTCTCCCCGAAAAAAGATATAATTCGCCTCAGAAGGATAGATATGGAATCCCAGTTTCTTCAGCCCTTCTTTCAGGTACACAGCTTCTTCAAAAACCAGCTTCCGTCCCTGTTCCACATACGAACATTCCTTCAAAGCCGCAATCCCTGCCGCCTGCGCCATAACAGAAATATTCCAGGGCTGGGTCACCTGGGCCATTTTTTCCAGAAGCTCTCTGTTTTCGGTGAGTCCATATCCCAGACGGACACCTGCCATCGCATAACGCTTGGTAAACGCTTTCAGGATAAAAAGATTGTGATATCTTGGAAGCTGTGCCTTCAGAGAATATTTTCCCGGCTCTTTGATAAAGTCAAGGAAACATTCATCTACAACAAGCAGTATACCCAGTTCCCGGCAGTTGCGTAGCACACGGAACAGAAACTCCCTGTCTGTAAGGATACCTGTGGGATTATTGGGATTACACAGAAACACCATGTCCAGGTCTCTGTGAAGCCAGTCAATAAAGCTTTCCTGCATCTGAAAAGTGTCCTCTTCCCGAAGGAGCACATGCTCTACTTCGCACCCAACACTTGCAAGAGCCTGTTCATATTCTGCAAAAGTTGGGATCGGGATCAGCGCCCTTTTCGGACGTACTGCCTGACAAAGAGAAAAAATCAATTCTGCTGCTCCGTTTCCGCAGATGATATTCTCCGGATCCATATCCTCATATTCTCCCAGAGCCTCTTTCAGAGGAGCATAGCCAACCTGAGGATAATCTCCCAGATGCTCCAGACTGCCCCGGACCGCTTCTTTTATACTTTCCGGTGTTCCTAAAGGGTTACAATTGGCGGAAAAATCAAGGCAGTCCCGATAAGTATAAATATTTCCTCCATGTATATGTTTGTTCATTGTCTTTCTCCTGTATTGTCACATCATGAAATACCGATGCTTCTTCCTTTTTTGATAAAAAACACTACACCAGAAACTGTACCAGAAGTCTTCCTCCAAGGCAAAGGAGCACACTGAGTACAGAAGCCCCGTACAAAAGCCGGTTGGCACATCTGATATCCTCCGGCTCCACTTCCCGGAGCTTATCTCCGATTGTTGGCTTTTCATATAATTTTCCAAAATAATATGCATTTCCCGCAAGCTGTACTCTTAATGCACCTGCCACTGCCGCCTCCGTCTGAGCAGAGTTGGGACTTGCATGATTCCTTCTGTCTCTTTTATAAATTTTTGCTGCATTTTTTCCATCCATTCCAGTCAAAAACGCAGCGGCTACCATCAGCCATCCGGAAATCCTTGCAGGGATATAATTGGCAAGATCATCCAGCTTTGCTGCACAGCGGCCAAAATACAGATATCTGTCATTTTTGTAGCCCAGCATGGAATCCATGGTATTGATCCCTTTATAAAGGAACATTAAAGGAGCACCTCCCAATGCCATATAAAGCATAGGTGCGATCACTCCGTCGGAACTATTTTCCGCCACAGTTTCCACTGCAGCCTTGGTTACGCCTTCCTCTGTAAGCTCTGATGTATCCCGCCCTACAATCATAGAAACCGCATAGCGAGCTTCCTCAATGGTACCGTTTTTCAGACGGTCATATACCTTCATGCTTTCATCCTTTAAGGATTTTGTAGCAAGAAGCTGATAACACCAAAAGGTTTCCAGTACAAGCCCTGCCAGAGGCATATACCGGTACAGCGTAGATAAAACCGCACAGGGAACCCCCAGAGAAATAAGACACACCAGAATAACTTCCAGGAACCCTCCGAATAATTCTCCTTTTTCCGTTTTTGGAAAAATTTTCCTGATTCCTTTTTCAAGCAATGTGATCAGATTTCCGATCAGGCATACCGGATGATACAGCCATCTGGGATCTCCGATCAAAAGATCCAATAAGTACCCTGCTGCCAGGGCAATGGTATGATAAAGCAAAATTTCCTCTTCCTGACACAGTGTCTACAGTAAAATTCTATATCCTGTGTCTTTGTTTTTTATATTCAAGACATTTTTTTAGAAACGCCTCCGGTATTCGGGGATTTCCATAGTAATACAGATGCGGGAAGCCTGCAAAAAGAGTGTCCGTTCCATGAATACACTCCCATCCTCTGGTGCTTTCCGGCTTCTGTGCATAAAAATCTCCGCCGCAGTTTTCCGAATCAAAATAATGAAATTCATGAGCGGGAATCTCTCCCAGATTCTTTTCTCCCAGAACTGTTTTTTTCTGCTGAAGAGAAATATAGCCAAATCTGGAAAGTCTGGGTGTCCGGTATACTTTTCCCGGAATCACGCCTGCCATATGACGGATCTTCCCGTCCATATCCTCCATTTCCTCATGAAGATACATAAAACCGCCGCACTCCGCCATGCAGGGAAGCCCGGATCTGATCCTTTGTCGGATTTCTTCTTTCACAGAACTGTTTTTTTCCAATTCCGGGCCGTTCAGCTCCGGATAGCCTCCATAAAGAAGAATGCCATCCACTTCCTCCGGAAGATGTCTGTCATGAATGGGCGAAAAGGGCACAAGCTCTGCTCCCATTTCTCTGAGGATCCTGAAATTATCTTCATAAAAGAAGCAGAATGCCTCATCCTCGGCCACTCCGATCCGTACCGGTTCCTCCAGAGTAAACTCCGGTTTTATCGAAACTTCATCCATATCCGGTGCGCTGTCTGCCAGCATTTGGATTCCGTCTATATCCAGTGTTTTCTCCAGAATTTCCGCAAGCTTCTGAAGACGATTCTTCAGCTCCGGGATCTCATGAGGAAGGACCAGCCCCAGATGGCGGCTTTCGATCACGCAGTCTTCCACCCGGGGCACATACCCCAGCACTGCGATTCCCAGTTCTCTCTCCACCAGTTCCTTCATTCTGGGATACAGCATGGGAGACATCTGATTAAAGATCACGCCTTTGATATGACTGTCCTTTTTATATTCCAGAAAACCTTTGATGTAAGCTGACAGCGAAACACTCATCCCCTTACTGTTTACAATAAGGATCACCGGCGTATCGGTCACTCTGGCAAGGTCATATGCACTTGCCCGTGTAGTTGTTCCTCCAACGCCGTCATAAAATCCCATGACTCCCTCCATCACAGAGATGTCACAGCCAACAGCATTTTTCTGAAAAATTCCCCTTGTGATATTTTCCGAAGTAAAAAAAGTATCCAGATTTCTGGATCTTGTACCGATCACTCTGCTGTGGAACATAGGGTCAATGTAATCCGGTCCGCACTTGAAAGAGGCTGTTTTTAAACCTCTGCCGACCAGTGCCTGGAGAAGTCCACAGGTAATCAGCGTCTTACCGCTTCCGCTGGCGCCTGCCGCCAGAAGTATCCTGGGTATTTTCATAAGCTGCTCCTCCTTTTAACTGGCTGCCTGAATCGTAATCACATAAATAGGATTTTCTCCCATCATCATGTGATAGCGGCCAATAGATTTTGATCTGGAAACTGCAAGCTGTACGATATCTGTTTCCCATACGATATTTTCATCCTCTGTCTTCAGCTGACGGATGCATTCCATAGCTTCACTGACCGTTTCCAGAGTGATACAATTGATCACCATCCGGACGTTTCTGTTTTTTTCAAGAAGGACATGGATGATCTCTTTAAGATTTCCGGAGGACCCTCCAATAAAGGCATGGGTCGGCGCCGGAAGCCCTTCCAGTGCCTCTGGTGCTGTTCCTGATATAACTTCCATATGGTCAAGAGCAAATTTTTCTTTGTTCTGCCGGATCAGCGCAAGGGCATCCTCTTTTTTCTCAATAGCATACACTCTTCCTTCTCTGGCACAGAGAGCCATTTCCACAGAAACCGATCCTGTTCCGGCGCCTACATCATAGCATACGGAATTCTTTTGCAGCCTCAGCTTCCCAAGAGAAACGGTACGAACCTCTGTTTTTGTCATAGGCGCTTTTCCCCTGATAAATTCCTCATCGGGAAGTCCGTGAGTGGCAGCTTCTTCCACTGCCTTTTCATTATATGCGCAGACCACACTGAGAGCATCTCCCTGATACTCAGTCAGTTCACTTGCTTTTTTTACAAGAACCTTTTCATTGTCATAGGAAAGATTTTCACCCACATAGAGAAAAACATCTCCCATTCCATAAAAAGTCAGCTTACGGGCAAGCTCTGCCGTTCCCTCTGCGGTTCCCAGAATGGCAAATACCTTTTTGTTTGAACGGATCAAAGACACCAGATTGCAGTTTTTTCCATGGGCACTGACAATTTTGGCATCATCCCAGGAGAGCCCTATCTTTGCCATAAAATAAACCACTGAAGAGATTCCGCAGATCACTTGAGTATCCTCTCCCAGAAGCTCCAGAAGCTTTTTGGCACCGCTGTAAAAACCGACATCTCCAGAAAGAGCGACCACCACTTTTCTGTACTGCGGATGGCTGTGGATATAATCCGCGATTTCCTGACTTCTGTATTCATAAAATACATCCTGATGGGGAAGACGAACGGCGTCTGCCATTCTTTTGGCACCAATGATCAGATCTGCATTTTCTACGGCAGTTTTTCCCTGAACGGTCATAGTATTCTGGCTTCCCATACCAATACCCAGAAGTGTTATCTGGGGTTTCCAGGTAAACCGGAACTTCTCTGCCAGCATAGAACAGGCATCTGCAAGGCTTATTCCCTGTTCATTTAACGGACGGCCGATGATCACCGGCGTCACTCCGCAGGAAATGGCTGCCTGTATCTTTTCCAGAAAGCCGCCGGCTTTTCCGGAATCCTTTGTAACCAGATAACGGCAGTCATACTGTTTCAGCATGGCTGCATTCATCTCCTCCGAAAAAGGTCCCTGCATGGCGATCAGATTCCTTCCTTCAAACCCCAGTTCCCTGCAGGCATCAATCACAGAAGGCAGAGAGAGAACCCGGGCAAAAAGGCGTTTCTGAAAATCCGGAACACTGGTAAACAGTTTTAGCTCCTTGCTTCCTGTCGTAAGAAGCACATTTCCCTCTGTGGTTTTCAGAAATTCTGCGGCCTCTTCTGTATTTTCTACATACACCGCCTTCTGATGGCTGCTTTTCTCCCGCAGAACCCGGATATAGGAAATACTTTTTTTTTCGCAGGCCCGGCGGATATTTTCAGTCACCTCAGCAGCATAAGGATGGGTGGCGTCCAGAACGATCTCCGGCCTTTCCATCTCAAAAAGAACTTCCATCTCCTCTTCTGAAAGGCGTTTTCCCTGTACATGAAGGAAAGGACTTTCCGAAAGAGATTTTGTTCCGTACTCCGTAGCCACACAGCCAAGGACCTGAACCTGATGCTCTGCCAGAAAACGGCACAGCTCATAGCCTTCTGTTGTGCCTGCAAATACAATGGCTTTATACATTCCGATATCCTCTTGGCGTTACCATTTTTCCATTGATCTCTTTTGTCTGAGAGTTGCCGATAAATACGGTAGTAAACATATCTACCTTTGTATCACGAAGCTCCTTCAAGGTCATAAGATGATATTCTTCTCCCTCTCTTCCGATATTGGCAACAGTGCCGCATACGGTTTCCGGAGATTTGTACTGCATCATCAGATCACATGCCTTCTGCAGATAATCATGCCGCTTCCTGCTGGAAGGATTATAAAGACAGATCACAAAATCTGCCTGGGATGCTCCCAGAAGACGGGCTTCAATCTTTTCCCAGGGCGTAAGAAGGTCACTGAGACTGATAAGACAGAAATCGTGGATCAAAGGAGCACCAAGAACGGCAGCTCCGCCCAGAGCAGCAGTAACACCGGGAACGATCTCCAGTTCCACCTCCGGATATTTCACACCAACCTCGTACATAAGTCCTGCCATTCCATAGACACCTGCGTCTCCGCTGCAGATCATGGAGACTACTTTTCCCTTCATCGCCTCCTCAAAAGCAAGAACACAGCGGTCTACTTCTTTTTTCATCGGTGTTGTAAGAAATTCTTTGTCTGAAAAAGTATCTTTTACAAGATCCACATATACGGTATATCCAATGATCACATCACTGGCTTTTAATGCCTCCATGGCGATCCCGGTCATCTGGTCACAGCCTCCCGGGCCGATTCCTACTACATATATTTTATTCAAAACGTACCTCCCATGTCCGGATGGCAAGAGCAGTTGTCACTCCGTCCTCTCCGGATTTTCTTTTTATCAGTGTCCCGTCTGACGCCCCCAGTACAGCGCTTCGTTCACAGACATTCTCTACTCCTGTGATCTTTTTTACAAAAGAGGAAGGAGTAAAATCTCCCTGCACCTCCATTAACGCTTCACTGTCCCAGGTACGGAACGGAATTTTATTTTTTTCTGCATAATCAAGCAGCCCCGGCTCATTTTTTTTCAGTGAAATGCTTGCCAGCTGCTCCACTGCCTGAAGAAATACATCTGCTTCCTCCATGCATCTGTCCGCAGCTTTTTCTATGGCTTCCGCTTCCTTATCTCTCCTGCACCCCATACCAAGAGTCAGAATCCGGGGTATCACCTGCACAGTAGATAAAAATGGCTTACAGGATTTATGGATCGTAACCGCTATCCCAATCTCCGGATACTGCTCCGGGTTCTTTTGGATACTTTCCGATTTCTCTGACTCTTCGTCTGGCTCTTCCTGTAATTTTCCATAAATATCACATAGAACAAGTCCCTCCGGGAGTTCCCCCTTCCAGGGAAATTCACTGTAAAATCCAACCTTTTTACCTGCCAGAAGCGCTGCAGACACTTCTTTTGCCGCCGTCATATTCCGGATATCACAACCGTTCTTTTTTGCAAAAACATCTACAGCAAAACGTCTGTGAAGATCTGTAGCCGTAGTCACTACAGGCTGTGCCCCCAGAATCTGTGCACTTTGCAAAGCCAGTTCATTGGCGCCTCCCAGGTGACCGGACAGCAGAGAGATTACAAAGTTTCCGCATTCGTCGATCACCAGTACTGCCGGATCAGACTTTTTGGACGCCACATAAGGAGCAATGCTCCTTACTGCTATCCCGCAGGCTCCCACAAATAAAATTCCATCATCCAGGGGAAAACGACCGCCTGCCCATTTTACAGTACTTTCTGTAACAGAATCTTCCAGATATTTACTTTTTTTTGCAAGAAGAACCTGATGCCCCTGTTCCTCAAGTCCGGTCTTCAGCCTTTCTGCGGTATGAAGTCCGGTAAGGCTGAAGCAGATTATCGAAAGTTTCATCCGCTGCTCCTTTTTATTTCGTGGCTTTTCGGAATTCAGTGGTAAAAGAAGGATCATACAGCTTGGATCTGTCATAATGTGCTGCCTTTACAGCATCACCAATGATCATCAGGGCAGTTTTTGTAATATTATTCTCTGCCGCTGTTTTTGCCAGTGTTCCTACTGTACAGATAAATTTCTTTTCATCCGGCCAGGTTGCCTTATACACAATAGCTGCCGGTGTATCCTCTGTATATCCGCCTTCGATCAGTCTCCTGCTTAATTCCTCCAGCATTCCGGTACTTAAAAACACCACCATAGATGCCTGATGTGCCGCAAAAGACTGAATGCTTTCTTTTGACGGAACCGGTGTCCGTCCTTCCATTCTGGTAATGATCACACTCTGAGAAATATCCGGAAGGGTATATTCCAGATCCAGCGCACTTGCAGCTCCGCAGAAAGAGCTGACGCCAGGACAGGAATCATAAGCAATACCCTTTTCATCCAGAATGTCCATCTGTTCACGGATTGCTCCGTAGATACAGGGATCTCCTGTATGGAGACGGACCGTGGTTTTTCCTTCTGCCTCCGCTCTTTCCATAACAGAGATCACTTCCTCCAGCGTCATTTTTGCGCTGTTGTGAATGGTACAAACATCCTTGCTGTATTCCAGAAGCTGCGGATTCACAAGAGAACCTGCATATATGATCACATCTGCTTCTTCCAGATATTTTTTTCCTCTGACTGTAATAAGATCCGGTGCTCCCGGTCCTGCTCCTACAAAATGTATCATTCTTTTTCTCCTTTAGCTATTTTTTTGATCAATTCTGACGCATTGGCTGTCTGACCCAGGTAACCATACTCATTAGAAAAAATCACAGCTCCCAGAAGAATCTGATGATAGGACCGATGATCCAGATAAAACTGAATCTTCTCCAGTATCACTTTCATGACCTCTTCCATCAGATCATATTTTTTCAGCACAGATAGCGCTTCGTCAGTGGTGTTGCACTGCAGGAGTTCCTGCGCGCATGCAAGACTGCCCCCCGCACGGACAGCTGCCGCACAAAAAACCTCCATTCTTCCATCCGCACTATGAGAATGGGTGTTCATGATTCCTGCTGCAACCTTAATAAATTTTCCGATATGTGCAACAAAAAGAATGCCTTTTGCTCCCATATCTACAGCCATATCTATGGTCTCTCCCACATAATTGCTGCATTTAATATTTTTTTCAAAAGGGAGCTCCATATGCTCTCTTAAAAAATCTGCACCATAATTTCCCGGCGTCACCAGAAGATATTCCTCTTCCATGGCAATATGCTGGCTCATTTCCACCCGGATACTGTCGATCAGAGCTTTTTCACTCATAGGCTCCACAATGCCCGAGGTTCCCAGAATGGAGATTCCTCCCACAATACCAAGTCTTGGATTAAAAGTCTTTTTGGCAATTTCCTCACCTTTCGGTACAGATATAGTGATCTTCAGTCTGCCTTCATAATCAAATCTGTCTGCGGCCTCCTCCGCAGATCTCAGGATCATAGCCTTGGGTACAGGATTGATGGCAGCCTCACCAACAGGCTGCTTCAGACCGGGTCTGGTCACTCGTCCAACTCCCGCTCCTCCATCTATCAGGAAACGGTCTTTATTTTCCGTCAGTTCCTTCTGGTCTGCCTCCATGCCGGTCTGTTCCGAAGCATCAGATGCTGACAGTTTTTCTGCCCGGGCATATACCAGAATCCCGTCTGTAGTATCCGGATCATCTCCGGCATCCTTACGGACCGCACAGCTTACTGCATTTTCTTCCTGCCGGATATCCAGAAGCTCCAGATTTAAAAGGATCCCTTTTGGAGTCATCAGCTCTACTTCTGAGATTTTCTTGCCCCCAAGAAGAATCTCGGCCGCTCCCTTTGCTGCAGCTGCCGCACAGGAACCCGTGGTATAACCAAAGCGAAGTTTTTTCTGATTCCGTATCACATAATGATCTTCCAGTCCTGTCCTATGTGCCATAAAATCCCTCCTTATTTCCGTTCATTATTATATAATTTTGACATAAAAATGTCAATTTATCTAATGGTTTCAAGCAAATAAAAAAAGCCATGCCATATTTTTCGCACAGCTTTTTCTAAATTTTATATTCTGCTCATCAATGGTTTTATCCTTGTTCCTGGCTTTCTCAGCACCAGGTCATCTCTCACATCATCCCCTGGCTCTTTTTTTACGCATATTTACGCAGGAGCGGGTGTAGTACATGCTGGTCATGATCCAAAGTACTGCAAGAAGTACAATTGCAAGCATTCCAGTATCAAACAGCAGATTTGACAGCATGGCTGCCACCAGAAGAATCGGAATCACCTTGCTTAAAAACAGATAGGTCCGATAGGAACTGTGATAGATCATTTCTTTTTCTGCCTCATCACAGGATTTCATCCACTGTTCCTGAAATTTCATAGACGAAGGATCCGCATTGGAAAATTCCGGTCTGCTGCTCTGGATCACCTTCACATACCGCATCTGCCATAATCCTTCATAGAAAAAACATACTACAAAAATAACCACTGCGATCATAAAACGAAAGGCAGTCTCCCTGGATCCGGAAATATAATTTCTGGAATATCCGACAGAATTAATAAGAATTGCCAGCGCCATAGCAAAATTACTTCCGTTTAATCCCCATGCTCCTATATATTCTTCCTGATATTCCAGTTCATCACATTCCTCATCTTCTGCATATCTAAGCCGCTCTTCAATCTGTTTTATTTTTTTCAGCACAATCTCTCCAAATAAGATTCCTGACACTGTGACCAAAGTCACCAGCGGAATCATTGCCGACTGAACGCTCCTGACAACCACCGTAAAAAACTGTCCCACATTATCCGCCTGACCTCCAAACCAACTCATTGCAAATCCCAGTATTCCGCCAATCAGCATCCATACCAGCATTTTAAGTACAAATTTTATACTTGGACTTTTTCTCTTTCCGGTATTCATAAAGTATCCTCCTCATAAATAAAAATATCCTCTACCGTTACCTGACATATCCTGGCAAGTTTCAGAGCAAGTGTTACAGACGGGGAATAATCCCCTCTTTCAATCAAACTGATGGTCTGTCGAGATACTCCTGCCAGCTTTCCCATTTCTGTCTGATTAATTCCCAGAGCAGTGCGATACTCCTTCAGTTTATTATATAAGGGCATATTCTCATCTCCTTTTTCTCTGTATAGATTTATGTTCTATGACAACTTTCCTTGTCATATTCAGTATATCATTGACAAAAAAAGTTGTCAACATTTTTGACAAATATTTTTGTCATTTCTTATTCACCAGAAAATTTTCTCTGCACTAACTTTTTCAATAAACAAAAACAGGTGAAAATCTCATGTCTGCAGCTGTAAAAATCCTGCAAACAAAAGTTTTCCACCTGTAAAATGATAATATAAAACAAAAGCCGTCTGTTTCTTACTTAATAAATAATAATTGGATAACCACTGTCAATGGTCTGAAAAATCAGTGCTGCCTGATCCTTTGGAAGATTGATGCAGCCATGACTTCCCGCTCCTGTCTTATAACGGTTTCCTCCGAAAGAAGACTGCCATGAGGCATCATGAAGCCCCTGTCCGTAAACAAAAGGCATCCAGTAAGTAACCTTTACATTATATCCATACTGATCGCTTGTCAGTTCAAAAGGACTTGCCTTATAAGGAATGGGCCATGCACCTCTGTAGGTTTCCCTTTCCGGAGTAGGCGCGCCGCTGACAATATCTGTCTCCGTCACAAGGGTTCCATCCTTATAAAGCCACAAATGCTGATTATCCAGACTGACCTCTATGTAACTTCCGGCAAGGTCATCCCGTCCGTTTCTCTGGAAACCACGAATCTCATATACCGGTTCCCTGGAAACTGCCGTACCGCTTTTCAGATCCTCCAGAAGCTGTTTCAGTTCCCCTTCCTGATCGATCCGGTAACCGTACTCATTTCCGGAAACCGTAATATCATTCCCATAGGAAGTACGGAAAGTCCGGGGAACATAGATTGTGTTATAATCTGCAGCAAGCTGTTCTACGTAAGCCTTTACGGAAGCTTCATCCAGGCTGACCTTATCTCCCTGGATACGGATCCAGGATTCTATAACAGAACTGTCCAGAACCTGAGAAGCCGGACCAAAAGTATAGGTTACGGTTGTACTGCGATATTTCTGAAGCTGATCATTCAGATTCTTCAGCTTCTGCTCCATCTCCGGAGTTACCACAGTTTCCGGCTGCACATATACGGCTGTTCCAAGAGAAATGCGGATTTCTCCACCCAGAAGATCCTCCTGAAAGATACGGTCAAGAGTTTCATTCACATGACTGATCAAACGCTGTTCATCGATCTCATTTCCTTGTACATCAGCTGTAATGGCAAAAGCTTTTTTCTGTTCATCATAGGCAATGGAAGCACTGACAGAAGCCGCGCGCTCCTTATTATTAAAGTGTGACGCAGAAAGAGCCGTCTGTTCCTGCTGTTTATCCTTCTGCACCTGATAGCCAATCTTAAAATTCACCGGATGAGCAAAAATCTGCCTGTCTGCATCTCTTTCTTTTTTAATGGCATCCAGCTGCGTCTTCAGAATATTCGTATCCAGAGAATAACCAAGATCTTTCATGGTAATCCTATACACTTCTCCGCCGTCCTCCTGAAAACTGATCTCCCGGCCGGCAAACGTCTCTGCGATTTTTTGTTCCGCTTTCTCCGCTGTAAGATGGGACACATTCATCCCATAGATTTTTATCTCACGCCCCAGCGTATTTTTGTCCACAATATGTATATACAGAAAAAAACCTGCTGTCAAAAGCACTGCTGCTGCAATGCAAGTCACCAGTATGATCTTCAGTGTTTTTCTGCTTAATCTGATTTTATGCTTCATGGCCCGTTCCCCTGCATCTTCTGTACTATCAATCTATGACCAGCTGCCCTCTGTCTATTACCACAGAAGCACGATCCTTTTCCAAAACCACAGTTCGATACATCTGATACTGCAGTTTCCATTATATAAATCATCTGAAAGAAATCTGTATTTTTCGCTTTCCTTTCCAAAATCTGTATTTTGCATCTCTGATGCGGCTTAGCTTATATTACACGAAGACCGCTGCGGAGCCGCACAAGTTTTTCTCCCATAACAGGCTTCATCAAAGCGAAGGCTTCCTCTCCCGTACAATGTCCGGTATAAAAGACCGTATCATAACCTGCCAGTTCTCTGGCATTGGCAAGTATGGTAGCTGCTTCCTCTTCTGTATAGGGTGTTTTTTTCATCATGTGAAAACCGCTTATTACTCTGGTCGGAAATCTCTGATAGAGCTCCTGATATTTATCCAGGATATTCAGAATCCCATTGTGGGCACACCCAGAGATCAGCACTTTTTCTTCTCCCTCCTCAATGACCAGACACTGCTCATGAGCAAAGGAATCCTGCTCTTCTTTTTCTCCCTCTTTTTTTGTGAGCGCAAGATTGCTCTGAGGATAGCACCGTCTTCCGGTAATGTCCGTAAAAAGACACAGTTCTTCATCCAGCTTGCAATTACCCTGCAACAGTTTTATCTGCGGAAGCTTCAGAATTTCTTTATCAATACCAATATACCTATCCCCATGGTAATAATCTCCGCCGGCCAGCCTCTGCATATAAATGGATGCTGACGGATTTAATTCTGAAAATGCAAGGATTCCTCCGGAATGATCATAATGTCCGTGGCTTAAGAACACCGTATCCACCGCTGTCAGATCAATTCCCAGTATTTCTGCATTTTTGAGAAAGCCATCTGAGGATCCCGTATCCATCAAAAGCTTATGCTTTTTCGTCTCTATATAAAGGGACAGTCCATGTTCAAAAAGAACCCCCTCTGCCCCACAGGTGTTTTCCATTAGTGTGATGATCTTCATAGCTGTTTCCATCCTTTATTCCGGCAGATCACTTCCGCCTTTTTCTATTATCATACACCTTTTATATATGTGTGTGAATACCTGATACAGAGCAAAACAGAGGAAAAGGCAGATCACCATGCTCTGCATATTTCTTCAGAAAATACCGCACAGCATATGATCTGCCTTTTATAAATCGTCTGTCCAAACAGCAAACGTAAATCATCCTTCTCTGCAAATTCAGATTTTTTTCCGTTTTTCATAATCCTTCAGAGCCTCCAAAGCCTTCTTTGACATTGGAAAAAGGATAAAAATATTAAACAGTGTCATAAGTCCCACACCTACATCTCCAAGATCCCACACAACTGTATATGCCGCCAGGCCTCCGATAAACAGCATGATCAGAGCAACAATCTTATATGCGGTCTGAGAGATCCAGTTATCACCAAACAGATATGCAACATTTGATCTTGCGTAAAACAGAATTCCAATAAAAGTAGAAAAACTGAACAGCCACAAAGTAACTGCAATAAATATAACACCAAAAGTCCCCAGATGATATCTCATAGCTTCCTGAAGAAGATCCATTCCTGCCAGTCCATTTGTAAGAGTCTCTGGTGTAAGGAGCATGATCATGGCCGTGCAGGTACAGATTAAAATGGTATCGATAAAAACACCAAGTGCCTGACCCAGTCCCACCTTTGCCGGATGATCTGTCTCTGCAGTAGCTGCCGCACATGGAGCTGATCCGGAACCTGCTTCATTAGAAAAAAGACCTCTTTTTACACCATTCATCAGTACCGCTCCAAATCCGCCTGCCACAACCTGGCGAAATCCAAATGCTTCCTGAAAGATTTTTGCAAACACAGACGGCAGCATACGGATATTAAGCAGAATAAGTACTACTGTGATCAGCAGATATAAGCCCGCCATAATCGGAACCATCACATCAAGAACCTTTACCGTCGCGTTTTTACGAAGAACGATCACTGCCGCCAGTACCACCAATGCTATCGTGCTGTACAGAGGAGGAATGTGAAAGGCATTTTCAAATGCAGAAGATACAGAGTTGCTGATAACCTGGCTGATACCGCACCAGCAGATCAGACCGGAAACAGCAAACAGTACCGGAAGAAGCATATGTCTTTTTTGTTTTCCGCCTCTTTTTTCCTGCAGATACTTATGTATGTAATAGGCCGGACCCCCGCGGTAGCCTCCATACAACGGGTCTTTTTCTTTATAAAGCTGTGCAAGTGTTCCTTCAATAAATGCTGTTGAAGATCCGATCAGGGCCGTTACCCACATCCAGAATACAGCGCCTGCTCCACCTGCCGAAATTGCAGCCACAACTCCCACCAAATTTCCCATTCCCACACGGGTAGCAGTAGAAACAATCAGCGACTGCATCACGGATAAAGAACCTTTTTTCTTTTCTGTCTTCCCGGTAACAGCCTTTACCATATCCGGAAACAACCGGATAGGAAGGAATTTCGTACGCACTGTAAAATAAATCCCTGCAGGGATCAGAATGATCACAAGAAGTGACAGAGGAAGTGTTCCTCCTCCCGGCAGCGGGATCGTGATCAGATCTCCCCATAAAAATTTGTAAACTGCCTCAATAATTGCTACTATCCAATCTCCCATAACTCCTCCTGATTTTCTTGAACAATGATAATATTTAGTATATAATACTTTTTACAATTTGAAAAATTGATAGTTTTAATCAAAAGCATTTAAAATTTCAATGCTCAATACAGGAGGTTTTTATGGAGATCAGAAATCTGGAAAGCTTTATTCAGGTGGCAGAGCTGGGCAGCTTTACAAAGGCGGCCGAAAGTCTCGGTTATACCCAGTCCTCTGTTTCCACGCAGATCCGTCAGCTGGAAAATGAACTTGGAATTCCCCTTTTTGAGCGGATCAATCACAGTGTCAAATTAACAGAAAAGGGCAAGGAAATACTTTCCCTTGCCCATCAGCTGTTTCGTACTGCCGACGCTATTAAAAAAACTGCAGACAATCCTCTCACCCTTTCCGGGCATATCCGGATTGCCATTGCCCCCTCTCTGTGCCACTGGCTGTTCCAGCATAATTTCGAACAGTTTCATCAGCTTTTTCCCGAAATCTCTCTGGAGCTGATCAGCACCAGCACAGAAACCATGTTCCAGCTTCTGAACCGAAATGAAGTGGATCTGGTCTATACGCTGGATCATCATATTTATGACCGAAATTACGTGATCGCATACGAAGCACCGGTTGCCTGTCACTTTGTCTGTTCTGCCGGACATCCTCTTGCCTGCGAAAAAACAGTTTCATGGAAAACACTGATCCGCCAGTCCTTTGTCCTTACAGAACGCAGTACCAGCTATCAGAAGCTGCTGGATGAGTATCTGACCAGCCGATCCATGGAGATCACACCATTTCTGGAACTTAGCGACACAAGTCTTATCACCAGCATCCTGCAGAAAGGTTCCGAAGTTTCTTTTCTGCCGGATTATGTGACAGAAGCTGCTGTCCGAAGCCACAAGCTGGCATATCTCCATGTACCGGGACCGGACATAGAAATATGGAAACAGGTCCTTTATCATAAAAATAAATGGATCTCTCCGGCGCTCCAGGCAATTATGGATTACCTGGGCGGGGAGGCCTTCAAATAAAGAACTTTGTATCAGATTTCATACCATTTGATCTCATTTGCTTCCATGTGGAGATCAAAGCTGGTTCCGTCGCCACGGTAAACGGTCGTATCCTGCGGTTCATAAGTATTATTTACCACGCAGTATTTTCCGTTCTTTACATAAGCGTGGACTTCTACGTTGTAGTTTGTTGAATACCATAAGTTCAGTTCTTCTTCTGCAGATGCAGACCACAGAACAGAGCGATACAGCACACGACTGTTCTCAAAGCTGTATGGAAGACCACTGATATACACACCACGGCCTTTTCCAAATGTTTTCACTGCCATTTGAACTTCTTTGTCTTTCTGGATCAGGATCTCTGTTTCCGGAAGGGCAAAGATATTCTTCTTGCCTTCACCGAAATCCACTTCTCCTGCACAGTCCTTCAGGATAAAGTGATCTCTGTGCTCTTCCCAGTTATATTTGTCTGTATTCAGGTTAAATCCTCTCTCTTCTTCTACACCAAGGATGTCATCCAGCTGGAAGAATTTACCCTGCCACTGATGAGCGCCAGGCTCGCCTACGCCGATAAATCCGCCGCCGTTATATACAAACTCACGAACTGCTGTGCTGACAGTTTCATCGATCCAGTATTCTCCGCCACTCTGTGCAGTATCTGCATCTCCTACATTGATCACCACGTCAAAGTTTTTCAAAAGCTGAGGATCTGCCTTAATGTCTTCAAAGCTGATAAATGCAACATCAAAAGGAGCACCGCTCAGTGCTTCGATCACTCCAAAGTAGGAATAGTTCTGTTTATAATAGAGACCGTGATGCACCATATGGTTGCCCCATGCGCGCATTTTACCCCAGCAGTTCAGAACAGCTACTCTCTTGACACAGTAAGGAGTAACCCCCTGGATATTGTCATAAAGAGTACGGAATTCCTGGCACACTTCCTTGATATAGTCTACAAAATCCGGGAACTGAAGAGCAAGCTTCAGATAACCGCCATAACCAATTCTCTGGATGGGACTTCTCAGGATTGCTCTTCTTGCTGTTACCCAGTTTACCTTTGCTTCTTTTACCGGGTCACCGCCTTCATGGAAGGTATCCGGGAAGAAATACGGAAGGAAACGTCCCTCTGTATATTTTACATGTTTGATATCACTGAAAAGACGAAGAGTTGCTCCGTTTCCAACACTTCCTACTACTGCATCAAGACCGATCTGAGCAAATTCATCCATAAACGGCTCCATACCAATCCAGTGATCTCCCATAAACATCATGGCCTCTTTGCCATACTCATGTACGATATCTACCATTTCCTTTGCAAGAAGAGCAACCTCTCTGCGCTGGAATGCCTGGAAATCGCAGAATTCTTTGGAAGGAATACGATAGGTATTATTCATATATCCCTGATCAATGATAAATTCCGGACGGAACGCATAGCCCACTTCCTTTTCAAACTGCTCCAGGATATACGGGCTGACAGATGCGGAATATCCATACCAGTCTACATATTTTTCTCTTGCCATTTCATCGAAGATCAGTGTGAACTGATGGAAAAATGTAGTAAAACGCACTACATCCACATACTCATGTGTTTCCAGGAAACGACGGAGACGGTTGAGAGAATACTCTCTGGTTGCCGGCTGACGCACATCGAAGGTCATCTGCGGTTCCACGTCTTTCCAGTCATTTACAACTGCATTATACATATGAACCGGATCCCACATGATATAGGCGAGGAAGCTTACGGTATACTGATGGAAACGTTCTGCCTGGATCACTACATTTCCTGTTTCTTCCTGATAGGACCATTTCTCACAGGAAACAGGCTGACCGGTTGTACGGTCCATAACCTCCCACCATTTGCGGATATCATCTCTTGTATTGACTGCAAGCATATCCGGATACAGATGATCCATAAGGTGGATTTCCAGACTCTCCTCAACTGCTGTATGGATGGAAGTCATAATATACATCTGCTGGATTTCTTCCGGATGTGCCTTTGCCCAGTTGTTATCCTTACGGGTTGTATAATAAGTTGCATAAATCTTGGAGCCGGTATCCTTCAGCTCCTGGGGAAATTCTGTGCCGTCACAGTCGCGGATGGCATCTGCCCCCCATTCCTTCATAATATCAAGTGTTTCTTTGATCACGTCCAGATCCGTAGGAATCGTGACTCTTCCTCTTTTTTCTGCCATGTTTTTTACCTCCATTACTATTGTGTAAAAATCTCCCTGTACAAATATTTCCTTTTTCTAAGTATAGGATAATGATTCTGGCCTGTGAATTCAATTGTCTTTTTGCTTTGTTTTTTAGAAATCTTGCTGTATAACTTTTTTTGTGATATGATGAAATTATTAAGTTTTATAAAACAATTCCAAAAACAAAAACACTAATATTTGCCATATAGAAAGACTAACTATTAAAAGTCAAGTCTAAAATGAAAGTTTTTTGAATGAAT
>Kit_p2__coassemble_837_pt1 | contig 24310 bp, 24 predicted proteins | sample Kit_p2__metabat2_low_PE_055 | metagenome-assembled genome bin Kit_p2
GAGAACAAAATGTCCTTATATTCCCACATGTTCTCAATATGGTTTAGAAGCAATTGAAAAATATGGCGCAGTCAAGGGAGGGTTGCTTGCCTTATGGAGAATACTAAGGTGCAATCCTTTTTCTCATGGAGGTTATGACCCTGTGCCATGATCAGGAGGATTTGAAAATTGGAATTGATGATTTTAGCTACAAAGAACTCGACGCCGATCATTGGTCAGATCTCAGTAGTCATGGGATGGATAATGAACGGTATTTACAAATTCCTTGACGGATTATTCGGAATCCAGAATCTTGGTCTTTGTATTGTCATTTTCAGTATTCTGATCTATCTTTTTATGACTCCTCTGCAGATCAAGCAGCAGAAATTCTCCAAGCTGAGTTCTGTTATGCAGCCGGAGCTTATGAAGATCCAGAAAAAATATCAGAATAAAAAAGATCAGGTTTCTATGCAGAAAATGCAGGAAGAAACCTCAGCCGTATATCAGAAATATGGAGTATCACCTACCGGAAGTTGTGTACAGCTTTTGGTCCAGCTGCCGATCCTGTGGTCTCTGTGGCATGTTATCCAGAATATTCCTGCTTATGTAGGCAGTGTAAAAAGCGTACTTGATGGTGTGGCATCCCAGATCATCGGTATTAGCGGATACACAAATATCCTTCAGGATTTTATTACAGACAACAAGATGACCCGTGTTCGTCTGATTCTTGATGGAAGTACAGCAACCTCAAACTCTGTTATTGACTTTTTGTATGCACTTTCTCCTGCACAGTGGGAAAAACTGGGAGATATGAAGCAGTTTGCTGGATTTTCTCAGGCAATTGACAGCACAGCGGCAGAAATTTCTCATATGCAGAATTTCCTGGGTCTGAACATTGCAGAAATGCCCTGGAACTATATTAAAGCTGCATTTGTAGGCGGATCTATTCTGCTTGCAGTGGTAGCTCTTCTGATTCCGCTGTTTTCATGGGGAACACAGGTACTGAACCTGAAACTTATGCCTCAGGCAGCACAGAATAATGATGACAGCAATCCGATGGCAAATTCTATGAAGACTATGAATATGGTAATGCCTCTGATGTCTGCATTTTTCTGTTTTACATTCCCTGTAGGTCTTGGTATTTACTGGATATTCAGTGCAATTGTACGAAGTGTTCAGCAGGTTCTGATCAACCGTCATTTGAATAAGATGGATATTGAAGTTCTGATCAATGAGAATATGAAGAAGATTGAAGAGAAGAGAGCAAAAGCAGGCCTTCCTCCTCAGAAGATCACCAATCAGGCTCATCAGAATGTAAAAAATATCAATAAGATTGATAAAGGAAACAGCGGTTCTCCGGAAGCAGAGCGTGCAAGAAAAGTGGAAGAGTCCTATAAGAAGGCAGCAAATGCCAAACCGGACAGTATCACAGCAAAAGCAAATCTTGTAAGAAGCTTTGATGAGAGAAACAAGAAAAAATAATAAGAAGGAACGGAGGAGTTAACGATGGAAGAGTATGTTCAGTTTTCGGCAAAAACGAAAAATGAAGCAATCACAAAAGCGTGTATTGAGCTGGGCGTATCCAGTGATCAGTTAGAGATTCAGGTAGTTTCTGAAGGAAACTCCGGGTTCTTTGGATTCGGAAGCAAGCCTGCTATCATTAAGGTACGCAGACTTCAGGAAACTGCAGAGGATACTGAAATTGAAAAAATTGTAGATTCAGTAAAGCTTGATTCTTTTAAAGAAGAGAAAAAAGCGCCGAAGCAGGTATCCAGACAGAATGTAAAACCTTCTTATAAACCGGAAAGGAAAGAAGAACCGGTAAAAGAGGATAAAGAGAAATCAGAAGAGCCTAAAGAAAAACTGCCGAAGCCTGCAAAGGAAAAAACTTTCCGTGAAAAACCGGTAAAGGAAACAAAAGAAAAAATTCAAAAAGAAAAACCGGCAAGAGAGATCGAGATAATTTCTGATCCGGAAGAAATTAAGGAGATCGAAGAAAGAGCTCTGGTATTCCTGAAAGAAGTATTTACTTCCATGGATCTGGGAGAGGTTCAGATCACATCCAAATATAATACAAAAGACGGTTGTCTTGAGGTTGATTTTGAAGGTCAGGATATGGGTATCCTTATTGGAAAAAGAGGACAGACTCTTGATTCCCTGCAGTATCTGACCAGTCTTGTGGTAAATAAAGGAAAATCCACTTACATTCGTGTAAAACTGGATACAGAAGATTACCGCAGAAGAAGAAAAGAGACACTGGAAAATCTGGCAAGAGGAATTGCCTACAAGGTAAAGAAAACCAGAAAACCGGTAGTTCTTGAGCCAATGAATCCATATGAGAGAAGAATTATCCATTCTGCTCTTCAGGGAAATAAATTTGTGGAGACGGTAAGTGAGGGCGAAGAACCTTATCGTCATGTAGTTGTAAAATTAAAAAGATATTAAGATGTAGATACATCTTATAAAAAATGTTATTCTAGGTGAAAGCGTGAATAATACGGACTTGACGTAGGCTTTTTCCCGGGATAACATTTTTTTTAGGAGGAAAAACAATTATGGAGACTACGATAGCAGCAATCTCCACTGCTATGAGTGCTTCCGGTATCGGAATTGTACGGATCAGTGGTGAAGATGCCATGAATGTGATCGCAAAGATCTACCGTTCCAAAAACGGCAGAAAGAATATAAAAGAGGTAAAGACCCATACCATCCACTATGGATATATTTATGACGGAGATGAAACAGTGGATGAAGTTCTTGTAATGGTCATGCGGGGGCCGAAAACATATACCGGTGAAGATACAGTGGAAATCGACTGTCACGGCGGTGTATATGCCATGAAAAGAGTTCTGGAGACCGTGTTAAAAAATGGAGCTCAGGTAGCAGAGCCGGGAGAGTTTACCAAGCGGGCATTCCTGAACGGAAGGCTGGATCTTTCACAGGCAGAGGCAGTTATGGATGTGATTCAGGCAAAAAGTGAGGTGGCTCTGAAAAGCTCTGTTGAGCAGTTGAAGGGGTCTGTGCTCCGTGCAGTAAAAGAAATACGTGGAAAGCTTCTCCATCATATTGCTTATATAGAAACTGCACTGGATGATCCGGAGCACTTTGATCTGGATGGATATCCTCAGGAGCTTCTGGAAGTGGCAGAAGATCAGAAGAAAAAGGTTCAGAAGCTGTTAAAATCCGCAGATGACGGAAAGATGATCCAGGAGGGTATCCGTACCGTTATCCTTGGAAAACCCAATGCCGGAAAATCCTCTCTTTTGAACTTTCTGGTAGGAGAAGACAGGGCCATTGTTACAGAGATCGCAGGAACAACAAGAGATACGCTGGAGGAATATATTTCCCTTCATGGGATCAGCCTCAGGATCATTGATACCGCGGGGATCCGTGAAACAGAGGATGTAGTTGAAAAAATCGGTGTGGAAAAAGCACGCCAGATGGCAGAAAAGGCAGATCTGATCCTGTATGTGGTGGATTCGTCTCAGCCTTTGGATGAAAATGATCAGGAGATAATGGAGCTTCTGAGAGGAAGAAAAAGTATTGTGATCTATAATAAAACAGACCTGGCTTCGGCAGTGAATATGGGAAGCCTCAGGGAAAAAACCGGAAGCCAGGTAATTCCGGTTTCTGTAGTGGAGGAAACGGGGATAGAAGATCTGGAAAAATCTATCAGGGAAATGTTTTTCCAGGGAGAAATCTCCTTTGATGATGAGGTCTACATTACAAATGCAAGGCATAAGACAGCTCTGGAGGAGGCCGAAAAGAGCCTGGAAATGGTTACAGAGAGCATTGAAGCAGGAATGCCTGAGGACTTTTTTTCCATTGATCTTATGGGAGCTTACGAGGCTCTGGGAAAGATTCTTGGAGAAAGTCTTGGAGAAGATCTGGTAAATGAGATTTTTTCCAAGTTCTGCGTAGGCAAGTAAGGAGGACGTGACAGATGAGTGAAAAAAGGCTGGAAAAATATTGTGATATTGTAGTGGTAGGCGCAGGGCATGCAGGCTGCGAGGCTGCACTTGCAGGTGCGCGTCTTGGATTTGATACCGTGATGTTTACTGTCAGTGTAGACAGCATTGCCCTGATGCCCTGTAATCCTAATATCGGAGGGAGCTCCAAAGGGCACCTGGTAAGAGAAATTGATGCTTTGGGCGGCGAAATGGGAAAAAATGTAGATAAAACTTTTATCCAGTCCAAAATGCTGAATAAGTCAAAAGGACCGGCAGTCCACTCTCTGAGAGCACAGGCGGACAAGCAGGCTTACAGCAATGAAATGCGAAAAACGTTAGAAAATCAGGAAAATCTTACCATCCGTCAGGGAGAGGTAACTAAGCTTCTGGTAGAAGAAGGAAGGATTACGGGCGTACAGCTTTATTCAGGAGCTGTTTACCACTGCAGGGCAGTGATCCTGTGTACTGGAACGTATCTGAAGGCGCGATGTATATACGGTGATGTCAGCGATTATACAGGTCCCAATGGTCTGCAGGCGGCTAATTATCTGACAGATTCGCTGAAGGAACTGGGAATCGAGATTTTCCGGTTTAAAACAGGAACACCGGCCCGTATTGCAGGAAACAGTATTGATTATTCCAAGATGGAAGAACAGTTTGGCGATGAGAGAGTAGTTCCGTTTTCTTTTTCTACAGACCCGGAAACCGTGCAGATTCCTCAGAAATCCTGCTGGCTGACTTATACAAATGAAAAGACCCATGAAATCATTCGTAACAATCTGGATCGTTCTCCCCTTTATTCCGGTACGATAGAGGGAACCGGCCCCAGATACTGCCCGTCCATTGAAGATAAGGTGGTCAGATTTGCAGATAAAAACCGTCATCAGGTATTTATTGAGCCGGAGGGACTTTATACCAATGAAATGTATATTGGAGGAATGTCCAGTTCTCTTCCGGAGGATGTGCAGGACGCCATGTATCACTCAGTTCCCGGTCTGGAACATGCAAGAATCGTAAAAAATGCTTATGCGATTGAGTATGACTGTATTAACCCCAGACAGCTTTATCCGACTCTGGAATTTAAAAATATCAAAGGTCTGTTCAGCGCCGGACAGTTTAACGGCAGCTCAGGATATGAGGAGGCAGCTGCACAGGGCCTTATTGCCGGTATTAATGCGTCCATGGAACTGAAAGGCAGAGAAATGCTTGTGCTGGACCGTTCAGAGGCATATATCGGCGTTCTGATCGATGATCTGGTAACAAAAGAAAACCATGAGCCTTACCGCATGATGACAAGCCGTGCGGAATATCGTCTTCTTCTACGTCAGGATAATGCAGATCTCCGTCTGAGGAAAAAGGGATATGAAGCAGGTCTGATTGATGAGGAAACTTATCAGAAAACTCTGGAAAAAGAAAAGGCGATCCAGGAGGAAATAAAACGTACCGAGCATACTACCATAGGAGGAACCCCGGAGGTTCAGGCGCTTCTGGAAGAAAAGAAAAGCACGCTTCTGAAATCAGGGACTACGGTTGCCGAGCTGATCAGAAGACCGGAGCTTACCTATGAAGATGTTGCTCCTATTGATAAAAAACGTCCGGAGCTGCCATGGGATGTGAAGCAGCAGGTGGAGATCAATCTGAAATATGAAGGCTATATTAAGCGCCAGCTGAAACAGGTAGAGCAGTTTAAAAAGTTGGAGGCAAAGAAGATAGCGGAAGATCTGGATTATGAGAAGGTGGGAAGCCTGAGAATCGAAGCCAGACAAAAGCTGGAGGCATACAGACCGATCTCTATCGGACAGGCATCCAGGATATCAGGAGTTTCTCCGGCAGATATTTCTGTACTTCTTATATATCTGGAACAGTACAGAAGAAAGGGTTGAGGAAAAGAATATGGCATACGATCTAACAATTTTGGATCAGGGCTGCCAGGAAATGGGCATCTCATTAAATGAGGAGCAGAGGCAGCAGTTTATAGATTTTTATGAATATCTGGTAGAAAAAAATAAAGTCATGAACCTTACCGGGATTACGGAATTTCAGGAGGTTCTTGTAAAGCATTTTCTGGACAGCCTTGCCTGTGTCAAGGCGGTAGATATGAAGAACGTAAAGCGTGTTATGGACATAGGTACAGGAGCAGGATTCCCCGGAGTTCCCCTGAAGATAGCCTTCCCGCATCTGGAAGCCTGCCTTCTGGATTCTTTGAAAAAAAGAGTGAATTTCCTGGAGGAGACCTTTACACTTCTGAAACTGACAGATATTACAGCTATCCACGGACGAGCAGAGGAATTTGCTAAAAATAAGGCTTACAGAGAAAGCTTTGATCTGTGTGTATCAAGAGCTGTCTCTAATCTGGCGACACTTTCCGAATATTGTCTTCCATATGTGAAGCCGGGCGGAAGCTTTATTTCCTATAAATCCGGTACAGTACAGGAGGAAGTGGAGCAGGCGGAAAAGGCAGTGAAGATTCTTGGTGGAAAAATAAGAGAGGTAGTTTATTTCCGGCTTCCGGATTCTGAGATTCAGAGATCACTTGTAGTGATTGAAAAAGTAAAAACTACCCCCGGAAAATATCCAAGAAAAGCAGGTACACCACTGAAAGAACCTCTGGTGTAGTTTCACAAAATCCTCACATAATACCCCTACTTTTATCACATTTTTTTCATAAAATATTCATGAAGCAGACAGATGATGACCTGCTTTATAAGAAGATGTTTCCGGACTCCCCCCTATCTCTGTTTCGTCTGGAAACATCTTCTATTATCGGTGATAAAAGGAGGAGAAATTCAGTGATTGAAGTCAAAAATCTGGTCAAAAAGTATGGCGATCATACAGCGGTTGACCACCTTTCTTTTCAAATAGAGAAAGGGAAAATTTATGGATTTCTGGGGCCGAATGGGGCAGGGAAATCTACCACAATGAATATGATTACCGGCTATATTGCCTCTACAGAAGGCACCGTATCCATAGATGGACACGACATTCTGGAAGAGCCGGAAAAGGCAAAAAAATGCATCGGATATCTTCCGGAGCAGCCGCCTCTCTATTTCGATATGACCGTTCTGGAATATATGAAATTCGCAGCGGATCTGAAAAAAATCCCAAAAGATAAAAAGAAATCCATGATAGAAGAAGTCATGGATATGGTAAAAATAACAGATATGAAGAATCGTCTGATCAAGAATCTTTCTAAAGGCTATCGCCAGAGAGTTGGTCTTGCTCAGGCTATTTTAGGATATCCGGAAGTGATCATTCTGGATGAGCCTACCGTTGGACTGGATCCGAAACAGATTATCGAAATACGTGATCTGATCAAAAGTCTGAAGCAAAAACACACGGTAATTTTAAGCTCACACATTTTGTCAGAAGTCAGTGCAGTTTGTGATTATGTACTGATTATTTCTCATGGAAAACTGGTTGCCAGTGATACTCCGGATAATCTGAGCAGACTGGCAGCAGGTGCGAATAATATTAATCTTCTTGTTAAAGGAGAAAAGGATATTATCCGTCAGCATTTGTTGGGAATACCTGGAGTAAAAGATATTACAACAGATAAAAAAGCAGGCACAGAAGGATGGAATATTACAGTTTCTACAGAAGAAAATATAGATATCCGGGAAGATGTTTTTTATAAAATGGCAGAAAATCACTGCCCGATCCTTGAGATGCAGTCACGAAAAGTTTCTCTGGAAGAGATATTCCTGGAGCTGACAGAGGAGGAGAATTATGACAGCAGTTTATAAAAGAGAGCTGAGAAGCTATCTTACATCTATGACAGGTTATTTGTTTATCTTTTTTATCCTGCTGCTGACAGGAATTTATTTTTCTGCATATCAGCTAGATATCGCCTATCCGAAGTTTGAATATACTTTAAGCGCAATGACCTTTGTTTTTCTCATCTGCGTACCTATCCTGACAATGCGAACCCTTGCAGAAGAGCGAAAACAGAAGACAGATCAGCTGCTTTTAACATCTCCAGTATCTGTAGGAAAGATCATTATGGGTAAATATCTTGCACTGGTAACCGTATTTGCTGTTCCCATGGCTATTATCTGTTTCTACCCTCTTGTTATGTCGAAATTTGGTGATATTTCCTTTGGAACGGCCTATACGGCAGTATTGGGATTTTTCCTTCTTGGCTGTGCAAATCTTGCCATAGGTGTGTTTATTTCCTCCTTGACAGAAAGCCAGGTTATTGCGGCGGTACTGACATTTGTTCTTTTGTTTGCTTTCTTTATGATGAATGGCATTTCTTCATTTTTCTCAGAAGGATCTCTGTCAACCTGCATTACTTTCGGGCTTCTGATTCTGGCTGTATCTATTATTATTTACAGCATGATAAAGAACTTTGTAATCTCAGCACTGGTCTGTGTGATCGGAGAAATTATCCTTGTAGCAGTGTATATGATCAACAGCAGCTTCTTTGCAGGAGGTATACAGAAAGTACTTCAGATATTCAATTTAAGTGGACATTTTGATAATTTTGCCAATGGGATTTTTGACATAAACGGCATAGTATATTATCTTTCTGTGATTGCTGTCTGCGTATTTTTAACGGTGCAGTCAATTGTAAAAAGACGTTGGAATTAGGGAGGTGAAAAGGTGAAATTCAGAGAAAAAATAAAAGGAAGTTTTAACAAAAAATATATAAAAAATGGTTCATACAGTATGGTGATAAGTGCTGTTTTTATCGCAGTGATCGTAGTCATAAATATGATTGTAGGCGCTGTTCCGTCCAAATATTCAGAGATTGATGTCAGTGATCAGAAGATGTTCAGTATTGGAGATCAGACAGAAAAATTCCTGAAAAAACTGGATAAAGATGTGACTATTTATCAGGTGGCAGCCAGTGGATCTGAGGATGAAACCATCAAAAAACTTTTGCAGAAATACGAGGATGCCTCTGACCATATCACGGTAGAACAGAAGGATCCGGTAGTAAATCCGAAGTTCACTTCTGAGTATACAGATGAGCAGCTGACTGCAAACAGTCTTATTGTAGAATGCGGAGAAAGAAGTAAAATTGTCAATTATAATGATATCTATGAGACCTCTGTAGATTACAATACTTACAGCTATAATACTACAGGATTTGATGGAGAAGGACAGATCACAGGAGCAATTTCTTATGTAACTTCAGAGGATCTTCCGATTCTTTATACGCTGGACGGACACGGAGAAAAAGAACTGGATTCTGTGATCCGTGAGGATATAGAAAAAGCAAATATGGAAATCAAAACTCTGAATCTTCTCACCGAGGAAAGTGTTCCGGAGGATGCGGCATGTCTGATGATCAACTCTCCTGCCAGCGATATTTCCATAGAGGAAAAGGATGCGATCCTTTCTTATCTGGAAAATGGCGGAAAGGCAATGATCTTCTCTGACTATACAGAGGAATCGATGGATAATTTTGATGCTGTCCTGGAAAATTACGGGGTAGAACGTGCAGAAGGAATCGTAATAGAAGAAGATGCACAGCATTATGCAATGCAGACTCCGTATTATCTGATTCCGACTGTAAACAATGCAGAGCCGGTGACATCCTTTTTCTCAAGCGGATACTTTGTTCTTGCTCCTTATGCACAGGGAATCAAAAAAACTGACAGTGTACGGGATACGGTAACCATTGAAAGCCTCCTGACTACCTCAGACAGCGCTTACTCAAAAGTAAATGTAAAAGGTGAAAGTCTGGAAAAAGCAGATGAAGATATCAAAGGACCGTTTGATATCGGTGTCAGTATTACAGAAACACTGGATGATGACAAAGAGACCCAGATCATTTATTATTCCACGGCAAACCTTATGGACAGCCAGATCAATCAGGCAGTTGCAGGAGGAAATGAGCAGATGATCATGGAATCACTGAACTGGATGTGCAGCTCGGAAGGAAAAGAGACCATTTCCATTCCGTCAAAGAGCCTTGAGATTTCCCGATTGACACTGACCGCTTATGATGTCAGCTTCTGGAAAATCTGTGTCATGGGACTGATTCCCGGATTTTTCCTGATTGCAGGGTTCTGTATCTGGCTGAAAAGGAGAAAAGCATAATGAAAAGTAAAACAGTAAAGCTGGTTTCCGGTGTGGCAGTTCTTGCAGTACTTTTCTGCGCTTACCTGGGAGTTGTTTCTTATGTGGATTCCCAGGAGAAAAAGGAAGCAGAGGCACAAAATACAAGCGTCAGTCTGGTGGATATAGAGCCGGAAAATATTACGTCCGTATCCTTTCTTTCCGAAGATGGAGAACAGGAGGATTTTGAGAAAGAAGAAGATGCCTGGAGCAAAAAAGGAGAAGAGGATTTCCCGGTCAGTCAGGATACCATAGACGGAGCAGTAAACAGTCTGGCTGCCCTGGAGGCAGACCAGGAACTGACAGGACCGGAAGATCTCAGCGAATATGATCTGGATAAACCACAGAATAAAATTGTTCTTACGACACAGGACGGCAGAGAAACAGTTCTTCTGGTGGGAATGAAAAACGAGGTTTCCGGCCAGTATTATGTAAAAAAGCCGGATAAGAACAATGTGTATCTGGTATCAGAAACCGTATTGACTCCTTTTATGGGAAATGCTTATTCATTTGCAGAAACAGAGGCCTTCCCGACAGTAACTGCAGCTTCCATAAAAGAAGTTCAGGTTGATAAGGAAAATGGATATACACTTTCTCAGGATAAAGACAGTCTGTACTGGTATGTGTCTGACGGAAAAACTTCTGAACAGGCAGATACTTCCAAAGCCGGAGCGGTGACGTCCTCGATTGGCTCTCTGACCTATGGAGACTTTGTGGATTATAACTGCACAGATCCGGCCAAATACGGCTTCGATACTCCTTATGCCATAATTTATGCCACTTATATGGTACAAGAGGATACAGAGGCAGATACGGACGTCTCAGAGGTATCTGAGCAGGACGGAAGCAGTGGGGAGGAACAGGAAGAAGCAGAAGAAACCGCAGATACATCCGAAAAGGAAGATACACAGACAGAAAAGAAGCTGGTGATCTGTGTGGGAGATGAGATCAACGGAAGCCGTTATGTGAAGGTTAATGACAGCAATGAGGTTTATACGATTCCGGAAGAATCCCTTACAGAGATCCTGGATAAAGCTCCTTCTGATTTTTACAGCCTTACCGTAAATTATCTGACTGTAAACAATCTGGACAGTCTGGAGATCCGAGATGAAGAAGGAAGTCACACCGTGAAGGTTGTAAGAACTGCAGAAAAGACTTCTCAGGATCCGAAGGAAGATATTGACGAAGATGGAAGTACAAAAGCCCCGGAGGAGAAAGAGGAAACGGAATCAGAAGAGGTGACATATACCTTGGATGGAAAAGATACAGACGAGAGCCGCGTTACCACTTTTTATAACAAGCTGATCAATATGGCAGGTGAGAAACGGCTGACAGAAGCATATACTCCGGAAGGAGAGGCAGTTTTTACCTTTGGCTTTACCGATACGGAAGGCAAAAAAACTACTGTAAGCTACTACGAATATGATTCCAGCTTTTATGCAGCTGTTGCAGGAGATAAGGTGTATCTGGTAAACAAAATGAATGTGAAGGATCTGGCAGAAGCCTGTGAAGCTCTGTTAAAAGAGGAAAATCAGAGTTCCGGAAAAAACAGTGCAGAAGAAAATGCCAGTGAAGATCCGACAGCTGAAGAAGAGACAGAGTAATTTTCGGATATTGATAAAGAACCTCCGTTTCTGAAAGCGGACAGTAAAAAATACGGAAAGCTGAAATTATTCCAGCTTTCCGTATTTTTATACCTTTAAAGAAAGATTCCGGCCTGTTCCAGAAATTTTTCCGGGTCCTCCACATGAGGAAGATGTTTTGTATGAGGGATCATAACAGCTTCAATGGAAGGATTTGCTTCCTGATATGCCGCTATTACCTCATCTCCGTTGTTTTCCGCTTCTCCTTCGATAATAAAAATACTGTTATCAATATTTTTCAGCGCCGGAAGGATGTTGATGTTCATAAAGCGGGATGCCTTGCTGGCATAAGCTGCCTTGGCCTGGGCGCCGCCTTTATGAGCTGCTTCATAGTATGCGTCAAGCATATTCTGATCCGGGTGGAAAGGATCGAAAAACATATTTTCTATAAAAAGATTGTTGATGTTTTCTCTTGATACGATCATGTGATAGACCAGAGTTCCAAACACCGGGACTTCAAGGAAATATTTCAGAAGCTTGTCTTTTTTGCCCGGCATCTGGGTCAGATTGCCAGGAGCCGGCGGGTTGATCAGCATGATCCGGTTAAACAGGCTGCCTTCATTACGGCATGCCATAACAGCAAAAGAGCCGGAAAATCCACTTGCGATCACATCGGTTTTTTCTCCGATCACATTTTTGATAAAATCACAGATTACCTGAACATAAACAAAGTTCGTATAGGTCATCCCCGGTTTTTCGGAACGGCCGCAGCCAAGGAGATCGATGGTATATACGGTGTGTTCCATTGCAAGTTCTTCTTCAATATTGGTCCATTCATAACCGGAGCCTCCCGGAAGCATGTCGTGGATAAGAAGAACAGGGCTTCCATTGCCTTTTTTTGTGTAAAAAATCTCTCCAAAACGCCATTTATAGTAATTTCGTCTGTTGGAATCCAGCATTTCCTTCAGAGATGCAGATGCGGCAATGATCTTGTTTCCAATATGGATGATGGCTGTCGCAGAGGCGAACAGCACCGCAAAAGTGGCAAAACGATTCTTGTTTTTTTTCATGTCTGACCTCCTTTTTACATGTTCTGACTGTCCTTATTATACGTCAAAAACCATGAATTTACAATGTTATAAAAGAGAAAGAAGTGTCTCGACTTCCTGCCTGGAAGTAGCCCAGCTTGTGGCAAAACGGATCACGGTATGGGTATCGTCGGCCTTTTCCCAGAAGCTGAATACAACTTTTTCTTTCAGTTTCTCAAGCAGAGTATTTTCCATGACCAGAAAAAGCTGGTTAGTAGGAGAATCGTTATAAAAGGCATATCCTTTTGTCTTCAGCCCTTCTCTGAGAATGGAAGCAGTTTCTATGGCATTTTTCCCGGTTTCTTTATAAAGATCTCCGGTAAACAGGGTATCGAACTGTACGCCGCAAAGACGGCCTTTGGCAAGAAGCGCACCATGCTGCTTGATCAGGGTGAGGAAATGTGCCGGTGCATTTTTGTGGGTAAAAACAACTGCTTCTCCACACAGTGCTCCGGCCTTTGTGCCTCCTATATAAAAGATATCACAAAGCCTTGCAATATCCGTAAGCGTCAGTTCATTTTCCGGACAGGCAAGGGCTGTGATCAGACGTGCGCCGTCCATATAGAGTGGAAGATTGCTGCTTTTGCAGACTTGTGCAATGGCTTCCAGTTCTTTTTTTGTATAAAGGGTCCCATATTCGGTAGGATGGGAGATATATACCATACCCGGGAAAACCATGTGCTCGTGACTTTCATCTCCATAGAACGTATTGATCAGATCTTTCAGATCTTCAGCAGTAATCTTGCCGTCTTTCTGAGGAAGGGTCAGGACCTTGTGACCGGTGAATTCAATGGCGCCGGCTTCATGAGCGCTGACATGACCTGTGGAAGCTGCGATTACTCCTTCATAGCTTTTCAGAACAGAATCGATGACTGTCTGGTTTGTCTGTGTACCGCCAGCAAGAAAATAAACATCGGCTTCCGGACAGCCGCAGAGCTCCCGGATCTTTTCTTTTGCGGAAAGTGTGTAGGTGTCAGATCCATAACCGGATAAATGCTCCATATTAGTGTCCATAAGGCGCTGGAGGAGCTTTGGATGCGCGCCTTCAGAGTAGTCATTTTCAAAATATAACATAGATAAATTCCTCTTTTCTTTTGTGGTAAATACCGAATGTTACAGAATAGTGTATCATAAAATATGGCATTTTTCTATTTTATAAAAAAATTTCCGCACATTTATCAATACCTGTTCGTTACATATTATGAGAGGAGGATTTCTGATGCGTGCAGATATGGATGAACAATATGACAAAATATACCGGTACTGCTATATGAAGCTGAAACATAGGCAGGTAGCAGAAGATGTGACACAGGAAACCTTTCTCCGTTTTCTGGAAAATAATACTTATAAGGACATAGGCAAAGAAATCAGTTATCATCTTACCATTGGTCAGGTAATTAGAAATCAGAACTGCTTATTTTTGCCTCTGTTTTGGAATAAGCTTTTGCCATGTTCTGTGCAGAAAAAATGAAGTCAGGCATGGGAACGATGGCGGTTATGACAGGGATTTTGCAGCTTTCGCTGACACCTAACATCCCGGAGCAATTTCGAATAGCATTTCTGTTGGCAGCAGGTGGATGGAGAGGATATAAAAGATACCAGATAACAAAATGAGAATGCCCTTGAATGGATATATGTTGGTCCATTCAGGGGTGTTTTTATTTACTATAAAAGTGGTACATTGAGTAAGAATTTTTTTTAAAACTTTCCGCGAGAAATAGGTACATCTGTTTTGTTTTAATAAATACAGGGTTTTAAATTGAATTTTTTAGGAATATATGATATTTTAAATCGTAAGTAGCAAGTAATAGGCAATGGAAATGAAAGAAGAAGTTGGAATAGCAGTTATTTGACATTTGGCAGCGTTAGTGTACGGGAATACGGTCGCTATTCCTTGTACACCGACTATATTAGTTCAAAGAACAAATTAAAAAAGTTCACTATATTTTAGGAAGGAAAAATATATGAAGGATTTGTCGATTACCCAGGAATATATGCTTTGTGCAATGAATGAAAAAGGAAAAATATCTTGTTTTGATACAAATAAACTTGTCTGTATGGTAGCGTCAGGCCTTCTGGAATTACAGATGGCAGACTGCATTCAGCTTGAAAAGAAGAAAGTAATGGTAACAAATTCATTGCCGGAAAATAAAGCCTATTTGCATCCTTTATATGATTTTATTAATCAGGGAAGACCGGTAAAAGTGGAAAAGATCATAGAGGAGTATAATTACTCCTTTTCTGATAAGAAACTTAAAGATTTTATGGGAGCAGTAGGTGATTCCCTTGCTGATATAGGACTTGTTTCTATTACAGAGTCGAATGGAATTTTTGGAAGAAAGAAATCTTATGTTCCATCTGGAGATGCGATTCACTATGTAATTGATATGATACGGGCAGAATTATTGGAAGATCAGGAGATTACTGAGGATATTGCATGTCTGGTTGTTCTTTTGGAAAGAAGCAGGATCATTAAAACATATTTTTCGGCTTTTGAGCAAAAAGAAATTCGTCATAAGCTAAAACAAATTGTAAATTCTGAAGCAGGAAAATTAGTAAAATATATGATTGATTATATCGATAATATCATTGCAATGATGACGGCACTGACAGTAATGTATACAAATTAAGGAGTAAGAGAGTGTCGAGACAGAGAAGTTTAGAAGTGATTCAACAGGCAGAATATGTGACTATTGGAGAATTGGCAAGACTTACAGAAATGAGATACAGTACCTTGAAATTCTATACAGAGGAAGGAATGATTCCCTATATTCAGCCAGAGCATAATCTGACTCGAAGATATAAACGGGAGGAAAGTCTGGAGCGAATTTGTTTTATTAAAAATTTGAGAGAAAAGGGAATAACCATTCCGGAGATTAAAGTGATTTTGAAACAGGAAAAGTGAAAATGTTTCACGTGAAACATTTTCACTTTTTATAAAAGTATTATATTCTGTAAGCCTATGTACGGAAATATAGTTAATCTTTAAATATTGATAAAATGATGGGGATAACCCTCTTTAAAACAGGAAATTTCAACATTGTTTATCTTCTTTTAAGAGAATGTACAAACCATAAACTAAAAGAATGAGAGCTAAAATGGAGGGAACTAATAGTCCATTTTCTAAAATGCTTATTATCATTCTGCCTGGTGGTGTTACCCATTCTGTTGATGGATTTTGCATTGCTGCAATTATCATTCCAACAATACCTAAAACACCGCTTAACGTTAAAAAACCACCTTGTAAAACTTTTTTCATAGTTACTGCCTCCTTAGATTTCATCTCAATTTACGGTTTGTTGTTAGTTTACACTAACTATAATAATATCTAAAAGAATAACGATTGTCAATATAAGCTTTATCCAGTAAATAAGAGATAATGCTGGACACTTTGAAACATTTTAAATAGTATTGCTTTTGGTGTAGCTAATGGAAATGTTAGAAATATTTTTTTGGAATCTGTATTTTTGAGTGGATGAACAGGTCATTTTAAATCAAATAGTTATTAAGATATTTAGTTACAACACCATTAAAAGTGAACAGGAATGTTTTAAGCGACGATGATAATTGTTGATATATTGAATGCTGTAAAATATCTTTTGGGTTTATTATTTTTTGTATGTCTTAAATTATATTTAAGTTGATCCTGAGATTCTGAAAATAAATATGATTAAAAATGTTTCACGTGAAACATTTTTAATCATAGAGTTTGACTTGATAATTATATTTTCAAATACATATTAATAGAACATTAAACGATTAAGCAGTAATGTTACATATAAGAAAAATAGAATTTATAGTGGATATAAACTTTAAATGTTATATAATGAATGAGGTGCTGAGTTTGACATTACTTTAAAGAAAATATAGATAATTATTTTGATAAGAATGTTCTTGTTAAATATCTGATGGCGAAAGAGCAAGGTACAACTGAAAGAACAAAAAAGACGATAAAAATCATATCCAGAACATTAATTAATTCTAGTTTTAAATCTAATAACTTAAATATAACAAACGAATAACATCCCCAATAAATCTTATAGTATAAGAATATCCCCAATAATAAAAGTAAAAGATTTAATTTATTCAAATTTACTTTAATATACATTTGTTAAACACCTCCATAACTTTAAAACTTTTTTTATGATAATGTTGATATCATTAATTTAATTATATCAAGTATCTATTTAATTTAAGAGTATCATAGTCTACAGTTTTTGTTAATAAGGTGAATCATATTTTTACAAAAGAATATTTATGGCTGCATATCATTATTTTACAAGCTGTTTTGTTATGATACTTGTTTAAGTATCATTGAAAATTTATTTTAAGAATTTAAAAGATTGTGCTCTTACTTTGGTATCTGGATTTTTAGTATTCCGGCTCGTAATTATTGATAAAAATATGAAATAAATATAGAATTAAAATGACAATAATAAAAGAAGGAGTTTACAGTGTTTATCAGAAAATATGAATCGACAGATTGCAAAGAATTGGCAGAATTGTTTTATAATACAGTTCATACCATAAATGCAAAGGATTATACGAAAGAACAGTTAGATGCATGGGCATCGGGACAGGTGGACTTAGAAAAGTGAGATCAATCTTTTTAAGAGCATTTTACTGTTGTTGCAGTTGAAAACGGCATTATTGTGGGATTTGGTGATATAGATACAACTGGATATTTTGACAGATTATATATACACAAAAATAATCAAAGAAAAGGGATTGCTACGGCTATTTGTGATCAATTAGAATCAAAAGTCCAGGGGAAGATAGTAACACATGCTTCTGTTACGGCTAAGCCCTTTTTTGAAAAAAGAGGATATAAGGTTTTGAAAGAACAGCAAGTTGTACGTAAAGAAATTTTTCTTAAAAATTATGTTATGGAAAAGAACCAATTATGAGACCTTGTTTAATTGGAAATATTGAAATATAGTTGTTTTTGCCAGATAGGGGAATGAGGTCTCAACGTTTGCAGTTAAACAACATAAAGGTGAACGCTATAGAATAATAAAATGTTTCACGTGAAACATTTTTTGAAATGGAAGATAGATAAAGGAGTAAATTTTTTATCTAAGAATTAGAATATTCATTAATGTTTTATAAAAAGCTTTATCGTTATTTGTGTAGTTTGTTTTTAGATTAATTTGATATGATTATTGTGTAATATTAATACATTCTTATTTATATGGCAAGTTTCATACGAAAATTAATTGTGTTTTGAACATAAATATATCAAATAGCAGAACTTTGGCGACCAGTATTTTTGGATTGGTACTATCTATAGTTTGATATGATTTGTTTATATGTTTCATATTTTATAGGTTTTATTTGGATTTCATTAAAGAATAGAGAATGATTTTTACGATACTTTAAAATTATGATGTGAGAAAAAAGTGTATTCATTCATTTTTAACTCACATTTATAAAATTTCACTAATAAATCTTAGATTAATTTCCTAAAATTTAATGTTTCACGTGAAACATTATGTGGAACAATATATTTAAAAGTGCTATAATAAATTCAACTCTGATATTAAACCCTCAGAAGGAGGTAAGAAATTGGGAAGAATAATAGCAGTAGCAAATCAGAAAGGTGGAGTTGGTAAATCTACTACAGCCATTAATTTATCAGCCTGTCTTGCAGAAAAAGGGAAAAAAGTACTGGCAATTGACATTGATCCTCAGGGAAATACTACCAGTGGATTAGGCGTTGATAAAAATAATGTGGAAAATACTTTGTACGAGCTTTTGTTAGGACAGTCCCAGCCAAAAGATACTATTATTAAGGATGTTGTGGAGAATGTTGACCTGATTCCTTCCAACATTAATTTATCCGGAGCAGAAATAGAGTTGATTGGTGTAGATGATAAGGAATATATTTTGAAAAGGATTACTGAGAAAATCCGCAGAAAGTATGATTATATTATCATGGATTGTCCGCCGTCTTTAAATATGCTGACGATCAATGCTCTTACAGCAGCAACTTCTGTACTGGTGCCGATTCAGTGTGAATATTATGCGTTGGAAGGTCTGTCACAGTTGATACATACCATAGATCTGGTAAAGGAACGTCTGAATAAACGCCTGGTTATGGAAGGTGTTGTATTTACTATGTATGATGCCAGAACAAATCTGTCCTTGCAGGTTGTAGAAAATGTAAAAGATAATCTTCAGCAAAATATTTATAAGACGATTATTCCCAGAAATGTAAGACTGGCAGAAGCCCCCAGCTACGGACAACCGATCACAATATATGATCCGCGTTCTGCAGGAGCAGAAAGCTATCGTCTTTTAGCAGAAGAAGTAATCAACAGGGAGGGTGAATAATGGCAGCAAAGAAAACTGGGCTTGGCAGAGGACTGGATGCTCTTTTTCCAGATAAAACTGTCACAGCAAAGTCCGGGACAAAGGAAGTAAAGGAAAAAACTACAGTTCACCAGAAGAAAAAAACAGATTCAGAGCAGGAAAAGATATCAGGCGGACCGATGATGGTAAAAATATCAAGTGTGGAGCCTGATCGTCAGCAGCCTAGAAAGAAATTTGACGAAGATGCATTGCTGGAGTTATCAGAATCCATCAAACAGTATGGCGTTCTTCATCCGCTTCTTGTATCTGATAAAAAAGGATATTACGAGATCATAGCAGGAGAGAGACGCTGGAGAGCTGCTAAGATGGCAGGACTTAAAGAGATACCGGTTGTAATCAAGGAGTTTTCGGCTCAGGAAGTGGTAGAAATATCCCTGATCGAGAATATTCAACGGGAAGATCTGAATCCAATTGAAGAAGCTTTGGCTTACAAAAGATTAATTGAAGAATTTCATTTGAAACAGGATGAAATTGCAGAACGTGTCTCAAAGAGCAGAACGGCAGTGACCAATTCCATGCGTCTTTTGAAACTGGCTCCAAAAGTACAGGAGATGGTTGTTGATGAAATGATTTCCGCAGGACATGCACGGGCAATTTTAAGTATTTCTGATGCAGAGACTCAGGAAATGGTGGCTTTGAAAGTTTTCGATAATAAACTGAGTGTTCGAGAGACTGAAGATCTTGTACGAAAGATTTTAAAACCTTCAAATAAAAAAGAAAAAGTTTCAAACCCTGCAGAGGATGCAATTTATGAAAGTCTGGAAGAAAAAATGAAAGGGATCACAGGAACACGAGTATTTATCCACAGAAAGAAGAATAATAAAGGTAAAATAGAAATTGAATATTATTCCAGAGAGGATCTGGAACGTATTATTGATCTGTTTGAATCTATTGGATAAAAGGGGTATGCCATGAGTGTTATTTTTGATAATATAGGTATTGATCCCGGAATCATTATCATTTTATTGCTTTTGATCGTGATTATTCTCATTGGCTGTATGATTAGCTACAGTATGAGATTGAAACGTCTGGAGCGAAAGTATAAGATGTTTATGAAGGGAAGCGATGCCCAGTCGCTGGAAAAAACTTTTGTCAGGAAATTTGCACAGATCGACCGCCTTTATGAGGCAAAGGAGGATCATGAGCAGTCTATCAATTCGATCATCAAAAATTTCCGTCTGATCTTCAGCAAATATGGTGTGGAAAAATACGATGCTTTTGATGATGTTGGTGGAAAACTGAGTTTTGCCCTGGCACTTTTGGATAAGGAAAATACAGGACTGATTCTGAATGCAGTCCACAGTCGTGATAACTGTTTCCTTTATCTGAAAGAAATCGTAAAGGGAGAGTCCTATGTAATGCTTAGCCAGGAAGAGGTAGAAGCGTTAAGAAAAGCTGTAAATTTTGGCTTTGGAGAACTGGACGAAAGTGATGAAGAAAATTTAAAATAAAAGAATATTTTTGAGGAGGAATTATCATGTTAGACATTAAATTTGTCAGAGAGAACCCAGAGGTAGTAAAACAGAATATCAGGAATAAATTTCAGGACAGTAAGCTGGAATTAGTAGATAAGGTTCTGGAACTGGACAAAGAGAACAGAGCCATCAAAGGAGAAGTAGAGGCTCTCAGAGCAGAGAGAAATAAAATTTCCAAACAGATCGGTGCTCTGATGGGACAGGGTAAACGCGAAGAGGCAGAAGAAGTAAAGAAACAGGTGGCAGCTTCCGGTGCACGTATCGATGAACTTTCTGCAAGAGAAAAAGAAGTAGAGGAAGAACTTCTGAAAGATATGATGGTTATTCCGAATATTATCGATCCGTCTGTTCCGATTGGAAAAGATGACAGTGAAAATGTAGAGGTAGAAAAATATGGTGAGCCGGTTGTTCCGGATTTTGAAGTTCCGTATCATACAGAAATTATGGAAGCTTTTGACGGAATCGATCTGGACAGTGCAAGACGAGTTGCAGGAAATGGATTCTATTATCTGATGGGAGATATTGCAAGACTTCACTCTGCAGTCATTTCCTATGCCCGTGATTTTATGATCAACAGAGGCTTTACTTACTGTGTTCCGCCTTTTATGATCAGAAGCAACGTAGTAACAGGTGTTATGAGCTTTGCTGAAATGGATGCTATGATGTACAAGATCGAGGGAGAAGATCTTTATCTGATCGGTACAAGTGAGCATTCTATGATCGGTAAATTTATCGATCAGATCATTCCGGAGCAGGAACTGCCAAAAACACTGACCAGCTATTCTCCATGCTTCCGTAAAGAAAAAGGCGCTCACGGTCTGGAGGAAAGAGGCGTTTATCGTATTCATCAGTTTGAAAAGCAGGAAATGATCGTTGTCTGCAAGCCGGAAGAAAGTAAAATGTGGTTTGATAAATTATGGCAGAATACTGTAGATCTGTTCCGTTCTCTTGATATTCCGGTTCGTACACTGGAATGCTGCTCCGGTGATCTTGCAGATCTTAAAGTGAAATCTGTTGACGTAGAGGCATGGTCTCCAAGACAGAAGAAATACTTTGAGGTAGGAAGCTGTTCTAATCTGGGCGATGCTCAGGCACGTCGTCTGAAAATCCGCGTAAACGGTGAGGATGGTAAGAAATATCTGGCTCATACATTAAATAACACAGTTGTTGCACCGCCAAGAATGCTGATTGCTTTCCTGGAAAACAACCTGAATGCAGATGGCTCTGTAAATATTCCGGAAGCACTTCAGCCATACATGGGCGGTATGAAGAAGATTGAAAAGAAAACCCGTGCATAAAACGGGTATGGAGGTGTTTTTGTGCACAGTTATCTGAGAGCAGTTGGTTTTTCCGATATAAAAAGCAGGGAAGGGATTAAAGAGATCATCGGAGATACAGTAAGAAACTACGATGAGAAAGTGGCGGTAGAAGATCATAAGGATGGAGTTTTTGTGGAGTTTTCCAAAAACTATGGATGTGACTGCGGCATTACTGTGTGTGGACAGTATGATGAATATAATCGCTTCCATGTAGATTATTATTTTCCCTTTTTCCGGGGAACAGGAATCACCACACAGGAGCAGGTAACTGTGGAAAGACATCTGGATAAAGAGTCTTTTGCAGGAGCCTGTGATGATCTGAGAATCGGGATTACACTGATTTTTTATCTTCAGGATGCGGCAGAATATCTGAGAGAAAAGGCAAAAGGAAATTTCGGCGGACAGCCGCTGACTTTATCTGGTCTGGCAAAGGAAGGAAGAATTCTTCTTCCTGCCCTGAAGGACAAGGAGGCAGTGAAGGTAGAACAGGAGATCACCAGAAACCGGAATCATCTTATGGCTGCAGCACGGGATGGCGATCAGGAAGCAATGGAAAACCTGACCATGGAAGATATGGATACATATTCCATGATCGCACAGAGAATTGGGAAAGAAGATGTATTTTCTATTGTTGATTCCTATTTTATGCCTTATGGAATACAGTGCGATCAGTACAGTATTCTTGGAGAAATTATGGATTTTCATTCTTTCAAAAATATTTTAACAGGAGAAGAAATTTTGCAGATGACCGTAGAATGTAATAATCTGCAGTTTGACGTCTGTATTAACAAAAAAGATCTCCTTGGAGAGCCTGAAGTGGGAAGAAGATTAAGAGCAAATATCTGGCTTCAGGGACACCTGCATTTTTAGAAATTCTGTTTGAAATAAAACAGATGGAAACAATTTGCAGAAGATACCCAGAGATTATGTCGTCTGCCGGATACTCCGGCAGGCGATTTTTGCTAAAGGAGGTACGGAATGAATCGGGCAAATGTCAGTTTTACATTTCTGGATCGTGTAACAGAAGTGGAATTAAATGTACGGGACGGAAGATGGCAGTCTGCACTGGCACTGGCGCTGACACTTCCTGATATCTGCGGGGGAATTGCTTTTCCGGATATTGTAAAGAGATATCGAGATGGACGCATTATACTGGATCGACAGAAAAATCCTACTCGTGACGTAGGAGCACAGTATATTAGATGGTTTGATGAATTTGCAGGTGATTTTTTTAAGATTTCATCAGAGGATAAGGCACCTTATATTTGCGGAGAAAGATGCTGGCAGCTTCGCTGCGAATATCTTCATCAGAATAAAGGATTCTTTAATGATGAAAACAGCAGCCATATCCATTTTCATCTGGGAATTAATTGTGGTACGTCAGTATGTCAGCTGGATCAGCAGGAAATCCAGAATGGAGATGTACGGATTGATATTGAACAGTTCTGTATCCGAATGTGCAGGGCGGCCAGAAGCTACTATGAAGCTGCACACAAGGAAAAGGATTTCAGCCTTTATAATACGCCGGTACTGGACTTTATCCAGGCAGGACAGGGAACAAGAACAAATCCTTTGCTCGCGATTTTGTGTGAGGATACAAGGTATGCAAGAGGACTGTCAATAGCTGTAAAATCTGTTTCTGCTCAGGGTTTGATTTTTTCATCAATAGAAGAAGCCCGGAAAAAATTAGGAAGACGAAAGCCTGTTGTCTGGATTGTAATGGATGAAGTGATAAAAGAAAATGAACAGGAATGGAAAAAGAGCAGAAAACGACCGATGATCCTTCTAACCGGAAATCCACAAAAATATATTCAATCTGAACAGGATAAGCTGACAGTTCTTACATTACCTGTAAAACCGGAAGAACTGCGAAAGGCTATCAGACAATATCTGCAGTAAAGAAAGGCGGATCAATTATGAAATATCTGATTTCAGGAATATTTGTTTTACTCATTGCAGTACTTATCATTTTTTTGAAGAAAAAGGATGGCCAGATAAAACTGCTCAGAGATCAGTTAAAAGAATCACAGAACCGAAATCTGGCAGTACAGTCAAAAACATCTGAAACAAAGGCTCTTTGCGATATGATATGGAAATCTGGAAATCTGGTTCATTTGTATGCCTCTCTGACAGCAGAGGAGGCGGGGATGGATTCCATAAAAGAAAAACAGAAAGAGATTATAACAGAAACAGAAAAAGTGCTGGAGCAGGTGAAAATATATATTTCAGAAAAATGAATATCTAAAGACATTGTAAAAAATACAAATATATTTTAGAAATATAATTATTCCCTTGTAATTTTGATAAGGATATAGTACAATTTAATTTGCAGATTGAATAGAATCATCATCAGGTGAAAAATTCAATCAATAGAAACATTCTGTTTTTAGTCGAAAATAGAAAGTCAGTCCTGTTAGTTTAACGGATAAAACAAGCGCCTCCTAAGGTGGCGTTACAACATACAACTCAGAAAAACTC
>Kit_p2__coassemble_854_pt1 | contig 23872 bp, 21 predicted proteins | sample Kit_p2__metabat2_low_PE_055 | metagenome-assembled genome bin Kit_p2
CCTGAATCCCCATTTCCAGAAGCTTCCCGCTGGTATCCAGAATGACTGGCTTTCCGGCTTCCTTTACAATTTTAACAAGGCACTGATATGCAGTTCCATCCAGTCCTTTTGGTACGCTTCCAGACATTGCCACAATTTTTGCATCTGTTACAAGAGTACGGAATTTTTGCTCGAATCCTTCAAAATCGCTTTTCGTAAGTGTAAAACCTGGTTCCAGAAATTCTGTCTGCACATGATTTACTTCATCCCAGATATTAATGCAGGAACGGCTTTCTGCCTCCACATGATAGAATTCACTTTTGATCCCAAACGGCTTCAGAGAGTCCTCAATATAATTTCCTGCATGACCGCCTACAAATCCGGTTGCCACAACCTCTGCTCCGTATATAGAAGCCGGCTTGGAAACATTCAGACCTTTTCCTCCGGGAACGTAGGAACATTCTTTTACCCGGTTTACCTGTCCCACCTGATACTCTTCCACTACATACCGCTTATCAATGGCGGCATTTAAAGTTACTGTCAGTATCATCTTAATTTTCCTCGTTTGATAAAAGGATTTTTCCTTTTACAAGCCCCGGCGTCTTAAACAGCTGGAAGGCTTCCTGTGCCTGACTCATTGGTATTTTCTTATAGATAAATCCCGGATCAAATTTCAGCTGTCCTGTTGCGAAATAATGAGCGGTAAGCTCCCATTCCTTTCCCGGGAACGGAGCGCTGTAGGACATCCAGGAACCGGTAAGTTTAAATTCTTTACGGTTCATATTCTCCCACTGTGCCGGAGTGAAAGAAAGTTCCTGATGGGGAGTACCGATAAAGCATACATGTGCTTTGTTTGCCGCCAGTTCAAATGCCATATGCATAGTTGGGATCTGACCTGCTGTTTCAAACACATAGCCGTAGCCTTTGTTTTCAGTAATCTCCATAGCGGTTTTCATGTAATCTTCTTTTGTGGTATTTACTACTTCATCTGCACCAAGACGTTTCGCCAGTTCCAGACGCTCATCGCTGATGTCAAAAACTACCACCTTTTTGGAACCGAAAATCTTTGCCCACTGCATGGTAAACATGCCAATGGTACCGCCTCCAAGAATCGCAACACATTCACCGCCCTGATAGTCATTCTGCAAAAGACCGTGAAGAGCTACGGTAGAAGGCTCAAACATAGCCCCCTGCTCATAGGGAACGGAAGCATCGAAGGGGACTGCGTTCTGTTCCGGAACTACCACATAATCCGCATTGCTTCCCTGCTCTCTGGAGCCGATAAAGCTGTAATGTTTACAGAGAGAATAATTTCCTTTCTGACAGTCCTCACATTTCATGCATGGAACAAGGGGAGCTCCTGAAACACGATCTCCAACCTTTACCTTTGTAACACCCTCTCCAATCTCTACTACATCCCCGGAAAACTCATGTCCCAGAACAATGGGATAAAAATGTACGCCATTGTGAAGTACTCGGGGAATATCAGAACCGCAGATACCGGAATAGCGCACCTTGATCTTCACATAACCCGGCTTTACCTCCGGCTCCGGGATTTCCAGATACTGTACGTCCTCATTTGCTACAACTACTGCTGCTTTCATGATCAACACTCCTTTCTGTTTTATATCTCTTATTTATGTTTTGTCATCATTCCTGACAGGGAACGATATAATTCCAGATATGTATCATATGACTGATCGTAAACTGCTTTATTCGCCGGGTTCGGCTCATGAGTTCTTGTTACTGTAACAGTCTCTTCTACTGCCTCTTCATAATCCTGATAAAAGCCTGTTCCCACTCCGGCAAGAATCGCCGCACCAAGAGTTGTTGCTGTATCGGAAGCCGGAACTACAATCTTTTTGCCTGTAATATCTGCCTTGATCTGCGTCCACAGAAAAGAATTTGCAGAGCCTCCCATGGCACAAAGCACATTCGCCCGAGCTCCTGCTGCTTCTGCGACTTCCAGATTATGGCGAAGGGAAAGAGCCACGCCCTCCATGCAGGCACGCACCATGTGTCCTTTTGTCTTAGAAAAATCAAGTCCATAAAACACGCCCTTTGCATAGGGATTCCATATAGGAGACCGTTCTCCAGCCATATAAGGAAGGAATACAAGCCCATCACATCCTGGTTTTACTTTTTCAGCAATCTCATTAAGCTGATTCAGAGAAGAAACTCCTGTCTGTTCTTTCATCAGACGCTCGTAATCAGCAAATTCCCGCTCAAACCAGCGCATAACACCGCCTCCGCCTGTGGTACCGCCCTGAAGGAGCCATTTGTCCGGAACTACATGAAATCCAAGAATAAGACAGGGATCTGCCTTATACTCATCCAGACAGATACTCATGCCGCCTGCCTGTCCGCCCTGTTCCTGAGTCTCACCCGGATGGATCACACCTGCTCCTAATGTTCCGCAGGCCGCGTCAAGTCCGCCTGCCACAACAGGAGTTCCAACTGCAAGTCCACATTCTTCTGCCGCCTTTTTTGTCACAGTTCCCACAACATGATCGCAGGAAACAATCTCCGGCAAAAAACTCATGGGAATTCCAAGCTTTTTGCACATAGCCTCGTCCCACTTACCTTTACGCATGTCAAAGCAATGGAGACCATACCCCTGAGAAAGATCCTGACTTACCTGTCCCGTCAGTTTAAAAGCAATAAAACTGTTAGACTGAAGAATCTTGTCAATTTTACTGTACACCTCCGGAAGATTTTCCTTATACCAGAGAATCTTTGCCGTAGTGTAGGAAGGCTGAAGGGAATTTCCGGCAATGCGGAAAATTTCCTCTTCCCCAATTTCTTCGTTTAAACGGTCACAGATGGACTGTGCCCTGGTATCCATCCAGATAGGTGTATTGGCAAGTACTTTTCCGCCTTTGTCAATGGCAATAGCGGACCAGCTTTGTCCGTCGATTCCCACTCCGGCAATCTCCTCCGGCCGGATGTCAGCTTTTCGAATCACCTGACGAACTGCCTCACAGACAGCACTCCACCATTCCTCTGGATTCTGTTCTGCCCAACCTTCTTCCGGGTAATATACCGGATACTCACCGTTGGCAGCTGCCAGCACATGGCCGCCCCGGTCAAAAAGGGCAACCTTGCAGGCGCTTGTTCCAATGTCAATTCCAATTAAATACAACCGGTTCATCTTTTTTTCCTCATTACATTTATATTGTCCTGCTTCCTCATGCTTCTTTACGCTCAAAGCTGTGCAATGGATTTCCCATAAATAATGGAGGTTTCCAGCTTTTCTGTCGTGGTTTCAGCAGCACTTCCGCTGTTTTCCAGCCGCTCCAGCATAAGACCTGCAGTTTTCTCAGCAATCTTCTCTGTAGGCTGGGAAACAATGGTAAGCTTAGGGTTACAGGCGCGGGCAAAGGGAAGATTATCAAATCCCACCAGGGAAATTCTCTCCGGTATCCGAATCCCCAGTTCATTAAGCCCGATCACAGCCCCCATAGTCATCTCGTAGTTGGTAACAAAAACTGCTGTCATATCGGGATTATTTTCCACGAGAGTTTCCATCGCCTTAGCGCCGCCCTGGATGGTATAGTCGCCATGAACGATCAGTGACTCTATTATCGGAAGGTTCAGCTCCTCCATAGTCCTGCAGTACCCCTTCAAACGCTCCCGGGCTGTGGAGATCTCCTCCGGACCTCCAATGATCCCGATATTCCTGTGTCCTTTTTCATAAAGGAGTTTTAAGGCATCCGCAGCAGCCTGTTCATTATCCACCAGCACGCTGTCGCAGACAACTCCCTGTATTTTACGGTCAATAAGAACAATGGGCTTTCCTGTTTTCTGGAAATCTTTCAGATGACCTCCCTCAGTATCCACAGGCATATTAATAATGCCATCCACCCGCTTCCTGCTTAAAAAATCTACCGCTTCCTGCTCCAGCTGCTTATCTGTACGGCAGTCGCAGATCATTGTTGCATAGCCATGACTTCTTAAAATATCCTCTATACCGGTAATAATTTCCGCACAGAAGGTATTATTCAGCTCCGGAATCACCACACCGATGGTTTTGGTAGCATTGGTCTTTAAGTTTCTGGCAACCTCATTAACCTCGTAATGCAGTTCCTCAATGGCCTCTTCAATCTTTTTTCTGTTTTTTTCCCTTACATTTCCTCCGTTGAAATAGGAAGAAATAGTTGCAAGACCCAATCCTGTACGCTTTGCAATGTCTTTCATTGTTGCTGCCATATAAGCCTCCTGTCAGTTATCGGTCAACTCTTTCTGTTTCAGGCTTTTCCATCACATCCGCAGACTTTCATACGATACATAACCAGTTCTTTTACTGCCTTTATTGCAGCCTTGCCATATGCTTTCGGGTCAATGGTATTTTCATTTTCTGCAAATGTCTCTTTTACTGCCTTAGAATAAGCATCGCGAAGCTCTGTAGCAAAGTTTACCTTGCACATACCGCGTTTTACGCACTCTCTTACCTGGTCGTCGCTTAATCCGGACGCACCGTGAAGCACAAGCGGAACCTCTACTGCCTGACGGATTTCGCTGAGACGCTCAGTATCGAGCACCGGTGTACCTGCATAGAAGCCGTGTGCTGTTCCGATTGCTACCGCCAGAGAAGTAACACCTGTGCGCTCTGCAAATTCTTTTGCTTCCTGCGGATTGGTGTTTGTATCTGCCTCGGCTTCCAGATCATCCTCTTTGCCGCCTACTTTTCCAAGCTCTGCCTCACATGGAATGTCAAGAGCTCTTGCAACGTCTGCAACCTTTTTTGTCAAAGCAATATTTTCCTCAAAATCAAATTTGGAGCCGTCAATCATCACAGAGGTATAGCCTGCGTGGATAGCCTGCATTGCAAGCTCAAAGCTGCTTCCATGGTCCAGATGAAGACATACCGGCACACTCGCCTTCTTTGCTTCTGCTGCAATAAGCGCTGCATAAGTCTCAACAGTTCCATATTTTATAGTAGACGGGGTAGTCTGGATCATTACAGGAGCCTTCAGCTCTTCGGCTGCCTCAATAATAGCTTTTACCATCTCCATATTTTCCGCATTAAAGGCGCCTACCGCATATCCTCCCTGCTGTGCTTTCAGCAGCATTTCTTTTGATGTAACAAGTGGCATGACCATATCCTCCCTAGATATATAAATTGATTAACAGTGGCCGTCCCAAAAACCGAAACGTTTCTGTTTGCGCTTATTGTACAATACCGAAACGTTTCTGTCAATAGTTAAATATTCTCTTTAACCAACAACAGTAAAATATTCATCTTTTAAAGGAAAATATTCTCTTGAAACTTGAGAAGAACACCGGTAAAGTTTAAGATAGAAAAAAATGATCGGAGGTACTGAAATGTTAAAAGGAATTCCTGAAATTTTATCACCAGAATTATTAAAGGTATTATGTGAAATGGGTCACAGCGACCGTCTTGTTATTGCAGACGGAAACTTCCCTGTTGAATCCATGGGAAAAAATGCTATCACCATCCGCTGTGACGGTCACGGTGTTCCGGAGATTCTGGAAGCTATCCTGAAAGTATTCCCACTGGACACCTATGTGGAGAAACCGGTAAATCTCATGGAAGTTATGCCTGGCGACACTGTAGAAACACCAATCTGGGATACATACAAAGAAATCATCCGCAAGTATGATGACAGAGGCGATGCAGTGGTAGGCAATATCGAACGTTTTAAATTCTACGATGAAGCAAAAACAGCTTACTGTATCATCTCTACCAGCGAGAAAGCTCTGTATGCAAATGTTATGCTTCAGAAAGGCGTTGTAATCAACGACTAAGCGTTTAGATATGTGACTGATCCGCCAGGGGTGCAGCAGATCAACGATACATGATAAATTCTTCAGGCAGCATAAGTTCCGAAGCCGGAGCTTATGCTGCTTTATTATATATCATTGACATCATTTTCAAAAATCGCTATATTCTAGGTAAGTAACCTGTGTTTATATAAAATAAAGGAGGATCCTCATGAAATATCGCAAAAAACAGCTTCTAAGTCTGCTTCTGAGTACTGCCATTCTAATTGGAAATTCTGCTGTGTCTGCAGCTGGCTTCTCATCTGACACAAATGAAACGGTCTCATTCTCAGAGGATTCTTCCTCTGAAAATGATATCAGCCTCGCCGATCCGGAAGATTCTTTTTCTGATTCTGATCCGACTGTTCAGGAGGATATCTTTATCGAAGCTCCTGAAATCACAGAAGCTCCTGAGCATACTGATCCGGAAGGAAATCCTGATCTTTTGGAAGATTCACAGAGCATAGAAGCCTTTTCCTCCGGGGAAATGGCCGGCGAACTCTTTTCCTCCGGAGACGCAATGAACAATACAGAAAATGCAGATTATATACTGGGACGTCCTATGACGGAAGAAGAAATTCAGGAACAGCTGGATCTCATGGAAAATATGCCTGCATTTTCTCCTGCTGAAGATCCGGACAGTGATCTCAGCATAAGCAAATACGGTCTTCTGCCTTCTTATTATGATTCCAGGCAGTCAGGCATCATCTCCTCTGTAAAAAATCAGAATCCCTTTAATATCTGCTGGGCTTTCAGCCTTGCTTCCAATTTTGAGACCTCTCTTCTGAAGCAGGGGCTTGGAACCTGGGATCTTTCTGAGGAACACCTTGCTTACTTTTTTGCCAACAGAGTTAATGATCCTCTGGGAAATACTCCTGATGACAGGATCATTCATCTTGGAAAAAACTATCATGACAGCGGAAACGGTATGGTCGCATCTTTCTTTTTGAGCACCTGGTCCGGTATGGTATCTGAAGGAAAAGCACCGCTTCCCACAGACTCCACACATACTCTGGATCTGTCCCGTCCTTTGGATCCGGCCATTGCATATAATACAGATGTCTATTTGAAAGATGCCGTATTTTCAGCCTATTCACAACAACGTATGAAACAGCTGGTCTCTGAATACGGATCTGTTTCTGCCATGATACTGATGGACAATGCCGGAGTTTATTACCGCCCGGAAACAGCTGCTGCATGTTGCCCCACTGCAGGAAAGGTAAATCATGCAGTCACTATCGTAGGATGGGATGACAGCTACTCCAGGAACAATTTCCCGGCAGCCTCCATGGTTCAAAACGATGGAGCCTGGATCGTAAAAAACAGTTATGGACCATCCTGGGGAAAAAATGGGTACTTCTATCTTTCCTATGAAGATGCATCTATTTCAAACCTTGTATGCAATACTGCCATTACCTCCCTTCAGTATCCCAATAACTATTTTTATGATGGTGCTGCTTCCGGCACAACCAGTGTTACAGTAAAAGCCGGAAGCTCCATTGCCAATGTCTTTACCGCTTCCGCGGGACAGGGCAATGCAGAAGAACTTGGAGAGATCGTCCTTTCCAGCAAACAGGATTTTACTACATATCGTATCCAGATTTATACTGATCTTTCCGATCCATTGAATCCTGCCAGCGGAACTCCTGCTTTTCGCACTCCGCTGGAGTATACCCAGCCTATCGCAGGTATTCATACGCTGAAGCTTGACAATCCTGTAAAACTTGTCCAGGGAAGTAAATATTCTGTGGTACTTACCTTTCCATATGAAACAAAATATTATGTTGAAGCAAGTACTTCCTCTGCATCGGGATCCTGGTTCAAAGCCATTGCCGGACTGAAACCTGGACAAAGCTTTTTGTCTTCCACAGGCACCCGATGGACGGACTGTTCCACTTCTAACCCTGGTTTCTGTTTCTGCATAAAAGCACATACACGAACACTGGAAGCACCGGCAGTAATCACGCCGCGCCCCACGGCAGCCCCACGCCCTACAGCAACACCACGCCCCACAGCAACACCACGGCCTACAGCTGCTTCTGTTCCTCGGACTTATCAGGTCGTATACAAAGCCAATACCAGCCTTCCTACAGGGAATATGCCATCTGATAAAACCAGATATACATCTGGTCAGTCTATAAAGATAAAAGCCGCCCCCTACTGTACCTCCCGGTTTTTCCTTGGATGGAACACCAGAGCAGATGGCACAGGAGCCACTTATCTGCCTGGAAAAACACTGACAATAAAGGGAAATATCACTCTTTATGCAAAATGGGGCAGCAAATGTATCCCCTCCACAAAGCTGATCTATCAGGTTACCGGCAAACAAACAGTTGCCTGCTGCGGCACCACAGACCCTAACATAAAAAAAGTGGTTGTTCCTTCCAGTATCCGGTATATGGGAATCACCTATCGTGTAACCTCTGTGTGGACCAATGCTTTTAGTGGAAAAAACAAGCTTACGAATGTGGTCATTGGAAATAATGTTTCTGTTATCGGATCCAGAGCCTTTTACAACTGCCGGAACCTGAACCGCATCACTATTGGCAATGGACTGAAACAGATCGGCACCTACTCATTTGGCAGAGTAAAACGCGGATGTATCATAAAAATAACCAGTACACAATTAAGTAAGATCTCTGCAAAGATCGACTACGGTTCCCAGAAAATGACGATCCGTGTTCCCAGAAAAAAACTGAATCAGTACCGAAAGCTATTTTCAGCAAGATCCCGGACTGTAACAGTAAAAAGCTATTGATAAAAAATGTATCCCGCAAGACGAAATGCGGGATACATTTTTTCTAACCTTTTATTTCTTTTTAAAATGATAAATCAAAACTCCTGCTACCGCTATCACTGCAGCTGCTGCTATCCACCAAAAAGGTGTTTGAATCAAGGAATTTGATTCCTCTGATACCGAAGCAGCAGTTTCTTTTGGTACCTCTGTTGACGTCGATGTTTCCGCTGCTTCAAGCGTCTCTGTTGCCGTTGGTGCTTCCGTCGCTTCGGGCGTCACTGTTACTGTTGGTGCTTCCGTCGCTTCAGGCGTCACTGTTGCTGTTGGTGCTTCCGTCGCTTCAGGCGTCACTGTTGCCTCCGGCATCTTGGAAAGTTCTGCTTCCTCTGATGTTATCATAGTAACAAATTCTTTTTTTGTATCTGTATCGTTCTCTGAGAGTTCTCCTCTTTTCCTGGCCGCGTCTTCTGTATCATCCAGATTGATCCAGCCCTCTTTACCGTCTACTGTTGTTACTCCCCAATGACTGCCGTCTACCAGTTCTGCATCCTGAGTAACATGAAGGGATTCTCCATTTTTTATATCACGTACTCCCGGAACTTCTCCGTATTTTTCTCCGGGACCCTGATAAAGTTTCTGCGTTCCCTCGCTGGCATATGCCCTGACATCATAATCCGCATTGTAGTCCACATGATCACGTCCTGCAATATAAAGTTCAGAATCGATTGCTTCCTTTCTGGACTGAGCCGGACGGCAGTCATCCAGAGGAACATATCCGTACATCCCATGATACTGTACATATCCCCAGGTTCGTGAATGAACTGTATCCTCCACCTCTCCTTCGATATGCAGGGATGTTCCATTAGGGATCAGTTCTTCGTTTAACTTTGCAGACTCCAGATCCGGATGGGCATAAATGTCTATACCACCCTGTTTTGATTCTACAATCATGTAATAATCTGTTTTAATGTCAGGCTCTGTCTTTTTATCCGATATGTCTGCCCATACGTTCACAGGAAAAAACATGCACATCAACGCAATCAGCCAGATCATTCCTGTTTTTTTCATTTTTCTATGCTCCCCTTAGTTTTTTATGTATATTTTCTATGTTTTATCATAGCACAGTTTTTCTTGTTTGATAATCCCTATTTGTTCTGTTTTTTTTCTGCTTTTTTTACATAAAAAGACAATTTTTCTGATCCCACCAGGGAAATTCCCGGTTTAACCATTTTTCACAAAGACAGCTCCACTCTCCACAGGCTTTCACAATCCCTCTTCCGTCAGGATTTGCCGTAAGCTCATTTCCAAGTCCTATACCATGAATTCCCTCCGGAAAAAGATGATACTCCACAGGAACTCCATATTTTACCATAGATCTGACAAAGCTCAGAGAATTTTCCGGATGCACGGTTGTATCCTCAAATGTATGCCAGATAAACGTTCTGGGAGTATCCTGATCCACCTGATTCTCCAAAGACATTTTTTCTCTCAATTCTTCATAACGTTCTCCCAGAAGATTCCGAAAACTTTCCTGATGACCATACTGACCGGAAGTGATCACCGGATAACTGAGTATCATTCCATTTGGGCGTATTTCCTCTGCACTGACCTCCAATGCTTTCGTAATTTCTCCCTTATTCCAGAATACCCCCAGAGATGCAGCCAGATGTCCTCCTGCCGAAAATCCCATAACAAGGATTTTGTCCGGATCAATCAGCCACCGGTCACTCCTTTTTCTTAGAATACTTACCGCTTTTGCAAGCTGGTGAAGTGCTGTTGGATAAGCTGCAGGAGCAACACTGTAACGAAGAACCGCTGTGTGATATCCCATGCTCATAAACTTTACTGCAACAGCCTCTGCCTCTCTGTCTGAAGTCATTCGATATGCACCTCCGGGACAGATCAGGATCACCGGGCGCAACTGTCCCGGATAAAGTTCCTTTGACTCTTCCCAAAAATATGTCATCATATATGCGTCATCCTGATGATTGCTTTTTGGTTCAATCATAATTTTTTCATGTATCATACTTCTTTTTCACTTCCTCTTTTTCAATATAGTCTGTTATTCATTTTTATTTTACCATGAATTTTTTACAAAACAATCTGTTTCTTTCCCGGTAATGTTTTCATTGTAAACTTTCTATTCACTTGTTATAATAGTAACAATTTATAACATTGAAAGGAAAACATCTATTTTGAAAACACTTATACTCAATGGTTCTCCACGAAGGAACGGAGACACTGTAAGTCTTTTAAACATTTTGAATAAAAATCTCCACGGAGAAATCAAAGTCGTTGATGCTTATTACTGTAACGTTGCCCCCTGCATAGACTGCCGCTACTGCTGGAAAAATCCCGGATGCTGTGTAAAAGATGAAATGCAGGAGATTTATTCCTATATTGAAGAATGCGATAATGTTCTTATTGCTTCACCTATCTATTTTTCAGAGCTGACAGGAAAGCTTCTGGACCTTGGAAGCCGTCTGCAGACATATTTCAGTGCCAAATTTTTCAGAAATGATATGCCCATAACAAAAGAAAAGAAATCAGCAGTACTTTTAGTCGGCGGAGGCAAAGGCAACATGGAAAAAGCCTTCGATACTGCTCAAATTCTTCTCCGGGATATCAGAGCCACCAATCTTTTTCCTCTGATTTCTTTCCACGGAACAGATGATTTTGTTGCAGCGGAAGATCCTGATATCCGGCAAAAACTGGATGAGCTGTGTGATTTTTTTAACTCCTGATGCCTTCATAATCAAACATGGGAATAAAACTTTCTTTCGCAGTGTTTCCATCCTGGATAAAAGCATTTTCTACTCCAATTTCAAGAGCATATGAAATAAGTCTCTGATATTCTCTTTCTGTCACCCTGCGATCCAGCTCCGGAAATTCCTTTTTCACCTGAGGAAGAGGGGTATACTGATTCATAAGACTTAAATATAACTGATCTCCGTATGTTTCATAAACATACTTTACCACTGCCCGGGCATTTCGTACATGACCGGGCAGCAAAAGGTGCCTTACAATCACGCCTGATTGCATTATTCCATTCTCGTCAAATTTGGCTTCTCCTGCCTGATTCATCATTTCTTTCAATGCCGCCCGGGCAATTTCCGGATAATCAGGGGCCTTTGAATAACGGACAGCCGCTTCTCTTTCCATATATTTAAAATCTGTCAGATAAACATTCACAATCCCTTTCAGCATTTTCAATGTTTCCACTTTTTCATAACCACTGCAATTATAAACAATCGGAAGCCTCAATCCCTGTTCTTTTGCTTTTCTTATTGCCCGAATAATTTCGGGTGTATAATGAGTAGGTGTTACCAGATTAATATTATGAGCGCCTTTTTCCTGAAGTTCCAGAAAAATTTCTTTGAGACGTTCTTCACTGATTTCCATCCCTACCTCTGTACCGGCAATCTGATAATTCTGACAATACACGCATCGAAGCGGGCATCCGGAAAAAAACACCGTCCCGGATCCCCTCTCCCCGGAAATACAAGGCTCCTCCCAAAAATGAAGCGCAGCCCGGGCTGCCAATATATTTTTTCCTGATACCCCGCAAATCCCGGATTTTCCATTTTTTCTGTCTGCACCGCACTGCCGCGGACAAAGATTGCAATTGCTCACAATATTCCTCCTTTTTACATAAAGAAGGAGCTATTGCTCCAGCAGATCTTTCTGCTTTTGCAACAGCCCCCATCTATCATGGCATTTTACAACAACCAATATGATAATTATTTGTAAAGCGGTCCGTAGTTCTTGCAAGCACGGAAATCAGCGCCTTCTTTGTCCATTCCGAATGCATTCCATGCTGCCGGACGGAAGATTTTCTCTTCCGGAACGTTATGCATGCAAACCGGAATTCTCAGCATAGAGCACATTGTGATAAGGTCTGCACCAATGTGTCCATAGGAGATAGCACCGTGGTTAGCACCCCAGTTGTTCATTACACTGTAAGCATCCTTGAATGCGCCTTCTTTTCCATCGCATCTTGGAGCAAACCATGTGCATGGCCATGTATAGTCTGTACGTTTCCAGAGTGTATCAGAAACTTCTTCCGGAAGAGCTACTGTCCAGCCCTCTGCAATCTGAAGAACCGGTCCAAGGCCTTTTACAAGGTTCAGACGGATCATAGTTGCAGGCATCTGATCTTTTGTTTCAAATCTGGAAGAGAATCCGCCGCCACGGAAATATCCGTTGTCAGCTGCATTCCATGTAGTAGCTTCCATGATTGCTTTCTGGTCTGCTTCTGTTACATCCCACCATTCTTTCATTACAGCATTGCCGTTCTCATCTTTAGCACCGCCGTTTGCATCAAGGCAGCATGCACCGGAGTTGATCAGATGGATAATACCACCGTTCTCTTTCGCAACACCTTCAAGATCATAATTTGTTACTCTCTTAACAGCATCCGGGCTCCAGTATGTACGAACATCTGCAAACATCTGTGCACGGTTTGTAAGGAGTTTCATAAACAGCATACCAAGACCGTTAAGTACGTCATTCTCTGTAGCCAGGATATACGGCTCTCTAGCACCTTCCCAGTCAAAGGAAGTGTTCAGCATAGCTTCAGCAAAGTCGCCGTTCGGATAGAAGTCTGTCCACTGTCTCTGTCCCTGGAACCCAGCAGCGATCGCATTATGACCGATTGCTTCCTCAGAGTATTCAGGATCAAGGTTATCGCAGCCATTCATCAGCTCTTTGATGATAACTGCCATCTTAACAACAAATTCAAACTGCTCTTCTTTTTTCTCTTCTGACATCTGAAGTTCTTCCGGGTTCTTGTCGAAGCCGATCTTGCATGTCTTCTTAGCCCATGCAAGAGCTTTCTCGAACTCTTCATGATCATAGATGCCCTCTGTCATACGACGGATGATCTCTACCTCGTCAACAGACTCTACACGCATTCCAAGATAGGACTCGATAAAGTCAGAATCTACGATAGATCCGCCGATACCCATACAGATGGAACCGATCTGCAGCCAGGATTTTCCTCTCATAGAAGCTGCTGCAACTGCTGCACGGCCGAATCTGAGGATTTTTTCTTTAACATCTTCCGGAATTGTTGTGTCATCTGCATCCTGAACCTCGTGTCCGTAGATACCGAATGCCGGAAGTCCTTTCTGTGCATGTGTAGCAAGAACGGATGCAAGATAAACTGCACCAGGTCTTTCTGTTGCATTGAATCCCCATACAGCTTTGATTGTCTGAGGATCCATGTCCATTGTCTCAGAACCATAGCACCAGCAAGGTGTTACTGTAAGAGTAATATCAACGCCTTCTTTTCTGAATTTATCTGCACATGCTGCTGTCTCACCAACACGTCCGATAGTAGTGTCAGCGATAACAACTTTAACCGGCTCACCATTGGAATATTTTAAGTTCTCTTCTAATAATTTAGCAGCAGACTTAGCCATGTTCATTGTCTGCTCTTCCAGAGATCCTCTTACATCCAGAGCTCCTCTACGACCATCGATGGTAGGTCTGATACCGATTACTGGGTAGCTTCCGATTAATCTGCTCTTTGCCATAATAACAAATACCTCCATTTTATCATACTTGTCAGTCTGCTCAGGCGCTTCCCGCCCTCGCCACTTATAGACCTATTATAACAATTGCATTAAGGTAATTACTTGTGATATAATGGCAAAAAATAGTATAATATTCACTTTTTCAGTAACATCTATAAAAATTCTATAAATTCAAAGAAAGAGGGATGCTGCTTTGCATGATCTTGATCGAAACGAAAGTAGAAAAAGAGGAACTTATGAATTTCCATTTGAATTTCATCATATTGACCCTGCCCATCCGCGCTATGTCATGTCTTATCACTGGCATGTGGAATATGAGCTTATGCGTGTTTTGGAAGGCACTCTCACCGTCACTTTAGACGAAAAAAGTTTCACTGCCAATGCCGGAGATATCATTTTTGTGCATAGCGGGATTCTTCACAGCGGAATGCCTCAGGATTGTGTCTATCAATGTCTTGTCTTTGACGGCAATACTTTTTTAAAGCACAATTCTGTCTGCGCCGGATATATGCAGAAGATCATACATCAGGAAGTGCTTGTTTATCACCATTTCACAAATGAAAGTCAGGAAGTCTGTGATACTGTAAACAGTATTTTTGATGCTGTCTGGCAGAAACCAGCGGGATATGAGCTGACAGTGATTGGACAATTTTACTACTTTTTTGGTATCGTTTTTGGTAAACATTACTATCTTGAAGATGTTCACAAAACACGCAAAGATTATAAAAGAATCCTGCAGCTAAAGCAGGTGCTTGAATTCATTGAACACAATTATGCCTCGCCGCTGACTTTACAGCAGCTGTCCGAATCCGTCTCTATGTCCCCTAAGTATTTCTGCAGATTTTTCTCAGAAATGACTCATCAGACACCTATGGATTACCTGAATCATCAGCGGATCGAGCAAGCCTGCTACGAACTGTCCACTACAGACGATTCAATTACAGAAATTGCCTACAGGAACGGTTTTAACGATCTCAGCTACTTTATCCGGACATTTAAAAAGTATAAGGGAATCACTCCCGGTAAATACAAGAGGATCTGAATTCACAGATCCTCTTGTTACTATCTCAAATATTCTGCCAGCTGATAAAACCGTTCTTTTGTAATACTGGCTCCTTTTCCATATTCTGATTCTGTCTCTCCAGCGTCTCCACATCTATCTGCTCCTGTGCCCATACATTAAATGAGACAGCCATCGCAAGCATACCTGTCACGCAAAATATTCCTGCTTTTTTTCCAATTTTCATAATTTCACTTCCTCCCTCACATCTTTTTATATAAAACAAGATCAGATGAAATTATCACCTGATCTTTATTTTCGCAATTACAATACTTCGTTCAAAACAGACAGTCCATACTCTGCCAGACTATGATCTTCTTCTCCTGTTCCTCCACTGATTCCCAGTCCTCCGATAATGGTGTCGCCTACTTTCAGCGGTACACCGCCTGCAAAGATCACAATCTTTCCATTGTCCATTTTATCCACTCCGTAGAAGGTTTCTCCCGGCTGCGCCAGCTTTGACAGTTCCATTGTGGACATTTTTACTGCAACAGAGGTATATGCCTTTTTGGTTGCCACATCAAAACTTACCAGAAAAGCTCCATCCATTACATGGACTGCAACCGGATTTCCTTCCGGTCCGCAGACAGCGATAACTGCATTTTTCCCTCTGCGCTTTGCCTCTTCTTCAATCTTTTCAATCAGACGTTTCGCACTGTCCAGAGTAATCCTTCCCTGTACTCCCATTCGCTTTAATACTTCCTGGATCACAGCCTCGCTGGCAGCCGGATTCTGATTCTGTTCCATGGATTTCTCCTCTTTTCCATCGTTACCAGCCTCTGAAGCCGGTTTATCCATCTTCGCATCTGTATATCTTGCAAGCACATAAAGATAATCTGCAAGACGATTCATAAAAATCTTTGCACCATTATCCGCGCCAAATTTTACGCTGACTGCTGCAAGGGCACGTTCGGCTCTTCGTGAAACTGTTCTGGCAATATCCAGCTCTGCAGACAGTCTGCACTGACCGGGAAGGATAAATTCCTTAGGTCTCTGAAAGAGACCTTCCATACGGTCAATCTCCTGTTCCAGAAATTCCGCCTCATGTTCCTCAATCTTATATTCTTTATTATAAGGATCTGCCACTCCTGCCATAACCGTGATCAAAATGCGCTGAATCTTTTCCAGCTGACGAATTGTCTCTTCATCTTTGATCATTGTTTTTACAAGTCCCAGATGGCTTGTCAGCTCGTCAATGGTTCCTACAAGCTGAATACGGTCGTCTGACTTGGAAACATTTTTTGTGCGGACCAGGCTAGTCGTCCCTCTGTCACCGCCTTTTGTATAAATGCTCATAACGACATCTCCCCATTTTCTGTGTAAATCGGTTTAAACGGCATTTTTTTTACCGCTCTCGCACTGTTGCTCCCCAGGTTCCTGCATTGCCAGAAACGTGGAGCATTTAATTCAAATACATTTTTTCCTTTTGGAAGTCTTGCCATCTGCATGGCAATCCGTCGGCCATCCATTCCAATCCCGGATCCCAGCATGGAATCTTTTGCAGCCTCATAAGCAAGTGTATCCATGTCTCCTTTTCCGGAATGTATCTCATAAAGGACGCCCTCTTCTTCAATTCCTGCACAAATCTCCCGAAGAAGATCCTCATCCGGGTCTCTGGTATATATGATAACAGTTGGCTTATTTATGATCATGTTTCCTCCCGAGCCCCTTCTAATTAAAAAAACCTGCATCTGTACAAATAGTATAACATACTTTTTTGCACAAATCATCATTTATTGCTTAAATATGACATTAACAAACCTGTGGCAACTGCATTTCTCGGACCTTCTGTTCCACGGATATTTCCCCGCCCACAGACAATCCGGTACTCTGCCAGAGCTTCTGTCAGCATCTCCGGGATTTCAAAATCCTCAGCAGAGCCTCCTACCAGCACCACGTTTGGTATTTTTCTTAAATCATGATCCAGAGCAACTTTTTCCAGGGCACGGACAGCATTTCGTACAAACACTTTTCGTTTGGCTTCCCTGCGTACCTCCAGGATCTTTTCCATTGGAATATCTTCCTCCACCTTCAGCATTTCCCCCGGTGCAAGAAGCACTACATGTCCATAATATCTTGGATCTATGGATTCCTCAAAAAACTGCATGGAACCATTTTCCAGTCTCATATGAAAAAGGCTTTCTACCTTTCCCATCGGATATTTCTTGATCTGTTCCGCCGTGGTACGGCTTCCCAGTCCAAGCTCTGTCTGGATCAGCATGGTCACAAGCTCTCCGGCGCCTGCCTGATGCGTAGTGCGGACACTGCCGTCTATTTCCAGTACTGCAGCATCTGTAGATCCGCCTCCCATATCAAGGATGGCAAGAGGAAGTCTTGTTCCCGGTGTCGTCAGGGAACCTAACGCTGCCATTACCGCTTCCACACCGGCAACTACTGCTTTGATATGCAGTTCCTGTTCCAGTTTTTCTGCGATCTTCTGCATAGGAAGATGCTTTGTTTTTACCATTGCGGCGATCCCTACCGCTTTTTCCATACAGGTCTCACCTGCCAGTGAACCTGAAATTTCTACCGGAGCCATGGTATCGACTGCCAGAATATCTGTAATCCTTGCTTCGTGGTCTCCCTCTGCCGCAACATCCGTCATACTTTTTTTGATACGGTTCAGCATATTTCCCACATTGGTATTCTGCTGTCCGTCAATATCCCGGATCTCGCCTGCTTTATGAAGACTGTCCATGATCGTATCTGCTCCAGTATCGATATTCACACGGATCTCCTGCGTGCCGTGAAAATTGATCTCACCTGCTGGAAGAACATTTTCTCTGATATTTCCATTTGGTGTACGGATAACTACCGCACTTCTTTTTCCGATCAGGCTTTTAGCAATAGGAGTAACTGCTTTTGTCTCTTCTGCGTCCAATCCCAGAAGAGTAGCAATTCCATAAGGATTGCTCAGCATTCGTATTCCTGTTCCCGGAAGTGCTACCTCAATGGCTGCAAGCTTTTCCTCCGGTACCCTTTCTATATGCCTTACTTCATCAATGATCGGAATTTGCCTGTTCAGGCGGTTTTCCACCAGAACAGCCTCGTCTGCCTGGAGGATCAGTCCCCGGATATCCAATTCCGGAATATGCTGGTTCAGCCTGGCTGCCACTTCTTCATAGGAAAACTTATTTGACGCCACTACTATATAGGGCACATCTGGTTTTCCTTTCCAGATATTTTCCAGATGGATCAGATATCCGGCAGCCTCTCCTGCTCCTGCGGGAGTAGAAGGATTATGACCGATCATGGAAGATTCCGTGATAATGGTTTCCGTAATGGTTTCCATTGCCGTGTCACCAATCACAGGCGCAGCCTCATTTAAGCGCACTAAATCAAGAGCTTCTAAAGGCTGCCTGATATGATCCATGGCCTCCTGAAGAGCCGCCTTAATCCCATGAACGTTCGGAAGCGTTCCTTTCGTTCCTGTGGTAATACGGGAAGCGGAGGAGAGAAAATGAAAACTTCCATCCTCTCCCACGCTGCCGATACATACTTCAGTTGTGGAATTTCCTATGTCAACACCAGCAATCAGTTTCAAAGAAGAATTCCCCTTTTTTCATAAATTTCAGCTGCTTCCAGAACCAGCTTTGCACAATGAGGAGCATTGTATTTTTCAAGAAGTTCCTGTGCCATAAATACAAGTTCTTTTTTTGTAGAGCGGTTTGGTCTCAGCTTATTATACATTGTTAATATTACTTCGTCCGGTACATTGGCAAGTTCTGAAGCTCTCTGGAAATTTGCTTCCATCTGAGGATTATCCGCTTCCTTTGCTACCTGTCCCTGACGTTTCAGCATTTCCGGAGATATCTTGATATCCTCGGCCTGTACATTACCTCTTTTTACCTCTTCCAGCGTAATATCAGAAAGCTTTTTGCCAGTTTTGGAGGTAATGGTATCCGCTTCATTCTGTCCTAAAGGATAGCTGCTCATTATCTTCCCTCCCATTCGATCATGCCTTTTTCCGGATCCAGCTGCTCAGTTTCTACAATATGCATAAGAGCTGCTTTCACCTGATATTTTGCACGTACCATAGGATCGTTGGTACACTCGATAGGAGTTACCTTCTCTCCTTTTACATATCTGGCTGCATTGCGTCCGATCTTACGATAGGTTTCCAAATCCATAAGCGGTGCCTGTGGAAAAAGCTCCAGATTAGAAAGAGGATACAGATCTTTCTGATGGATCACTGTAGTTCCCTTTGACTGGATTCCGATTCCGATTCCGGAACCGGAAAGCTTAGCTGCCTGAAGTGCCATAAAACACACATCAGAAGTATCCAGCACCTTTACTACACGGGATGTCATTCCCTCTTCCTCAATACCCGCTTTTACATTGCGAAGTACTTCATCCAGAGGAATTCCTCCCATGGTCTTATTGATCTCTGTCTGAAATGCTGCGCCCACACCGATCACAATCTCCTTGGGATCAGTTCCCTGGACAGCACGTGCCGCACCCTCATAAGAATGTTTCGGGCGCATCCTTGTTCTGCCTGCAAGTTCCTGTGTACTGGAAGGCTGCTGCATTTCTGCCTGTGTCTGGGGCTGTGCACCATTCTTATGCAACTGCTCCACCACTGCCTGAGTAATGGCTCGTATCAGCTGTTCATTTACTTCCATGGCACACCTCCTAAAATTCGTTTACATTGATCCTGTGAGGAATTGCTTTGATCTCCTCCCAGCGTTTGCCGGAAACACGGTATCCGGTTCCCGGTCCCATATAGTCATTCGGAGTATTTACACCGGACATTACCTGGAAATGTTCATCCAGAATCGCCGCTGTATGCATATAATCTCCGATTACTCTCTGTTTAAGCATATTCAGGATATTTTCTGCCAGCTCTGTATAACCGCTTTCCGCCAGGGCTTTTACAACATCAACTCCTGTAATGCCGCGTTTCATCATATCGTCTGCAGACATCAGATCTGCTGCCGCATCACGCTTCAGTGTATCCTTGCTTCCATGTGCATAAGTTACTGCTTCCACCTGTTCGTCTGTTACCTCAGTAAGTCCAAGATATTTAAAAACAGCCTGAACAGCTTTTCCTGCAGTACGGCGTACACGGATCACATCCTCTTCTGTAACAGGACGAAGACCACCGTCTACCTGCATATCTCTCTGCATCACATTATAGTCATCAAAGTCCTCTGCATCAAAGTTGGAGCCGGCAAACATGTTGTCATAGTTCGGCTCTGCCGCATATCCGGAAAAGATAAAGTCTGTTCCCGGCATAAACTGCAGCATGGTTCTTGCAGTCCTTCTCATATCTGAGTTGGAAAAGCTCTGGTCATTGGAGGAAGCACATTCCAGTCCAAGAAGAGCTGCCACAAGGTTTTCACCAATGATCTCCCTGATTCCTGCCGGAACTCCGGCTGCTACACCTACGCAGCTTACAGAACCATTCTGAATTCCCTGGCTTCCTGCTCCCTTTGTCACATAAAGACAGCGGCACTCAAGATAAAGCATGGATTTCATCTCGCTGCTTCCCATCAGAACCTCGCTGCCTGCACCTGAAGTAAAACGAACCTTCAGACCTCTGGAAGCATATGCAGAATTCAGAAATGCCTTGGAATACGGAGTATCATCTCCGTCGATAAATACTTTTTCTGTTCCATATACAGAAAGAGTTTCTGCATATGTTGTGAGGCCACGGATTCCCAGTTCCAGTTCTGTTGCTTCTTCTGCGGAACACTGTGTAAGGACACCGGGGCGTCCCACCTGAGAACCGATAAGAAGAGCCATTGCGCTGAACGGTGCATAACGTGCTACGCCCATAGTGGTTTCTTCTTCACTGAATCCTCTTAACGCTCCCTCCGCAGCATCTGCTGCAATCTGTACCGGATCATCTTTCAGATTCGTTATATGTGCCTGGTTGCCCGGCACTTTTCTGGCACGCATCTTCTGCATACCCATCATCATCTCAACCACGTTCAGGCAGTTGATAACTTCTGCCATCTTCGCCGGTGTGATACCGGATACAATCTCAAGGATTTCCTTACGTGAAACATGGATATCCACAATCTTTCTGGCTATTTCCAGAGAAGAAACCGCCATAGACGCCTCTGCTCTGTCTGTACGGATTGCGTAATCTGCAATAAACTGATCCAGGAAATCAAAATCATCCCTTTTCTTTCCATCCAGTTCTGTAATTACACCATCTTCAATTTTTATGGAAGGTTCTGGATCATAAGGGCTGTGCATGGCAACAAATCCCATCTCCGGCCATTCATCAATAAAACCGTCTTTATTCACTGCCCGACGATCCAGCGCCTCTATTCTTTTCGATCTTTTCATAGTGTCTACCTTTTCAGAAAAGTCTTTCACAGCATCTGCTTTCCCTAATTAAAAGGACCACAGTTTTGTGTAAATTTTAATGATATCTTCCTTTGTTGGTACTCGTGGGTTTGTAGGAGTGCATGCGTCTGCAAGAGCTGCCTCCGCCATTTTGTCTACTGCCGCAAAGTACGCATCCGGTGTGATCGTGCCTATTTCCTGAATAGTAAGCGGAATATTCATTTCTTTCAGCATAAACTGAATCCAGTTTACAAGAGAACGAACACTCATCACCTTATTATAATTACTCAGTCCGAGGATATGGGCGATATTTGCATATCTCTTCACTGCCGGAAGATATTCTTTCTGACTTCTGCTGTGTTTGTTGATATTTGAGTTAAACTCCACAATATGAGGAAGCAGCATCGCATTTGCTCTTCCATGAGGAATATGGAACATAGCTCCAAGCTGATGCGCCATACTGTGAGTGATTCCAAGTCCTGCCGTATTAAAAGAAAGTCCCGCAAGACAGGATGCTACATGCATTTTCTGACGGGCATGCATATCCGTTCCGTCCAGATAAGCTCTCAGAAGGAACACCCCGCAGATTTCAATAGATTTCTCTGCCAGTGCAGAAGAAAACTCATTATGGTCAAGACTGACATAAGATTCCAGCGCATGGGTAAATACGTCCATACCAGTATCCGCTGTAATAGACGGCGGAACACTTTTTACAAGTTCTGCATCAAGAATTGCTTCATCTGCCGTCAGGCTGTCAGAAACAAGAGGATATTTCACTTTTGCTTCTGTATCATTGACTACTGCAAAAGAAGTCACCTCGGAACCGGTACCACTGGTTGTCGGAATAGCGATCAGTCCTACATCCGCATAGTGATTGATCTTCAGGGCAAATTCACGGATTGCCTTGGAAGAGTCAATAGCAGAACCGCCGCCTACAGCTACGATCACATCCGGCTGAAAGCTCAGAAACTTCTTAACACCGTCTGCAATCTTGTCTACAGGTGCATCCGGAACTACATTGTGAAAAATGTCATAGTCCTTACCGCCTTTATGTAAAGGCTCTGTGATCAGATGAATCATATCGCTCTGTACAACAAAGGGGTCTGTAATGATCAGAACTCTCTGATACGGGATATCCTTCAGTCTGTCCAGTGCATTCTCGCCAAAGTGAATGACTGTCTTCATCTCAAAAGTCTTCATATATGTTGCTCCTTTTCTATGGCTGTGTCCGCGGATACCGGCATTCGATCCCCGCATCTGTAAAACATACAAGCCACTTTTCGGAAGGCTTTTTGTCTGTTACAACCATATCTAAATCCCGCAGTTTTCCAGCTACGGAAAAAGCGGTCTGATCAAATTTTGTACTGTCAACCACCAGAATTTTTCTGCGCCCGGAGGTCAGCATGGCTTTCTTTGTGGTGCCAAAGGCCTCCTGAGATTCCATGATTCCCCATTCCTGATCCAGCGCCTTACAGGAGAAGATCACTTTATCCACATAATAGGACCGGATTGCCTCTTCTGTTCTGGATCCCAGAAATGCAAGATATCCTTCTTTCATTACACCACCGGTGGAAATTATGTTCCAGCCAGATACATCGGAAAGCTCAATCAGTATTTCCATGGAGTTGGTGATCACAGTAAGTCTTTCTTTTTCTTTCAGCGCCTTGGCAATAAATACTGCCGTAGTACTTGCATCAAGAAAAATGTGGTCACCATCCTGAACCAATGATGCAACAATCTCAGCCATTTTCTGTTTACCGGCCACATTCTGGTTTTTTCGAATATTAAAGGGCAGGTCAATACTCACATTTTCATTGATGACAGCTCCGCCGTAGCTTTTTGTGGCAAGCCCTTCTTTTTCAAGCTTATCCAGATCCCGGCGTATGGTCTCCTCTGAAACATCATAGAGCTGGCTCAGTTCACTGACCACCACTCTTTTTTCTGTCTGAAGTTTCTCAAGGATAAGATTCCGTCTTTCTAATGCCAGCATTTTCCCGCCCCCTTTTGAGAACTTTATTTTTATAAAATAGAATCGATCATACGTTTATCAGGATGAGCGATTACAGAAGAGTCAAGATACATGCCCTTTTCAGCCACATGTTCTTTTGCCTTCTGGATAGATGCCTCCACAGCAGAAACCTCTCCTGTGATCAGCATGAATGATTTACCGCACATGCCCTTTGCAATACGCAGTTCAATCACATCTACGATGGCTGTTTTTGCAGCCTGGTCTGCAGCCTCAATAATAGATGCCGCATCGTAAGTCTCTAAAATACCCAGTGCACTGATATCCTCGATCACAGTAGTTCCGTACATTGCCGGAAACAGAGATTCGTGAGGATTTCCCAGTACAAAACTGTCAATACATTTATCTTCATAAGTAGTAACCGCTGCGTCAACAGCCGCCTTTACCGCACTGAGATCACCAGTGATAATTGCAATATATTTGCCCGGACATACGGTCTGCGCCTCAACGAT
>Kit_p2__coassemble_919_pt1 | contig 22770 bp, 22 predicted proteins | sample Kit_p2__metabat2_low_PE_055 | metagenome-assembled genome bin Kit_p2
ATATTTTTATGATATGATAAATAATCAAGAACATTTCAGGAGGGAAAGAGATGGAAAACGAAACCATTTCCAAAAATTTTATTGAAAATATCATTGATAAAGATTTAGCTGAAGGCGTATATGACACTGTACACACACGTTTCCCACCGGAACCGAACGGCTATCTTCATATTGGCCATGCCAAATCTATTCTTTTAAATTACGGACTTGCCCAGGAATACAACGGCAAGTTTAATATGCGCTTTGACGATACCAATCCTACAAAAGAAAAAATTGAATTTGTAGAGTCCATCAAAGAAGACATCCACTGGCTGGGCGCTGACTGGGAAGATCGTCTTTTCTTTGCATCTGATTACTTCGATCAGATGTATGAGGCAGCAGTGAAACTGATCAAAAAAGGCAAAGCCTTTGTCTGTGATCTGACCGCTGACCAGATCCGTGAATACCGCGGTACTCTTACCGAGCCAGGAAAAGAAAGTCCTTACCGCAATCGTTCTGTAGAGGAAAACCTCCGTCTTTTTGAAGAAATGAAAGATGGAAAATATGCTGATGGAGAAAAAGTTCTCCGCGCCAAGATTGATATGGCATCTCCTAATATGAATATGAGAGATCCTGTTATCTACCGTGTGGCACATATGACTCACCACAACACAGGCGATAAATGGTGCATTTATCCTATGTATGACTTTGCACATCCTATCGAGGATGCCATCGAGGGCATCACCCATTCTATCTGTACACTGGAATTTGAAGATCACAGACCCCTTTACGACTGGGTAGTAAAGGAACTGGACTATCCTCATCCACCTAAACAGATTGAATTTGCCAAGCTTTATCTGACAAACGTTGTCACAGGTAAACGCTATATCAAAAAACTCGTAGAAGAAGGAATCGTAGACGGCTGGGATGATCCGCGCCTGGTATCTATCGCCGCTCTCCGCCGCCGTGGTTTTACGCCGGAATCCATTAAAATGTTTGTAGATCTCTGCGGTGTTTCCAAAGCCAACAGTTCTGTAGACTATGCAATGCTGGAATATTGTATCCGTGAAGACCTGAAGCTGAAACGTCCGCGTATGATGGCAATTCTCGATCCGATCAAGCTGGTGATCGACAATTATCCGGAAGGACAGATCGAATACCTGGATGCTCCGAATAATATGGAAAATGAATCCCTGGGCTCCCGTAAGATTCCATTCGGAAAAGAGCTTTATATTGAAAGAGACGACTTCATGATCGACCCGCCAAAGAAATATAAGAGACTTTTCCTTGGTACTGAAGTTCGTCTGATGAATGCATATTTTGTTACCTGTACTGGTTTTGAGGCAGATGACGACGGAACCGTAAGAGTTGTTCACTGTACTTATGACCCGGCAACCAAAGGCGGAAACGCACCTGACGGACGTAAAGTAAAGGGTACCATCCACTGGGTAGAAGCTTCTCAGGCAGGAAAAGTCACTGTCCGTCTTTATGAAAATATCGTTGATGAGGAAAAAGGTGTCTATAACAAAGAAGACGGTTCCCTGAACCTGAATCCGAACTCACTGACAACTGTTTCCGCTTATGTGGAACCCGAGCTTATGAAAGCAAAAGGCTATGACAGCTATCAGTTTGTAAGAAACGGATTCTTCTGTGCAGATATCCACGATTCTAAAGAAGGACAGCCTGTATTTAACCGTATTGTATCCCTGAAGAGTTCCTTTAAACTTCCAAAAGCATAAAAAGATCCCCCTGATGTTCAAATACATCAGGGGGATCTTCTCTCTATTATGAGATTACTCGATTGTCTCTGTTTCTTCTTCTGCAGCTACTTCCGTTTCTTCCACAGCTTTTTCTGTTTCCTCTGCTTTTTCAGCAGTCTCTTCTGTAGTTTCTTCTGTCTCCTCTTCCCAGGATGCAAAAGCCTCAGATTCTTCTTTTTTCAGGTCCTCAGCAGTCTCTTCCGGGAATTCAAAGTCGTCAAAATCTTCATCAAAATCTTCGAATTCACTGATTCTTTTTTTCTTCAGCACCAATGCTGCTACTGCTCCTGCAGCTGCTGCAGCTGCTGCTCCCACAGCTACCAGTCCCCAGTATTTGTTTACCTTTGCCATAATATACTGCTCCTTTCATCTCTGACCGGATGGTCATTATGATATTTTAAACAAATAATCTTATATTATTGTACTACTTTTTGTACGAAAAAGAAAGGGGAATCTTATACTTGAAGACTCTCAATATAATCTCTGATCTTCATTCGTATTCTCTGAAGGGCATTATCAATAGATTTCGGCTTTTTCCCCATCATCTCTGCAATCTGAACATAACCATAACCACGGAGATAAAGATCAAACACTTTATTTTCCATAGGGCTTAAGGCTTTACTTATTTCCTTTTCCAAAAGTCCGGTATTCTCTCTGTCAATAACAAGAGCTTCCGGATTCTCTGACCATAATCCTTCAAGAGTTCCTGTCTCTTCTTCTTCGCTTAAAGAAACGTAAGAATTAAGCGGTATATGCTTTTGTCTGGTAGAATTTTTAACCGCACTGTAAAGCTGCCGGTCTATACAGATTCCTGCAAAAGTATGAAAAGAAGCCTCACGATCAGAACGATAATCCTGAATCGCCTTAAAGAGCCCGATCATCCCCTCCTGGATCAGATCATCCGTTTCTCCTCCGATCAAATACATGGCTCTGGCCCTTTTTTTGACAAAATCCTTGTATTTTTCCATCAGATAATCTGAAATCCCGCTTTCTCCTTTTCTGAGTCTCTCGATCAGCTCTTCGTCACTGTACTGCTCGTATTGGCTCATGCTTCCTCCGTTTCTTTTTACTGTATTTATTTTGTCATCAGTCTCTGACGCACAATCTCATATGCAAGTACTCCAGCTGCTACAGATGCATTCAGTGAATCAATATCTCCTTTCATGGGAATAGAGGCTGTAAAATCACATGCTTCCCTTACCAGACGGCTGACTCCTTCTCCTTCATTTCCCACAATCATACCGATAGGTCCGGTAAGATTCAGCTGATACATAGATTCTCCGCCCATATCTGCACATACAAACCAGATTCCTTTTTCTTTAAGTTCCTCAATGGTACGAACCAGATTTGTCACCTTCGCCACCGGAGTATAGTTAATGGCTCCTGCAGATGTTTTTGCAACTGTAGAAGTCAGACCTACTGAACGTCTCTTGGGAATAATAACACCGTGGGCACCTGCAAGATTTGCTGTTCGGATGATTGCCCCCAGATTATGAGGATCCTCTACATTATCCAAAAGCACCAGAAAAGGCGGTTCCCCTTTCTCTTCTGCTTTTGCAAGGATTTCCTCCACTGTAGCATATTCATAGGCTGCCACCTGTGCGATCACACCCTGATGAGCCTTTGTCTCACTGAGCTGATCCAGACGTTCCTTAGAAACATAATTAATGATCGTATCTTTTTTTCGCGCTTCTCTGGCAATAGTACGGACCGGTCCATCCTGACATCCATCCAGTATAAACAGCTTATCCACACATCTGCCGGAACGAAACGCCTCAAGAACTGCATTTCTTCCTTCTACCTGTTCACTCATATATCTTCCTCCCTGATTCCCATACGTATCAATGCAATCATTCGCGTATATTCCTCTTTCAGATACAAATAACCTATCAAAGCCTCAAATCCTGTTGCCCTGCGGTAATCGGCCATAGTAGCATGTTTTGCCATGGTAGGAGAATGTGCATTCCTGCCTCTTCGATATACGCTGAGTTCTTCTGGTGTCAGCTTTTCCTCGATCACTTCCATGATTCCCGACTGTGCGGCAGCTTTTACCAGACTGCTGGCTTTTTTATGCAGTCGGTTCACAGGACAATTTCCTTTTTTTACAAGGATCGTCCGAATGACCAGTTCATACACTCCATCTCCAATATATGCCAGTGTCAAAGGCGAGTAACTTCTGATGTCCTGATCTTTCAGATGAAAAAGTTCCTTAAGCTCATTTAAATTCGTTTCCATTTTACTCCCTCACGAGTATCTTTCAGCTCGATTCCCATTTCAAGAAGTTTATCACGGATTTCATCGGCTTTTGCAAAGTCTCTGGCTTTTCTGGCTGCCTGGCGTTCCTCAATCAATTCTTCAATACTGGAATCAAGAACTTCTTCTTTTTTCAAAACGATCAGTCCCAGTACATCAGCAAGCTTTACAAGCAGGTCAAGGAGATTTCCTGCAAATTCTCCGCTGCTTGCCTCATCCACATTTGTATTTGCAAATTTTACGAGTTCAAAAATTGCTGCCAGAGCATCTGCCGTATTAAAATCGTCATCCATAGCTCCTTCAAATTTTTCCCGGAATGTATCTGCCTGCTGGAGAAGTTCTTTTTCTTCCTCAGTCATAACGTTTGTATTTGCTGCCTTACGGTCTTTTAAGCGCGCTGCACCTTCTACAATACGTTCAAGAGAATTTCTGGCAGCATCCATAAGATCCGCACTGAAATTCAGCGGACTTCTGTAATGTGCATTCAGCATAAAGAATCTCAGCACCTGCAGATCATACTGCTGGCTGATTTCTCTGACTGTGCGGAAATTGCCGAGAGATTTGGACATCTTACGGTTGTCAATATTCAGGAAGCCATTATGCATCCAATATTTTGCAAATATTTTACCATTGCAGCATTCACTCTGCGCAATCTCATTTTCATGATGAGGAAATATCAGGTCTTCTCCGCCTGCATGGATATCAATTTCTTCTCCAAGATATTTTTTTGCCATTACAGAGCATTCAATATGCCAGCCCGGACGTCCGTCACACCATGGAGATGTCCAGAAAGGTTCTCCTTCTTTTTTTGGTTTCCAGAGAACAAAATCCATTGGATCTTCTTTCTGGTCTTCACCGGAAACCTGCAGGGCACGGAATCCTGACTGGAGATCATCCAGATTCTTATGTGAAAGCTTTCCATATTCTTTAAATTCCTTCACACGGAAATACACAGTCCCATCTGCTGCCGGATATGCATATCCTTTGTCGATCAGCGTCTGGATCATGTTGATCATTCCATTAATTTCCTGGGTAGCCTGAGGATGAGTGGTAGCCGGCTTTACATTCATTCCCGCCATATCCTTTTTGCACTCTTCGATATAGCGGCTGGAAATCTCATCTGCACTGACCCCTTCTTCTATGGCTTTTTTAATAATCTTGTCATCTACATCTGTAAAATTAGATACAAAATTAACTTCATATCCCTTGTACTCCATATAGCGGCGGACGGTATCAAAAATAATCATAGGACGGGCATTTCCGATATGAATCAGATTATAAACCGTCGGACCGCACACATACATCCGAACTTTTCCCTCTTCCAGAGGCACGAATTCTTCTTTTCTTCGTGTCATGGTATTAAAAAGCTTCATAATTTTTCTCCTCCGATTTTTATATTACATCCATTTTCGTACTTTTATTTTTCTTCCAAAAGGCACACTGCCTGAGAAGCAATGCCTTCTCCACTTCCGGTAAAGCCCAGACCTTCTTCTGTAGTCGCCTTCACATTGACTCTGTCTTCCGGGATTCCCATTGCCTCAGCCAGATTTTTGCGCATTTGAGGAATATGCGGAGCCATCTTCGGTTTCTGTGCAATGATCACTGCATCTACATTTCCTACAGAAAAACCATTTCTGTTAAGAAGACACATTACATGCTCCAAAAGATTCAAACTGGAGATTCCCTTATAAGCAGGATCTGTGTCAGGAAAGTGTCTTCCGATATCTCCAAGTGCTGCAGCTCCCAGAAGTGCATCCATCACTGCATGGATCAGCACATCTGCATCAGAATGTCCCAGAAGTCCTTTCTCCCACGGTATTGTCACACCGCCGAGGATCAGATCACGGCCCTCTGTCAGCTTATGTACATCATATCCCATACCAACTCTCATGATCATTCTCCTTTCACATCCAGCATTTTACTGATTCTCAGGAAACTGAGCCTTCTCCGCACATAAGGTGCAAGCTCCAGACTAAGCGGCACGATATCATCTGTCAGACCGATATCATATACACTTTTTTTACAGCCTGCAGCCTCCATTTCATGAAAAAGAGTTTCTTCCCGGGGCAGCTCATCAATCAGATCTGCAATTTTTTCCAGACAGTCTGCCAGCCGGGATGGATTTACATCCAATAGAGGATCCGGATCATTTTCTTTTCTGATACCTTCAAGAATCCCCTTACTTCCAAAATATTTTTCAAGAAGCTCTGTTTCTTCTTCATAAGGCTTTACCTGGCATCTGTTCTCTCTTATAGCACAGGCAAGACGTTTATATTCTTTCAACACAAGCATAGTCCCTACAGAAACTTTTTCTCCATGAAGTGCATCCAGGTGGTGATTGATCACTTCCATCTCCCACAGATGAGAAAGATGATGCTCTGCACAGGATGCCGGACGTGAATTTCCTATCATCTGCATAGCCAGACCGGAAAGTATCAATGCATACATCAGTTTCTCGCATTCTTCCGGTTCTCCTGCAGCAATTTCCTTAAGGCTGGATACCACTGTCCTTAAAGCCTGTTCTTCCAGATCTATGATCTCACTGCAGATATATTCTTCCGTAAGAAGATTGGCGATTTTCCAGTCAGTAAGACAGATATATTTTCCCAAAAGGTCTGACACACCTGACGCAGTCAGCCTTTGCGGTGCATGTGCAAATATATCTGTATCTGCAAAGACAGCCATTGGTGCAACTGCCTCGACTGTTTTTTTCATTCCTTTCCAGGTCATTGCCGCAACATTTGATACGAATCCATCCACACTGGCTGCAGTTGGAACGGAAATAAAAGGAACCTTATACTGAAATGCCAGATAGCGGCTGATGTCATGAATGGTACCGCTTCCAACTGCCAGAATCAGATCAATGTCTTCTTCCATATAGTTCTCCACGATCTCTACCGCATGTTCATCTGCATGGAGTCCCTCTGCATCCAGAGTCAGAACCTGACATCTGTCATAAATATCCTCCATAAGCTCTTCGGTTGCTTTCATTGTATTGGTATCACAGATCAGCAGCGGCGAAATATATTTTTTCAGAAAGCCATCTGACATGGCCTCTTCAAGCTTCTCCACAGCGCCTGCTTCTATAAGAATTTCCTCTACTTCTATGTGATGTTCCTTCCCGCACCTGCACGGTCGGCCAAAGTCATCCGTATCGACTCGCATGTATTTTTTTCCTCCTGATTTCAAATATTACTATAAAATGATATTATACATGATTTCAGCATAAAAAGAAACCCCCAGATAGTTTTCTCTCTGAAGGTTTCTCCCTGTTTGTTACATTTTTGATTGTTATTTCTCAATAGCTGCGATCATCTCTACTTCGCAGAGAACATTTTTCGGAAGTGTCTTTACTGCTACGCAGGATCGTGCCGGTTTATTTACAAAATACTTTGCATATATTTCATTAAATGCTGCAAAATCTGCCATATCAGCAAGAAAACAAGTGGTCTTTACTGCATTTGCAAGATCTGTACCAGCTTCCGCAGCAACTGCTGCAAGGTTTTTCATTACCTGCTCTGCCTGTGCTTCAATTGTTTCTCCTGCAATTTCTCCTGTAGCAGGATCTACCGGAATCTGTCCGGAGGTAAATAATACTCCATTTAAAATAATGGCCTGTGAATATGGTCCGATTGCTGCCGGAGCATTGTCTGTATGTACTACATTCATTTTAATTTCTCCCTTCTGTTGTTTTAATTTCATTTTATATCAAAAAATAATAAGGGTCAAGCAATAATTTTGTATTTATTAGTTTTAGAAATTCAAATAATTATATACGACTCCGGATATGGTACGTATATTTTCAACGGCTGTCTCTGTACTCTTAAAATCTTCAGACATCACACAGAGGATATATGTTGTTTTTGGTCCATAAACAATTGCCATATCATGCTGATCCTGATCAGTTTCTCCGGTCTTATTGGCAATAGGTATATCTGCGCTGATCCCTGAAGGAATCTTGGAAGTATTTCTCTGGTTCATCAGAAGTTCCAGCATTTTTTCGGAAGCCTCTTCACTTACACAATCACCCCTGAAAATGCTCTCAAGCAGCGCACCACAGTCACTTACTGTAGATGTGTTGTGTTCACCCATACTGATCTTTGGAGAAGCAGAAGGATGAAGCGTGCTTTGATAAACTGTATCGGAATAGCCCTCTTTCTGGATAAACTCATTTACCTTTTCTGCCCCGTCCAGAAAATCATGTTTTTCTGACTGAAGTCTTCCAAGCTCATTACAGGATTCATTATCACTGACAGTGATCATATTCCATAACAGATCATTCACTTTGTCTGTACCGCAGCATCATCCGGTTCTTTTTTCATAAGAGCCGCTTCATGCTCCAGTATCTGGTCCATATTTTCATAAGAAGCCGCCATTACAAATGCCTTGATCAGACTGGCCGGATATATCTTCTGATCATTCAGAATAATTTCCTCTTCTGTATTCAGATTTTTCACATAAATACTCCAGATCCCTTCATACCCTGCAATCATAGATTTTAACTGAGGCTCCAGCGTTTTCATCCCCAGATTCTCCATGTCGGAAACTTTTCCGGTGTCATCTACAGGAAATCCTTCCGGTGTCACTCCGGGTTCCTGTACCAGAACACCATTGTTTCCGCCAAAATAATAGGTTCCGGAAAACATCTGTCCATTAGACGCCATTTCCAGTGTGTGAAGCCCTGGTTCTGTAACCATACGGCCATCCTCATTAAAATAATAGTACCCTTCATATGAAGTCTTATCGATCATCAGCCCTGAAATATAACGGATTTGCGGAGCTGCCGAGAGTTTTCCCAGATTGTTTGCCATATACAGCCCGTCAAATACTTTCTCCGAATCCTCTGTCTCACAGGAAATCCCTTTGATCGAGACTATATGAGGTGTTCCCGCCATAAAATGTCCTGTTTCATCATGATAATAAAAGCCATTAAAAACTGTGCCGTCAATTTCCACATGATCAAAATAATGAACATCGGCTTCTGCATGTTTTGTCCCATCTTTCTTAAGACAATAAAAACTGTCACTTTTTAAAAGATATTTTTCGGACCCGTCTTTTATCGGACGGATCTGTGCCTCTTCTACATGGGAAAACAAATTTTCTTCAGCTGCTGCCTGTACTGGTGAAGGAAGCAGACACAGAAATAAAGTCCCAAAAAATATTCCGAGACGGATACTGATTCCAGCTTTCATAAATCTCTCCTTTATTTCAGCCAGCTTCTTTGTCCCTGTCAGGACCTGACAGCTGGATTTTCTCTATCTGAAACTTTACTACAGTATACCTGAATTTTCTAAGATGTCAAGAAAGCCTCTCAGGTAATCCATTCCAAAACTGTTTCAGGTGCTGCTCTACATTTCCCAGTCTGCACACAGCTGCATCCTCCCATTCTGCCGGAAACAGCATCCGATAATCATTATTCAGAAATCGTTCGTCCATAAGAAGGATTGTTCCTGTATCCTCCCGTGTCCGGATCACTCTTCCGGCTGCCTGAAGGACTTTATTCATTCCCGGATATCGATAAGCATGGTCAAACCCACATTCTCCCCGTTTATCATAATATTGTTTCAGAAGTTCTCTTTCCAAGCTTACCTGCGGAAGTCCTGTTCCTATAACCGCAGCTCCGATCAGGCGGTCTCCCATAAGATCTATTCCCTCGGAAAAAATCCCTCCCATAATACAAAAGCCTAACAGGGTTTCTTCTTTCTGATCTTTGAATTCTTCCAAAAACTCTTCTCTTTCCCGTTCATTCATAGAAGAAGTCTGACAGATGCATCTTACCCAGTCAGATGAAAATTCCTCTTCATATACCTGAAAAACATCTTCCATCAGTCTATATGAGGGAAAGAATACCATATAATTTCCTTTTTTCTGCCATGCCATTCTTGCAATATATTCCGCGATTTTCCTATATTCCTCGTATCCCCTTCTGATATAGCGGCTGCTTACATCCGCACATATAAGAATGCATCTGTTTTTCTGATCAAAAGGGGATCGCACATAAATCCCATAATCATCTTCTCTTGTACTGAGAAGGCTTCTGTAATACTTCATGGGAATCAGCGTTGCAGAAAAAAACACTGCGCTGCGTCCTTTGCTCAGGTATTCCTGCAGATTGGCCGCCGGGTTCACACAATAAAGATGGACTCTGTATTTTCCATCCTCTCCTGCTGCTCCGTAGATCACATAATTCTCATCCGTCAGCTCTGAAATATTCAGGAAATCCCGTATATCAAAATAAAGGTCTAAAATGCCGTCCACTACCTCCTGAGAAGGAGGTTCTTCAAAAAGTCTGTCCATCTCTCCCTGTGCTTGAAGAAGCGTCAAGGGAAGTGTTCCCGTATTTTCCATTACCAGACAGGGATCACTTTCTTTTTTTAATTCCAGCATCTGCTTTGCCACTCTGCCCAGAACACGGTACAGTTTCGGACTATAAGCTTTTACAAATCTGCGGACTTCCACAATGTCCTCTCTTGCCAGAGAAGCACTGTACATTTCCCTTCCGCGCTCTACCAGATTGTGTGCTTCGTCAATAAGAAAAATATATTCTCCCGAAACATTTTCTCCAAAAAAACGTTTTAAATGGACATTAGGATCAAACACATAATTATAATCACAGATTACGCCATCTACCCATAAAGAAAGATCCAGGCACATTTCAAATGGGCAAACTTTAAATTTTTCTGCCTGAGCTATGATCTTTTCCCTGGAAAAAAACTGCTCCGACGTCCACAATTCATAAACGGCCTCATTAACTCTGTCAAAATGCCCCTTTGCATAAGGACATTTTTCCGGCATGCATTCCGGCTTTTCGCAGCAGCATAGCTTTTCCTTAGCGGTAATAGTCACAGTTTGAAAAAGCAGTCCCCGCTGTCTCAGGATCTCAAAAGCATCCTGAGCAACCGTTCTTGTGATCGTCTTGGCAGTAAGATAAAATATCATCTCGCCTTTTCCCTCTCCCACTGCCCGTACAGCCGGAAACACAGAAGACATCGTTTTTCCTACTCCGGTAGGCGCCTGGACAAAAATCTGCTTTTTGCTGGAAACCGCATGATAAACACCTGTCACCATCTCTCTCTGGCCTTTTCTGTAAGAAAATGGAAATTCCAAGTTTTTCATGGATGCATCTCTTTTTTCTTTCCATGACTGACGATAAGAAACCCATTTATGATATTTGTCAGCAAGATCCTGAAACCAGTTTTTCAGAAAAGTTCTGGACAGTGTCTCTCGAAATCTCCTGATCTCCTCGGTATCCAGATTCGCATATGTCATTTGTACATCAAGTTCTTCCTGATTTTCCTGAACAGCTGTTATGAAGGCATAACACATGGCCTGAGCTCTGTGTACCGGGACTGGTGAATCTAAAGTCTCTACATTCCTGTATACACCTTTGATCTCATCAATACAGGTCTTTCCGTCCTCTGTGAAAATCCCGTCTGCTCTTCCTTCTATTCGCAGAACCACATCTTCATACTCTATATCATATTTCAAAGGAACCTCTGGTCTGTAATTGCTTCCCATTTGTCGCTGGATCTTTCTGTGCAGGCGGCTTCCCTTTTGCATAGCCTCCTTATCCATTGTTCCTCTTCTGCTGTCCAGATCTCCACTCCGCAAAATAAACTCTACAAGACTGCGGACAGAAATACGGATCTCTGTCTTCTCCATATGTCCCTGCTCCTGATAAATTTTTCGCATCCTCGCGGAGCGTTTCTTTCATAATAGAATATAATACTTTCCCATTGAATAAAGAAAGCTGCTGTAATTATGCAGCAGCTCCTTTGTCTGTTTATGCAACAGCAAATTTCTTTATAACCTTATTGAAATTAGGATTTTCTCCATAGCATCTGACGGTCAGCTGTTTCGTCAGATCCATACTGAGAATACCCAGAAGGGATTTTGCATCAATAATAATTCTGTTATAAAAAATGTCGATATCAAAATCACATTTGCTTGCTGCATTTACAAATTCCTGTACGTCTTCCGTTGCATTTAGCATAATCTGATGTTCGTTCATTTACCATTCCTCCTGTTCAGGCGTATTTTGGCACCATGAACGGATTTTGTCAACAGACTTAAATCTTTTTTTATATTTTTTGACTTATTATACAATTTTTTATTTAAGATTTCAATTTTTTCAGTTATTTCTATTCATAAAACTCCAGCATATTTGAACGAAACTTCAACAGTACAAACTGTTTTTGCAGTTTCAGATCTGTTCTTTCTTTTATCGCAATACAGGAACAGAATGCTCTCCACATTTCTTCATATTCGTCCGGTTCTTCCAGAAATCCCCCTGCGTTCTTATTAAGTACCTTCTGCACATAAACACAGCATTCCCCCTCTTTTTCATGCACAAGAATCTTCTCTCTTCCTTCGTCATAGATCATCCAGTTTTCATTTGGAAAACGATTGGAAAAATGAATGCCTAAAAATTCCAGAATATCATTTTCAGGACGAATGACTGAAGCCAAAATCCCCCCTGCCATCTGTCGAAAGCGGACAAAACCATAAAACCGATGAATTTCATGCCAGACCTTGATCCTTAAAGACGATACCAGGCTTACCGCTGGATCCGCCAGCGCTTCCAGTACATGCCTGTCACAACGTTTTCCTCCTAATGCCTTTCTCAAAAGATAAAACACAGCAGTTCCCTTATCCGGATGTATGGAGACTGCCGCATAACAAACCGCTTCATATACCTGTTTCCCCAGTTTTCGTCTTACAGTCCTTGCTACTTTTACAGCCTTTTCGCTGTCAGACGTAATATCCACTCTATCTGCAAATAATTCCGGATATTCTGGCTCTTCCGCTGCAATTTTTACTGAAATCCCTTTGTTTTCCCAATGCCACCCATCATAAACTGCCGAAAAAATTCCTTCTATAGAATTTTCACAAACCAGGATTTTCTTCTCATACCCCACCTTACAACACCTCATTTCTGTCCACGATCATCTTATCATCGTCAAACAGGGAAAGCTGTCTATACGTAACTTCCGAAGAAGAAAAAGGCATCCTTCCTGATTCCATAATGTTCCTTACAATATAATCTTCCTCCAGCTTTATCGGATACATCTGCCGGCCATTACAGGTAATAAAATAAACGGCCCTCTTCAGAACAACTCCAATCTTCTTAAGTTCCGGGAAATCCAGCGAATGATACCTTCTGGCCCCAACAATTCTTCTGGCTGACTTTTCTCCTATGCCCGGCACTCGAAGAAGAGTCCTGTAGTCTGCTTTATTGATTTCCACTGGAAAATACTGCAGATGGCTTATTGCCCAATCACACTTGGGATCAAGAAACAAATTAAAATTTGGATGTTCTTCTGACAAAAGCTCCTCTGCCCGGAATCCATAAAATCGAAGCAGCCAATCTGCCTGATACAATCTGTGTTCACGCAGAAGAGGCGGTCCCTGCGGAAGCACCGGAAGCGCTTTATCCTCATTGACAGCTACAAATGCAGAATAAAAAACCCGTTTTAAAGAAAACTTTCTGTATAGCGCTTCTGCTGTGGACACAATCTGAAAATCGCTTTCTCCAACTGCTCCGATAATCATCTGCGTGCTTTGCCCTGCAGGCACAAACTCCGGAGCATGGCGATAAACGGTCAGCTCCCTCTTATTTTCTTCACAAACAGTCTGAATCTGTTTCATAGGACGCAGTATCGTCTGTCGGCTTTTGTGGGGAGCAAGTTTCTTCAAGCCTTCCGCAGTAGGAAGTTCCAGATTCACACTCATACGGTCAGCCAGATATCCCGCTCTGCAGATCAGTTCCGGAGACGCGCCAGGGATTGCCTTAAGATGGATATAGCCCTGAAAATGATACTGATTTCTTAAAATTTCTGCTGATCGGATCAATTCTTCCATTGTAGCATCCGGAGAATCCTTAACTCCTGAACTGAGAAATAATCCTTCAATATAATTTCTCCGGTAAAATTCTATGGTAAGACGACTGATTTCTTCCGGAGTGAAACTCGTTCGAACTACATCATTAGATGCCCGATTTGCGCAGTATTTACAATCAAAGACACATTCGTTGGTATAAAGAACTTTTAATAAACTAATGCATCGTCCATCCCCTGAAAAACTATGGCAAATTCCCGGGGTGATACTGTTGCCGATACCGGAACCATCACCTTTCCTGTCTGTACCGCTGGAAGTACAGGCAACATCATATTTCGCTGCATCTGCCAGAATTTCCAGTTTTTCCATTAGGCTCATTGATTCCTTGTATATCATCACGCGCACCTCCGAACGTTTGTTTGTTTTTATTCTATACCAAACAAACGTTCCTGTCAAGTCACAAAAAATAAAACCGGGCAATACGGTTTAAGTCTCTGCAAAAAAAACAGAGAGATACTTTCCAACCGGAAGTTTTCTCTCTGCATTTTTATTAAATCTGTGTCATCACAAAAATATCATAGATTGCTTTTACTGCTGTTTCAAAATCACGATTCTCAACACCTATGATAATATTCAGCTCACTGGATCCCTGATCGATCATTTTCACATTTACATGCGCATGTGCCAGTGCAGCAAACACACGTCCTGCTGTTCCTCTCTGAGATTTCATGCCTCTTCCTACCACTGCGATCAAAGCAAGGTCTGATTCCATCTCTACAAAGTCCGGCTGGACTGCTCTGTGGATTCCTGCGATCACCTGCTGTTCCTTTTCCTCAAACTCATCCTGATGAACATAAACAGTCATTGTATCGATTCCTGATGGAACATGTTCAAAACTAATTCCCTGGTCTTCAAATACCTGAAGAACTTTTCTTCCAAATCCAACTTCACTGTTCATCATGGATTTCTCAATATTGATGGAGCAAAATCCTTTTTTTCCTGCAATTCCTGTAATCACATATCGAGGTTTCCGACAGGTGCTTTCTACAATAAAGGTTCCTTTGTCATCTGGACGGTTTGTATTTCTGATATTGATAGGGATACCTTCTTTTCTCACAGGAAAAATAGCTTCCTCATGGAGAACAGTAGCGCCCATATAAGACAGTTCTCGCAGTTCTCTGTATGTAATTGTTTCTATCACAGCCGGGTCATCCACGATTCTTGGATCTGTCACAAGAAATCCTGATACATCTGTCCAGTTTTCATAAACGTCTGCCTGAACAGCTTTTGCAACAAGGGAACCCGTTACATCAGAACCTCCTCTGGAAAATGTTTTTACTGTTCCATCCTCCATAGCTCCGTAAAATCCCGGGATAACTGCATTAGCACATTTTCCAAGACGTTTGCTTAAAAGCCTGTCCGTTTTTTCAGAATCAAAATTTCCATTTTTGTCAAAACGTATCACTGCCGCTGCATCTATAAACTCATAGTCAAGATACGCTGCCATGATTTTTCCATTCAGGAACTCTCCCCTGGACGCCGCATATTCAGTTCCTGCCTGTGCCTGGAAGTCTTTTTCGATCTGGGCAAATTCCTCTTCAAGAGAAAGCTCCAGTTTCAGTCCTCTGATGATCTCATAATATCTTTCCTTGATTTCTTTAAAAATACCACTAAATTCTTTTCCTTTTACAGCCTTATCATAGCAGGCATAAAGAAGATCCGTAACCTTCGTATCTCCTGAAAATCTCTTTCCCGGTGCAGACGGCACCACAAAACGTCTGCTCTCCTCACTGCGGATGATCTCTCCCACCTTGCAGAACTGTTCTGCATTTGCCAGAGAACTTCCTCCAAATTTTACAACTTTTTTCATTATAATTTCCTCCTCACCCTTTTTAGCTTTAGCATATCAAAGTATGTTTCTTATTTTATTGAAAAAAACAGTATTTTGCAAGTATTTCTTTTTTTTAGCAGACTTTTTCTTTTACCCCGTTTAATATTTTTTGTAATCTGATACACCACATACGGTCAGTACTCCGTCTTTTACATAAAATCTTATATTTTTCTTTCCATATGCAAGCCCGTAAATTCTTTCAGGATCTTCCTGATATCCCGGACGAGGATCATTTTCCAGTACCTCCTCCAACGCTTTTCTTTTTTCTTTTGGAATTTCTTTTAAATACTCTTCCGGAAATTCCACCTTGAGCCGATGAACTTTGATCCGGTCTGTAAATCCTCCCGATGCCTGAGGATGTCCATCTACATAGGGAAGATACGGCTTAATATCAAATATAGGAGTTCCGTCCATAAGATCTGCACCACAAATATGAAGTACCGGTCCTAATTCCGGGTGAAATTCTACTTTTTCCAGCCGAACGGAAGAAAGTCCCAGATTATTCGGACGAAAAGGCGATCTGGTAGCAAATACTCCCTTCCTTATATTTCCACCTAGTCGCGGCGGTCTTACTGTTGGGGACCATTTTTTTCCTACAGCCTCAGAGAACTGCCAAATCAGCCATATATAATCATATTCTTCTATTCCACGAAACGCTTCCGCCACCCGATATTCCGGTTCAAAAACAATCTTTGCTTTCTGCTCTGTCAGCCAGTTGCTCTGATGGGGTATCCCGAATTTTTCCGGAAAATCATTACATATTTTTGCGATCAGCTTAAGTTCCGCATTTCCATGTCCGTCATACATACGTATTCTCCTCCAAACTCCACCTTTTGCCTGATTCTCTGCAGTCCTCTCTTTGACATGTTATCTGCCTAATCCGCTCATCCATTCCTTCATTCTGCAGACAGACTTTTCTGCATCTTTTCTGCCCAGGTCATACACCCTCTGTATTTCTTCAAGGTTACTTTCCATCCTTCCAATGGTAAGCTTCTCGCTGGGGCGGATCACAAAAACCTCACCTTCCTGTTCCATTTTACAAATATCATCAATTGTCCTGTTATATACCTCATGTCTTGTTTTTAAAGCCTCTACAAACTTCGGATATCTGTGATAATAAATTTCTGCAAGCTTTACAGTCTCTGGTTTTTTAATAAATCCCTCTTCCCGGGTAAGCACTACCACATTTTTCTCATAACCCATTTTTTTAAATTGATGAACCGGAATGCTGTCTGCACATCCTCCATCCAGAAGTTTCATTCCCTTCCACGGAACTATATGGGATACATACGGCATAGAAGCGGAGGCACGCATCACATCCACCTGGTTCAGCATATCTGTGATCTGTATATATTCTGCCTTTCCTGTTTCCAGATTGGTGCAAACTGCATAAAAAGCCATATCTGATTTCACAAAAGCCTCATAATCATACGGATCCAGTCTTTCCGGGATATCATGATAGCAGAATTTTTTTCCCACCACTTCACCTGTATGGATTAGATTCCAGAAACTCATAAAGTGTTTATCATTTCTGTAATTCCTATAATATCGTATACTTCTTCCCTTCTGTTCTGAAACAAAAGAGCAGCCATGCAGCGCACCTGCGGAAACTCCGATCACTCCATCAAAATGTATCTGATGATCCATAAATACATCCAGAACACCTGCTGTATAAATTCCACGCATTGCTCCGCCTTCCAAAACAAGTCCTGTCTTCATGAATATCTCACCTTTCTTTCTTCCAGTAATCTCTGATTTTTTCCCATGCTTCTCTGTAGCTGATATGATTTTTTTCTGCAAAAGCTGTTACGCTGTCATATTCCGGATAACAACGTATCTGGCCATTTGGAAGTGTACAAATCTTGATTCTTGCCTGAAATCCGTCTATACATAAACTGCTGATTTCTCTTTTCAGTATGGTCCGGTTCATACAATTCCGTCTGATTCCGATAGTCGTTGTCTCTTCAAAAATAATATCTTCCATAAAAGGAATCTGGTTTTCTTCACAAATAACTGAAAGTTCATAAGCAGGACGATTTTTTTTCATATAAACTGGTGTATAATAAACATCCCTGGCTCCTGCTTCAAACAACAGTCTCATCACATTTCCCAGTTCCTCTCCGGTACAGTCATCTACATTGGTTTCCAGTTTCCAAATCCTGTCCTGTTCCAGGATCTGAATCTTTTTTTCCTTTCTTTTCTCCCGGATCAGCATAGCTCTCAGAATTCCCGGACAGGCATACTGTCTTTTTCCTGCCCCTATACCAATTTTCTCTATTACAAATTCCTCCGGGAGATGATCCGACGTCTGTACCGCAGCTGCAATAGCAGCACCTGTAGGTGTGACCAGTTCTCCCTCCACATCTGTTATCTGAAGAGAAAGCCCCTTCTCCTGGACAATATTTACCACTGCCGGAACAGGTACAGGAATCACTCCATGCTGGCAGCGCACTGTCCCTGTTCCTTCATATAATTTTGTAACAATCACAGCTGTAATGTCCAGCTCATCCAGGCAGACAGCAACAGCTGCAATATCCACTATAGAATCTACAGCTCCTACTTCATGAAAATGCACCTCTTCTCTGGACACTCCATGAGCCTTTGCTTCTGCACTTGCAAGAATCTCAAAAACAGTAATTGCAGTCTCTTTTGCCCGATCTGTCATTTCTGATTCCAGAATGATCTTTCGGATTTCCAGAATTCCTCTGTGCTGATGGTGATGATGGCTTCCATGATGGTGGTGGTCTTCAGATATTTTATGATACCTGTGAAGATATTCCATATCATGATCATAGTTTTCATGTTCTTCGTCAAGGATCACTCGAAAATCACAGGCATCCAATCCGGATTTTTTTACTCTTGTAATCTCAGTCTGAAATCCTCCTATATGCAGACTGGAAAGAGACTTTTCCAAAATCTTTCTGTCCACTCCCAGATCCAAAAGCGCTGCTACTGTCATATCTCCGCTGATCCCTGAGCTGCATTCCAAATATAATGTTCTTCCCATAAATTACTCCTGCCTGCTTTTTTGTCCTCTGATTCCCAGTCGATTGATCTGTGTTGCAATATATCCTGCCCCATAACCATTATCAATATTTACTACTGCAATCCCATTGGCGCAGGAATTGATCATTGTCAAAAGAGCCGAAAGACCATTCATACTCGCCCCATAACCTACAGATGTAGGCACTGCGATTACCGGTTTTTCTACAAGTCCCCCAAGGACGCTGGCAAGAGCACCTTCCATTCCCGCCACTGCAATCACACAATTTGCTTCCTGAATCACTTCCAGACGTGAAAAAAGACGGTGAATCCCACTGACCCCTACATCATAAATTCGTTCTACGTTTGATCCAAAAAACTCTGCTGTCTGGGCAGCTTCTTCCGCTACAGGAATATCTGCTGTTCCAGCTGTGCAGACAGCAATCTTTCCTGCTCTCTCTTTCTTCTTTTTCTCAATCTTGATGATATGTGATATCTCGTCATATTCCGCCTGAGGAAACAGTTCTTTTATCAGCTGGTACTGATGCCGTGATGCTCTGGTTCCAAACACCTCTCCATTTTCCTCATATAACTTTTTAAATATCTCCTTAAAATGAGCATCTGCCTTGCCGCTGCAGAAGATCACCTCGGGAAAACCACTGCGTATCTCCCGGTAAGAATCCAGTTTCGCATATTCCATTTCCTCAAAGGATTTTTTCCTGAAATAGCGTTCCGCCTCTTCTAATGTTATCTCATTCTGCTTAAATCTGGTCAAAATTTCTCTTGCTTCCATTTTCCGTGTCACCTCATATAAAAAAGGAAGGGCCTGCCGGCATGCAAACCGCATACTTCCGGCATATTCCCTTCCTGTCAGCTCTATTTCCGAGCAACCTAAACTTTACTCCGGTATAGTACTATAGAAATAACTATAGCATATTTTCTGTAAAAATAAAATATCCTTTTAATATTTATAAGCCTTAAATCCAAGATCCTTTAAAGAAAGATTCAATTTTTTCTGCAGAAACTCATTATATTCTTTAAAAGTTTCATGCAGCTGTATGTTTGCGATTTCTTTTAAGTCATCTTCTACGATTTCTTTATCATCTGCATACCTAAAGGTAATACGGCCTCTTCCAACATACCGCGAAGCATACATGGAAGCATATGTATCCAGATAACCTTCGTCAACTGCGATCATCCACTGAATGGAAACTCTGTCACTTTTACTGCAGTTAAATAAGATATCCAGACCTGCACCAGCCTCATCTGTAAAAACAACACTTCCAAAATCCAGAAGTTTTGCTTTTGGAACATACTGCATAACAAGACCGCTTCCGGTATCATCCAGTATCTTCAGCACACTGTTTCCATGAGAATCTTTTTTTCCATGTTTTTCTATATAATTGATCACTTTATTATAATTTAATGCCATTCTGTCCGGCTTATTTTTTACCACCACATCACAGGTAAACTTTCTTCCGCCAAGTTGGCCTGTGATACGGGCCTTGCCCGGACGCTTCGCCAGCACGCGACCGTTTCGATACACTCCTGCGATCCGATAATTATCGGTAGACCATACTGGTTTCAGCTTTGTACCAAGTATCTTCAGGTCATAGGTACTGCCTGTATAGATTGTTTTACGGAAAGTATTGATCTTCAGATATTTCAGTCCGGCAATCGTCTTTACGCCCTTTATCACATATTTACTCCAGTAAACCTTTCCGCCGGATCTCTTATAAGCACGTACAGTATAGGTATATTCATTTCCGGAATTCACCTTGGTATCCGCGTAAGAGGTGTATCTGCCGGACACATTACGGATTGCCTGCCATTTACTTCCATTTGTCCTTCTGTAAATACGGTATCCGTTTACCCCTTTTACCGGTTTCCATTTCACAGTGATCTTTGTCTTTCCATAAGGAACCGCCGATACCAGCTGTGGTGTGGCAACCTTCGGCGCTGCCTGGACTTCTGTTACCGCTGATAATTCCGGGATTGATGGCGGAACCGCAAGAACAAGCATCATTCCTGCTAAAATACAGCCTAAAATTTTTCTTAATCTTTTCATCATACACCCCCATTTTCTCTTCTAAAACCGTCATGTAATCCTATATTTTAACTATATCATGTTTTTCTGTTTATTTCCACATTGTTTTGCACTTTAATTTTGTAACGTACAAATTTTATATAAATGACTCCGACGGTAACTTAATCTCTTTTCCTTTTTAATATCATAAAGGATATACACACACCAATAAACCCCAGACCTCCAAGGCTCCACCAGACTACTGGCAGATCTGCTTTTGTAAGAATAATACTGGTAAGACCGGAAGCCGCAAGAGCGCCTGACTGAAAAATCAGAGAAAATAATGACATCACACTGGCCAGCATTTCTTTCGGCGTGCTTTTTGTCAGAAGTGTATTTTCCATAATACTTCCGCTGCCATGAACAAAATAAATAAAAAAGTATCCACAAATAAAAAATAACGGATGTACCAGACACCCCATAAGCATAATCCCCAAATAAAAAAGCATCTTCGTTCCAAACAGACAGATCCACCATATCTGACTACTTTTTTTAGAAAGCGCAGCCATCAGTTTCGGTGCAAGATGACTGGAAATCGCCGTAAAACCAAATCCCAGAAAAGAAACCAGTCCAAACAGCCAAATTACCTTCTGTTCCATCAGACGCAAAAGTCCGGGCTGCCAGTATGTCTCCACTGCAAGAAGTGCAACTCCTGTAAAAAAGCCCTGAATAAGCAGAAATCTTACTTCTTTTGATCTACCGGCAAAAGAAAGGCTGCATTTCATCTGTTTTCCAAACTGTCTGATACCCGTTTTCAAATGTCTTTTCTTTGTAAATCCCTTCTGACGTTCTTTTAAAATCTGATTATCTTCTGACTGCCCCATATCCGGGACAGAATCTTCTCTTACCCCAAAAATCGTCAAAAACAGAATCACCGAATAACAGAGAATGATCACTGTCAGATTTATAGAATACGTATCTCCAATACTTCCCAGGAATCCTGCTCCGATACTTCCCAATGCAATTCCAGTACTTTCCAGAACCCCCAGCTCTCCACTGGTTCTGGCTGCCGCCTTGTCACCTCCGAGCTGGATGCTCTGCTGCAGCACAAGTGCGTCCAGACTTCCAGATGAAAAAGCTCTTCCGGCTCCCTGAATGGCAAAAGCTATAAACAGCACCCATACATGAAGACCTCCAGCCAGCAGGAAACAAAAAGAAAACAACATCAGTCCTACAGAAAGGATAAATGTCTTTTTTCGCCCGAAAAGATCGCAAAATACCCCGCTTGGAAATTCCAAAAGAACCACCACCAGAGAATAGATACCTATCACAAAAGGCAGGACACTTAAACTTGCCCCCCTTGCAATGATCATCAGACTCATGACAGGCATCAGTATTCCTGTGGCAATACTTTTCAGCAGAAAAATACTGCGCAATGTAAGATTCATTCATTCACCTCCATTTTATAAGCAAGAATACTATATTCCCAGGGATGGGTATCTGTACGCTTTCTGTTATGCTTTTCCAGAAATTCAAGAATGTTTTTTCTAAGTTCACGAGACTCTTCTTCCGTAAGAAAAGCAATACCGGTAACAATATCTGCAGGTATTTTATCCATAACTTCCTCTGCTGACATTTCCGGACAGGCTTTCATCTGTCTGCAGCATCCCTGAAATACTTTCTGCACCATATTTTCAAGAAGCACTTCCCTCTCCTGCCTGCATTCTCCCAAATGACTGCCAATACTGATGTCTACATCGGCAAGTGTAAAAAAACGTGCTGTTATCCCACGTATCTGTTCTGTATGATCCAGCTGTACAATCCCCAATCCCTCCAGTTTTTTCAAATGAAACTGGATGGATGATGGTGAAATTTTTAAACGTTCTGATAAATATTTAGGTGTCACCGGTTCTCCTGCCCGTCCTAATTCCCTGATAATTTCCTGGCGGGAAGGATTCATATAAATCTCCAGTTCTTTTTTTGTTGTTAAAACAATCACGTTCCTCATATGCGTTTCCTTTCCAGTATTTTACATATAATAT
>Kit_p2__coassemble_946_pt1 | contig 22320 bp, 19 predicted proteins | sample Kit_p2__metabat2_low_PE_055 | metagenome-assembled genome bin Kit_p2
CAGCTAACACAGGCTTACCGACGGAAGCCTCGCAAGGCACCATGATCTGTCTTTTTCTTTGCATCTGAATATGGGCAGCAGCCAAACAGAAATCCTTTCGGTAATTTCCGGCCGTTGGCCGGCTGCCAGCCGCAGGCTGGTTAGTTATACTGTACTCTACTGCTCCAGTACCACGGTCTTATGGTATCTGGCATTTTCTTCAAGGAGAGCCTTCCATTCCTCGTTTTCCAGCTCTTCGTTATAGTAACGAACTTTCAGGTCGTCCATATACTGGATATAGTCTACCAGATAAACATCAATAGAGGATACATTTCGATCCTGAATCGCGTAGTTGTTCACGCTGCCGTCAGAATCGTTGTAGGGCATCATATTTCCGTCAGCATCAAGAGTGACGATAAAGCAGTCGGAGTTGGAACCTTCTTCATAAAGCGGATTGACGGTAAGTTCATAAGGTGTTTTTATTACGGAAGCCAGTCCGATACCATCCTCGTTTGTTTCGTTGATGTCAATGGTTTCTGTCAGGGAGTTATCAACGGTAACAGGAATATCAAAGCTCCAGTTTCCTTCAAACCAGTAGTTTTCGTGCTCATTGGGATGCTGGCTGTATTCCGCCGGCATCTGATTCATGACCTTCTGAAATTCCTCATCGGACATATTCTGAAGCTCCTCCTCGGAATAACCGTGATCCCAGTATTCAGGATTTGCTTTTGTACCGGTAAACTCACTGATAGACAAGTGAAGGTCAAAAGTTTCAGGAAGCTCAACGGGCTTCACATATTCAGACTGGAGTGCTCCTGCCTGTGCACTGACTTTATCATTAAATTCTCCCAGAAGAGCATAGCCTTCTTCTGTTTCGTCATTCAGATCTTCATGAGTTACTCCCATTTCATCCAGGACATTCTGTACCATTTCGTCATATTTTTTCTGATACTCTGAAGTATCCTCGAGTTTGGTATTTAAACGTAGAATGCAGGCATAGGTGTGGTCATCCAGAAATTTTCCTTCCGGATTCATATACTGGGTACCTGGATTCAGTTCTGCCTGATCTCCTTCCAGGAAGCTGTAGCTGGCATCTGCGATCATGGAGATCACAGGCTGGTCTTCCTGATCCATCATGGTCTCCGGGAATGGGTCTTCACTGACTGCCTTCATGGAAAGATAAACAGCCTGATCGTTGGCATAAATTTCAGAAAAAGTAATGGTAAGTCCGTCTGCAGTTTTGGTATAAACTGCTTCAGCTGGTGCAGAGCTTTCTTCCGGCGCTGTTGTCTGAGAGTCAGAGGAATCTGCCGACGGCTGTGACGGATCCTGGGTCGGTTCTTCAAGGGCTGTCGCTTTATCTGCAAAGTTTCCAAAGAAACTTACGTTTTCCTGAAGCTGTTCAAAGAGTCCCCCTACCAGAGGAAGTTCTCTTGCCATAACCGGATTGGCTGCGCAGAAGACAAAACCCACAGCCATTACGGCAGCCATGCCACCGGCAATTTTTGCACCGGTTTTCATCCAGCAATAAGGATCTTTCTGAGGTTTTTTCTGGACAACTGTGTGGTCTTCGATCATACGGTAGGCACGATTTACTTTTTCGTGCACAATCACCGGGATATCCACATCTTTATTCAGTTCGTCTCTTAATTTTTTTTCATTATTATTAAATGTCATCATGCATGTTCCTCCTTTATTTGATACTGGTAAGCTTCCGCCAGTATGCGGCGCCCTCGCTGAAGGCGGGTTTTTACGGTGTTTTCTTTCATATTTAGAATCTGGCTGATATCGGTAGTGTTGAATCCTTCCATATAATAAAGCAGAAGGATGCTCCTGTATTTTTCATCCAGAGGAGCCAGAAGCTGGTTCCATTCACTGGTTTCAAAATCCTCTTCGTAAAAAGGAGTATCCGGAACCTGATCGGTGTACAGAGTAAGTTTCTTTCGGTGCAGGATATCCTTGCATTTGTTGATAAGAATCCTTGTCAGCCATGTTTTAAAGTACTTGTTGTTTTTTAAATCTGGAAGATTTTCATAGCAGGATAAAATAGCATCCTGTATGGCATCAGCAGCGTCTTCATCATTTTTCAGATAGGAGCGTGCGATTTTATACATGCTCTGCGTCTGCATGTCCATGAGACGGCAGAAGGCATCGGAGTCTCCCTTTTTTGCCTTTCGCAGTAAATGTTCTGTCATATGGTTCCTCCCTTATGTAAATGGACCGGTCATTGAATGGGGTGCTGTAAGCGCCTGTGTTTTTGTGTTTCTATCTATTAGACGTGCAGGATGCAGAAAAGGATTCAAAAAAATAAAAATTTTTTAAAATTTTTTTTCGTTCACAAATCCAACATAAATTTCTGATAGGATAAAAACAGAGATTTATGCAAATTTATAATTACTGCTGTGAACAGCAGTTTATAAACAATTATATACAAAAACAGGAGGTATGGATATGGATGCCCTGAAAATACTTGTGGTAGATGATGAAAGCCGTATGAGAAAGCTGGTAAAGGACTTTTTGACTAAGAAAAGTTTTCAGGTTCTGGAGGCCGGAGACGGCGAAGAGGCTATGGATATTTTTTATAAGGAAAAAGATATTGCTCTGATCATCCTTGATGTGATGATGCCGAAGATGGATGGATGGGAGGTTTGTCGTGAAATTCGAAAAAATTCAAAAGTTCCGATTATCATGCTGACGGCAAGAGGAGATGAGAGAGATGAACTTCTGGGATTTGAACTGGGAGTGGATGAATATATCTCCAAGCCTTTCAGTCCTAAGATACTGGTTGCCAGAGTGGAAGCAATTTTAAGAAGAACCGGACAGGATTCTGCAGAAAATATTCTTTCAGCAGGAGGAATCGTTATAGATAAAGCAGCACACCAGGCGACAGTGGATGGAGAACCGATGGAGCTGAGTTTTAAGGAATTTGAGCTTCTGACGTATTTTCTGGAAAATGAGGGAATTGCACTTTCCAGAGAAAAGATCCTGAATTCTGTATGGAATTATGATTATTTCGGTGATGCCCGTACCATTGATACCCATGTAAAGAAACTAAGAAGTAAGATGGGAGACAAAGGAGAATATATCAAAACAGTATGGGGCATGGGATATAAATTTGAGGTTGAGCCATCATGAACAGCCACTCTTTGAATAAGAAAGAAAAAAAAAGAAAGTTTCATCCTTTGAGAAGACAGCTGGAGATCCTTTTTATAGGGCTGCTTGTACTTTCTATCTGTTCTATCACCCTGATCAACATGCTGTTTTTAGAAAAATATTATATTACAAGGAAAACAGATGTATTAAAGTCTGCCATGGCAGATCTTCAGGAACTTCGCCTGACAACGGATGAGGAAGGAAATGAAACTACAGAGATTTCTGATACATTAAGGCGGGCATGTTCCCAAAATAATCTGTCATGGATGATCATTACAGCGGACGGGCAGAAAGTAGCTGCTGTGGGCGGAAGTGAAGGAATGCTTCAGGCAAGACTTATTGGTTATGCGTACGACCTGGATAAAAAGCATATGAAGACGAAAACACTTGAACAATCTGATAGTTATGTGATCCAGCAGGTCAGTGACCGTTTTGCAGGTATGGATTATCTGGAAAGCTGGGGGAATTTAAAGAACGGGTGCTTTTTTCTGATCCGGACACCGCTGGAGAGCATCCGGGAAAGTGTCTCTATATCCAACAGCTTTTATTTTGTAGTAGGTATCTTTATTATAGGTGTCAGTGCTCTGGTGCTCTGGATTATCACCAGACGGATTACCAATCCGATCAGTGAGCTGACAGTACTGTCAAGAAAAATGAGCAGCCTGGATTTTGAAGCTAAATATAAAAGTCAGGCAGGAAATGAAATCGACGAGCTGGGAGAAAACTTTAACAGGATGTCCAAAGAGCTGGAAAAAACAATTTCTGAGTTAAAGGCTGCCAATAACCAGCTGCAAAAAGATATTGAAAGCAAAATACGGATTGATCAGCAGCGCCAGGAATTTCTTAATAATGTTTCGCATGAACTGAAGACACCTATCGCGCTTGTACAGGGATATGCGGAGGGGCTGAAGGAAAATATTTCAGATGATCCGGAAAGCAGAGAGTTTTACTGTGATGTGATCATGGACGAGGCATCTAAGATGAATAAGCTGGTAAGAAATCTTCTGACGTTGAATCATCTGGAGGAGGGAAGAGATGAACTGACAATGGAACGGTTTGATATTGTCAGTCTGATCCGAGGAGTTCTCCAGTCCATGGATATTATGATCCAGCAAAAAGAGGCAAAAGTTTCCTTTCAGGCGGTGGATCCGGTATATGTCTGGGCAGATGAGTTTAAAATTGAAGAGGTGGTTACAAATTACACCAGTAATGCATTGAACCATCTGGAGGGAGAAAAAGAAATTGAGATCTGTGTGATACCGGAAGGGGACAGGGTGAGGATTTCGGTATTTAATACCGGGACACCAATACCGGAAGCTGATATTCCAAATCTCTGGAAAAAATTTTATAAAGTTGATAAGGCAAGAACCAGAGAATATGGCGGAAGCGGAATCGGTCTTTCTATTGTCAAAGCCATCATGGAAAGTCATCATCAGGAATACGGAGTTTGTAATTATGACAATGGTGTGGAATTCTGGTTCACGCTGGATACAAAGAGTGTGAATTAAGACGAAAATCGGCAGATGTAAAGAAATCCCTTTGCATCTGTCTTTTTTTGGAGTATAATCGACATATCTTAGGAAAAATGAGGAAGGCATATGATTGGAATTATAGATTATGACGCAGGAAATATCCGCAGTGTGGAAAAAGCTTTTGCCTACTTGGGTGAACAGACTGTAGTTTCCCGTGATCCGTCGGTACTAATGAAGGCAGATAAAGTGGTTCTTCCCGGCGTGGGAAGTTTTGGGGATGCTATGGGAAATCTTCATAAATATGGACTTGTTCCTGTAATCCATGATATGGTAAACTCAGGAAAGCCTTTGTTAGGGATCTGTCTGGGGCTTCAGCTTCTTTTTGAAAGCAGCGAGGAAACTCCGGGAGCAGAGGGACTTGGGATTCTGAAGGGAAGGATTTTAAAGATTCCTCCGGCTCCTTCTTTAAAAATTCCGCATATGGGCTGGAATTCCCTGCACCTTCAGAATCATGGAAGGATTTTTCGGGATATTCCGGAGGATACGTATGTATATTTTGTTCATTCGTATTATCTGCACGCAGAGGAACCGGAAATTGTGAAAGCGGTAACAGATTACAGTACGGAAATCCATGCTTCCGTAGAGAAAGGAAATGTATTTGCATGCCAGTTTCATCCGGAGAAGAGCAGTCGGTACGGACTGAAAATCCTGGAGAATTTTGCAAAGCTTGACAGGGAGGAAAAATAATATGTTTACAAAAAGAATCATTCCCTGCCTTGATGTAAATAAAGGACGGGTAGTAAAAGGGGTAAATTTTGTGAACCTGAAAGATGCCGGGGACCCGGTGGAGATTGCCCGGGCCTATGATGCGGCAGGCGCGGATGAACTGGTTTTTCTGGATATTACAGCTTCCTGCGAAGAGAGGGATACTGTGGTGGATATGGTCCGAGCCGTAGCTGCCAGTGTGTTTATTCCTATTACAGTAGGCGGAGGGATCCGTACAGTAGAGGATTTCAAGAGGCTTCTCCGGGAGGGAGCGGACAAGATTTCCGTTAATTCAGCAGCCATCGACCGACCGGAGCTGATCTCTGAGGCGGCAGAAAAATTCGGAAGTCAGTGTGTAGTGGTTGCTATTGATGCCAGAAGAAGACCGGAAGGCGGATGGAATATTTATAAGCACGGAGGTCGTCTGGATACAGGGCTGGATGTCATAGAGTGGGCAAAAAGGGCAGAAGCCCTTGGGGCCGGAGAAATCCTTCTTACCAGTATGGATTGTGATGGCACGAAAAACGGATATGATATGGAACTGACCCGTGCCGTGGCCGAGGCAGTCTCCATTCCGGTGATCGCATCCGGAGGCGCCGGAACTCTGGAACATTTTCATGAGGCGCTTTCTGAAGGAGGCGCAGATGCAGCTCTGGCTGCGTCCTTATTTCATTACAAAGAACTGGAGATCAGCCAGGTGAAGGATTATCTGGAAGAAAAGGGAATCTCCGTACGAAGATAAAGAGGTGAATTTATGGCTCCGTTATCAGGAGAATGGCTGGAAGCTCTCAAGGATGAATTTCATCAGCCATATTATACAAAATTATATAAAACAGTTATGCAGGAATATCAGACGAGAAAAATCTTTCCGCCTGCAGACGATATGTTTAATGCCTTTCACTTTACCCCGTTAAGCCAGGTGAAGGTTGTGATCCTGGGACAGGATCCCTATCATAACGATGGACAGGCACATGGATTATGCTTTTCTGTAAAAAAGGATGTGGATATTCCTCCGTCGTTAGTGAACATTTATCAGGAGCTTCACGATGATCTGGGATGCAGCATCCCGGATAATGGCTATCTGGAAAAATGGGCCCGTCAGGGTGTACTTCTTTTAAATACGGTTCTGACAGTACGGGCACATCAGGCTAATTCCCACAGAGGAATCGGATGGGAACAGTTTACAGATGCGGCAATCCGTATCCTCAATGAACAGGACCGCCCCATCGTCTTTCTTTTATGGGGACGCCCCGCCCAGATGAAAAAAGCTATGCTGAATAATCCAAAGCATCTGATCCTGGAAGCACCGCATCCCAGTCCTCTGTCTGCCTATCGGGGATTTTTTGGATGCAGGCATTTCAGCAGGACAAATGAATTTTTAAAAGAAAACGGTCTGGCGCCTGTAGACTGGCAGATCGAAAATAAAGGAACGGAATAACCATGAGTAAAAATAGTGACAATACACTTGTAAGGAATGCCTCCTTTTTAATGGTGGCCGCGCTGATCTCCAAGATCATTGGCATGCTGTACAAAAGTCCTCTTTCCACAACTCTTGGAAATAACAGCTATGCCATGTTTCAGTTCGCTCAGAATGTATATTTTATCCTTCTGATGATCGCTTCATTCAGTATCCCGCAGGCGGTATCAAAGATTATGGCAGAAAAAATCACTTTCCGCAGATACCGGGATGCTCAGAAAGTTTTTCATTGTGCACTTTTATATGCGGTAGTGGCAGGAGGGATCATTTCCCTTGTCTGTGTGTTTGGAGCAAAGATACTGGTACCGGATTCTATGGAAGGAGCAAGGCTTGCTCTGCAGATGCTTGCTCCTACGATTTTTCTTTCCGGCATCCTTGGCGTGTTCCGGGGATACTTTCAGGCATACCGAAACATGATGCCGACCTCTCTTTCTCAGATCATCGAGCAGATTTTTGTGGCAGTGTTTGCTCTTGTAATGTCTTCTGTGATGATCAGTCATTTCAGTGGTGAAAGTGAGGCGGTTGTCCAGAAGTGGGGAGCGGCTGGTGCTACTATGGGTACGGGAGCAGGTGTAGCTGCAGCGCTTCTTTTTATGCTTCTGATCTATGGACTGAACCGCAGAAATATCAGGAAAAGACTGAACAGCGACAGAAGATCTGTAAATGAAAGCACTTCTTCTGTAATGAAAAGCATTATCCTTATTATTATGCCGATCGTGCTCAGCGCTTTTATTTATAATGTAAATGGATACATCAACAGTTATATGTATTCCGGGATCATGGGAGCAAAAGGGATGGATCCTGATCTGATCGGAAACCTGTATGCAGAGTATGGTTATTTTATGACCATTATCAATATTCCTCTGACACTGGCAAGTACAGCGCCTACGTCTATGATACCGGAGGTATCTGCTCATTATGCAAGAAGAGATATCCGCACCGCAAATCAGAAGATCGACCGGGCAACCTGGATCAGTATGATCATATCCATCCCGGCTGCCGTTGGTCTGGCAGTACTTGCAGGTCCGGTGGTCCAGCTTCTCTTCCCGGGAACCAATGGGGAAGGCTCCTTGCTTCTGATCCTTGGAGCCATTACGATCATACTGAATGGAAATTCCAACATTTCCAATGGAGTCCTTCAGGGAATCGGAAAGCCGAAGATTCCTATGATACATGCGGCAATAGCTCTGGTGGCGGATGTGATTGCCATGCTGTTTCTTCTGTACTTTACAGATCTGGGAATCTATACCATTGTGATCGCCATGATCGTTTATGCGGTTGTTATGTGCCTTCTCAACGAAGCGGCTATGCGGAAATACATGCGTCATGTAAATCCATGGAGAACCGCATATCTGAACCCGTTACTGGCTTCCGTACCTATGGCACTGGTGGCAGGCGGCGTTTATTATGGTCTTAATTTTCTTCTTCCAGAGGGACGGATTTTTCTGACAGTGGAACTGATGCTTGCCATTGGACTTGGAGGTATCGTATATCTTTTTGCTTATCTGTTTATCAGCAGACCGGATGAGGAAGAGCTGGCGGCTCTTCCGGGCGGAAGGATCCTGGCAAGAATTGCAGGAAAAATCCTCAGATAAGAATATGTTCCAGTTCCAGAAGATATTTTTTCTTTTCCAGACCTCCGGCATAGCCGGTAAGGCTGCCATTGGAACCAAGAACTCTATGGCAGGGAACGAGAACAGAAATTTTGTTATGCTCCACAGCACCGCCCACAGCCTGAGCGGACATGTGGGGCAGTCCTTTTTGTAAAGCCAGCCTGCAGGCAATCTCGCCGTAGGTTGTGGTCTGCCCATAGGGAATGGTACAGAGAAGCTTCCATACTTCTTTTTGGAAATCTGTTCCTGAGAAATGAAGAGGAACTGAAAAAACCGGTTCTTTTCCGGAAAAATAAATCTGGAGCCACTGCTCTGTCTGTTCAAAAACAGGCAGGGCTTTTTCTTTATGTTCCGGATCAAGGCCAAGTCCGAAATATTTTTGTCCGCAGAACCATAGTCCGCTAAGTCCTTTTTCATCGCCAGCCATAAGCATTTCTCCAAGTGGAGAGAGAAAATGATGTGTATATATCATGAAAACAGCCCCTTTTGTAAAATATATACATATTTTATCATGAAAAAATATTCCTGCAATGTTATTTGATAGGGATTTTTGACAGTTTGCCAGTACCTGACCGATATTTTTTGTGCTATACTAAAATCGAAATCCAGGAAATCAGGAGAGGATTATTATGGAAAAAAACTTAACGTCAGGCAGTGTATTTAAGAACATTGTGCTCTTTTCGCTGCCTTATCTGCTGTCATATTTTCTGCAGACCCTGTATGGAATGGCAGATCTGTTCATTGTAGGTCAGTTTAATGGAGTGGACAGCATAACGGCGGTTTCCGTGGGAAGTCAGGTTATGCATATGCTTACGGTGATGATCGTGGGACTTGCCATGGGGTCTACCGTTGTTATTGGAAAGGCTATCGGGGCACAAAAGAAAGATCAGGCTGCAGAGGCAATTGGAAATACGATAGTGCTGTTTATGGCAGTGGCGGCAGTTCTGACACTGGGGCTTCTGCTGTGTGTTGATCCTATTGTTCGTGTTATGTCTACTCCGGAAGAAGCTGTATCCGGTACTGTGGCATATCTTAAGATCTGTTTTATGGGAATTCCTTTTATTACTGCCTACAACATTATCAGTTCTGTATTCAGGGGGATGGGGGATTCCAAAAGCCCTATGTATTTTATTGCCGTGGCCTGTGGGGTAAACATTGTCCTGGATTATGTTTTTATCGGAGGGCTTCATTTAGGGCCGACAGGAGCAGCACTGGGAACGGTATTATCCCAGACAGTCAGTGTGATCGTGTCAATGGCAGTAATACGAAGAAGAAAAACGGGACTTCGGATTCGAAGAGACAATTTCTGCCCAAAAGGAATTGTTATGAGACAGATTTTGAAGGTGGGAATTCCGGTGGCTCTTCAGGATGGATTTATCCAGATCGCATTTATTGTGATTACAGTAATCGTCAATCAGAGAGGCTTGAATGATGCTGCGGCAGTAGGAATTGTAGAAAAACTGATTGGAATTGTTTTTCTGGTACCGTCGTCCATGCTTTCGACAGTCTCAGCCCTGTCGGCTCAGAATATTGGAGCCGGCAAGCCGGAACGCGCAGTAAAGACTTTGAAATATGCAGTATGTATTACTGTGGGATTTGGGCTTGTAGTGTCTGTGCTCACACAGTTTATTTCAGTTCAGGCGGTGGGATTTTTTACAGAAGATGCAGAGGTTGCCATACTTGGAGGACAGTATCTTCGATCTTATATCTGGGACTGTATGCTGGCGGGCGTGCACTTTTGTTTCAGCGGTTATTTCTGTGCGCTTGGAATGGCAGGAATTTCATTTTTGCATAATTCTATTTCTATTGTGTGTATCCGGATTCCCGGAGTCTGGCTGGCTTCCAGACTTTTTCCGGATACGTTGTATCCCATGGGCCTGGCTTCCCCGGCAGGCTCTCTGCTGTCAGGGATAATCTGCATTGCAGCATTTTTGTACTTACAGAAACGCAGGAAAGGACGTGAGTCAGGTGCATAAGGTATTTGGCAGGAAACAGGAAGGAAATTATTACGAAAGACCGGGAGCTTATCTGATCCCCTTTGACGGGGACAGGATTGCTGTGGTCCATACCCCCAGAGGGCTTTTTCTGCTGGGAGGAGGAATCCAGGGAAAGGAAAATGATCTGGAATGTATCCGGAGAGAATGTCTGGAGGAATGTGGATATGCATGTAGGGTTGGGGCAATGCTTGCATCGGCAGAAGCCTACAGTATCCACGAAAGAAAAGGGCTTTTTCATCCTATCCAGAATTATTATCTGGGAGAACTGATTGAAAAGATCCAGGAACCTACGGAAAAGGATCACAGACTTTTCTGGATGACGTATGAGCAGATAAAGGGAAATATGTTTTCGGATATGCAGAACTGGGCAGTGGAGCTTGCGTGGAAAGAGAGAAAATAAAAAACAAAGGAGAATAAAAATGAGCGCCAGACAAAATCATGCGATGGAATTACATGAGAAAGGTTATAACTGTGCACAGGCAGTGGCATGCAGTTTCTGTAAAGATTTTGGAGTAGAGGAAGAGGAGATGTTCCGTATTGCCGAAGGGTTTGGATTCGGAATGGGAATGATGGAGATGTGCGGCGCCCTTTCCGGTATGATGATGATCATGGGACTTGCCGGAAGTGTGGGAAATCCGGAAAAAGGCCCTATCACAAAAGGGAGAACCTATAAGACGGTAAAGAATCATGTACTGAAATTTAAAGAAAAAAACGGTTCTTATTTATGCCGTGAACTAAAGGGCGTGGATACAGGCGTGGTTCTCTGTTCCTGCCCTCAGTGTATCCGGGATGCGGTTGCACTGACAGAAGAATACCTGAAGGAATGGAAAAAATAATTTTTCTGAAACAGAAAAGGCGGAAGGAAATCGGTGAAACGGTTTCCTTCCGCCTTTTTTCTACAGAGTGGTTTGCACAAACTGGCTGTTATAAAGCGTCTGATAGAAGCCGCCTTGTTTCATCAGCTGTTCATGGGTTCCCTGTTCTATGATGCTTCCATCTTTCATAACCAGAATCTCATCAGCATTGCGGATTGTAGATAAACGATGCGCTACAACGAAACTGGTACGTCCCTGCATCAGTCGGTCAAAGGCCTCTTGAACCAGCATTTCTGTTCGGGTATCGATACTTGAGGTCGCTTCGTCCAGAATGAGCATAGGCGGCAGACAGAGCATAACGCGGGTAATGCAGAGCAGCTGCTTCTGTCCCTGGCTCAGACTGCTTTCGCTGATCTTGGTGTCGAGCCCTTCCGGCAGACGGCGGATAAATTCCCAGCTGTGGGACAGCTTTGCAGCCTGGATCACTTCATCATCTGCAGCCTCCGGTTTGCCTATGGTAATGTTTTCGCGAACTGTTCCTGCCTTGATCCAGGTATCCTGAAGCACCATACCGTAGCTTTTTCTTAAAGAATGGCGGGATAGACCGGAAACTTCCTTTCCATCTACGGAGATTGTACCGGAATCTATGTCGTAGAACCGCATCAGAAGATTGATAAAGGTAGTTTTTCCGCATCCGGTAGGTCCTACGATGGCAATCCTTTTTCCGGATTCTGCATTCAGACTGAAGTTTTCAATCAGAGGTCTGTCAGGAACATAACGGAAAGATACCTGATCAAGCTTTACGTTTCCTTTTACATCTGTGAGAAGTTCTGTTCCATCCGGGCTTTCCGGCTTCTCTTCCAAAAGTGCAAAGATTCTGGAAGCGCAGGCAAGGGCATTCTGAAGTTCAGTCACAACGGAACTGATATCGTTAAAGGGCTTCATATACTGATTAGCGTAAGCCAGCATGACGGAAAGACCGCCTACGGTCAGTCCGCCGCCCGGAATCAGGAATGCGCCCACCAGAGCCACCGCCGCATAACTGAGATTGTTTACAAAACGAGTGCAGGGATTGGTAAGGCTGCTGTAAAAAACAGCTTTCAGGCTGGTGCTCTGCAGTTCTTCGTTGATCTGGCGAAAACGCTGAGAAGCCCTGTCTTCATAGCCAAATGCCTGAACAATCTTCTGATTCCCTATCATTTCTTCAATGAGAGAAGTCTGACGTCCTCGGGCATCACTTTGCTTTTGGAACATCTGGAAGGTGTGTGTGGAAATAAATTTTGCCACAAAAAAGCTTAAGGGCGTCAGTACGATGACCAGGATCGTGATCAGGACATTTTTGGAAAGCATAAATATCAGAGTTCCAATGATGGTGACAATACCGGAAAATAACTGTGTAAAGCCCAGAAGCAGTCCGTCAGAAAGAATATCTGCATCTGCGATCACACGACTGATGATATCACCGGTACTCTGGGTATCCAGCCAGGAAAGCGGAAGGTTCTGGATCTGCCGGATCGCCTTTGCACGGATATCACGGACGGTATAAAAGGTCATTCGGTTGTTAATAAGATTCATCATCCAGGAGGCGCCTCCGGAAATGAGAACCAGGACCAGGATCTGACGGAGATAGCCCCACATACGGGAAAAGTTTACCTGTCCGGTTCCGATAATCTCATCGATAGCGTGTCCAAAGAGAACCGGAACATATAGCTGGAGCAGTACAGATGCAGAGGCCAGCAGGATGCTCAGAATCAGAAGAAAGCGATATCTTCCGATAAAGCGAAGCACTTTTTTTAATACCGTCATACTGCTGCCTGGATTTAGTTCTGTGTGTTTCATAGAGTCCCCTCCTTGTCTTTTTCAGAATCCGGTGTCTGTGGATGTAAGCGTTCATATAAAATACGTTCCTCCGGAAACTGGGAGAAAAAGATTTCACGATAGGTTTCGCAGGTGTTCACAAGCTCCTGATGCGTTCCTTTTCCTGCAAGACAGCCGTCATCCAGAACCAGGATCAGATCACACTGGCGGATGCTGGATGCTCTCTGGGATACCAGAAAAGAAGTGGTTTTTCCCTTTAAAGTGGAAAGCGATTTTCGGAGAGCAGCATCGGTTGCAAAATCAAGGGCACTGGCACTATCATCCAAAATCAGGATCTCCGGCTGTTTAACCAGTGCACGGGCAATGGTAAGACGCTGCTTCTGACCGCCGGAAAGATTTTTGCCGCTTTGCTCTATCATATGGTCCAGCTGACCTTCTTTTTGTTCTACGACTTCTTTTGCCTGTGCAATAGAAAGCGCCTGCCAGATTTCCTCATCGGAGGCAGCTTCGTTTCCCCATTTCAGGTTGTCACGAATCGTGCCTCTGAAAAGTGCTGCTTTCTGAGGTACAACACCGATTTTGAGGCGCAGATCGGATCGGGAAAAATTCTGTATATCCTGCCCGTCAATCAGGACAGAGCCGCTGGTGGCATCATAAAAACGGGCAATCAGGTTTACAAGGGTGGATTTTCCGCTTCCTGTACTTCCGATGATTCCTACAGACTGTCCCTGCCTGACAGAAAAGCAGATATCAGAAAGGCTGGGCGCTCCGGTATCAGGATAGGAAAAAGTTACATGGTCAAAGGAAACCACAGAGTCAGCTTTGTCAGCTGTTTCAGTTTCTTCTTTATAATGCATGGAAGGAACTACGTTCAGTACATCGGCTACACGGTCTGCGCAGGCGGCGGCTTTGTTCAGAGTGATGATAAGAGAAGCCAGCTTGATCAGTTCAACGATCATCTGAGCCATGTAATTATAAAGGGCAACCGCCTGCCCCTGCTGCATGCCTCCGATATTTACCTGGATTCCGGCGGTGCTGATCAGGAAAACTGTGGCGATGTTGATCAGTACATAGGTGACAGGGTTTAGAAGTGCACTTAGCTTACCAACAAACTCATTCAGACGAGTCAGTTCCTGATTGCAGTCATCAAACTCTTTTACCGCTTCTTTTTCACGGCAGAAAGCCCGGATCACACGGACACCGGTAAGATTTTCTCTTGTAAGAGCAGTGACACGATCCAGCCGTCCCTGTACTTTTCGGAAAAGGGGAATGCTCAGATACATGATCACAAATACAACCAGAAAGAGAAGAGGGATGGCAACTACAAAGATCAGGGCACAGCGTAGATTGATGGTAAAGGCCATGACCATGGAGCCAAGAACAATAAATGGACTTCGAAGAAGGAGACGAAGCCCCATATTCAGCCCGTTCTGGACCTGGTTGATGTCATTGGTAAGTCTGGTGATCAGAGTAGGGGTTCCAATCTGATCAAGCTCTGCGTAGGAAAATTTCTGTACATGGTCAAAAACAGCCTGTCGAAGCTGTGCAGCAAAACCTACACTTGCTTTTGCAGCAAAATACTGGGCTGTGATACTGACTGTAAGGCCTGCAGCAGCCATAAGGATCAGCAGAAAGAAATTCTGTAAAATAAAGCTGCGGTCATTTCCGGCTATTCCGATATCAATGATCCGGGCAATGACAACAGGAACCAGCAGGTCAAATATCACTTCGAGAAACTTGAAAAAAGGAGCAAGAATACTTTCTTTTTTATAGTTTTTCAGATAGACAGCGAGAGATCGCATGGTATGTTTCCTCCATTTTTATAGTATATGTCTTAGGATGTTACCTGATTGACAATCAACATTATACTCCTGTACAATGAGATAGAAAAGGAGAAAAAACAAATGAAAATAAGAAAAGCAGAGAAAAAAGACCTTGCAGATATTTTGCGGATTTACGATCATGCCAGAAAATTTATGGCTCAGAATGGAAATCCGGATCAGTGGGCAGATAAATATCCATCCAGAGAGAGAATTGTCTGTGATATAGAAGAACAGATCAGCTATGTATGTATAGGAGACCAGCAGATCCGGGGAGTTTTTGTGTTTTTTAAGGGAGAGGATCCCACGTATCAGGTAATAGAAAAGGGCAGCTGGCACGGAAATCAGTCTTATGGAGTAATCCATCGGGTGGCTTCTGACGGAACGGTTCGGGGGGTGGCAGAAGCCTGCTTTACGTTCTGCAAAAATCAGATCGGTCATTTGAGAATCGATACTCACAAGGACAACATTCCCATGCAGAAGGCTCTGGAAAAAAACGGATTTGGAAGATGTGGGATCATATATACAGATGACGGTTCGCAGCGGATCGCGTATGACTGGATGGAGGAGAGAAACAAATGAGAAGAGAAGTAACATTGGAGGAAATCTCCGACGGTAATTTATATGAAGCAAACGACATGGTAAAGGCAGACTGCCAGGATTGTCAGGGCTGCTGTGACTGTTGTCAGGGAATGGGAGATACAGTGATTCTGGATCCATATGATGTAAACAGACTTTGTCAGGGACTTGACAAAACACCGGAAGAGCTTATGAGTACCGTATTGGAACTGGGGATGACAGATGGAAATATTCTGCCTCATCTGGCAATGAAGGGACCGCAGGAGCGCTGTGTATTTCTTAATGACAAAGGTCGATGTTCCATTCATCAGATACGGCCGGGATTCTGCAGACTGTTTCCGTTGGGAAGATATTATACAGAAGGTGGATTTAAATATATTCTTCAGATCCATGAATGTAAAAAGAAGAATCGTTCCAAGATCAAGGTAAAGAAATGGCTGGACACGCCGGACCTGAAGCAGTATGAAAAATTTGTTCTGGACTGGCATGATTTTTTGATTGATATTCAGGAGGTGTTTTATCACACAGAAGATGAAACACTTATAAAAAATCTGAACATGTATGTACTCAGTCGTTTTTATTATACGCCGTTTGAGGAAACAGAAGCATTTTATCCACAGTTTTATCAGCGTCTGGAGGCGGCAAAGGAGCTTCTGAAGCTTGAAATCTGATCACAGGGAAAAACTGTAAAAACATATTGACATTAAAAATTCTTCTTTGTATAATGTGAAAAGTTAGGACGCTAACTAAAAGAAAAGAGGTAAAAAATGCAGGATAATGACCAGAAAATTCGGGATATGCACACAGGAAGGCTGATACGTATTTTATCACATCAGCTGAAACGCAGTCAGAAGCCGGTGAAAGCAATGGAGGAAAATGAACTTACTCCCATGCAGAAGCATGTACTGAAGTATATTCTTCTGGAAACGCTTCACAGGGATATTTATCAGAAAAATCTGGAGGAGGAGTTCCAGATCCGGAAATCCACAGCCTCAGGTATTTTGAAGCTTATGGAAAAAAACGGTTTTATTTACCGGGAAAGCGTGAAAGAGGATGCAAGGCTGAAAAGAATACTGCCCACAAAAAAAGCAGAGGCTATCCGTCCGGATATCCTGAAGCATATTCAGGAAGTAGAAGCGCGTATGACAAAAGGAATTCCAGACGAGGATCTTTTGTTATGCAAAAAAGTCCTTTGCCAGATGTGTCGTAATCTTGCAGAAAATAACAGGGAGAATAAGGAGGTAGACAAAGAAGAATGAATAAGACACTTTTAAGATCAGTCAGGGAATACAGGAAACAGTCTGTACTGGCTCCGTTCTTTGTGATCCTTGAGGTATTTATGGAAGTTCTGATCCCTATGGAAATGGCGAAGATTATTGATATCGGCATTGCACAGGGCAATCTGGGTTACATTATGCAGCGGGGGCTGATCCTTGTCATTATGGCTATGCTTGCATTATGGTTCGGTGTACTTGCCGGAAATATGGCTGCTGTAGCAGGCGCAGGTTATGCAAAAAATCTGAGACATGATATTTTTTATAAGGTACAGGATTTTTCTTTTAAGAATATCGATCATTTTTCCACATCCGGTCTGGTTACACGAATGACCACAGATATCACAAACGTACAAATGGCATATATGATGAGTATCCGTATGCTGGCAAGAGCTCCGATCATGATTATCCTTTCCTGGGTAATGACTCTGGTGATCAATGTCAAGATTGCGCTGCTCTTTTTAATCGTAATCCCGTTTCTCGGAGGAACGCTTATTTTTATTGCAAAAAAAGCCCATCCTCATTTTATCAAGGTATTCGACGAGTATGATATTCTGAATAATTCTGTTCAGGAAAATGTAAATGCCTCCCGTGTGGTAAAAGCTTTTGTAAGGGAAGACCATGAGATTGATAAATTCCACGGTATTTCTAAATATGTATATGATCTTTTCACAAAGGCAGAGAAGATTGTTGCATGGAACGCTCCGGTGATGCAGTTTACCATGTATACAGTGGTGCTTCTTCTTGTTGCCATCGGAGGAAAAAGTATTGTTCTTGGAAGCATGGCAACAGGTGAGCTGACAAGTGTGATCGTATATGCCCTTCAGATTCTGATGTCCCTTTCCATGGTAACCTTTGTGTTTGTCATGATCATGATCGCAGAGGCTTCCGCAGATCGTATTACAGAGGTTCTGAAGGAAGTTCCGGAAATGAAGAATAAGAAAAACGCGGCTGTAGAAGTCCAAAATGGAGATATTGTATTCGACCATGTAAATTTCAGTTATGGTGGAAAAGGCGGAAATCTTTCTCTGAAAGATATCAATCTTCATATCCGATCCGGTCAGACAATCGGTATTATCGGCGGTACCGGAAGCGCCAAGTCTACATTAGTGCAGATGATCCCAAGACTGTATGATGTAACGGACGGAAGCGTAAAAGTCGGAGGCATTGATGTAAGGGATTACAATCTGGAGGCTCTTCGTGACCAGGTTTCCATGGTGCTTCAGAAGAATGTGCTGTTTTCCGGTACAATTTACGAAAACATTCGCTGGGGTAATGAAAATGCCAGTGAAGAGGAAGTACAGAGAGTCTGTAAGCTTGCGCAGGCAGACGGTTTTGTCAATGAATTTCCGGCAGGCTACAATACTCAGATTGTTCAGGGCGGAAATAATGTTTCCGGCGGTCAGAAGCAGCGCCTCTGTATTGCCAGAGCTCTTTTGAAAAAACCGAAGATCCTGATCCTTGATGATTCTACAAGTGCAGTAGACACCAGGACAGATGCCCTGATCCGTAAGGCTTTTCGTGAAGAAATCCCGGATACCACAAAGATCATCATTGCCCAGCGAGTAGCATCCATTGAAGATGCGGACCAGATCATTGTACTGGACGGCGGTGAAGTGACAGGCATAGGAACTTCACAGGAGCTTCTTGAGACAAATGAGATTTACAGAGAAGTTTATGAATCCCAGGTCAAGGGAGGTGAGGATGATGAGTAAGAAAGAGAATAAAAAGAAAATGCGCCGGCTTTCCAAAGACAATCTGAAAACAGCAAAACGTCTTTTGAAGTACATGACAGAAACTTATAAAATGCAGCTGATCCTGGTATTTATCTGTATTCTGATCAGTTCTGTAGCAACAATTTCTGTATCCTTGTCCCTGAAGTTCCTTCTGGATGACTTTATCATCCCTCTGATCGGACAGCAGACTCCGGATTTTGCAGGTCTTTACCGTGCGCTGGCAGTGTTGGGCGGTATCTTCCTCTTGGGTGTGATCTCAACCTTTATCTATACCAGAATGATGGTATTTATTGGACAGGGTGTGCTCAAAAGAGTGCGTGACGATATGTTTGAGCATATGCAGACACTTCCTATCCGTTACTTTGACCAGAGGACAAACGGTTCGATCATGAGTCTTTACACCAATGATACGGATACGCTGAGACAGATGATCAGTCAGTCGATCCCTCAGGCGCTGATGGCGTTTTTTACGATTATCGTTACGTTTATTTCCATGATCGCTCTGAGTCCTCTTCTGACCCTTCTGGCAGTAGCGGTGATTTTTGTGATGATCTTTGTGACGAACAAGATCGGCGGAAACAGTGGAAAGTATTTTGTCAGCCAGCAGATGTCTCTGGCAGATGTGACAGGATTTGTGGAAGAACAGATGAACGGTCAGAGAGTGGTAAAAGTATTTAATCACGAGCGGAAATCCGAAGAGGAGTTTGATAAGCTGAACGAAGCGCTTTTTGAAAGTGCAGCCAGGGCTCACACTTATGCGAATATGATGGGACCGGTGATCGGCAATATCGGAAACCTGCAGTTTGTGTTGACTGCAGTACTTGGAGGACTGCTTTCCGTTCTGGGAATCGGCGGTATTACTCTTGGTGTCATGGCTTCTTATCTTCAGTTTACAAAAAGCTTTACCCAGCCGTTTATGCAGGTGGCACAGCAGTTTAATGCCATTGTCATGGCGCTGGCCGGCGCAGAACGTATCTTTAATCTGATCGATGAGGAACCGGAAAAAGACGAGGGCTATGTAACACTTGTCAATGCCAGAAAAGATGCGGACGGAAACATTGTGGAATGTAAAGAACGTACCGGTATGTGGGCGTGGAAACATCCTCATTCCGCAGATGGTTCTGTATCGTATACAGAGCTGACCGGAGATGTGGTATTTGAAAATGTAACCTTTGGATATAATGAAGATAAGGTGATCCTGAAGAATATCAGTCTTTATGCAAAGCCGGGACAGAAGCTGGCGTTTGTAGGTTCCACCGGTGCGGGAAAAACAACGATTACCAACCTGATTAATCGTTTCTATGATATTCAGGAAGGTAAGATCCGCTATGACGGTATCAATATCAGTAAGATCAAAAAAGACGATCTTCGCCGTTCTCTGGGAATCGTACTTCAGGATACTCATCTGTTTACCGGCACGATCATGGACAATATCCGTTACGGAAAGCTGGATGCAACGGATGAGGAGGTTTACCAGGCGGCGAAGCTTGCTCATGCCGATCAGTTTATCCGTATGCTTCCAAATGGATATCAGACCATGCTCAGCGGTGACGGAGAGGAGCTTTCTCAGGGACAGAGACAGCTGCTTTCTATTGCAAGAGCAGCCGTGGCAGATCCGCCGGTGCTGATTCTTGATGAGGCAACTTCCAGCATCGATACCCGTACGGAAAGTATTGTCCAGAAGGGTATGGACAACCTGATGAAAGGCCGTACCGTATTTGTGATCGCACACAGACTTTCAACCATCCGCAACAGCAATGCCATCATTGTACTGGATCACGGGAAAATCATTGAAAGAGGCGACCATGAGAATCTGATTAAAATGAAAGGAACCTATTATCAGCTGTATACAGGAAAGCTGGAATTGTCCTGAGAATTTATGCTTGCAGGGAGTGGAGCGGAATATGATTTTTTGTCTGTAAAGAACATGCAGGAATGGATTCTTCTGTTACACAAGCCAGTTCGAGCCTTGGAAAATTCTAAGCTTCTGCTTTTTTGCAAAAAACGATCCCCCGAATGCTGAACTCGTCTGCGACTCAGACAGCAGCATACGGGGGATCAATGCAAATGCGCAGAAAGCAAGAATTTTTACCTAAGCCTCTCAATGCTTATGAACCAGAAGAATCCATTCCTGCATTGTATTTTCCAGACAGCAAATTTATATTCCTGTAATTTCTCTGTTCCTGGGAGGGAAAACGCAGAGCGCAGCTCTGCCGGCCAGCTTGCGGCTGGCAGCCGACCGCGGGTCGGACACTGCTGGAAGGATTTTTATTTGGCTGTTATCTACTTTCAGATGCAGAGAGAAAAAGGCACTATGATCTGCCTTTTTCTCATATGCATCGTTTGTGGGAAACAAGAAAAAAATCTTCATCTTCCTACAAACAGATATTTATAGGAATCTTCTCAGTGGTATGGTGAGTACTCTTAAGACCGCATAGAAAACTTTTTTTCCGAAGCTCAGTTCTTTGGGCTGATAATTTTCACCCTGGATATATTCCCCGTTTTCTCCAATGGTTTTACTGTAAGTCTTGTCACGTTGGGCTTCTTCCCGGATTATGGAATTCAGCTTCGGGGAGTCGATGGCAAGCATCAGCTCGGTATCCTGATAGGTGCTTCTCATATCCAGATTATAAGAGCCTACAATGCTCATACGGTCATCAATCAGAACTGCCTTTGTATGGCAGGAGTGACCGCCCATAAATTCATAAACCTTTGCGCCTGTTTTCCAGATTTTTTTTCGCTGGTTCAGGTAATCAGTACATCCCCATGGATTTGCTCCGCTTGCCACATCATTGGTAATGATATCCAGAGGGATGTTTTTTTCTTTTAATTCTGTAAGCCCCTGGTACATTTCTTTTCCACAGATAATATAAGGAGTGTAGATCAGGGCTTCTTTTCCATCCAGAAGAAGCTGATGAATGGAATGCCACATCCAGGGCTCTTTATTTTCTGCCTCCAGTGGATTACATAAAAGTGAAATCTTATTGGTTTCAAAGGTAAGCTTTTGATAATCCCAGTCAGTGTAAGCTTCCTGATAAGTTTCTTTCAGGTCTGCATAACGCTTTTTCAGGGAGATCAGACATTCTTCAATTTCTCCTGTGAGCCTTTTGCAGGTAAATTCCCGGCTGTCCTTCAATGCCCAGATTTTTTCAAAATAGGAACGGAGCTGATAAAGGGAAGAATCCTTCTGATCTTCTGTTTCATAGACAAAAATCTCACGGTCAATATTTTTTGCCTTGGAATAATCCCCAAGGAAGAGGTTCATCGTATTTCTTCCACCAAGAAGGAACATCTGCCCGTCGATGATCACATATTTGTCATGGAGTCGCGCCTGTATTTTCCAGGGTTTTAAAAATGTGATTGGATTATAAATACGAATGGAAACATTTTCGTGGGAGGCAAGAGCCTGGAACCATTTGTTTCCTTTACCTTTTACATCCATAAAGCCGCTGAATCCGTCTATGATCACCCGGACCTTTACATCCCGGTCGGCTGCGTGAAGAAGAGCTGCCATAATATCTCTGCCGCTTTTGTCTGCATTAAAATCAAAGGTGGACAGGATGATTTCTTTTTTTGCCTGCTCAAACATGTTCAGACGATAAAGAAGCGCGTCAGTATTGTCGTTGATATAGGCAATCCTTTCTGTCCCTGTTGTCTGACTGTAAAATTCTCTTTCACTGAAATCCCGCTGGAAGCTTTCGGAAACTTTTTTATGCCGGATATACGGTACCGTAAGCAGGGCGATATAGATAAGAACAAGGAGTAGTATGATCCTGCCCGGAGTCAGAAATTTCAGAAAAAAATGTCGTTTCAAATTCGTTC
>Kit_p2__coassemble_1151_pt1 | contig 19245 bp, 14 predicted proteins | sample Kit_p2__metabat2_low_PE_055 | metagenome-assembled genome bin Kit_p2
ACGTACAGATGATGGCATTCGGTAACATGGGTGATGACTGTGGTACAGGTGTTGCATTCACACGTGACCCTGCTACAGGAGAGAATGGTCTTTTCGGTGAGTTCCTTACAAACGCTCAGGGCGAGGACGTTGTTGCTGGTGTTCGTACACCTATGCACATCTCTGAGATGGAAGAGAAATTCCCGGAAGCATTCGTAGAGTTCAAGAATGTATGCAACACTCTTGAGAAACACTACAGAGACATGCAGGATATGGAGTTTACTGTAGAGCATGGTAAACTGTATATGCTTCAGACACGTAATGGTAAGAGAACAGCTCAGGCTGCTCTGAAGATTGCTTGTGACCTTGTTGACGAGGGAATGAGAACAGAAGAAGAAGCAGTAGCAATGATCGATCCACGTAACCTGGATACACTCCTTCATCCGCAGTTCGATGCTAAGGCTCTTAAAGAGGCAACTCCAATGGCTAAAGCACTTGGCGCTTCTCCGGGAGCTGCTTGCGGTAAGATCGTCTTCACAGCAGACGATGCTGTAGAGTGGGCTGCAAGAGGCGAGAAGGTTGTTCTTGTTCGTCTTGAGACTTCTCCGGAAGATATCACAGGTATGAAATCTGCTCAGGGTATCCTGACAGTTCGTGGTGGTATGACATCTCACGCAGCAGTAGTTGCTCGTGGTATGGGTACCTGCTGTGTATCCGGATGCGGCGAGATCGCTATGGATGAAGAGAATAAGAAATTTACACTTGCTGGCAAAGAATTCCATGAGGGAGACAGCATCTCTCTTGACGGATCTACAGGTAACATCTACGACGGAATCATCCCGACTGTAGACGCTACAATCGCTGGTGAGTTCGGAAGAATCATGGGATGGGCTGATAAATACAGAACACTCAAGGTTCGTACAAATGCAGATACTCCGGCTGATGCTAAAAAAGCTCGTGAGCTTGGCGCAGAAGGTATCGGTCTTTGCCGTACAGAGCATATGTTCTTCGAAGGCGACAGAATCGATGCATTCCGTGAGATGATCTGTTCTGAGACAGTAGAAGAGAGAGAAGCAGCTCTTGAGAAGATCCTTCCGGAGCAGCAGGGAGACTTCGAGAAGCTGTATGAAGCTCTGGAAGGCAACCCGGTTACTATCCGTTTCCTGGATCCGCCTCTTCATGAGTTCGTTCCGACTACAGAAGAAGACATCAAGAAACTTGCAGATGCTCAGGGCAAAACTGTTGAGCAGATCAAGACTATCATTAATTCCCTCCATGAGTTCAACCCGATGATGGGTCATCGTGGATGCCGTCTTGCAGTTACCTATCCGGAAATTGCAAAAATGCAGACAAAAGCAGTTATCCGTGCAGCTATCAATGTAAAGAAAGCACACGCTGACTGGAACGTATGCCCAGAGATCATGATTCCGCTTGTAGGAGATATCAAAGAGCTTAAATACGTTAAGAAATTTGTTGTTGAGACAGCTGATGCTGAGATCGCAGCAGCAGGCGTTGATCTGAAATATGAAGTTGGTACTATGATCGAGATCCCGAGAGCAGCTCTTACTGCAGACGAGATCGCAAAAGAGGCAGACTTCTTCTGCTTCGGTACAAACGACCTTACTCAGATGACTTACGGCTTCTCCCGTGACGATGCTGGTAAATTCCTTGACGCTTACTATGATGCTAAGATCTTCGAGAACGATCCATTTGCAAAACTGGATCAGATCGGTGTTGGCAAGCTTATGGAAATGTCCATCAAACTTGGAAAACCGGTTAACCCGAACCTTCATGTAGGTATCTGTGGTGAGCACGGCGGAGATCCTTCTTCCGTAGAGTTCTGCCATAAGATTGGTCTTAACTATGTATCCTGCTCACCGTTCCGTGTACCGATCGCTCGTCTGGCAGCAGCTCAGGCAGCTATCGCTGAGAAGAACGCGTAAGATATAGTAAATTCTATAATTGTGTCCAAACGAAGCAATAAACCGCTGTTAAATCCAACAGCATAAAATAAGTCCCCTGATATTACAGGAAACCGTATCCGTTGGAAAGGTGCCTGGATATCAGGGGACTTTTTGTGTTGCTCCTGATAAAAGGTTTTCTTATAAACATGATTTTACGAATATACTTATAGGTTTTATAAGAAAGTATTATAAACATATGCTCAAAAAATATTGACTTATGTTCAAAAAAGCAGTATTGTAAGGGTGTTAAAAATGCAGCCATAGAGAGGAGGAGTCATGGCAAGACCACAAAAATGCAGATGCATCTGTTCGAAACCTAAGGTTACAGAGTTTATCCCTGAGGGGTGCTCCAGAGAACATTGTGTGAATCTTACTTACGATGAATATGAAACAGTACGTCTCCTGGATTTTGTATGTCTGACCCAGGAACAGTGTGCCAGAAAGATGGCTATTTCCCGGCCTACAGTGACTCGGATCTATAATGGCGCACGGCAGAAAATTGCAGATGCACTTGTAAACGGACGGGGCATAACCATCAGCGGAGGTGATGTGGTGGTGTGTGAAGAAATGCGCCCGGAATGTGTAAATGAAAAATATTGCTGTCATAAACAGCAGGAAAACCATCAGGCAAAAGGAGAATAAGAATGAAAGTATTGATTATTGGCGGTGTTGCTGCAGGTACAAAAACAGCAGCAAAATTAAAAAGAGAAGACAGAAATGCAGAAGTACATGTGATTACAAAAGATAAAGATATTTCCTATGCAGGGTGTGGTCTGCCTTATTACGTAGGAGGACTGATTGAAAGCCGTGATGAATTGATCGTAAATACTCCTCAGAAGTATGCGGGTCTTACGGGAGTAGAGGTTCATGTTGGAAAAGAAGCAATTTCTCTTGATTCTGATAAAAAACAGGTAACAGTAAAAGATGTAGATACAGGGGAAGAAGAAGTCTGTTCTTATGATAAACTGGTTCTTTCTGTAGGAGCGTCTCCATCTATCCTTCCTATTGAGGGAATTGAAAAACCGGGTGTATTTAAAATGCGTACACCGGATGATGCTATTGCCATCCGTTCTTATGTGGAAGAAAAGAGTGTGAAAAAAGCAGTAGTCATTGGCGCCGGCTTTATCGGTCTGGAAGCTGCTGAAAACCTTAAAGCAAAAGGAGTGCAGGTAACAGTAATTGATTTTGCATCTCAGATTCTTCCGAATATCATTGATCCGGAAATGGCTGTTTATGCAAAAAAACATCTTCTTAGGGAAGGAATCCGCGTGATCACGGGAACAAAGGCTGAGGCAGTTCTTGGAAATGAAGCAGTGACAGGAGTAAAAACTTCTGCTGGAGTTCTTGGTTGTGAGCTTCTGATCATGGCAGCCGGTATCCGGCCAAATACAGATTTTTTGGTGGGCTCTGGTCTGGAGATGTTTAAAGGTACAATTCTTGTAGATCATACAATGAAAACAAATCTTGAAGATGTGTATGCAGCAGGCGACTGTGTAATGGTTACAAATCGTCTTACGGGAAAAAATCAATGGTCGCCTATGGGATCTTCGGCAAATATGGAAGGAAGAACTCTGGCACAGGTACTGGCAGGCAAGGAAAAATCTTATCCAGGTGTATTAGGAACTGGTGTTGTGAAACTTCCGAATCTGAATATCGGACGTACCGGTCTTACAGAAGCACAGGCTCGTGAGGCAGGATATGATGTAGTTACCGTAGTAGCGCCTACAGATGATAAAGCTCATTACTATCCGGACGCATCTTTCTTTATCACAAAGATGATTGCAGATAAAAATACCCACAAACTTCTTGGCGTACAGGTATTTGGCCCGGGCGCAGTAGATAAAATGGTTGATATCGCGGTTATGGGAATGAATATGGGAGCAGTTCTTGAGGATTTTGAAAATGCGGATTTTGCATATGCACCGCCTTTCTCTACTGCAATCCATCCTTTTGTACAGGTGGTATATATCCTGCTTAATAAGATCAACGGAACACTGGTCAGCATGACTCCGGCAGAATATGCAGAAGGCAAAGCGAAAGATTATAAAGTGATCGATGTAAATCCGCAGCCTTCGATTCGTGGCGCTATGTTTGTAGATCTTGCCAAGGTAAACGGAGAAATAGAGGGGCTGGATAAAGAAGATAAGCTTCTTCTGGTGTGTGCCAAAGGCAAGAGAGGATATTTCCTTCAGAATCGTCTTCGTCAGTTTGGCTATAAGAATACAGCAGTACTTGAGGGTGCAAGATTCTTTAATGATATTAAGATTTCCAATGCATCCGGAAGCATCTCTCCGGAAGAAGAAAAACGTGTAAAAGCACTTGGATTTTTGAAAGATAAGAATACAGAAGATAAGTTTAATGGTCGTGTTATCACAAGAAACGGAAAGATAACAGCTGAAGAAGCCAGAACTATTGCAGAGGCGGCTGAGATGTTTGGAAGCGGTGAGGTGACTATGACATCCCGTCTTACAATGGAAATTCAGGGAGTTCCTTTTGATAATATCGAACCTCTTCGGGAATATCTTATGCAGGCAGGACTTGAGACAGGAGGAACCGGATCTAAAGTAAGACCTGTGGTTTCCTGTAAAGGAACCACCTGCCAGTACGGGCTGATCGATACCTTTGGACTTTCAGAAGAGATCCATGAGAGATTCTTCCATGGCTATGCGGATGTAAAACTTCCTCATAAATTTAAGATTGCAGTAGGTGGATGTCCAAACAACTGTGTGAAACCTGACTTGAACGATCTTGGAATCATTGGTCAGCGTATTCCACAGATTGATCCGGAAAAATGTAAAGGGTGCAGGATCTGTCGTATTGAAAAGAACTGTCCGATCAATGTGGCAAAAGTAGAAAATGGAAAGATTGTCATTGATGAAAACGCATGCAACCATTGTGGACGCTGTGTAGGAAAATGTCCGTTCCATGCCATTGAAGATTATACAAACGGTTACCGCGTTTACATTGGAGGACGCTGGGGCAAGAAGGTTGCTCAGGGACGCTACCTGGATAAGGTATTTACAGATAAAGAAGAGGTGCTTTCTATTGTAGAAAAAGCCATCCTTCTTTTCCGCGAACAGGGAAATACAGGAGAGCGTTTTGCAGATACCGTAGCACGTATCGGATTTGAAAATGTGCAGGAACAGCTTCTTTCTGATGAACTTCTTGGAAGAAAAGAAGAAAACATCAAAGCCCAGAAGCACCTTACAGGCGGAGCAACCTGCTGATAAAAATACACAAAGGCGCAGTTTCCTTATGGAGACTGCGTTTTTGTGTGCTGGAGAATAAATGATGAAAGAAATGGAAAGTTTTCGTTTTGCAGATAATACAGGGGAAATGCAAAAATAAAAAATAAATAAAATGTAACTGTTAATATTGTAACGATACGGGGAATGGATTATAATAAACCTGATTTTATGGAGCCGCAGCGGCTCAGATAGGAGCAGGCATGAATTACGAAGAAGCAAGAGAATATCTGGACCAGGTTTCTAAGGGAGGAAGCATTCTTGGTCTGGATAATATGAGAGAATTGTTAAAAAGACTGGAAAATCCCCAGGACAGCCTGAAGTTTGTACATATTTCAGGTACAAATGGCAAGGGATCTGTTCTGGCATATGTCTCTACTGTTTTTAAAGAAGCAGGATATCGTACAGGAAGATATATTTCTCCTACGCTATTTTCCTACAGGGAAAAAATTCAGGTCAATGAAAGCTTTATTGGACGAGAGGATCTGGCTCGCCTGACAGAGGAAGTGAAGAAAGCAGCAGAAGAAATGCAGAACAGTGGCAAGGGATTTCCTACCATATTTGAGATAGAGACAGCTTTGGCTTTTCTTTACTTTGCAGAACAGAAATGTGACATCGTGATTCTGGAAACCGGACTGGGTGGTGCATTGGATGCTACGAATGTGATCACAACTTCAGTGATGGAAGTAATCACTTCTATCAGTATGGATCATATGGAATTTCTGGGAGATACACTTGGAAAAATCGCTTTACAGAAAGCAGGGATCATTAAACCACATACCTCTGTGGTATCTGCGGTACAGGATATGGAAGCGATGGAGGTAATACGGGACGTCTGCAGAAAAAAAGAATGTGTATTTGATACCGTAGATCAGGAACAGATAAAAGATATTTCTTACGGATACGAAGGACAGAGTTTTTCCTATAAAGACTGGAAAAATATAAAAATATCTTTAATGGGAAGTTATCAGATCAAGAATGCCGCCTTGGCCCTTGAGGCAATAGAAGCATTAAGAAAACTGGGGTATGAACTTAATGATAAAGCTGTTTATCAGGGAATGAAGACGGCTGTCTGGAAAGGACGATTTACAGTAATATCCAAGGAACCTTTCATTATTATGGACGGAGCACATAATCAGGCGGCAGCAGAGGAGCTGGTTCGTTCTCTGAAGCTTTATTATCCTGGAAAGAAGTTTTATTACATATTTGGTATGTTTCGAGATAAAGATTATCATCAGGTGATCCGGCTTACCGCCCCTCTTGCTGAACATATTGTTACGGTAGAGACGCCTGAGAATCCAAGAGCGCTTCCGGCGGAGGAACTAAAAAAAGCAGTAGCAGAAGTAAATCCATCTGTAGAAGCTGCAGGAAACCTTCGTATGGCAGTAAACCAGGTGATGGAGCAGATTGACAAGGATGCTGTGATCGTGATATTTGGATCATTGTCTTTTCTGGGAGAGGCAGAAATGGCGGTAAATCGTTATAAAATGGAAGCTGCTGACTAAAAGTTAAAATCCGTGTCTGACGGTTGTGGAAAAACAGCTGACAGACACGGTTTTTTATTTCAAAAACAATTTTAACATTTTTTTGTATAATTTTCTATATGGCTGATAACGGACAGGGAGATCAAGCCAGGTTTTTTTGTTTACAATACTTTTGGTATGGCTAAAAGTATCGAATCCTGTTTTTCCGTGATAGCTTCCCATTCCACTTTCTCCAAATCCTCCAAATCCCATTTCGCTGGTAGCCAGATGTATAACGACATCATTGATACATCCGCCTCCGAATCTAATATATGACATGACTTTATCAGCATCTTTTTTGTTTGATGTAAAAAGATATAGCGCCAGAGGGTGAGGGAGAGACTGTATATGGGAGACGGCCTGATCCAGAGATTCAAAAGTCAGGACAGGAAGTATAGGTCCGAAGATTTCTTCCTGCATAATTGGATCATCAAAGGAAATGTTTGCCATTACAGTAGGGGAAATCCTGAGTTCTGATCTGTCATACTCTCCGCCGAATACTACTTTTTGATTATCTATCAGACCAAGTATCCGTTCAAAATGTTTCTGATTGATGATCCTGCCATAGTTTTTGTTTTTTAGCGGCTGATTCGAAAATTGTTTTATTATCTGTTTTTTTATCTGCAGGAGCAGCTCATCTTTGATTTCTCTGTGACAATAAATATAGTCCGGAGCCACACAAGTCTGTCCGCAGTTTAAGAATTTGCCAAATACAATTCGTTTGGCGGCAAGCTTGAGATCGGCTGTTCGGTCAACGATGCAGGGGCTTTTGCCTCCCAGTTCAAGTGTTACGGGAGTAAGATATTCCGATGCTTTTTTTAATACTTCCTTTCCTACGTGCTGGCTCCCGGTAAAGAAAATATAATCGAAATGCTGGTTTAAAAGACTGGTATTTTCTTTGTGCCCTCCTGTGATCACTGCTGCATAGGAATCGTCAAAACATTCCCGGATGATATGCTGAAGAATACAAGAAGTATTGGGAGAGTAGGCACTGGGTTTCAGAACAACAGTATTTCCGGCAGCAAGAGCATCTACTAAAGGTTCCATACTTAAGAGAAAAGGATAATTCCAGGGACTCATAATAAGTACAACTCCATAAGGAGAAGGTTTCTGAAAACTTCTGGAAGGAAATTGCGCCAGTGGCGTCCGTACTCTTTTTTCTTTTACATAAGTGGAAAGGTGTCGGATCATATGGGATATTTCGCTTAAAACAAGGCCTGTTTCGCACATGTAACTTTCGAAATCACTTTTTCCCAGATCAAGCAGCAGAGCTTGATTGATGTCCGCCTCGTGTTTTTTTATAGAGATCTTTAGTTTTTTCAGAGCATTCAGACGGTTAAGGGTGGGAAGGGTAGCGGCTGTATGAAAGAACTGTCTCTGTTTGTCTATTATGTTTTTGATTTCCTGTTCATTCATATGAAATCCTCCTGAGAGCATTATGAAACTGTTTTATGATTACTATATCAGTGGTGAGAAAACGTGTCAATATCGGATGAAAATACAGTTTCTGGTAAATATCTGGTCAGGAGAGGGAGTGTTATTGATGAAGAAAGTGAACATCCGGGAAATCTGTGATACAATAAAGGAGAACTGTCAAAAATACAGATATAGGAGGGGTTTTATGAAAGTGATTGTTTTTTTGGACAATAAAAATGGTATGATGTTCAATAAAAGACGGCAGAGCAGAGATAAGGCGGCAACAGATGTGGTTTGTGAAATATGTCAGGGAAATGTACTTTGGATGAATGACTACTCTTATTCTGTTTATGGAAATCTGGAAGGTGTGGAAATAAAGTGCTGTCAGGATTTTATGCAAAAAGCCGATACAGGGGAATATGCGCTTGCAGAAACAGAAAATCTGAAGATGTTCGAAGAAAATATTGAGGAATTACTGGTGTTTCGGTGGAATCGGGTATATCCGTCAGATAAGAAGCTGGAGTTGGACCTGTCGGGATGGAAATGCACAGCAGAGAAGGAGTTTCTGGGAAATTCTCATGAAAAAATAACATTGGAGAAATATACAAAACTGTAATCACGATATATATAAAAATGACAAAATATAACAGGTATTTTTGAAGCTTTAGTATAAAACGTAGAAAAATGTTGATTGAGGACCAGGAGTATGATAAAATATGCACATATTTATCAGATGTGATCCATGTGTGATCCATACTTTCGAGAGGAGGATTTCTATGAAGCGAACTAGAACAATATTTAGAAAAATCACTGCAGCAGCGGCGGCTTCTACTTTGCTTTTGTCAGGTTCCAGTACAGCTTTGGCGGCTTCTTATCAGGAGGCAGAAAAGGCAGCACTTTCCCAGTTTATTAAAGGTTTTTCTTCATACTGGGACGTTGTGATGGAAGACCAGGAAAAGGCTATGGCAGGAACTAAGGCTATTATGACGCTGAAGCTGGAAGATGGAGGCAAAACTCTTTTAAGTGCAGCTTCAGGAGGAATGGATTTTTCCTGGCTGAATACTCTGACTATGGACATGACAGCTGCTGTAACAGAAGGAAAAGAAATAGTCAATGGAGAGATCCTTCTTAATGATTCTCCGCTTTGTAATATGAATATGTATATGGATCTGAATGAACTGGTGGAATACTTGCAGATTCCGGAGCTGTCGGAAACATGGATGAAGATGCCACTTCTGGATTCCCTGGAGATATCAGAGGAAGAGCTGGCACAGACATTTGAAAGCGAAGAGGAAATACAGGCATATCTGGAATATATGGAAGCATACAAAGCCTCTATGAAAAATAATTTTAAGGTGCTTTCGGATCTTACAACATTCCTTCCTGATACGGCAACGGTGTCTACGCTGCTGGACCGCTATGGAAATATTATTATAGACAGCGTTGCAGAAGGGGGTTCTTCTGAGGAAACGATTTCTATAGAAGGTATCAGCGAAGACTGTACAGTATATGAATCTCAGATAACAGAAGCAGGTGTTCTTTCCATGATGGAAAATATCCTGACAGCAGCAAAAGAGGACCAGGAATTAAAAGGACTTCTTGATAAATGGTCAGAAACAAGCGGGGAGGATCTGAATGCACAGCTTCAGGCAAATGCGGATGCTCTTCTTGCAGATCTTACCGGAGAAGGTTCTGATACGGCTATTGTTACCTCGAAGGTATGGGTTAATGCAGATGGAAAGATCGTTGGAAGAGAAATAAGCGCAGAAGATGAAACCGGAAGCATTCCTGTATTTACCTGGAAAAATCCATCGGCAGACGGAAATTCTGCTCTTCTTCTGGAAATTGGAGCAGAGGAGGAGACGATGACCTTTACGGGAACAGGACAGTCGGCGGAGGGACTTCTGAACGGAGAGTATGTTTTCGCGGTAAACGGAGTGAAAATGCTTGGGGTAAGAGCAGAGAATCTGGAAACACACCCGAAGGTTCCAGGATACTACAATGGAAGGATTGGTGTTTCTGTCCTTGATGCCGGAACAGAAGAAGCGCCTAATCCTCTGGCAGCTTTTGGACTTGATATAAATGTTGTATCAGATGCAGAAGCAAAGACCAATCAGATCGATTTTACTGTAACAAATTCAGGAGCAGCTCTTGTTACCTTATCTGTAAATGGAGGCTATGCAGATGCCAGTGTATCCGCACCGGAACAGGCGGTTCTTGATGCGTCTCTTGATATTACAGAAGAAGAATCTGAGCTTTCTTATATTCAGGGAATGGATTGGACGGCAATCCTTGATAATGCATCTGCAGCCGGTGTTCCTGCAGAACTTGTAGGAGCTTTTGATCAGATGATTCAGCAGGCAGTTGATACTGCATTGAATCCGCCTCAGGAAGAAGAGGTCACAGAAGCTGAGACCGCAGCCAATGCTGCATGATACTGCTGAATATAGAAGGTATATGATAAATAAAGATTAAAGTAAAAAGGATATCCTTTTGACAGAGTCTCATCTGCCGGAGGATATCCTTTTTGGATGATATGTTACTGATCCAGTTTTTGGCTGATTCGATGAAAAGCAAAATAAAAAACAATTCCTTTTGCCATGGAACTTAAGGTTAATGCCCACCAGATACCGGTCAGACCAAGTGCAGTTTTTGTAAGCGCCAGAGCAAGAGGAATCCGTGCTCCGGTAAGGAGAATACTGATGATACTGCAGATCTTAGTCTGTCCAAGACCGGAAAGTGCGCCTATGGTCAGCATTTCTACGCACATGAAGGCCTCTCCTATTCCGATAATGATCATATATCCCACGGCAATTTCCAGAACTTCCGGTTCATGGAAGAAAAGGGAAGAAATTTGTCCGGGAAACAGAACAAAGGCAGCAGTCACGATCAGACCCCATGTAACCATGATACGGAGAGAAACCTTATATCCCTGACGGATACGGTCATTTTTTCCGGCACCGTAATTTTGTGCGGTAAAGGAATTCAGGGCTGCAGCAAATCCATCAGCTGTATTCCAGGAAATAGATTCAATCTGTCCCCCTACCCTTTGGGTAGCGACAGCTCCTGGTCCGAAGGCAGAAACCATACGTGTCAGGAACATGGAGATCATACAGTACAGAGTTCCCTGGAGTGCGGTAGGTACACCGATCCTGCAAATGGAATGGTAGATCTTTTTATGGCTGACGGAAAAGAGATGGATTTCCTTCAGTATATTTTCGTTATCTTTTCCCCAAAAAATTCCGGCGATCATTACCAGCATAACGACCAATTGGGCAGAAACAGTCGCAATGGCTGCTCCCATAACTTCCAGCCGCGGGAAAAAGCCTGTGCCGAGGATCAGGAGAGGATCCAGGATCATATTCATAACAAGACCGATCAGATTTGCAATAAATGGGGTTTTAGAGTCTCCCTGTGCAGTATAAAGACCTGTTAAAGTATAATTCATGTAGGAAAAAATAATCAGTCCACAAGTGATTTTCATGTATTTTACTGCATGAGAATACGTCTGTGCGTCTTCCAGATGGAAAAAATCCAGAAGTGGTCCGGTAAAAAGCAGGCATACAGCAGAAAAAACAAAAGCAAAAATGCAGGTAAGCTGTATGGATGCAGAAGCATAGTCCGCCGCAGCTTTTGTGTCATTGCGGCCGCAGCTTTGCGCTACATTAACCTGGCCGCCCATACGCGCAAGAGAGCATAGTCCCTGTGACAGCCAGACATACATTCCTCCCATACCGACTCCGGCTACAGCTTTGGAACCCAGGATCCCGATCCAGGCCATGTCCGTGATGTTGTAAGCCGTTCCCAGAAATGCAGATGCCATGATGGGCAGTGCCAATTCTGCCAGTGTTTTTAAAATGGGACCATTGGTGAGGTCTATCTGATGTTTTTTACTCATAATATTTCATCCTTGTATTTTAAAAATTACATACTGTTTTATCTTAATCAATAATGAATAATAATGCAAGAGGGTAAAAACAAAATTACGAAAATAAGAGTATTTGTGATATACTTAGAACGATAAAATTTTGCTGTATTTAATTCTTCAGCATATGTATGCGAAATAAAGAGATCAAATTTCAGGAGGAAAAATATGGGTTGTCTTGGTAATTTACTGTGGTTTATATTTGGAGGTGCCATCAGTGCCCTGAGCTGGTGTGTGGCAGGCTGTCTGTGGTGTATCACGGTTGTGGGTATCCCCATTGGGATGCAGTGCTTTAAATTTGCTTCTCTCAGCTGCTTTCCCTTTGGAAAAGAAGTTCGTTATGGAGGAGGGGCAGTGTCTCTTCTGGTAAATATCATATGGCTGGTTGTTTCCGGTCTTCCACTTGCTCTTGAACATGCAGTTCTTGGGATGCTTTTATGTGTAACTGTGGTAGGGATTCCTTTTGGGCTTCAGCAGTTTAAGCTTGCCAAGCTGGCTCTGATGCCTTTTGGAGCGGAAGTATATTAAAAAACGCGGTATCTTCCGGTGTGGAAATTATGTTTTCCACGCTTGCAGATACCGTGTTTTTTATGATTTATCGGAAGTGTCCTCCTCGTTTTCGTTAGAACCGGAGGTTTCCTCCTTTGCAGAGGAAACCGTTTCTTCTATACTGGCTGGAGTGATCCAGGAACTTCTTTCTTCGATTTTATCCATGATCCGGTCAGCTTCTTCGCCCTCTGCGGGAGTGGGCTGATAATTGTTGTAATCATAGTCGGAAGAAATGGAGCAGGGGATAATGTTTGTGTTATTATCTGTGGATACTCCACTTTTATCTACGGTAAAGGTTTGCTGAAAGATCATACTGTCCATATCACTGGGATAGGAATTTCCTCCAAAACAGAAGTTTCCAAGGCTGTATACGATATTTTTTCCCTTATAGGTTTCAATACCCTGGAGAACATGGGGATGATGACCGCAGACCAGATCAGCTCCTTCGTCGATAGCAAGGCGTCCAAGAGTTGTCTGGTTGGAATCCGGGATCTCTTCTTTTTCGTTTCCCCAGTGGAAGATCACGATCGTGATGACAGCTCCTTGTTCTTTTACCTTGGCGATATTTTGTTTCAATTGTTCTGTCCGCTCCAGATGATCTTTCAGTTCATAAATCCCTACAAGACCGACTTTGATTCCTTTTACTTTTATGACAGCAGTCTCATCATATCCAAAGTGTGTGATACCTTCCTGATCGAGAGCTGCCAGGGTATCGGCAAAACCCTGTTCCCCGTAATCGTGGCTGTGGTTGTTGGCCAGCGTGACAGCTTCCACTGCACCATCAGAGAGAATACTGGAAAATTCTGCAGGAGCTTTAAAGGCAAACTGTTTTTCTTCTCTCTCTTCAGAATCCGTAAGTGTTCCTTCAAAATTGGCAATGGTCAGGTCATCGGCGGAAAAAATATCTTTTACATTACGGAAAAAATATTCAGAGCCATAGCTTTCATAATAAGCGTTCAGACTGGTATCGTAATCAAAATTTTCATCTGTTCCAAGGGTGCAGTCTCCTACAACGCTGACAGTAAAGGAAACCGGATCTGTTGGAAGAACGGGGGTTTTTTGTGAATCAGATTGGGTGTCAGAAGAAGCTTTTTTGTCATTCTGATCAGAGGTTGTTTTTTCGGATTTTGATGTTCCTTCTACTTGAGAAGCCTGTGCGTCTGCAGATTTTGATTTTTTATCTGCACAGCTTCGGACTGCAAAAGCGAGCAAAACAAGTAAAAGAATCAGTCCCATTCCACCGGCAAGGAGCAGACGTTTCTGGCGCTGCCGGTAATAACGGGATTTCTGATACATTTTCCGGCGGCGAGAAGAACTTCTTCTTTTTTGTGAAGAAAGATTTTTTCTTGAGGCTCCGGAAGGATCTGAGGATCTTTGCCCGGAATGCTTTCGGGGCGGATGATTTGAAGAGGACTGATTCATACGCATACTCCTTGTCTTTTGTAAAATAAATGCATGTTAATTAAAGTTATATTTATTAAAAGTATAGATATTTTTGGAAATTTCGTCAATAGATTTCCTCTTTTTGTAAAAGGGTTTTTCTGCTATAATAAGTATGCTCTGAAGAAACTTTCAGAGATAAATACGAAAGATGGAGAAAAAAGAAATGTTATATATCGGAAATCATACAACCTCATCTAAGGGGTATAAAAAGATGGCACAGCAGATGATCAAAAACGGAGGAAATACGTTTGCGTTTTTTACCAGAAATCCCCGTGGGGGAAATGCAAAAGCTATTGATGCAAAAGACGTGGAAGAATTTCTGCAGCTGGCAGAAACCCACGGCTTTGGTAAAATCGTCGCCCATGCGCCTTATACCATGAATTGCTGTGCAGCCAAAGAAGACCTGAGAATTTTTGCCAGAAACACTATGGCAGATGATCTGAAGCGTATGGAATATACGCCGGGAAATTATTATAATTTTCATCCGGGCAGTCATGTTGGGCAGGGAGCAGAAGTCGGAATCCAAAAGATCGCGGAGATCCTGAACGATGTTCTTACAGAAGAGCAGACGACTACGGTGCTTCTGGAAACCATGGCAGGAAAAGGTTCTGAGGTAGGGAGAAATTTTCAGGAGATCCGTTCCATTCTTGATCTGGTAGAAAAAGACCACAAAATGGGAGTGTGCCTGGATACCTGTCATGTGTGGGATGGAGGATATGATATTGTTCACGATCTGGATGGAGTTCTGAAGGAATTCGATCAGGTAATCGGTCTTTCGCGTCTGAAGGCAATCCATCTGAATGACAGTATGAATGGAATGGGAAGCCATAAGGACCGCCATGCGAAGATCGGGGAGGGTGAGATCGGTCTGGAGGCTCTGGTACGTGTAATCCGGCATCCGGCTCTTGCAGAGATTCCTTTTATTTTGGAAACGCCAAATGACGATGCAGGGTGGACCAGAGAGATCGCCGTACTTAGAGAAGCCTTTGAGAAATAAGGAACAGATAAAAGAAAAACTCTCCGGTGAATGATTCCGGAGAGTTTTTCTTTTTTAAAGTTTTACTTCATTTTTCAGAACCTGTCCGTCACGGAACGCAGCTGCATTCTGAAGTGTTGTTTCCGCAATATTGGTCAGCGCCTCTTCGGTGAAAAATCCCTGATGAGAAGTCATGGCTACGTTGGGGAAGGACAGCAGTCTCTGTATGGTGGAGCTTTGAAGAATACGTTCAGACATATCCTCATATACAAGCTCTGATTCCTCTTCATAGACGTCAAGACCTACGGCAAAGAATTTATGATCCCGGATTCCGGCAATCAGATCTTCGGTACAGATTAGGCCGCCCCTTGAAGTGTTTACAAGGATCACCCCGTCTTTCATTTTGGCAATAGATTCCTCGTTGATGAGATGATGTGTTTCCTCTGTAAGAGGGCAGTGGAGGCTGATCAGATCGCTTGTGCGGAGAAGCTCATCCAGGGATACATACTCCAGAAAATCCAGCTCTTTATTAGGATAAAGGTCGTAGGCGATAACCCGCATACCGAAGCCCCGGCAGATCCTTGCCATTGCAAGACCGATTTTTCCGGTTCCAACGATTCCGGCGGTTTTGTGAAACAGATTTACCCCCATAAGTCCGTTCAGGGCAAAATTATTTTCCCTGCATTTGATATATGCTTTGTGAGTGTGGCGGTTGGCAGTAAGAACAAGAGCCATAGCATGTTCGGCTACTGCTTCCGGGGAATAGCCGGGAACGCGGAGAACCTTGATCCCGTATTTTTCTGCAGTTTTGAGATCTACGTTGTTATATCCGGCACAGCGCATCAGGATCAGCCTGATCCCCTGAGCATGGAGATTTTCCATAACAGGAGTGCTGATATCTGCATTTACAAAAGCACAGATCCCGTCGTAGCCTTTTGCAAGTGATGCGGTTTCTTCATAGAGATTGGCTTCGATAAATTTAAAAGTAATTCCCGGATATTCCGGGGCAAGCTTATCAAAAAAATGCTGGTCATAGTCTTTTGCACCGTAAAATAATATTTTCATGGCTGCCTCCTTTTCTTTTTGGTATATGTATAAGTTAGTTGAAATATACATGGAAAATTATGGGATGTCAAGGATTATTTTTCTGACAAATATTGACAAGAACAAATGATTTCTGCAATGTAGACCAGTGTAACTTTATAAAAGAAAGAAGGAAAGAGAAATGACAGAGGAAATTAAAATTAGAAATCTGACACTTTATGATTATACAATTGTAAATAGGGGATATCAGACGCTTCACTGCCAGCACGTTGAAGGGAGACCGGATATTTATAAAGAAATGGAAGATCTGCTTCCGAAGGAAGTGTATCAGGAAATGCTGGAAGATGCGGATCATATCCTGATCGGTGCAGAGGAAGGAAAAAGACTGACAGGCTTTCTGGTTGCAAAAAGGAAGATCACTCCGGCGAATCCCATGCTGCACAGAAATCGTACGTTTTTTGTGGATGCTCTTTTTGTGGAACAGGACAGCCGCAGAAAAGGGATCGGTAAAAGGCTCTATGAGTATCTGGTATCTGAGGCTGAAAAGGAAGAATGCGCCCGGATCGATCTGAAGGTCTGGGATTTTAATAAAGAAGCCCGGGCATTTTATCAAAGTATGGGATTTCAGATACAGTCTTACAATATGGAGAAAAAATTGATATAAGAAAAAGGCAGATCCTGTGCAGCGCTCCCGGAAGGAAGTCCGGAAAAGCACGGTGATCTGCCTTTGCTGATATGTGTGATTGAATATTTGGATAATTTAAGGATCTTTTATTTTCCGCAGAGATACAGGTCTTTGTAAAATTCCGGGTAGGAAATATTTACACATTCGGCACCCTGGATCTCCATTTCTCCCTCGCAGATGGTTCCTGCAACTGCAAAGGACATAGCCACTCTGTGGTCAAGGTGAGAGTCAATCACTGCCCCGTGGAGCGGTTTGCCTCCATGAATGATCATTCCATCGTCGGTTCCTTCAATATCTGCTCCCATACGTTTCAGATTATCTACCATTACGGCAATGCGGTCGGATTCCTTGACTTTCAGTTCCTGAGCATCCCGGATGATGGTAGTGCCCCGGGCAAAAGCGGCCATTACTGCGAGCATGGGGATCTCATCGATCAAAGTAGGGATGTCTGCTCCTTCGATGACGGTTCCTTTCAGAGAACTTGTACGGATCAGGAGATCAGCAGTAGGCTCCCCTTCGAGATTTTTGTTAAGAAGCGTAATATCAGCTCCCATGGACTGACAGACCTTCAAAATGCCGGCACGAGTAGGATTGATTCCCACATTTTTTAGAAGAATCTCACTGTCTGGAGTGAGAAGCCCTGCTGCTATGAAATAAGCTGCAGAAGAAATATCTCCGGGTACAACAATATCGCGGGCTTCCAGTACAGGTTCGGGACAGATGGCGGCGGTAGTCCCTGAGGAAGTAATCTCTGCTCCAAAATAATTCAGCATGATCTCTGTATGATTTCTGGAAAGAAAAGGCTCTGTAACACTTGTAATCCCGTCTGCATACATTCCCGCAAGAAGTACACAGGATTTTACTTGGGCAGATGCTACCGGAGAGTCGTAATGGATTCCGTGAAGACGCTTTCCGGTGATCATCAGAGGCGCGCAGCCGTTGCCGTTTTTGCTTATAATATCGGCTCCCATGGATGCCAGAGGAGTCATGATCCTTTTCATGGGACGGGTACGGATGGAGTCATCCCCGTCAAGCTCTGAGGAAAAATCCTGGCCTGCAAGGATTCCGGAAATCAGTCTTGTTGTGGTGCCGCTGTTACCGACATCCAGAATACCGGAAGGAGTATGCAGTCCGTGCAGCCCCCTGCCGTGAACAAGAACCTGCTCCTGATCCCGTTCTATTTCAATTCCCATTTTGCGGAAGCAGGAGATCGTAGAGAGACAGTCGGCTCCTTCCAGAAAATGAGTGATTCTTGTAGTACCTTTTGCAAGAGCGCCAAACATTACAGCTCTGTGGGAAATGGATTTATCTCCCGGAACTGTAAGAACTCCCTTCAATCCGGTCTGCTTTTTTATTTTCATAATAGACACCTACCGTTCATAGACAATATAGTTTCGTTTCTTTAAAAGTGCATTTGCTCGCTTCATGGCATCCTCTTCATAAAATTCTATTTTCAGCACACCCTGTTCAAATTCCCGGTTATGTATGATTCCGATATTTTTGATACTGATGTTATCCATGGCAAGAATCGTGGCAATTGTTGCGATTCCTCCGGCTTCATCAACAATATCGAGATAGAGGACATAGGCTCTGGTGATAGGTCCCTTTGAAGCGACATCAATCGAATCCCGGTAATCTCTGGAAGCGGCAAAAAGCTGATACAGCTGATCCGCTTCTTTGTTGTCCACGGAGCAGCGGATCTGGATCAGCATACGAATGTATTCGTCCAGCACTGCGGAAATATTTCTGGTATTTTCCAGACAGATCTGCTGCCACATAACAGGAGATGAGGAGGCGATTCTGGTTATATCCCGGAAGCCGCCGGCTGCAATGGTTTTCATATACTCCGCATCATTATCGAGCAAGCTTACCAGATTTACCAGTGAGGAAGCGATAATGTGAGGCAGATGACTGACACCGGCTGTGATAAAATCATGTTCTTCTGCAGTAAGCACCATTGGGATCGCGCCCAGAGAGTCGATAAGCTCTGAAAATTCCGTAAGCTTATTTAAGGGAACTTCTCCTCCCGGAGTCAGGATATAATAGGCATTTTCCAGAAGGTGATCAGAAGAATTGGCAAAGCCGGAACGCTCTGAGCCTGCCATGGGATGTCCGCCGATAAAATTATGATCCAGACCGATCTCCTCTACGGCCTGATGGATGGGGCCCTTGACACTGCCTGCATCGGTGATGATGCATTCATCTGAGAAGACTTCTTTTAAATATTTCAGATATTCAATATTATATTCTACCGGGGCACAGAGGAAAATATAATCACAATGATGGTATCTTTCGTCTTTTTCCTCCAGTACACCGTCAATAGTACCGCTGTTCAGCGCGGCAGCCAGAGTTTCTCTGTGTCTGGCATAGGCCAGAATATGGTAATCCGGATGAACTCTGCGGATCGTTTTTGCAATAGAGCCTCCAATAAGACCGAGGCCGATAAAACCAATGGTTTTCATAGATATAGTGATCCTTTCCCAAGAAAAAATATAC
>Kit_p2__coassemble_1617_pt1 | contig 14960 bp, 15 predicted proteins | sample Kit_p2__metabat2_low_PE_055 | metagenome-assembled genome bin Kit_p2
AAACATTTTCTTGCGACAGCTCAATTAGAATATCACTTTATTCAACATATGTCAACACCTTTTTTCATTTTTTATGATTTATTTTTTTGAACCTCACATTGGAGTTCCCACCTCAATCAAATTACCATCCAGATCATAAAATCGAATAACGCTTTGTCCCCAGCTGTGGGTAGTCTTTTTATTCACATATTCTATCGAAGGATATAATGTTTCCAGTTTTTCAGTAAACGCTTCTATATCCGACTCCTCAAAATACAGTTCACAGGAATTATTTTTTGGAATGATATCTCTGTTTAAAAATTTTCTCCATATTTTTTCTTCCTGAAGTACAAGCCCTTCCGTTAAAATCATGTTCCCCCCATGATCCACTACCATATCAAGACCAAATAAATCATGATAAAATCTTTTTGATTTTTCCATATCTTTTACAACAACCAGAACATTTTTTAATCTCATTTTCATGCCCCTCCAGTCTTTCACTATATTTTATCTATATTAAAACAGCAGCACAGCAGTTCTTTTATTCTTCCTTCCGGAATTTTTTCCTGCTGCAGCTGCTGTTCTCTAATCTGCTCCCGCTCCTTTACTGACAAAACAATGGTTAAACAACCTCTTCCAGATATTTTTTCACTTCAAGAAGCGACGGCAGAATACACTCTGCAAGTTCTTCCATTTCTTTTGTGGGGTTTGCAAGATCCGGAACCATGACCGCATGCATTCCGGCACCTTTAAGGGCACGTATTCCATTATATGAGTCTTCTATTCCATAACAGTTTTCCGGCGATACCTGAAGTCTTTTGCAGGCCTCCAGATAAATATCCGGTTCCGGCTTACTCCTTTTTACCATATCACCACATACAATTTCATCAAAATATTCGAAAAGTCCACCTTCAGAAAGTTCTTTTTTTACGACTTCCTCCCGGGTAGATGTAGCAAGTCCAACCTTTATGTCTCTATAATGAAGATATTCCAAAAGCTCTATGACTCCCCTTTTTTTCGGCAGTTTTCCGCCTGCCGCCTGTTCGTGAAAAAGCTCTGCCATTTCTTTTTTATATACAGCATAAGGAAAATCTTTCCCATAATTCTTCTGAAAGATTCTGATAGTCGCCTCACTATTGGTTCCAAGACACTCCATGCAAGTATCTTCTATACCTGCAATACCATATTTATCCGCTACCTGTTTCCAGGTGCTGACCACCAGAGCCTCTGAATCAAAGATCACGCCATCCATATCAAATATCACTGCTTCCAGCATTTCTAACCTCTTACGCTTTCATAATATATTTAATCGCATCCTGGATCCATTCTACATATACAAGATTCATTCCCTCTGTTTTTCCCATAGAGGATTGACATACTTTTGGAAGAATCACTGTAGTAAATCCAAGTTTTCTTGCCTCTGCCACTCTTTGAGCAGCCATACTCACTGCACGGACTTCTCCGCTCAATCCTACCTCACCAAAAGCCAATACCGAATCCGGTATCACAATATCCTTGCAGCTTGATACAACAGCCAGAGAAATCCCCAGATCAATTGCCGGCTCTGTCATTTTCATACCACCCGCAATATTAACATAAGCATCGCAAGAAGCCAGATGGATTCCCACCTTTTTCTCCAGAACAGCCATAAGAAGATTAACTCTGTTAAAATCAGTTCCTACTGCAGTTCTCCTTGGAATCCCAAAATTGCTCTGACATACAAGAGCCTGGATTTCTACCAGAATCGGTCTGGTTCCTTCCATAGAACAGGCCACAATAGATCCCGATGTCCCGTTGGGTTTTCCATTCAGCATGAACTCCGAAGGATTTTTCACTTCTTCCAATCCTGTATTACGCATCTCAAATACTCCGATCTCATTGGTTGACCCAAATCGATTTTTCACTGCACGGAGTATGCGATAGGAAGCATGACGGTCTCCCTCAAAATACAGCACCGTATCTACCATATGCTCCAATACTCTCGGCCCTGCTACGTTTCCCTCTTTTGTCACATGCCCTACAATAAAAATGGAGATTCCCATCCCCTTGGCAATCTGCATAAGGATATTCGTAGACTCCCGTACCTGGGACACACTTCCCGGCGCAGAGCTGATATCCTCGTGAAACATTGTCTGAATGGAATCGATCACCACCATATCCGGTTTCTTTCTTTCTATCACTTCCCGTATTGTTTCCAGATTGGTTTCGCAGAAAATCTGCAGATTTTCATTAAATTCTCCAATACGATTTGCACGAAGGCGGATCTGACGCAAGGATTCCTCTCCTGAAATATACAGCACAGAATTTCCACTTAAAGCCAGGTTCCTGCACACCTGAAGCAAGAGAGTTGATTTACCGATTCCCGGATCACCTCCCACAAGAACAAGAGACCCGGGGACGATACCGCCCCCGAGCACTCTGTCAAGTTCTTTAATATTTGTCAATCTCCGCTCATCTTCCGAAAGCCTGATATCTTTTAGTTTTACAGGTTCCGGTCTTTGTCCCGCTGCTGCTTTTACAGCTGCTGAAGATGTTTTTTTTGTTGATACAGTTTCTTCCACGAATGTATTCCAGGCTCTGCAGCCAGGACATTGTCCCATCCATTTGGAAGATTCATAACCACATTCCTGACAAAAATATACAACTTTTTTATTTTTTAACATTTTACAATTTTCACTTCTGCTGCATCCACATCACCAAGCTCTACACTGAAAGAAAGCTTTCCGCCCAAATTGGTCTTCATAGTTCCTGCATCTGCACCATTAATAGAGATTTCGTACTCTGTATCCGCCTCCATCTCTACCGTGATCTGGGCATCCTCTGCCCCCTCTACCTGAAAGCTCATGGTAGAACCGTCCTGGGTAAGGTTATAAACCGCTGTTCCCGGTACAGATTCATAAACAAACATACCATTCCTCTCCAGCTTGGTGATTTCATTAAAAGTTTTTACTTTATAAACATCCCCCTGATGCTGAAAATCGGATACTTTTGATTTCTGCGCCAGCTCATAATTACCAAAGCTGATGCTTCCGTTTTCCTCTGTACGAATCAGTTCTTTTACTACTGCCATGATCTTATGTCCTCCCTAAAACTATCTGTTGTGTCATTAAAAAATGATATGGAAAAAACGATCTGCATTCTTTCCTTTTATTCTTTTGTATTATATCATTTTCAGTTTTTTTTGAACAGTCTCCTGCTTAAGATTTAATATCTTTTTTATTTTCTGCATCCGGTAAAAATCGAAGCTGTTTCTGATGCAGTTGTACCTTAACTGTGCTTCCTCTTTTTATATTTCCATCCAGGATTTCGTTTGCAAGTCTGTCTTCCAGCTTTGTCTGGATTGCCCGACGGAGAGGACGGGCTCCGTATTTACTGTCAAATCCCGTCTCAGCCAGATAATCTTTTACCGAATCGCTGATTTTCAGCTGAATATCAAGCTGCTCTTCGCACCTTTTCTCCAATTGCTTCAGAAGAAGACCTACTATTTTACGTATATGATCTTTTCTCAGTGTGTGGAATACCATGATCTCATCAATACGATTCAGAAATTCAGGTTTGAATAAACGTCGTACTTCCTCCATAACATTGGATTTCATACGCTCATAATCCTGTTTTTCACTGTCTCCTGACATAAATCCCAATTTTTTTGGTTCTATAATTGCCTGGGCACCTGCATTGGATGTCATAATAATGATCGTCTGTTTAAAATCCACTTTGCGGCCATGAGCATCTGTAATATGTCCGTCATCCAATACCTGAAGAAGAATATTAAATACATCCGGATGCGCTTTTTCAATCTCGTCAAATAAAATCACACTGTATGGATTTCTGCGTACCTTTTCACTAAGCTGACCTGCTTCTTCATAGCCAACATATCCAGGCGGTGATCCTATCATCTTAGAAACACTATGCTTTTCCATATACTCGGACATATCTACACGGATCATTGACTGCTCGTTTCCAAAAACAGCTTCCGCCAAAGCCTTTGACAGTTCTGTTTTTCCTACTCCAGTAGGGCCAAGGAACAGGAATGAACCAATAGGACGATTTGGATCCTTTAAACCTACCCTACCTCTCTTTACAGCCTGTGCAACCGCCTTTACCGCCTCTTCCTGACCGATCACACGTTTATGGAGAACATTTTCCAAGCGGGAAAGCCTTTTAGATTCATTTTCTGTCAAACGCTGTACCGGAATTTTCGTCCATCCGGAAATAATGTCCGCAACAGAAGCTTCTGTCACCACCGATTTTTTTCTTTTAGTTCTTCTCTCCTCTTTTTCAAGGATATCTGAAAGTTCTTTTTCCAGACCGGCCTGCTGCTTCTGGATTTCTCTTGCCCTGTTCAGGTCAGCGACCCTGATAGCGCGTTCTTTTTCTTCCAGCACTTTCCGAATTTCTGTCTCCAGTTCTTCTGCCCTTGGAATACGTCTGCACTCCCCTAAGCGTACCTTGGCTGCAGCTTCATCAATAATATCAATAGCTTTATCCGGAAGGAAGCGATCATTAATATAGCGGACAGACATCTGTACAGCAGCCTCTAATGCCCGGTCTTCAATAACAACACCATGATGCTTTTCATAATATGGACGAAGCCCTTTTAAGATCTCATTCGCAGATTCCGGCGAAGGCTCTTCTACGGTAACCGGCTGAAAGCGTCTTTCCAATGCTGCATCTTTTTCAATATATTTACGATATTCCTCCAATGTGGTCGCGCCGATCAGCTGGATCTCTCCTCTGGAAAGCGACGGCTTAAGGATATTAGAAGCATCAAGTGCACCTTCTGCTCCTCCTGCTCCAATGATTGTATGAAGTTCATCAATAAACAGCAAAATACCCTGATCTTCTTTTACTTCATTTACAACATTTTTAATACGCTCTTCAAATTCTCCTCTGTACTTGCTTCCAGCTACCATACCGGAAAGATCAAGGACAACCACTCTTTTATCTTTTACTGTTTCAGGAACCATCCCCGAAATAATCTTCTGTGCAAGCCCTTCCACAATTGCTGTTTTTCCAACTCCCGGCTCACCCACCAGGCAGGGATTATTTTTTGTTCTTCTGCTCAATATCTGGATCAGGCGCGCAATTTCATCCTCTCTGCCAACAACAGGATCAAGCTTTCCCTCAGCTGCCATCGCTGTAAGATCACGGCTGTACTGATCAAGAAACGGAGTACCAGAACCTTTTTTTGCCTGTAAAGCCCTGGAAGCCTGTATCTCTTCTGCAGCCGCTTCTCCATCATATCCCATGGCAGTAAGAACTGCAGTATACAATTTCTGAATATTCACTCCCATTGTATACAGAAGACGGGTTGCAACTGAATCTGTCTCTTTCAGCATAGCGATCAGAATATGCTCTGTACCTGTTTTTTCTTCCTTCTGATTTTCCGCCTCCTGCTCTGCACTTCCAAGAAGTCGTTTGGCTCTGGGGCTGTATTCTGCCTTTCTTTCCATGAGACCACCATCTGCAGGAGCAATCAGACTGTCTATCAATTCCTGAAGTTTTTCCGACTCTACTCCAAACTCTTCAAGGAGTCTTCCTGCCGTTCCCTCCTGCTCCTTCAAAAGTCCCACCAGAATGTGTTCTGTGCCTATATAAGTATGCTTACAGGATTCTGCTGTGTTTTTTGCAATTTTCAACGCTGCAGATGCCTGTCTGGTAAACTTTTTCTGCATATAATCCTCCTAAATCTTCTATGATTCAAAATATGTTTCTGTTATAGATCATACTCGTCAAAAATTTCATCGATCAGCTGATGTACTTCTGATCGGGACACTTTTTTACAGCATCCTTTTGCCAAAGCCACCACCAGATTCTCTTTCATTTCTTCCAATGCTTTGATCTTATCTACATCAATAGCTACAATAGCCCCTCTCCGCCTGTCGATAGATACAAAGCCCTCCTGTTTTAAAAGAGTATAGGCCTTGTTTACAGTATGCATATTAATACCAATGTTATCTGCCATCTGTCTGACCGAAGGAAGCGTATCTCCCTCCTGAAGCCGTGAGGTGGCGATTCCAAGGATAATCTGGTTCATCAGCTGAACATAAATGGCCTCATCACTGTTAAAATCTATTTCTATGACCATATATATGCCTCCTCTTATTGTGTTACACATATACTAGCACATCTCGCATATTTTGGAAACAATTATTTTTTCAAAAGAAAAAGCAGCTGCCTCTTCACTATCATTTACAATGACATGAAAAAACAGCTGTCTGTTTAATATACAAATATTATCCCATGATCTTTTTTAACTGTTCCTTATTCAGAAGCAGATTAAATCCTAACGGATTGATAACAAGAAATTCCGCCTGAGGTATCATAACATCAGCAAGCTTTGCAAATGGTATCTTGGCAATCCTGAGTTTTTTTCCTTTGGCAAATTTCTCGTATTCCAGAACATCTGAAAATACTGGCTGGAGGATTTTTCCTTCCTTATTTTTCAGGTATGGGATATTCACCTTTGCAGGATCTTCTGCATTTTGTTCCATGGCCACCAGAAACTCTGATTTTTTCAGATTTGCAATCAGCTCTTCCTCTAGTTCGCGAATATTTTTGCGCTCTTCCTTTGCAACCGGACGGCGCAGCTCCTGCATAAAGTAAATACCGGAAAGCTGAAGTGTAGCGTTTATAAGCGGGCGCTTCTCCGGTTCCAGCTTACTAAGATCCGGACGGCGGACAATCTTATCCAGGTCCACCTCAATTTCCTCTGTTCCGTTATTCCATACCAGGGAGTTTACACCTACCGCATATAAGAGTCCATACAGTCTTGGAAAATCCTTTTTCTCATATTTCATGCCCATGAGAAGGATTTTATCTTCTATCTTTTTCTTTCCAAACTCCTTCAGAGTTTCTTCTTCGGCAAAAAACCATACCTGGTCATTATACGTTTCTTCTGCACAGGTTACATAAGGAAGCTTTGTGACCTGTGAATATGCTACATATACATTTTCTCTGGCCTGAATTTCCTTTACTGCGTCAACTACACTCATTCCCATTTTATATCCTTTCCATATTCCGTCATCTCCCTGATGTCCGGATGCTCCTTTTTATTTCATCAGGAATTCTACAATTCCATCCAGCTCCTCCAGCTGCTCTTTCTTCAAAGAAGATTTTACTGTAAGAGTATTGTCATATATCTCCATGTTTTTCATGGAAGCAAGTATTTCTTTCATCTGTTTTCCTGCAGAAATTGCCCATGTTCCATTCTCCATAACAGCTACTTTTCTGTTTTGGAAATTATGAGCTTTCAGCTCTGCAAGAAGAGTTTCCATTTTGGGGAAAAGGCCTGCATTATATGTCGGGCAGGCGAATACAATCCTGTCACAGCGGAATGCCTCTGCAAGAAGATAAGACGGGTCTGTTTTTGACACATCATACATTGCAATATTCTTTTCCCCTGCGTCTGATATTCTTCCGGCCAGTACATTTACTGCACTTTCCGTATTTCCATAAATAGAAGCGTAAAGAATCAGAACCGCATGGTCTTCCGGTGTATAGGTACTCCATTTCTGATATTTATCAATAAACCATCCCAGATTTTCTCTCCATACCGGTCCGTGAAGCGGGCAGATGATCTCAATATCCAAAGCAGCTGCTTTTTTAAGGGCTGCCTGAACCTGTGCACCATATTTTCCTACGATATTTGTCAGATATCTTCTTGCCTCTTCCAGCCATTCATTTTCAAAATTCACTTCATCAGCAAATATATTTCCGTTCAGAGCTCCAAAGGTTCCAAAAGCATCTGCGCTATAAAGCACCTTATCACAAACATCATAGGTAACCATAGCCTCCGGCCAGTGCACCATCGGTATCATTGCAAAAGCCAGGGTATGCTTTCCTGTCTGAAGTGTATCTCCCTCTTTGATCACTACGGCACGGCTGTCTACTTCAAAATCAAAAAACTGTTTCATCATGGTAAATGTTTTTGCATTTCCCACTAGCTTTACATCAGGATGGCGAATCACTACCTCAGCAAGAGAGGCACAGTGATCCGGCTCCATATGATTTACAACAATATAATCCAGACTTCTGCCGTTCAAAACATATTCTAAATTTTCAAGAAACTGCTCACATACAGAATGATCCACCGTATCAAGAAGAACTGTTTTTTCATCCAGAATCACATAGGAATTATAGGAAACTCCTTTTGGAATAGGATATACATTTTCAAACAGTTCCAGTCTTCTGTCACTTGCTCCGATCCAGTACATATCCTCTGTTATCTTTTTTACACAGTACACGTTGCTTCCTCCTTATGCCTCATCAATTGCTTTTCCAATATCATGGCGCATATATTTCGTAGCAAAACTGATCCACTCTGCTGCTTCATATGCGTTCTTTCTGGCTTCCTTGAGGTCACTTCCTTTTGCAGTAACGCCAACAACACGGCCTCCGTTTGTAACGATCTGCCCATCCTGAAACTTGGTTCCCGCATGAAAGCAATAATATCCTTCTTTTTCTTTGAAGTTCTCAAAGCCGTACATAGGAATTCCTTTTTCATATTTTACAGGATATCCTTCGCTTGCAAGAACCACACACACTGCTGCATTATCCTCAAACTCCAATTCCATCTGATCCAAGGTGCCGTTCACACAGGCTTCCATCACATCCAGAATATCTGTTTTCATTCTTGGAAGCACTACCTGGGCCTCCGGATCACCAAAGCGGGCATTATACTCAAGAACCTTTGGACCGTCTGCAGTAAGCATCAGACCAAAGAAGATGATTCCCACAAAAGGGCGGCCCTCAGCTGCCATAGCATCCACCGTAGGCTGGTAGATGTATTTCTTGCAAAAATCATCTACCTCTTTTGTATAAAAAGGACTTGGCGAAAATGTACCCATTCCACCGGTGTTAAGTCCTTTGTCTCCGTCCATAGCACGCTTGTGATCTTGAGCAGAAGTCATAGTTCTGATTGTCTTTCCATCAACAAAGGAGAGCACAGAAACTTCACGGCCTGTCATAAATTCTTCAACAACCATTGTATTTCCCGCACTTCCGAATTTTTTATCCTCCATGATCTCTTTGACACCGGCTTCTGCTTCTGCAAGATCATTGCAGATCAAAACACCCTTTCCCAATGCAAGTCCGTCTGCTTTCAGGACAATAGGGAATTTTGCCTGCGTACGGAGATATTCCAGAGCGTTTTCCGCATTATCAAAGTTTTCATAGCCTGCTGTAGGAATATTATATTTTTTCATAAGATCTTTGGAAAAAGCCTTGGATCCTTCAAGAATCGCAGCATTTTTACGAGGTCCAAATACTTTCAGGCCTCTTTCTTCAAATACATCTACAACTCCGCCTACCAGAGGATCGTCCATTCCAATGATAGTAAGATCAATTTCTTTCTCCTGGGCAAAATCTGCCAGCTTCTCAAACTCCATCGCACCAATAGGAACGCATTCTGCAAACTCAGAAATACCTGCATTACCCGGTGCACAGTAAATTTTATCTGCTTTCGGGCTCTTGGCCACACTCCATGCAATGGCATGCTCTCTTCCGCCGCTTCCAACAATCAATATATTCATAAGTATTTCTCCTCCTTATCTGCTGATCCGTACCTTTCCGTTCTCTACCTTGACCCTTCCATTTGCAATCAGATCAATAGCCTCCGGAAGAATTTTCCATTCTGCCTGTTCCATTACCCGGCGCTGAAGGAGCTCCGGAGTATCCTCCTCCTGAACCTCAACTGCTTTCTGAAGGATAATGGGGCCGGTATCCGTTCCTGCATCTACAAAGTGCACAGTGGCACCGGTTACTTTTACACCCCTGTTAAGAACACCTTCATGAACACGAAGCCCATAAAATCCAGTTCCGCAAAATGACGGGATCAGAGATGGATGTATATTAATCATCTTATTAGGATACGCCTCAACGATCATAGGAGGGATTGCCACCAGAAATCCTGCCAGTACTACCAGATCTATCTGATGTCTCTGAAGCTCAGAAAGAAGAGCTTTATGAAACTCGTCACGACTTTCATAGGATTTCGGAGAAATACACATGGCCGGAATTCCATGCATATGCGCTCTCTCAAGCGCATATGCTCCAGCGTTATTGCTGATTACCAGGCTCACCTCGGCATTTGTTATACGTCCGCTTTTCACTGCATCCAGTATAGCCTGAAGATTCGTTCCGCCTCCTGATACAAGAACTCCCAGTTTTAGCATAAATCTACACCCTTTTCACCAGCTTCAATACGACCTACCACATAAGGAGTATCTCCTGCTGCACGAATTGCCTCCATTGTCTTATCCACATCAGCAGGACGAACTGCAAGAATCATTCCCAGCCCCATATTATAAGTATTATACATCATCTGCTCTTCAACATTGCCTTTTTCTGCAAGGAGTTTAAAGATTGGCAGTACCGGATAGCTGTCCTTTTCAACTACCGCTCTTGTTCCCTCTTTCAGCATACGAGGAATATTTTCATAAAAACCGCCGCCTGTAATATGGCTACATGCGTGAATGCGGACACCGGCTTCTTTAATACTCTTAAGTGCCTTAACATAGATTCTGGTCGGTGCAAGAAGCGCCTCTCCCAGAGTAGTGCCCAGTTCATCATAATAAGTATCCAGAGACTCTCTGGTCATATCAAACACTTTACGTACAAGAGAGAAACCATTGCTGTGCACACCAGTGGAAGCCATACCGATCAGCACATCTCCCGCTTCCAGTTCTTCTCCTGTAAGAAGATCTTTTTTATCGATGATACCCACTGCAAAACCAGCAAGATCATACTCATCCTCCTGCATAAGGCCCGGATGCTCTGCTGTTTCTCCACCAATCAGGGCAGCACCGGACTGAACACATCCCTCTGCTACTCCAGCTACGATCTCTGCAATCTTTTCCGGATAGTTTTTGCCGCACGCAATATAGTCCAGGAAAAACAGAGGCTCTGCCCCTGCACATGCAATATCATTCACACACATGGCAACTGCATCAATACCAATGGTATCATGTTTGTCCATCACCATGGCAAGCTTCACCTTTGTTCCGCATCCATCAGTACCTGAAACAAGAGTCGGCTCTTCCATCCCCTTAAAGCTATCCAGGGAAAAAGCGCCAGAAAATCCTCCGATCCCGCCAAGGACCTCCGGTCTCATAGTCTTTGCGATATGCTTTTTCATAAGCTCAACTGACTTATATCCTGCCTCTATATCCACACCTGCGTTCTTGTAATCCATAATATCCTCCCAGTATTTATTTATGATAATGGTTATTTTTTATTTTTGCCATTTTTTAATAATTCTGATAGCCTACTTCCTGCAGTCTTGCATCTTTCGCTTCTACCTGTTCTTTCAGTTCCTGGCTGTATTCTTTCAGTTTTTCAAGAAGCTCTGGATCTGACGTAGCCAGGATCTTCGCAGCAAGAAGTCCTGCATTTGCTCCGCCGTTAATAGCAACTGTTGCAACCGGAATTCCTGATGGCATCTGTACGATGGAATAAAGAGAATCTCGTCCACCTAAAGATGTGGTGTGCATTGGAATACCGATTACCGGCATCGGAAAGATTGCCGCACACATTCCAGGCAGATGTGCTGCCATTCCGGCACCTGCAATGATCACTTTAAATCCTCTTTCTTCTGCGCTTTTTGCATAATCAAAAAATACATCCGGTTCTCTGTGCGCAGAAATGATCTTCATTTCATACTCTACTCCAAGCTTGTCAAGAATAGCCGCAGCCTTGCTCATAACCGGCATATCTGAATCGCTTCCCATTACAATTCCAACTTTTTTCATTGGTAGGCCTCCTTTTTCGTTCTGTCCCAGGTTGATTCTACTAAGATTCTATTTTTGTGTCAACATGTTTCCCGCAAAGAAATATTTTGGCGTACAAACTGTTTTTGTATTTCAGGAAAAGGGCTTATTCAATTCTTCAGTGCCCGGAAGCACAAAACGTCCCTTTTCTATAATCGAATGACTTTCCCCGTCATCATCGATCACACATATACTCCCCAACTCATCGTAAGGGATCGTAATATCCGTATGGCATCCATAATAGGCAAGGCTGAGATCTTCTTTTCTCAGACTGGAGATCTCATTATCCCGGGCAATGATTTCTTTTCCGTCAGGGTTATAAACCGCCGTATCCTCCGCCCAGCTGTAGCAGGTATCGCCCACTGCAAAATGTGGTCCCATTTTTTCCGCAATAAGAATCGGAAGCTTATCTGCAATGCCATATTTCTCCGCAGCCACATAAGCAGTGGTGTTGGTTCCGATTGCAAACTCTCCCATTGGGAGCTTTACATGATGATGAAGGATATTATCCTCAATATACGCGCGGTTTTCTTCTTCGCTTTCAAAATTACTACAGGAGTAATCAATCACCTGCCCGCAGTCAAACACCAGCTTCAGATCTTTGAACTGAAGACCATTCAGATACACCTTTTTCACATGGAGGATACCTCCTGTTCCGGCAAGAACCGGAGACGTAAAGACCTCTCCTACCGGAATATTCACATCTGCCACACAGTTTTCAAAATTGGTCTGCTTTTCCGGATCCTCAAGCGTATGCAGATGGATGATAAGATCCGTTTCATTGCCGTCTTTTCCCTTGATTTCCACCCACTCACAGGTATCCAATGCATCGATGATCGTCTGCTGGATTTCCTGATAAAGCTTATAATCCAGCGTATTTATCTTTACAATCTCTCCAAAAATCTCCGGGAATTTTTCACCGATTTCCGGCACCGGATAGGCAATGATAGTAAAACTTCTTTCCTCGCCCTTGATATAGCGATTGACGATCTGTCCGGACTCATTATCCAGTTCTACCTGAAGTTTCTGCTGGGCATCGCTTAAAGAGTAAGCCTCTGACCTGGCTATGGGAGAAAAAGGTTCCTCTCCAAAAGTCTCGATCACTGCCGGTCCCCCATGAACTCCCGCCAGGTTTTTGTACTTCTCATAAGCCGTCTGCATAGAACGAAGTTTTCTCTTTACAAAATCGCTGTCAAGAAAAAGCGCGCTGTCCTGTCGATGATCATATTCATACTGAGGATTTGCCACCCCGCCTGTAAATCCTACACGGGCACTTCCACGTTTATTTACAATATGAGATGCATGACGATAGATCACCGGCTCCAGCCCCATTTCCCTGAACTGCAGAATTGCTGCGCGGACCATCCGTTCAAATCCCAGGTTATATCGGATATTCACAGTTTTTTTCTTGGTAATATCCTTTCTGGTATTAATAAATCCAATTCTGTATCCTTCTGTATAAGTACGGGCCATGTCATCAATCTGTTCCTGGGTAAGACTGTTCAGGAATTCCGCAACACCCGTCTCATTTTCTGATACATATTCTCCATATTTATAAAGATATCGAAGATCCGTAAGATCTGAATCCATAATGATCCTTACCGCAAAATCAAGAGAGGGATCCACGCCTTCTGCAATCCTCTGTTCCATCATATCCTGACAATAATCATTAACATAGGAACGAAGAATGTCCTCTGTTGTTTTAACAGATGGAAGCTCCTCTTCAGAAAATGCGGAATGTACTTCCAGAAAAAGTTCGGCAGCAACGGTATAATCCCACCATTTTTTTTCATAGGCATAAACAATAGAACCTCTTAGCTCTGCATACAGAAAACTCATTGCCTTTCCATATTCTCCAAGACATTTCTCTGCGTAGGCAGGATTGCCATAAGAATAAAGATAGCTTTCCGGAAACAGTTCTCTGTAAAGAAACTGATTCTCTTCCTTCAATTCCTCCAGTGTGAATTCTGTCTCCTGTCTTTCCAGAATTTCCCCTGTTTTTTTCAAAAAATTCGCAGCAGTTCTGAAAAACTCATCAAAAGGTGCTTTTATCTCATGTTCTGTACAAATTTCTGCAATTCTGTCCTTTGCAAGTGCAAAACGTTCCATCAGCAATTCGTCCAATCTGTTATCTCCTTTCCAATCTGCTTTCCGCCGGAAGCTTTATTCATCGATCACATGTCCCAGGCGGATATGTTTGTCTATCAATTCTTTCATATATTCCCAGATTTCCACAGAACCTTCCGAAGTATTCTCATTTCTTTTATAAATCTGGCTTTTTCTCACCCCGTGCTCTGCCCAGCTTTTTCCATTTGAAGCATCGTTCAAAAGGAGCGGCTGACAGTTATCCAATACATGGGCAAATTTTGCTTCCGGGGTCTCATAAGCTTCAAATTCCTCCCACAGTTCCCGGAACCAGCTGCACTGATCCTGAGGAAGCATGCCAAAAATACGGTCTGCCGCCTTCGTTTCTCTTTCTCTTTTTGTTGCTGCGCCTGCTTCATCATAGGCATAAGTATCTCCTGCATCAATTTCCACAAGGTCATGGATCAGGACCATTGGCACAACCTTTGCAAGATCCACCTCCTCATTGGAATACTCCTTAAGAAGCACAGCCATCAAAGCAAGATGCCAGGAATGCTCCGCATCATTTTCTTTTCTGTTTCCATCTGCAAGGTATGTCTGACGGATGATATTTTTTACTTTATCCACCTCGACAATAAATTCCATTTGTTTTTTTAATCGTTCCATAAATTACACTCCCATCAAAAAAAAGCCCAGCCATCCCACCATAAGGATTCCATTCAAAATAGAACCCACAATACTGGTATGATGCATACGCTTTTCCTCCGAAAAACTTGAAAGCCCCATAATAAATCCATAAACAGAAAGCATTGTGGCAAAAAGACAGATGCCTCCCACAATAAAGCCATACTTTCCATTCAGTCCATAAGCTGTAAAGACAGCTGCCAGAAACAGAAAAAGAGAAGCAGCTGCCAGCCACACTGACAGCTTTCCCTTCTCTGCTTCTTTTGTTTTTGTAAATGAATATCTATATCTTTTCGCCATAGTGTTTTCTCCTCAGGTGATCACAGACTGCAAACAGCAGATATCCTGCTGCCGCCCCTGCCGTATTTAAAATCAGATCGTCCACATCAAAACATCCTACCTTCGTCACAAGCTGGATTGTCTCCACACAAAAACTCAGGCAAA
>Kit_p2__coassemble_1653_pt1 | contig 14707 bp, 15 predicted proteins | sample Kit_p2__metabat2_low_PE_055 | metagenome-assembled genome bin Kit_p2
TTTTTCTTTTTCATACGCGCCGGTACGAAAGTACCGGCCTCCTTCCATTTATGGGGTTTTATCTGAAATTTTCTCTTTTCTTATATATCAGAATTAAACATAACAAATAGAAAAGCTGTCCGGATTCGAGGTTTTCTCTGCAATCCAGACAGCTTTTTCCGTTTCTCATTATAATATTTATCCTTACTTCAGATTATCACTGATCACCTTCCAGATACTGCTGTTTTCAAATCCCAGTTTCCACTGAGCAACTCCTGCAAGTCCATATTTCGGAATCAGTTTCACTTTTTCTGCAATTGACTGAGCATCCTCAAGCCAGATATCATAGCTGGAACCTTCTTTCTCAAAAGAAGCCCTGTTCTGTCCTACACTTCCATCCCAGATTGCCTGAACCTTATTCTCGGACAGCACTTTCTGAGCCTGATCCATACCGATAGCTTCACTTGTAAGTGCTCCGCCTGTTGTTTTCCAGAGTCTTGTATAGAAAGGAATTGCGAGAATCGTTCTTTCTGCCGGAACTTCTGCCAGTGTATCCGTCACTCCTTTTTCTACCCATGGAAGGGACGCAACGGATCCCGGTTCTTCTGATCCCACATAGTGTTCATCATATCCCATGATGATTACATAATCCACAACTTTTCCCTGCTCTTCCCTGTCATAATGACTGGTAAAATCCTCCGGAACAGGATTATCTACAGAAAGCACAAGATTTTTCTTATGACACTCAATAGATAATTCTCTTAAGAATTCCAGAAAATGTGGTCCTGCATCCTCACTAAGAGTTTCAAAATCCACATTGATTCCATCAAGTCCGGTATTTTCCGCAGCCGCCATAAGCTGACTGATGATGTTTTGTCTGGAAGCAAGCTGGGAAAGGGTTTCTGTGGTACTGACATCTGCAGTAAAGTTATCTATAAGTCCCCACACCTTCATACCTCTGTCATGTGCCTGCTGTACGTATTCCACTGAGGATATATCCGCAATATTCCCATCTGTATCTGCAAGATAAAACCAGGTAGGAGAAATCACATTCACACCGCTGACATTTGCTGTGGCATCTGCAAAATAGGCATTTGCTTCCGGCGATGTCACCTGATGCCAGGACAGATTCACCGGATCTTCCATGGAAAGGTACTGATACTCTTCCATTTTGAAATCTCGTTCAAAATTCTTGACCTCTGCTGAAGAAATGTCACCTTTTTTTACGAATCCTATGTATCCGTCCATCGTAGCCACTTTAACCCATTCTTCGAATTCTTCCAGGTAGATTAATGTGTCACCTTTTTTTGCCTGAGTAAGAACCGGAGATTTTATGCCTCCGCGATAGCGAACATATGTATCCTTCTGCACAGAAGCTGTATTTACATCCTGAAACTGATTCTGGATAATGATTCTGGCCGGAGCTTCGCCCATATAAACATCCATATCTGTATATCGCTGCACAAAAGCCAGATTGAGATATACCGCTTCATCTTTCATCCATACATCACTGTCTCCATTGGGAGAAGCCGGATATTTTTGAAGTTCAGAAGGAGTTGAATATAAAATCTGCTGATTTCCGCTGTCCCAGTAATATCTCTGATTCAGGTAGGTATTTACAAGCTTCAAAGGCAGATATATCTGTCCATTAGAAGTAACCGCCCGTTCTTCCATAATATTAGTTCCGAGAACGATTACTGCCTCTCCCTCGGCAGTCTGTCCATAATACTCGTTCAGATCCATCCGCTCCTTCGTCGGAATGTATTTCCGGATCACATGAACACCGATACCGGCTGCCGCCAGCAAAAGAATCAGACCAGCAACAATCACTGCCGGCATATACTGCTTCTTCATCTGCTTTTTTATGTTTTTTTTCATTTGTTTTTTCCTTTCAATTCAGAATAATCTGTTTCAGAAAAACTATATAATCTCTCTGCAGCATTACAGAGACTGTTTTATTATATCATATTTTCTATTGATTTGCTTTATAAATAATTCTTTTTATATTTTTTTCATATTTATTATTCAGGGACTCAACCCAGGTCAAGCATGAGAAGGGGATTTCTGCTATGGCTGAATCCCTTTTATCTTTTGCCTATTAAAATGCAGACCACACATTGTCCTCTGTGGTATATCTGTGATATATTTTCGTTTCTGCCTCCTTTCATTTGTTCAGTATTTTAGAAAACACCTGATAGGTCTGAGAAAAATCTCTGCATGCGATACCAGTTTTATCTGAATAACTGTGGAAATTTGTATGACTGCTGCAGCAAGAACGCTGCATGACTGAAGAACAGCAGACATACTTTTTTGAAAAAGGTCATATATAAGCGATTATTATCTCTTTGATGCTAACAGGATTATTTACCGGCTTGCACTCAGAAAATTTTTCTTATAAGCTATTATACTGTATTTTTATCTATATGCAAGGCTTTTCAGCAGTTTATAAAAAAATTTCGATTTAGTTTCCAAATATTTTATAATTTAGGTAAATTGAATTTCTTTACATCTGCTATAGTTGTGGTATATAATAGATGCTAAGTTGATATGCATTTTTTTGCCGTGGCAAAAGTCATGGATTCTAATCTGTCTGTGTAAATATGCCATATTCTGCATATGATTTAATATGCATATGGTAAATATACGTTATACAGCACATAAAGAATAGGATGTGATCATATGAAAATAGAAAAAATAAATGAAAACCAAATTCGCTGCACTCTCACCAAGGAAGATCTGGAACTTCATCAAATCCGCCTTAGTGAGCTTGCATATGGTTCTGAAAAAGCTAAAAAGCTCTTCCGAGATATGATGGAACAGGCACAGCTGCAATTCGGATTCGAAGCTGATAATATACCTCTGATGATTGAAGCGATTCCAGTCACTTCAGACAGTATCATCCTTATTATTACCAAGGTAGAAGATCCTGAAGAGCTGGATACCCGTTTTTCAAAATTCACTCCCTTTAAAGACCGCGGACAGTCGGAAGCTCTCCAGCTCGACGGAGCGGACAATATCATTGATATTTTCCAGAAACTCTGTGAAGCTAAATTAAAAGGAAACTCAAAAAAGACTTCTGCTACTTCTGATCCTGCAAAAGAAACATCTTCTCAGGACGCTCCTTCCGTTGATCTGATACGGCTTTTCAGCTTTTCACAGCTAGATGATGTAATCGCCGCATCTCATGGACTAAACGGATTTTTTACAGGTGTAAACACTCTGTATAAAGATCCTGCTGAGGGAAAATATCGTCTTGTTCTCCACCAGTCCGATATATCTCCGGAAGATTTCAACCGGACATGCAACATTCTTTCCGAGTACGGCATCAGCAAAGCCTTTTCTTCTGCAGGCGAAGCCTACCTGAAAGAACATGGAGAGACTATCTCCGTAAATGCACTTCAACAGCTTGCACAGATCTGATCCATGATTTTCACAGTATGAAAAAGGGCGCTCCATATAAATGGAACGCCTTTTTAGTCTTATTATTTGCTAAGAAAATCATTGATCTGCTGAACAAGAATATCTGAGTCAAATCCATGAACCATAGCTGCCTCTTCCAGAGATTCTCCCTGAGAAGACGGACATCCGATGCAGTGCATTCCCATTCTCATAAGGATAGCAGCGCAGTTCGGATCAATTCTGAGAAGCTCGCCAATTGTAGTTTCTTTTGTAACCTGTGCCATTTCTATTTCCTCCTTTTTATATTTTATGCAGAAAAAATTTCATATTATTCCCTGCAGTGTTATGCTGTTTATAGCACATTCATTATAATATAAAAGCCAGTGAGAATCAACGGTCATATTATAAAAATATGTTTATAATTTTATACTTGTAATCCTATGAAAGATATATTAGAATAGCAATATAGAACCGTAAAAGGTGCTAACGAGAAAAAAGGAGGATATTATAATGGCATACGTAATTACTGACGAATGTGTAAGCTGTGGAACATGTGCAGCTGAGTGCCCATCTGAGGCTATTTCTGAAGGCGCAGATCATTTTGAAATTGATGCTGACGCTTGCGTTGACTGTGGAACATGCGCAGATGTTTGTCCTACAGAGGCTATTCAGCCAGGTGAATAATTCACTACATAAAAACAGGGAGCTGCAGTTTTGCTGCAGCTCTTTTTCTATCTCCTATTATAACAAATATAACAGACTCTTCTTATGTATCCTACTAAATATTCTTATGGATCCTTGTTTCCCTTGTTGATCTCTTATCCGACAATGCCGCTGCAATTTCTCTTCTTGCCATCTGTTGTTTCCTAATTGCAAGATCCAATGAACGAAATCTCTCTTCATCTTCATTTTTTGAACGTATTTCCTGTGTGATCAGCCTTTCCAGTATTGCCTGAAATTCCAATATCTTCGGATCTGTCACATTTTCCTCAGCCTTTTCCGTGATGTTCGAAGAATCCTGGGAAGAAATTTCTTCAGTCTCCCCTTCCAGCAGCTGAATATTATTCTTGTCCGTGTTCGCCGCTGTATAGAGAATCTGAGGAATCAAATCACGAATAGCTCGCAGCTGCAGTCCTCTTTTCTTCAGTTCCTTAATATTCATAAAAAGCTGAATATCGCTTCCTGTGTAGTAACGGTGGCCAAGTTCATTCCGTTGAATATGAAGGTCTAACTCATCCTCCCAGTAACGCATAACATAAGCCTTGATACCTGTCATTTCTGCTGCCTGTCTGACCGTATATCTTGTCTCCATACCACACCTCCTACAAAATAAATTATAGCAGAGTATAAATGGATTTCAACCTAAAGCGTTCGACAGAATCCAACCCATTCTGCAAAAAACCGAAGCGTTCAAAAGTGCAGATAACTTCCAAAGCTCCGGTTTTTGCATATAAGGATTTATTTTTTCATATTTACGAACTGAGTATACCGCGGCAGCCATACAAGCTCTATCGTTCCAATAGGACCATTTCTCTGCTTTGCTATGATAACCTCCGCAATATCTTTTTTTTCTGTATCTTTATGGTAATAATCATCTCTGTAAAGAAACATAACCACATCGGCATCCTGTTCGATTGCTCCTGATTCTCGAAGATCCGAAAGCATAGGTCTATGATCCGGTCTTTGTTCCACTGCACGGCTTAACTGTGACAATGCAATCACCGGTACTCCAAGCTCACGTGCCAGCGCCTTAAGGGAACGGGAGATATCTGAAATCTCCTGCTGCCTGGAATCGGACTTTCCGCTTCCGCTCATAAGCTGCAGGTAATCGATCATAATTATTCCCAAATTATGTTCCAGCTTATATTTACGGCATTTCGAACGCATTTCTGCAATACTGATACCTGGCGTATCATCTATAATCAAATTGGAACGGCCAATAATATCTGCTCCCTCTACCAGCTTTGTCCAGTCTTCATCTTTTAGATTTCCGGTACGCATGTTTTGAGAATCTACATGTGATTCCATGGCAAGGAGACGATTAACCAGCTGTTCCTTTGACATTTCCAAACTGAATATGGCAACCGTAACATTTTTCCTAAAAGCCATATACTGGGCAATGTTCAGTACAAATGCTGTTTTTCCCATAGACGGACGAGCAGCGATAAGAACAAGATCTGAGGGATGCATACCGGATGTTTTATAGTCAAGATCCACAAATCCGGTTGGGATACCGGTTACATTTCCTTTTAACTTAGAAGCTTTTTCAATATTATTGATGGCGTTCAAAACAACCTGTTGGATCGGAACATAATCGCCACCGATACTTCTCTGCAAAATACTGAAAAGCTTCTTTTCTGCTTCTTCAAGCAAAGTTTCTGTGCTTTCCTTTTCCAGATAACAGTTATTGGCAACCTCTTCCGTTGTTTTGATCAGACGACGAAGTAAGGCTTTTTCACTTACGATATTTGCATAATATTTTACATTTGCAGAGGTCGGTACTGCTGCCAGAAGTTCCCGGACGTATTCCATGCTGCTTATATCAGGTGGAAGATCCTTTTCCTTTAGGCGGTTCTGGAGCGTGATCAGATCTACCGGCTGCCCTTCATTGCAAAGTTCAACCATGGCATCAAAAATAATACCGTACTGATTCTGATAAAAATCATCACTTGTCAAAATCTCTGATGCCACCAGGATCGCATCTCTGTCCATAAGCATGGAACCGATCACAGACTGTTCTGCCTCAATACTATGAGGAAGTATCCTTCTGATCAGTGCTTCTTCCATACTACTACATCCTCCATGCTATGCTTCTTTCACCCAGACTTTCAGACTTCCTGTTACCTTCGGATGAAGCTTTACCGGAACCTGAGTTACGCCCAGATTTCTGATCGGGCCATCCAGCTGCAGTTTCTTTTTGTCGAGTTCCAGATTCAGCTGCGTTTTTGCCGCCTCTGAAATTTCCTTTGCAGATATGGAGCCAAATGTCCTTCCGCCTTCTCCCACCTTTAAGGTAAGGATCACTTCTTTTGTTTCCAAATCCTTTGCAAATGCCTGAGCAGCTTCAAGATTTTCCTGAGCCACCTTTTCTTCATTTGCTTTCTGAAGTTTCAGATCATTAAGATTCTTTGGAGTTGCCTCAACTCCCAGTTTCTTTGGAAGGATCATATTTCGTGCATAACCGTCGCTGACATTTACGATCTGTCCTTTTTTTCCAAGAGATTTTACATCTTCCAATAAAATTACTTTCATTTTTTCTCCTCTACTTCCTGATACATTTCATCAATGATCTTCTTTAGCATCTCTTCTACCTCATCAATAGGCAGTTTGACCTGGGCTCCTGCGATATTGATATGACCGCCTCCACCCATTTTTTCCATCATAACCTGTACGTTCACCTCATCAATTGCTCTGGCACTGATGTATACCTCATGGTTATAAGGTGTCAGTACAAATGAAGCTTTTACGCCGGAAATATTCAGAAGCTCATTAGCCGCCTGGGCTCCTACTACAGTAGGACTTTCCAGTCCTTCACTGGGGCATTTTGCAATAGCAAAGCATTCTTTATAGATACTTGCTGAACGGACAGCTTCTGCCTTTGCTTTATAAGACTCTATATTATCACGAAGAAGCTTGCGTACTCTGGTCATATCCGCACCGCTGCGGCGCAGGAAAGCAGCCGCTTCAAAAGTACGTACACCTGCTCTCGTAATAAAATTATTGGTATCAATCATGATGCCTGCATAGATACAATCTGCTTCTATATTCCGCAGACGCAGATCATCTGAAAAATACTGCAGAATTTCTGCCACCATCTCACATGTAGAAGACGCATAAGGCTCTACATAGGAAAGTACCGCATTCTGTATGATCTCATTTCCTCTTCGATGATGATCCAGCACCACAATGGTCTTTGTCATATAAAGAAGCTCCTGGCACTCTGTATAGCTTGGTTTATTCGTATCCACAACCACTACTACCGTGTTATTGTCCACAAGCTCCATCGCCTGATCTCTGTCAATAAACATTGATGGTTCATAATCCGGATTATTCAGATATCCTGCCATCAAAGGTCTGATAGATGTAGAAGGATCATTTACTACAATATGAACCGGTTTTCCAAGAGTTTTTCCTGCGCGGTAAATTCCAATAGCAGCCCCCAGGGCATCCACGTCCGTTATCTTATGTCCCATGACTACCACTCGCTCTTTGGTACTCATAAACTCCTTCAGAGCCTGCGCTTTCACACGGGCTTTCACACGGGTTGTCTTTTCCATCTGCTGTGCTTTTCCTCCAAAATAGGAGATGTTGTCACCATTCTTAATAACAACCTGATCACCGCCCCGCCCAAGAGCCATCTCTATAGCAATACGGCAGTACTCATAATTCTGAAGATAAGTAGCCGCATTAAGACCGATGCCGATACTTAACGTAACCGTCATTTCATTTCCGATATTAACAGTCTTAACCTCTTCCAGTATATGGAATTTCTGTTCTTTTAAGGTCTCGAGAGAGCTCTGGCGCATGATCAGAAAATACTTATCCTTTTCCAGTTTTCTTACAAGACCATCGTAATTTGAAAAGTATTTCGTAATCTTTCTGTCTATCAAAGCAATCAAAAGAGAACGCCTTACATCCTCCACGCTTTCCAGAGCTTCTTCGTAGTTATCGAGATAAGCCAGCGCAACTACCAGTTTATTGTCTTCGTTTGCCTGGATATATTCTCTAAGCTCTGTTTCATCATACAGATACATAGCGATCAGACTCGTATTCTCTGACAGCCCCTCCAGAACTTCTGAATGTACCATTGCTTCTCCCAGCCTTACCTGCTGCATGGAAATCCTGTAAATACGATCTCCCGCCTGAGTGCTTATCTCAGAAATTTCATTTTCTCCAGAAACAGGGAGCTTCTCCTTTGTAATATCCGGAAAAATCGTACTGATATTTTTTCTGTAAAACTGATCCTTGCCAGTCAGCTCTGCAAATACCCGGTTGCACCAGATCAACCGACCATCCATATCCATGATTGCATACGGCAGAGCCAGCTCTTCCAGGACTCTTTTTTCAAGAAACTCATATTGACTGGCAAAAGCCACAAGATCATTAAACATCTGAGGTCTGTGATAAAAGAAAATCCCTGCAGCGCAGACCATATAGATCAGTATACCCACAGTCATCACTGCTCCGGCTTTTGCCTCTATCGCGTAAACTGCAGCGTTTACTATGACCAGAAGAGCTGTCAGATACAGCGGCCATCTGGTCAGATATTTCAGGTGACCTTTTAACTTAAATTTACCATCCATAATCTTCATTACCATTCTTTTTTCATTTTCTCGTGCTGAGTTTTCTTCCAACGCATTTTATTATATCAGATTTCCTGCCATATTGCCATATGATTTAAAAAAGAAACTCCGTCATTGGCACCTTCCAATAATTAATGGAAAAAAATACCGCTGTCACAATTAATGACAGCGGTATTTGATCTCTAAATCAGTCCTGAACGTATGGCATCAGGGAAAGGTGACGTGCTCTCTTAATAGCAACAGTCAGAGCTCTCTGATGTTTTGCACAGTTTCCTGTGATTCTTCTCGGAAGGATTTTGCCTCTTTCAGAAACATATTTTCTAAGTTTTGCTACATCCTTGTAATCGATCTCATTATTCTCTTTGCCGCAGAATACACAAACTTTTTTTCTTCTGCGTCCGCCTCTTCTCTTCATGGGAGAGTCCGGTCTTTCGCCTCTATTGTAAGCCATGATAGTTTCCTCCTATTTTTTTCAATCTGATCTTGTGCATGTCATTTTTCTGATTTCTCAGTTAAATGGCAGCTCCTCGTCAATTCCGTCAGGAATATTCATGAAACCGTCTGCGCTTGCAGCGCTCGGGCCAGGCATAGATGGTGCTGTATTTTGCTGCGGATGGGATGCGGCATAATTGTCACTTGCAGCTTTGCTCTCTGCAAATTCCTGCTCCTCAACAACAACTTCTGTTGTATACACCTTCTGTCCTTCTCTGTTGGTATAGCTTCCGGTCTGAATACGGCCGCTGACCACGATACGAATTCCCTGATGGAAATATTTTTCTGCAAACTCTGCTCCGCGTCCGAATACTACACAGCTGATAAAATCAGCACTTGCTTCTCCGTCACGACGGAATCTTCTGTCCACTGCCAGCGTATATCTGGCAATAGCCAGAGCATTTTCACCTGCGGAATATCTAACCTCAGGATCTCTTGTTAAGCGTCCCATTAAAATTACTTTGTTCATTATTCTACCTCTCTTTTTCAGTAAGTGAACGGGTTTCTTAATGGTGCTTTCTAAAATCCACTTTCTGTAAAAAGATTATGCGTCTTTACGAATGACTAAGTATCTTAATACATTGTCCATAATGCGTACATGTCTTTCTACTTCCGCCGGACACTCTGCGTCTGCTTCAAACTGAATGAAATAGTAGAAGCCTTCATGCATTTTCTGAATTTCGTAAGCTAATTTTTTCTTACCCCATTCTTCTACTTCTGTGATTGTGCCGTTGTAACGTGTAATGTAGCTTTTTGCTTTCTCTACTACTGCATCACGTACTTCATCCTCAACTTTGGCACTCACAACTAATGCTAACTCGTACTTGTTCATGCTTTTTACCTCCTTATGGTCATTATGGCCCTCTGTACTGTCAGAGAGCAAGGATATGAAAATATATCACAGTTGTTTATTCTAGCATGTTTTCTGATCTGTGTAAAGTGTTTTTTTAAATCTTTTTTATTTCTAAAAAACATCCACTTACTGCTTGAAGTATTTTTTATCTGTATATTATAATAATCTGGAAAAGCTAATACAGGTAGAAAATGTTCAGAAAATCCTGTATCTTTATAAAGTAAATATTTTTCAGTAAAAGCTTTACTGAAAACAGTACTTCCCTACAATAAAACAAATCCTAAAGGAGGAATTATCTATGTTACTAAAAAATGGTTTCCTTATAAACCCTCGTACAAACACAAACCAAATCACCGATATCCGTATTACAGACGGACAGATCTCTGAGCTTGGTTCCAGTCTTTCTCCTCTTGACGACGAGCAGATGATCGAATTGAACGGACTTACTGTCTCCCCTGGACTGATCGATACCCATATCCATTTCCGTGATCCGGGACTTACCTATAAGGAAGATCTGCATACAGGCGCTCTGGCAGCCGCAAAAGGCGGTGTAACCTCAGTGATCTGTATGGCCAATACAAAACCCACCGTTGACTCTGTAGAAACTCTGAAAGACATCCTTACCCGGGGTGCAAAAGAAAAAATCCGTATCTACCAGACCGCCGCTGTTTCTCAGGGCTTAAAAGGTGAGATCATGAATGACTTTGATGCTCTGAAAGCTGCCGGCGCCTGTGGTTTTACTGATGACGGTATCCCGCTTCTGGATGCTGATTTCTGCAGCAAAGCCATGGAAAAAGCGGCACAATTAAATATGCCTATCAGCCTTCATGAAGAAGACAAAAGCTTTATCACCAATAATGGCATCAATGCCGGAGAAGTCTCAGAAAAACTTGGAATCAAGGGATCTCCCTCCATTGCCGAAGAAGTTATGGTAGCCCGGGATTGTATGCTTGCTCTCCATACCAAAGCTCCTGTAGTGATCCAGCACATCAGCTCCGGAAACTCTGTTGCACTTGTTCGCCTTGCCAAGAAACTGGGAGCCGATATCCACGCTGAAGCAACACCTCACCATTTCACACTGACAGAAGAGGCGGTTCTTACCTATGGTACCCTGGCAAAAATGAATCCGCCTCTCCGCACTGAAAAGGACCGCCTTGCTATCATAGAAGGTCTGAAAGACGGCACCATCGACCTGATTGCCACAGACCATGCTCCCCACAGTGAGGAAGAAAAAAACAAACCTCTTACAGAAGCCCCCAGCGGCATCACCGGTCTGGAAACCTCTCTTGGCCTTGGTATCACAAATCTCGTAAAAACCGGTCACCTGACACTTATGGAGCTTCTGGAAAAAATGACCTGGAATCCTGCTGCACTTTATCATCTTCCTTCCGGCTCCATTGAAAAAGGCGCCCCGGCAGATCTGGTAATCTTTGATCCGGATGAAAAATGGACTGCGGACACCTTCCTTTCCAAATCTTCAAACACACCGTTTAAAGGTGCTGAGCTTTATGGAAAAATCCACTATACTATCTGCCGTGGAGAAGTAGTTTATAAGGGATGAACCGATAAAAAACACTCTGAGAATCAGATTCCCAGGGTGTTTTTTTTATAAAAGGATCTCTTTAATAATAGATCAGAGTTTCTTTTTCAGTTCTTCATTTGCATGTTCCACATTCATCTTTGACATCAGCAGCGTAATAACCAGAGTAATCACAACCGGTATCCACAGATACATAATCTGAAGCATACGGATACAGGAAGCGCTCTGTTCTGCAAGAGTTCCGTCAAATCCACTAAAATCCAGCAGCCATCCGGTAATTGCAATACCAATGCCACCGCCCAGCTTGATCCCAAGAGAAGTACAGGAATACATGGTTCCATCCACTCTTTTATTTTTTGTCAGATAAGTATACTCGGAGCAGGATGCGATCACCGCATTCATGTCTCCCTGCCACGGTCCCATACCAAAGGCCGCAATTCCTGTAAACAGGAGCATCAGAGGAACACTTCCCATATAACCTGCCAAGACTACCAGAGCCCTTCCCACAGTACCAATGACATATCCTGTCAGATTCAGTTTATACATCCCGTTCCACTTTTCTACTAAGACAGGCGTAATCAGAAGAGCTATGATCAGAGGGATATTAATGACCCAGGAAAATACTCCGTACAATTTTTCATTAAAAAGAATATAGGTCATATAATAAATACCCATATTCAACATTGCCGTATAGATCTGCTGCAGAATATAAGTCGCACAGATCATTACATAATACTTGTTTGTAAAAAGAAGTTTCCCGGCATCCAGCTGATATTCTTTTCTTAATTCCGGTCCACAGCTGTTGGAGCCAATTCCATTCTGTGCATAATCCAGACATACCACGGTATTTCCGGATCTTTCCAGCTGGAAATTGTGTGCTTTCCGGGTCAGTTCCTCCTGGGTAAAATAAGACACGTTAAAAGAGAATGCTTTGGCGCTGCTGCTGTAAATATTTTTTCGCCTTTCCATAAAAACGAGCCTTCTCATATTCCCCTTTCAGGAATAAACGGATACCAAATCTGGGGAGCTGTGGAAATTCCATGTCTTTTTTTACATTCATCTTCACCTGTATCTCCCCGGTATTGGAAATCTCCCATAATGCTTCTACATCCAGGACTTTCTGCAGAGCAACTGCGGAAAGGGACAGGATACTGTGCAGGATCACCCTGCTATCTTTCATTTCCCAGCTTATTTTATAGGCTCTTGTTCTGCTCCGATCATATCCGGCATCTGTCCACTGCTGCTTCAGTTTCCGGTCATTATCCGTAGGCGCTCTCCAGATGTTTAATTCTAATGGAGCATCCAGAAGTTCTTCTCCTTCTCTGTTCAGACTCTCAAAAAAACCTGTCAGTTTATTAAAGGTATAACCGTCATTTTGAGATCGCAGCAGTTTTTCTGCTTTCTGGTTTCTGCTGTTCTGATTTTTCAGAGGTATCTCGTCAAATCCCAAGAAACTTCCCTGGGGCTGAATATCCGTACTGTTTTTTAAGTGGTAGGAAATTTTTAAATAGCATCTGCCACATTCGGGAACCTTTACTCTCAACTGTATGCTTCCTATCTCATGAGGGCAGATTGATTCCAAAAGCTCCAGTTCTCCTTTTTCCACTGGCACTCCGTCACAGCTGGTCTCATAAGTGAGAAAAAGGAAGTCTTTCAGATCTACATGATCCATATGATTTCTCAGACAGATCACACCGCTTTCCTGATCATAGGATACGATCCTTGCAGGTCGGTATACATTCTGGTATTCCAGCAGTCCGGTATGAGGGGTGCGGTCCGGAAAAACCACCCCGTCCATGCAAAAATTGCCGTCATGCACTTCCTCCTGGAAATCACCGCCATATAAATATTTTTCTTTTCCATGTATTCCTTGTATTTCTTCCATCGACGGATACATCCTGCTGAAAATATCAATGTTACTGTAATCATATTTTCTCCTGTCATTCCGGTAAAAAGAACTTTCATAACAGGTCAGCCGCGTGGGATCAAAAGATTTTGTCCATTTCAGCGCCTCTTCAAAGGTACATCCGTATCCACATTCGTTTCCCATGGACCAGATTACGATACTTGGATGATTCTTTTCTCTTTGTACACAAAGCATCGTTCTGTCCAGAGTTGCCGGTATAAACTCCGGATTATCAGAAATCCTCTCATTCCATCTTTTGCTTACGTTTTCCCAGCTGGAATCCTTCAGGTACTGAGACTGTGTTCCATGACTTTCATTATCTGCCTCAGCGATCACATAGAATCCATACTGATCACAAAGCTGATAAAAATACGGAGCGTTAGGATAATGGCTGCTCCGGATTCCAGAGTTTTGGATTTTTTATTTCAAAAACTGCCTGATGTGTATAAAAGGAAGTCCTCTTTTCCTGCAGCATCTGAGCTGCCACGATATTCTGTTCCCTGTCATACACAGTAATCTTTACCGGAAAAGCTTCTCCCTGATAATTTGCCTGAACCGTGACCACTGCCTGATCTTTCTCAGACTTCGTGGTCCTAAAATAATCATAGAGCATATTTTCCGGTCTGTTTAAAAGATATACATCACGAAAAATGCCGCTCATACGAAACTTATCCTGATCCTCCAGATAGGTTCCGTCACACCATTTTAAAACAAGAACAGCCAGTGTATTTTTTCCATTTTGAAGCATGTCCGTCACATCAAATTCACTTGTAGCGTGAGAAACCTAACTGTATCCGACATATTTCCCGTTCATCCATACATAAAAACAGGAATCCACACCTTCGAAATTCAGATAAGCTTTTGGCGCATCCTTTCGTATCTCATATTCAAATTCCCGCACATAGGCTCCACAGGGGTTTTCCTGAGGCACATAAGGCGGATCCAGTGGGATCGGATATCTTACTCCAGGCATATGAGTGCCTGCTAGTTCATCCGTAATTTTAAACGTTATCATAATCTTACACCTATGCAGTATATTCTGAACCTTCGTATTACAAATGCAAAAACACTTTTAAAAAACAGGTAGGGATTCCTCCATCTGATTTTCGTAATCAGGCAATTCCTCCTGATGATTTTATACATAACAAAAAACCTTGAAATTTATATTTCAAGGTTTTTTAGAGGTGCCACCCGGATTTGAACCGGGGATAGAGGTGTTGCAGACCTTTGCCTTA
>Kit_p2__coassemble_1745_pt1 | contig 14125 bp, 9 predicted proteins | sample Kit_p2__metabat2_low_PE_055 | metagenome-assembled genome bin Kit_p2
ACCTTTCCTCAGGAGCTCTGGGATCAGTGCAAAGCCATCTATGATGCCGTAGACGGCACAAAAGCATTCAAAGCCACCTTTGTTGCTCCCGGACTTTTTGAACAGACCCATCACCTCTGCGAAATGGTCAATGCCCTGTATTACTATATTGATTATGAAGATGAAATGCATGACCTGATCAAATATCTGACCGAGTGGGAGTTAAAACTGGCGGAAGGAATCTGCGAGCATCTCCATCCGGATATGATCTTCCATCATGACGACTGGGGCAGCCATGACAGCACGTTCCTGAGTCCGACCATGTTTGAAGACTATTTCCTTGATTCCTATAAAGAAATCTATGGTTATTACAAGAATCATGGAGTGGATTACATTGTACATCATTCTGACAGTTACGCCGCAACCCTGGTTCCGGATATGATCGATATGGGTATTGATGTATATCAGGGCTGCATGAAGACCAATAATATCCCGGAACTGATCAAAAAGTACGGCGATAAGATCAGCTTTATGGGCGTGATCGAAAATGCCTTTGTGGATCACGAAGGCTGGACGGATGAAGAATGTGAAAAAGTAGTCCGCGAAACCATTGATGAGTGCGGCATCCACAGCTTTATCCCATGTATTGCCCAGGGCGGTCCCGGATCTGTATATCCAGGTGTATATCTGTCTTTGTCCAGCGCGATCAATAAAGTCAATCAGGAGCGCTTCGGGTTCACACCGGAGCAGCAGGAAGCCATGAGAATGCCTCACGAGATTATGTTCTAATCTGTTTTTTTGAAACAAAGGGTCAAATCTCTTCGCCCCCTTCAAATCCGTGTTTTATCTGTTGTTCTGTCAGGTAAAACACGGATTTTTTAGGCTCTGCAGTTCTCGTATGCCTTTAGAAAAAGCATGGAGATATAACAGTAGTTCCGTATCTCCGGATCCTCCAGATCAAGCTTCATGTTTTCCTGTATCTTCTTGATTCGATATACGGTAGTATTCCGATGAAGAAACAATTCTGCTGAAGTATGTGCAACTGAGCGTTCATTACTCAAAAAACTAAACAATGTACGGAACATCTCACTTCCGTTCTGCTGCTCCTGCCAAAGCCTGAGGACGGAAGGCATACAAGCCATAATCTTATCTTCCAGAGGGGCGGATGAAGTCAGGATATACTCCGGAGCCATATTCTCAAAATATTGAATGGCCTTTGGTTTCGGAAGATGTTTGTTTCTTTCCAGCGCATATTCTGCCTGACGATAAAATCTGGAAATTTCTTTGATTCCGCTGTAATCTGGAAGACTGAATCCGATCTGTACCGGATTATGTATTACCAGGTTCCTCAGAAGCAGACAGGAGTCCGTATCTTTTGCCAGATTTCTGTCTGCCAAAAGGATCAGATCATGATTCTGAACATTGATAGAGACATCTGTAAGATTCTGAAGCAGCATACGAAAAAGAGAATTCACCTGCCGGTCTGCAAATTCCGGATCCTCCGTTTCCATAAACCGGATCAGCGCCACATAATACGTCTCTTCTCCCGTCCATTCCTGATAATTCATCTGCATCTTCAGTTTTGTCCTGTCGTAAGGGCGATCCATCATCAGATCCAGAAATACATTGTTCATACTTCCCGACATATCCTTCAGAGTATACAGTCCCATATATGCCTGAAGCACATCTGTAAATTTTTCCAGAAGCTGCGCATCTCCCTGATTCAGCTTTCTTTCCTTTGCGATCAGATTAATCCTTCCACATACGACATTATTTACAAACACACAGTAGCTGATTCCTTCCAGCGTAATGAGCGGATTCTGCGGAAACAGATAGCTGATATTTCTGTGAGAATAAAACTCGCTGTTTCCACCGGTATATTTGATCATATTAACAGCATTCAGTGAAGAATATCCATAGCGTGACAGATAGGCCCATTCGCTGTCCAGATCATGCTCTCCATATGCGCTGGTCATTCCCAGAACCTTATTGTTCGCATCAAAAAGTACAATAGGATTTTTAAACATGCGGAAGGCCGTATCCACAGCCTTCTGATAATCCTGACTCTTTACTGCCTCCCGGATCATACTGATCCAGTCTTCATAAGAATCAAATACAGATTGAACCAGTTCAAAAGCTCTGGTAATATCCATGTCATATATATAGATCCTGTCTCCTTCTCCATCACAGACCACATAATCCTTTTCCTGATATATATGAACACAGTTTGTGGCATAGGCAAGTCGTGCACTGTTTAAAACAGCAGGAGCATCCTCTCGGATCTCCAGCTTTGCATCCAGCTCAGTCATCTGATTAGCGATCATCCACATACTCAGTTTCACCTGAAGCACCTCCCGGTCAGTTTTTTGATAAAAAATGCTACACCAAGTATATAGCTTTTTTTTCCGGATTGCAAAAGAAAAAGCAGGCATCTGCTTTTAAACAGAATACCTGCCGTCTGAATCTTCTCTGCTATTTTTCAAAATGAGTCATGGGCTTTGTAACATCCTTATTTTCTTCTGCAACTACCTTGCTTCCGGAATTTACCGCACGGATCACATCTGTAATGTAGTCATATACCCCCGGAAATACCGATCCCGGTTCCCCCATCACCGTAGCCGGAATGAAATAATTTCTGGAATCCACCTCACGGATCACTTTGCGGACCTCTTCTTCCAGTTCCTCTTTTGTCCAGTCCGGACGATCCACCTTTCCGTTATCGATACCTCCCTGGAAGGAAATCTGCCCTCCATAGGTTTTTACCAGTTCAGGGATATTATTGCCGTACATACAGCCCTGCCAGATATCGATTCCCATTTTGATCATACTCGGGACAAGGTTTGCTCCATAGGAATCACTGTGATGGATCAGAAGCTGTACCCCGTTTGCCTTCCAGTATCCATAAATTTTTTCATAAGCCGGAAGAATAAATTCATCAAACATCTCCGGAGAAATAAATGAAGACTTCTGGCTTCCCCAGTCATCATGATGGAACAATGCGTCCGGATGAATATGGTCGATCACTTCCCTGGCCAGCTTCAGTTCATATTCTACAAGATAGTCAATCAGCTCATGCATGGCCTCCGGCTCATCATAAAAGTTGATCATACACTCTTCCATTCCCATAAGATAATGCAGCTTTTCAAAAATACCCGGAGCAATAAAAGGAGCCACAAAATACTGTTCCCTGTCAATTGCGTTCACCATCTCCACAGCCGGAGCCCACTCCTCCTCTGTGAATTCCGTCCGCGGCATATGTACCGTTTCCTTCCATTTTGTAATGTCTTTGATCACGACATACTCTTCGGAAGTATCCGGAAACATACCGGGTACATATTCCGGAAACAGCATACGGACGCCCCATCCATTCAGCCAGGTACCGCCTTTCTGCACCTGACCCATGGCAAAGAGTGTAGCCGGGTCAAATACCAGTTTCAGATATTCAAACTGATTTACATATTCCTTTAATGGTTCTCCCTTAATACAGGCCAGAACTTTTTCCTTTGGTGTCATAAGCTTACCTCCTTTTTTCTCAGTTTTTATCCGGTTTATAGCCTATAAGCAGAAGCAGTGCACCTGCAAGGATACAAACTGCCGGGATCACCATAAATCCCATACACACGCCGTTCTGTAATGTCAGAAGCTCGCCTGCCCGTTCTTCCGTAAAATATGCCATATCGGCCATTGCCGAAGTATAGGCTCCCAGAGACAGACATCCGGAGATCAGGATTCCTCTTGCAACGATACCCAGCTTAATGGGAACGGTCAGAAGTCCCATAACAGTTCCGGTCACGTCATAGCCCAGCTTCCGCCCACTGAACTCCGCACAGTTTGCATAGAGCTCCGGATCCGCAGTATTGGAAATATACATAAAAAACATCAGGATGCTCATCAGCACGATCACGGCAATGGTATTGGAACGCAGAACAAATGCCAGCAGGCCGGCAGCAGCCATAATCACATAAGAAAGAATTACACTGTTTTTTCCTCCCAGTTTTCCGACCACATGTCTGGCAAGATAGGAAGCGATGATACCAAGCACATTTGCCGCAAACATAAACGGAGTCATCAGTCCCGGATTTCCTGACAGATAAATAAAATAGTAGGCTGCCATCCCGTTTACCAGGAAAAACACCACAAATTTCAGCATATCAGAAAGAATCAGAACAATCAGATGCGGGTTGCATTTTATAGCATCTAGGGCTTTTACCTCAGGCTGATCGGCTGTGCTTGCCTTTTTCTGTACAGCAGCCATTGCAGCCTCTTCTTCTGCTCCGGTAGGCTCATAGCCTTTGAACATGACAAAATGTGCATACATACCAGCAAACATCAGGCAGGAAAATGCAAATGCAGTAGCTGCATAAGCGTTGCTTTCCCCGAATACGGAGGCAAAAAAGGAAACCACTGCCGGCCCCACAAAGGAATACAGCACGGAAGCTGCCGAAGTCCATATACTTCTGGAAGAAGAAAGAGCCATGCGATCTTCAGAGGTCTTTGCCGCTACGTTGATCATGGAAATACTTGCCACATAAGGAAGATTCCATGCAATCCTGCTGGTGATCATGGCAAGAGTGACGAATACTACTGCCGCAGTGCCGTTTCCAATGCGGATGAACTGCCCTGCATATAAAAACGGTACAAGCCAGGGTGTCAGTATCAGCCAGGAACGATAGCGTCCCCATTTCCGCGGCTTCCCTTTGTTCATAAACGCGCCGTACAGCATAGAAAGGACTGCATCCACCACCGCTGATATGGTAGTCATCACTGCAACGATGCCCGTGCTGAATTTTGCAATATTTGTAAAAAAATATGACGCATAGTAAGTATCAATATTTGACATCAGAGAAAAGCCGAAATCACCGACACCGAAGAATTTTTTCAGTGTTCCGCTTATTTTTTTTGGCTCTTTGTTTTCTGTCATCTTTTCACATCCTTTCCCTCTTCTGCAGATTTTTCTTTTTTGATCCGGATCTGTATTTTCTGTAAGAAAAGTATAGGATATCTGAAACTGTATTCCTATGGTTGTCAAAACCAATTTTTTGTGATACGTTTTGTGATATTTTGTGTATGGCCTACATATACTTTTTTTCAAGATAAAGAGGCTTCAGCACCTGAACCACTTTTTCGCTTACTTGTATGACTGCCTCCAGATTCTCATCTTTATGATTCAGATATGCATGAAAAGACCCCTGGATACAATAAGACAACAGAATGTTTTTTTCTGTATCCGTCCTATTCTCAGGATATCTGATCTCTATGAGTTTCCTGATTTCTGTTTCCAGGCAGTCTCCCAGCCGTGCTTTTTCTCTTCCTGAAAACAGAATATTTATAAGAGAATTATTGGAAAGAAGGGCCATATATAAATTCCTGGTGAAAATTTCCGGATTCTGAAAAGGATTCTGCTGCTGTGCAGAGATATTTTTCACAATAGATGTAATGGTTTCTGACTCCATATAATCTGACAGGGCAAAAATGTCCACATAATGACTGTAAAAAGTCGATTTATTCACACAGGCAAGCGCGCACAGCTCCTTAACAGTGATCTTTTCCAGAGGCTTTTTTGCTCGCAGTTCCAGAAAGGCATTTTTGATTGCCCGCTGCGTTTTTTCTATTCTGATATCCATAAGCTCCTCCTGTTTTTTTATTTATCCGACACTTTCTGCAAACCGTTGTTTATCCGTCTGTTTTGTTATTTTGTTGGTGGACAGCCTCTCTTTCTTTTCTTATATTATAATCAGAAAAACAACTAATGTCTATTATCTATAAGGAGATTATTATGGATCTGTACGGATTTTATACAGGAAAAATTTTTGACGCCTATCAGTATCTGGGAGCTCATCTTCAGGACAGGGGAGTCTGCTTCCGAACTTTCGCTCCGGCAGCTTCTCGAATCACAGTGATCGGAGAATTCAACAACTGGCAGGAATGGGAAATGAATAAAATTTCTGACGGAAATTTCTGGGAGCTTTTTGTTCCGGACGCCGCAGAAGGCATGATGTACAAATACTGCATTTACGACAGAACCGGAAACTGTGTGGAGCACTGCGATCCCTATGGCTTCGGCATGGAACTTCGTCCCAATTCCGCCTCTGTGATCCGAGATATGAAATCTTATTCCTTTTCTGATGAAGAATGGATGAACAGCCGCAGCGACTGCCGCCAGAAACCCCTGAACATCTATGAAGTTCATCTGGGATCCTTCAAAAAGCCGGAAGACAAACCGGACGCCTGGTATACTTACAAAGAAATGGCAGATATCCTGATCCCGTATCTGAAAAAAAACGGTTATAACTATCTGGAGATCATGCCTTTAAACGAGTATCCCTGCGACGAATCCTGGGGCTATCAGGCTACCGGTTTCTACAGTCCTACTTCCAGATATGGTACTGCCGGACAGCTGAAATATTTTGTGGACGTCTGCCACCAGAACGGAATCGGTGTAATCATGGATTTTGTTCCGGTACATTTTGCACTGGACAGCTACGGACTTGCCATGTATGACGGAACTTCTCTGTATGAATATCCCAATTCAGCTGTAGGTGTCAGCGAATGGGGCAGCTGCAACTTTATGCATTCCAGAGGAGAGGTTCGGAGTTTTCTCCAGTCCGCCGCCAATTACTGGCTGACCGAATACCATATAGACGGTCTGCGAATGGATGCCATCAGCAGAGCTATCTACTGGCAGGGAGATCCGGCCAGGGGTGTAAACGGAAATGCAGTGGAATTCCTCCAGTACATGAACCAGGGACTGAAAAAGCTCCATCCTTCTGCGATCCTCGCAGCCGAGGATTCTACCTCTTTTCCAAAGGTTACCGATCCCGTGGATCACGGGGGACTGGGATTCGACTATAAATGGGATATGGGATGGATGAACGATACTCTGGATTATTTCCGCACAGATCCTGAATACAGAAGCCGGGAATATCATAAACTGACTTTTTCCATGATGTATTACTATGATGCCCGTTTCCTGCTTCCTCTTTCTCATGATGAGGTCGTACATGGAAAGGCCACCATTCTCCAGAAGATGAATGGTGACTATGACGGAAAGTTTCCTCAGGCAAGAGCTTTCTATATGTACATGTATGCCCACCCGGGAAAAAAACTGAACTTCATGGGAAATGAGTTTGGACAACTGAGAGAATGGGATGAAAAAAGAGAACAGGACTGGATGCTTCTGGATTACCCGATCCACAGTGGATTCGCCCGGTTTATGAAAGATCTGAATATCCTTTATCTGGAGCATTCTGCCCTGTGGGAAAAAGACTATGAAGCAGATGGTTTCCAGTGGATAGACTGTCATCAGGAAGAGAGCTGTGTTTATGTTTTCCAGAGAACCGGCAAAACAGAGAGGATCATTGCTGCCTTTAATTTTTCTGACAGAGACCTGTCTTATGAATTAAAGCTTCCCAGATGCCAGAAGATCACTGAACTGCTTAGAAGTGATATGGAAATCTACGGTGGAAACCGGAAACGCCGCCGCCCTGCCCGAAAGATCACCGACGGCAGATATCCGGCTGAACTTCCAGCCTTTTCCGCGGTATATTATGAAATTCAATAATAAAAAAACATATAATTTTTGTCTGTAGAATAACATACAGGTCTGCTCCCATCTGTTGCAAAAACTAATTTAAGGTTTCTGAACAAAACGTGAGCAGACCTGTATTATTTTTTCAATCTACCGTTTATATTCTAAAAGTTCCCGGATAACTACTCCTCTGTCTCCGGAAGATTCTGTGTTTCCACCGCGCCTTCTGCGCTTCCTGCATCTCCTTCTACAGAGACTACGCTGTTGGCAGGTTCTGCCTCATTATAAGCAATAGTGATCCTGTCGCCTACGTCATATTTAACAATTCCCAGGAAGTCTGTAATCGGAACATCAAAGATCAGATCGTCATGACCTTCCAGTACAATGTAATAATGGGTATTTCCATCGATTACGCCCTGCGCCATACGCTTGATCTCGCCGGTAAGCTTTTTGGTGTTTTCTCCTGCTACTGCCGCGCTGTTTCCTTTGATCATTTTCAGGTAGGTTTTTTCGCACTGCTTCACTGTATCTCCAATAGCTACATTCTGATACTTCTGGATATTCAGCATGGCATATTTTTTTACCAGACCTGCATTATCCTTCAGTGCAATGAAATAAGTAGGTTCGTCTGCAATATTCAGAAGAAGAGGGAAGGTTGCCCGGTAGCCCAGATTCTGTACCTGACCTTCTGCAGATTCCATTGCGGAATACTCTTCTGCTCCCGGTATCTCATAATACTTTGTTTCCTTTGTCCTCTGATTCATCAGAACAAAGCCTACATTAGAACGGTCTCCGCTTACAGAGGTTACGCCGGTATATACCCATACGTCGTCATCAATGGCAAGATAATTATAGCCTTCTGTTGTTTTAAGACAGCCTTTCTGTCCCAGAACACTGTTGATAAATCCGTTGATCAGCGTACCATGATAGTTGTAAAGCTCGATCAGAAGATCCGCCGGATAGGCACGGTCTACCCATGTAGGACAGTCTTTGATCTTATAATCTTTACATTCTCCTGTTACTGCATTACAAAGAACCACTCTTCCAATGGTCTGTCCGCCAAAAAGTCCGATATTGAATTTTTTCACAGGACATACCCAGTAAGGCGTTCCTTCTTCATCGATCTCAAAACTCAGCTGGTCAAAAATATACGTCGGATATTTAAAACGCAGATGCCTGTAGATATTCCGGTTAAAATACTCTGCCTGAGAATATTTTATTCCGTCCTTCATCTTTACCAGTTCTGTGTTCTGGGTAGCCATATCAATAGTGATATATGCCGGAATACCCTTGCTCATATTTGTCAGCCACTTAATGGGGCTTGCATACACAAGAGGGGTCACACGAACCGGACGTCCCTTATAGTTGATCTGAGAATAGAGATCGCTGACCTCAAACTGAGAGACCATATCTACCATACTTCCCATCTTACGGTTTCCAAGAAGGGCTGCGGATTCCTTATCCAGAAGCGGAATCTGGTCGTAGCTGATCTGCTGAATATCCTCTGTAAAATCTCCTGTTTCCGGAACCATCAGATCCCGGTACTTTTTGGCATTAACGATCGGAGAAGAAAGAATACTTCCCAAAACGTATACAAGAACCAGAAGACCTGCAAATCCCACTCCCAGTTTCAATACCTTAGAATGTCTGATCTCACCGGGAGAGCGTACTCCCTTTTTTCCTGCGTAAAGCAAAAGTCCGAATACCACAACGGCAATCAGAAATGCCCAGAATCCGCTGGCATGGATATTGATCGCCGGGATCGCTATATAATAGTAAATACCGGCTGCCAGAAGGATCACCAGCAGCATTAAAAACTTGCCTTTTTTTCTGGAACCGGATGATCTTTTCCTGCTCATAAAAAATACCTCCTTATTTTTGGGATATCTCCTGCTTTTCCAGCAGTGTACCCAAGGTTGTAGGATATTGTATCATCTTTGAACAGGAAAGTCATCTGAAATTGCAATTTTTTACAGCCGCGATATTCTCAAAAACGAATATCACGGCTGCCCGATTGATTTTTTATATTATAATCTTTTGTTTCCTATCTGTTTTTTTTGATCTTTACAATATTGGCATCTCTGAATATTGTTCTGTTATAACCTCTGAAAAATGGACGTCTGTAAGTATTTCCTGCTATATCCAATCTATAGTAACCGCCTCGACGCCCTGTGGTATATAATTTATTTTTATAATAGTACCAAGGTCCGGCTGCTGCACTCTGTGGAATGGAATCAATGATTTTCTGTACTCTTCCATTTCGATATGCATAAACGGAAATACCATATCCTTCATATTTAGTAGCTGGTCTGAAACCTGCATAAGCTACGATCAAAATCGGTTTTTTGTTCTGTCCGGCATTAACTATTGCATAATAGCGGTTTTTTAAATTCCTTTTTAAATATTCTTTATATGCAATAGTAGCCGGGTCACCTTTTCTTACAGTTACTTTGCATTTCGCCGTTACACCGTTTGCTTTTGCACTGATCGTCGCAACTCCTGCTCTTTTTGCAGTTACTTTTCCTTTTGATGTAACAGTCGCTACGGACGTATTGCTTGACTTCCACACAACTTTTGAAGATTCTCCCTGAACCGAAGCAGAAAGAGAAGCGGTTTTACTTCCAGAAGTATATAAAGTAACATTTGTTTTGTTGAGTTTAATACTTGGATTTCTAACCTCCACCCTGCATGTAGCTTTTTGGGAACCAACTTTACAGGTAATAACTGCTGTACCCTTTTTCTTCGCTGTTATTTTTCCTTTGGAGTTAACTGACGCAACAGAACTGTTTGAAGAACTCCAGGAAGGCTTTTGAGTTGTTCCTCTTATTGTCGCACGCAATTGCCGGGTTTTTCCCTTAACAATGGAACAGGATGTTTCAGAAAGTCTTACTGAAATACCATACGTAAAAATATTAAAAGATGGATCATGGGAAAACATCTTTACATTCATTTTTTGTCTGAAAGGTTTGATTTTTTTACGAATATATTCATAAAACTCATTTATAGATACACTTCCATTTCCATTACTGTCTGCATACAATATTTGATTTTTATCAAAATACCCTGCACCTTCTCCAAGGGCATAAGTGAACGCATTATATCGTTTTTTATGAACCAGAAAATAATAAGGGTTTAAATATCCATAACCGAATTCACTTTTTTCACCTTCCCCACAAGAACAAATTGCACTTATGCGCCTTGTGTCCGGTAAAGAATATAGACCTTGCGTAATAAAAGCTTCTGACATACAAGTATCTAAAAATACAATCATTCTTCCCTTATATGAATTTAGTTTTTCTGCTAATTTTTTAAATGGATAATAATTATTTGTATCTTTAGGATTCAGATTAATTCCCAGCGGTTGTGATGGCTTATCACCTGTTCCAATTGTATGCCCGGTAAAATAAAAAAAATTCAAATCGTTATCATTACTATTTTTGAACGCACCATCCAACAATCGATCAACTTCATCACAAGTAAGTTCTTCTGAAAAAATTTCGTGCTGATTTTCCTTTAAATTAGAATACCCTAGCAATTTATTCTTGCACATCAAGTCATAATACATTTCTTTACTATCTTTTGTAATAGCAAACGTAGACAATGTCAAAGAATGTATTTTCCCTGGTGCCGCATACACAGGTATTGCCCATAGTACTAATAGAATAAAAATCAACGGCATGATTATTTTTCTTTTTTTCATGTTCCCTTCTCCTTCTCACTAATATTTCTTCCGCATTAAATCCATTCCTTTAATTATTACAATTTATTTCTTGTTTTCGTATAATCTCTTATTACGCATGTATTACTATAAACACGTCTTGCGTATTTGGTAGTAGCTTTGATCGTAAAAAGATTGGTTTTGGATTTTCTGTTTGCTGTCATAAAATATGTGTTGCCTGGTCTTGAAAAAGTAGTAAGTACATGTCTTTTTTTGCTTAAAGTAATACCGTATTTTTTCAGTTCCCTTGTTAAAGCTCTGACATAGTTACGATCGTTCTGTCTTCCTGACCATTCGTTCTCATAAAGGACCGTTCCTGATCTAGGGCTATAGTAATCAACCGCATTGGTAATCCTGGATGCTGAGATTCTTGAAGATATACGGTAAAGACCAACACCAGATGTATAGCCCGGATCAACAATAGCAGTTTTTACAACAAACTGATTCTTACTATTTACAGTGAGTACAATCCATGTACATTTTTGTCCCTGAGAAACTTCAGTGCTTTGGTATAAAATATATTTTTTTTCTCCGTACTGATAAACAAAAGCATGACTCCATGCTCCCATAGCCAGATCTATGCCCGTATCTAGTCTTATGTCCTGAACTTTTTTTACAGATGAACCTTTTTTTGTGTAAAGAGCAAGACGCATGGTTCTCTGATACGCTGGGGAATGACCATATTTTCTTTTTTCCTTTTTTAAATAAAGTACAAGAAGGTCCTTTTTTCTATCGCCATTAAAATCGGATTCATAGGTGCTTACAATACCGTTAGTTTTGCACCAGTCTCCCCACCCATATGTAGTTTTTGAACGTAAAGTTTTTCCTGTTGCTGCTACTCCCAGCTGTCTGCGCAAGGTTCCACTTATAAAGCGATTATAATTGCTTGCCCCCATAACCGGAATAGCCTGCGTTATACAGATGATAACTGTGAGCAACATACATAAAAGTTTTCTTTTCTTTTTCATATTCTTCCCCTCCTATTACGATATAGATTAGAAAACAGCTTACCACCCTGAATAATGGTAAGCTGTTTTCATTGTAGCATAGATCATTTTTTTGAACAATCTGTTTTTCAAAATGAACAGAATGATATTAGAAAATGCAGCAAATACTATCGTATAAAATCTTTACTTGATTATAATACCTTCGTGGTCCACTTACTCATATCCCACACTTCATTTACCACATCCTGATAAAATTCCGGCTCATGGCAGATCAGCAGCAGACTTCCCCTGTACTCCTTCAGGGCTTTTTTCAGCTCATCCTTGGCGTCCACATCCAGATGGTTGGTAGGCTCGTCCAGCACCAGGATATTTGTATCCCGGTTCACCAGCTTGCACAGGCGCACCTTTGCCTGCTCGCCGCCGCTTAAAACCCGTACCTGGCTTTCAATGTGCTTGGTTGTCAGACCACATTTTGCAAGAGCGGAACGGATCTCATACTGACTATAAGAAGGAAATTCCTGCCACAGTTCTTCGATACAGGTATTTTTATTGTCTCCCTTTACTTCCTGCTCGAAATATCCGATCTGCAGGTTTTCTCCCTGGTCGCAGGAACCGGAAAGAGACGGGATCAGCCCCAGCATACTTTTCAGAAGCGTTGTCTTTCCAATTCCGTTGGTTCCCACCAGAGCGATCTTCTGACCTCTCTCCATATAGAAATTCAAAGGTTTTGACAGAGGTTCCCCATAGCCGATCACCAGATCATGTGTCTCAAACAGCATCTTGCCCGGAGTGCGTCCATAACGGAAGTTAAATTCCGGCTTCGGTTTTTCCGCTGCCAGCTCGATCACATCCATTTTGTCCAGCTTTTTCTGACGGGACATAGCCATATTTCTGGTGGATACACGGGCCTTATTCCTTGCAACAAAATCCTTCAGTTCACTGATCTCCTGCTGCTGACGGCGATAAGCCGCCTCCAGCTGGGCTTTTTTCACCGCATAGACCTCCTGAAAATGGTCATAATCGCCCACATAACGATTCAGCTCCTGATTTTCCATATGATAAATAAGATTCACCACTTCATTTAAAAAGGGAATATCATGGGAAATCAGAATAAACGCATTCTCATAATCCAGAAGGTACCGCTTCAGCCATGCAATATGTTCCTCGTCCAGATAGTTGGTAGGCTCGTCCAAAAGAAGGATATCCGGTTTTTCCAGAAGGAGTTTTGCCAGAAGAATCTTCGTTCTCTGACCGCCGCTCAGATCTGTTACGTCACGTTCCAGTCCCAGATCCAGAAGTCCCAACGCTCTTGCAACCTCTTCCACCTTGGCGTCGATCACATAAAAGTCATGAAGGGTCAGCTCATCCTGAATATTTCCCAGTTCCTCCATCAGTGCATCCATTTCCTCCGGATCCGCACTTCCCAGCATATCGCAGATTTCGTTCATACGCTGCTCCTTCTGAAGAAGAGGATCAAAAGCAGACTTCAGCACGTCACGGATGGTCATTCCCTTTTCCAGGACTGCATGCTGATCCAGATAACCTGCACGGACATTTTTTGCCCATTCCACCTTTCCCTCATCCGGCATCAGCTTCCCTGTCACAATATTCATAAAAGTGGATTTTCCTTCTCCATTGGCTCCGATCAGACCAATGTGCTCTCCTTTCAGAAGACGGAAGGACACGTCAGTAAAAATAGCACGGTCGCCAAATCCATGTGACAGATGTTCTACGTTCAAAATACTCATAAAATACCCCCTGATGATTTCTGTTATATTCTATACAGGATCCCTGTCCTGTACTGTATCAGCATCTTTCTCTGTTTTTACAGAGTTTCGTCTGCTATTATATTATTTCTTATAACAAAAATCAATCAGAGGGTTATGATAAAACATGAAATTTTCCCTAATCTGCAGATATCACGCCCAGTCCGCTGCCAAGCCTGCCGCCCTG
>Kit_p2__coassemble_1832_pt1 | contig 13699 bp, 10 predicted proteins | sample Kit_p2__metabat2_low_PE_055 | metagenome-assembled genome bin Kit_p2
GCAGCTGCGGACACCTGTCTTTTTCTTATATTTACATATAATTTCGAATCACTGCCTGAAGAGTTTCCCTTCCCTGATATACGTTGATCTCCGGATAATAGGTAACAGAAACGGTTTCTTTCTGCTGCACATAAGACTGAAATTCCAGAGCCTGCCCGAAATATACCGCATCCACAGAAGCTCCTGAAGCATCTACAAGCTTCATTTTGGCTACATTCTGATTTTTGCCCAGAATTCTCAGGTTTAAAACACGCAGGCCTTTTTGGGCAAATAACGGCTTTGTGTTTCCTTTTCCAAAGGGCTCCAGAACAGACAACTGTTCTGTCAGTTCTCTGGAAAGATAAGAAATCGGCATTGGAACATCGATAGTGATCTTTGGAGTCAATTCTGACTCTGTGAGTGTACACAGCTCATTCAGCTTTCGTCGAAAAATCTCCACGTTCTCTTCTTTCAACGAAAGTCCCGCCGCCATGGGATGACCGCCAAACTGTTCCAGAAGATCACTGCATTTTACCAGCTCTTCATACATTGAATACGCTTCTATGGAACGTCCGCTTCCTTTTACTCCATTCTCCGCCTTTGTCAGCACAAATACCGGCTTATAATATTTTTCTCTCAAACGTCCGGCAATGATCCCGGCAAGGCTTTCATGGCACTCCGGAAGATATACTACAAGAACTCTGTCTTTTGAAAGCCCTGACTGTTCGATAAGATCAACCGCCTTATCTCTTCCCTCTTCTGTCATTGCCTTACGGCTCTGGTTCAGTGCAACCAGATCTCCTGCCGCCTTTGCCGCCTGATCCCAATTCTTAGTACATAGAAGTGACAGTGCTCTGGATGCAGTATCCAGTCTTCCACTGGCATTAATACAGGGGCCCAGCACAAATCCCACATGATATGCAGTAATTCTTTCTCCGGTCAGACCATTTGCTTCAATCAATGCCTGAAAACCTTGATTTCCTGTATGAGGAAGTCTTTTCAGTCCCTCCTTTACAATAATTCTGTTTTCTCCCTGCAGATCCATAACATCTCCTACTGTTGCTACTGCTGCCGCTTCAGAAAACTCCAGAATCTCATCTCGATCAATACCATATGTTTCATAGAGGGACCATATCAGTTTCCATGCCACTACCGCTCCACAGATATTTTTGTTTGGATACTCACATCCCGGCTGCTTAGGGTTGATCACCGCATCAGCCTGGGGAATGGTCCATACTCTTCCCTGTTCCGTATCCTCATAAGGAATCTCATGGTGATCCGTTACAATCACTGTCATTCCACCTTTTTTGGCAAGGGCAATCTCCTGTGATGCTGCAATTCCGTTATCACAGGTGACAATTGTATCAACTCCATCAGCTGCTGCCTTTTCAACCAGCTGGCTGTGCAGACCGTAACCATCTTTGATCCTGTCTGGAATATATGTATCCACATTTGCCCCGAGACGTTTCAGTCCGGTAAGCAAAATATAAGTAGCCGTTACTCCGTCAATATCATAGTCACCAATAATACGAATCTTTGCACCGGCGTTAATTTTTGCCGATAGAATTTCTGTTGCTTTTTTCATATCTTTCAAAAGCCAGGGAGACGGAATATCATCAAGAGTTCCACACAGATAGGAACGAATGTCATCCACCCCTTCTACATCCCGGTTTCGAATCAGTCTTGCAACAACCGGGTCTATTCCAAATTCTTTGCCAATTTTCTGAAAATCAGCTTTTTTTGCCATTACTACCCATTTTTCCATCTTTTTCTCCTGTTAAAAATATGTCCCGGGACAAACATACTGCCCCGGGACTATTTTTCTCATCCTGATTTATTCAGTTTTGTCATTATCTGAAACAGAATTTTTCTCTGCTTCCTGAGCAGCCAGACGCTCTGCTACTCTTTTACGATTTTTCTTTTTCGGCTGCTTTTGTCCATTTCCCTGTTTCTGAACAGATCCTGTACTCTGAGCACTTTCGCTGTTTTTCTGGTCTGATATCTGTTGTACAGCAGACTTTACTTTATTTTTGCCAAATCCCTGCTTCATTACCAGCCACAGAGAACCTGTAATACATACAGAAGAATATGCACCGCAGATAATACCTGCCATTAACGGAAGTGCAAACTCACGGATAGAAGATACTCCCATTATGAAAAGTACTGCAACCATCACAAACGTAGTCAAAGAAGTATAAATACTTCTGGTAAGGGTCTGTGTGATACTGTCATTTACAATCTCTGCAAGATCTGCACGGGGACCTCTCTTCTTCATGTTTTCACGAATACGGTCAAAAATGACAATCGTTGCATTAATACTGTAACCTACAATGGTCAGCATACATGCAATAAAAGTATTTCCCACTGAAATCCTTGCCAGAGCATAAAAAGCAAATACCACAAGTACATCATGCACAAGTGCAAGAACTGCACTGCCGGCAAAACGGATATCTTTAAACCGGAACCAAATATATACCAGCATACAAAGAGTTGCCACAACTACTGCAACAAATGCATCCTGTCTCATTTCGGAGCTGACTGTGGATGAAATACTTTCTGATGCGATCAGTGATCTGTCTACATCAAATTTTTCTACCATTGCATCATTCAGTGCCTCTCTTTCTTCCTGGGAAAGAGCACGTGTTTTAATGATTACCTGATTTGTTCCGACAACTTTCGTAGGCTGTACATTCTTGTCTCCTGTGACATCCTCTACTACCGGTGTAACCTCGGAATCGATGGTCTTAATATCCATGTCTTCATTAAAGGTAACTGTAGTCGCAGTTCCTCCAGAAAACTCCAGACTGTAGTTCAGGCTGCTTCCATCTGTTTTCTGATGGATCATCATAGATACTGGTCCCACAAGAATCAGAATCAGAGAAATAATAAAAAAGATATTTTTCTTTCCAACAAAATTGAAAGATTTTCTCTGTTTTGCTTTTCCATAAAACTTTGCATCCTGGAATCCTACAGCATAAAGAGCATTCATGATCAGTCTGGAAATCACCAGCGCTGTAAACATAGAAACCACAATACCAAGAGCCAGTGTGTATGCAAATCCCTTAACTGTACCGGATCCAAGCCACATCAGGACTACAGATGCGATCAGCGTTGTGATATTTCCGTCAATGATTGCAGAAAACGCTTTGGAAAATCCGGCACGGATAGCAGTCCTTACAGAACTTCCCTCTGCAATCTCTTCCTGAATACGTGCATAAATGATAACATTAGCATCTACCGCCATACCGATACCCAGGATGATACCTGCAATACCCGGGAGTGTCAGAGTAATATCAAATGCATTGAGAGTGATCAGCTCAATTGCTGTATACAGAATCAGTGCAAATGCAGCAACGATACCCGGTATCCTGTAAACAAGGATCATAAATAAAATAACGATTGCAAGTCCGATTGCACCTGCTGTAACACTTGTTGTAATTGCCTCTTCTCCAAGCTGGGCAGCAACCACACTGGAGCGAAGTTCTTCCAGTTCAAGACTCAGAGAACCAATGCGGATGTAGGATGCCAGATTCTGTGCTTCCTCTACTCCTGACATTCCATTGATTTCTGCCTGTCCGCCTGTGATTGCTTCCTCTACTGTCGGAGCACTTAATACTTCATTATCATAAATGATCGCAATCTGCTTTCCTACATTTGCCTCTGTAGCTTCTGCAAATTTCTTTTTACCTTCTTCTGTAAGTTTCAGGCTGACTGCATATTCTCTGCTGCTGCCGTCCTGCTTCTGGTAAGCACCGCCCTGGGCATCTGCCACATCAGTACCTTCCAGTACAACAGATCCTGCCTCTCTGATCTCATCAAGGCTTCTTGCAAGTTCATATTTTGTTTCACCTGCAACAAAGTTTGCATTACCATCTTTATCGGTTTCTTCGATAAAGCAAAGAGAACCTGGTTTACCCAGTTCATTCAGGATCTTATCTGCATCGGTCACTCCCGGAATCTCTACAGTGATACGATTATCACCTTCCTGATAAGCCTGGGCCTCCGTACTGTACTGTTCCACACGCTTCTGCATTTTATAAACAGTATCAGACATATCTTCTTTGCTCGGATCCTTATCTTTTGCCTCATAAGTGATACTTACTCCACCTGACAGATCAAGACCGGTATTGATATTCTTTGCCGCTCCGGTTCCTGTTGGACCAAACCCCACACCAGCTGTATAGCACAGGAACGCCGTTAGGATCACAGTAAGGACCAGTACAATGACTCCTCTTTTTTTCTTCATTGTTTTTCCCTTCTTTTTTAAGTCCCCATGATACCATAAGTTATCCTGCGGACTGATTTATCTAGTCCGCAAGAGCGGCTTTGATCATAATTGCACACTCCACTCGTTTTCTCTGAAGTTCGCATCCGATCTCATAATTTCCCTTTACATCATTCTGGAAGTGATATGCATTTGCTGCACATCCTCCACTGCAGTAAAACCTCGCAAAGCAGTCTTTACATGCTTCTTTTGTATAAACATTACAGTTTTTAAATTCATCACGAACCTGCGGACGGGTAATCCCTTCATCTACATTTCCCATCAGAAACTGTTCTTCGCCCACAAACTGATGACATGGATAAAGATCTCCCCAAGGAGTCACTGCAAGATACTCTGTTCCTGAGCCACAGCCGGAAAGACGTTTATAAACACAGGGACCGCCTGTAAGGTCAATCATAAAATGGAAGAAATTAAATCCTCTTCCTTCTTTTTCTCTTTTGATCATCTCCTTCGCAAGAATATCATATTCCTCAAGGATCTGAGGGATATCCTCTTCTCGGATCGCATAATCTTCTTCCTCCGGCGCCACAACAGGCTCAACGGAAACCTGCTTAAAGCCCATGTCTGCCAGATGAAGGACATCCTTGGAAAAATCAAGATTATGATGAGTAAATGTACCTCTTACATAATACTTATCCTGATTTCTGGATTCCGCAAACTTCTGGAATTTCGGCATGATCAGATCATAGCTTCCAGCACCTTTGCGGAAAGGTCTCATATGATCATGAACCTCTTTACGTCCATCTACACTGAGGACCACATTTGCCATCTCGCGATTGCAGAACTCCATTACTTCATCATCAAGAAGAACTCCGTTAGTTGTAAGGGTAAAACGGAAATTTTTATTGTGAAGTTTTTCCTGCTCACGACCATATTTTACCAGGTCTTTCACAACCTGCCAGTTCATAAGCGGTTCTCCTCCAAAGAAATCCACCTCCAGATTTCTTCTGGAACCGGAATTTGCGATCAGGAAATCCAATGCTTTCTTTCCAGTCTCAAAGGACATCAGAGCTCTTCTTCCATGGTATTCTCCCTCCTCCGCAAAACAATAACGGCAGGCAAGATTGCAGTCATGAGCAATATGAAGACAAAGGGCTTTTACTACCGGTTTACTGTTCTTCGTAAACTCATCAATGGCACCCTCATAAATATCTTTTGTAAAAAGCATCCCTTCTTCCTGAAGTTTCAGGCATTCAGAAACAGAAGTTTTTATATCCTCTTCTTTGTATCTGTCCTTTAATTTTGTAACGATCTCTTCTTGTGAGATACCTTCTTCTATGTACGGTAAAACCTCATAAGTAACAAGGTCCACCAGATGAATACATCCACTGTTAATATCCAGAACAATGTTATAACCATTATTTTGATATCTGTGTATCAGACTCATTTTTGAAAATCCTTTCCTATAATTTCATCTTTGCAACACATAAGATTCCATATCAGCATTTCATCAAAATGTATGACAAAGAAAGAAGCAGCGGTTTTCACCCCGCTGCTTAAATGCCTTCCCAAAACTCTGTCTTATTTGTGCTCGCAGCTCTGATTTCCTACTGTACAGGAAGTTTTGCATGCTGACTGACAGGAAGTCTGGCACTCACCGCATCCACCTTTTTTTACTGTGTTCTGCAGATTCTTTGTATTTAATGTTTTGATATGCTCCATTGTATATCCTCCTTTATGTATATAAAATTATCTGGGCATAGTATAGCATAAAATCCCATCAAATAAAAGACTTTTTTTCCTTATGCAAACATACCGCCCAGTGCACCGCCTCCCAGACACATACAGAACGTGGTAAGCAGATGCTGGAAAGACATATCCCACCTCTTTTCTACTGCAAAAGATACTATAACAAGCAACGCAAAATAAGCCAGCCCTACCAGTATTCCCCAGTAATATTTATTCTTCCTCATGCGTTTTCCTGCCATAAACCCTCCTGCAAAGCAAGCCAGAACATATACTGCTGTAATCGCGGCTGAAACAGGCACCGTTCCCAGATCAAATTGAAATACAAAGAAAGCCAAAGCCAAAAGACAGATTCCCGTAAGTCCATATGCTAAAAAAAGTGCTCGTAAAACAACTTTAATTTTCATAAAAAAACCCTCCCCTATAACATATATATGGGGGAGGATTTTTCTTATTACCATGATTTTATTTTTTTCTGCGTTTCAGATAAATGATAACACCTACAATCACCACTGCCGCAACACCAAGAATCACAAACGGAAGAATCAATGTGTTGTCTCCTGTATTGACAGCAGAAGTAGGATCACTGTCTGCTTCTTTACTTTTATCATCTGAGCTGTTCTCTTCATTTTTTACCGGAGAAGCCTCCTGTACTGTACCATTTTCTTTCTCAGGGGCTGCAGTTACTGATACCTGAGTATTATTAGACGGAGTTTCTGGTACAGGAGTCAAGGTATCACCTGCAGACTCAGTATCACCATAACCATCCTCCTGAATTTCCTCGCCTACTAGCGGTCTGCTTCCGGCTATTCCAAAAGGACTGAAAGAATGTGTACTGAAGACCATTGTGCTTCCATCTACACTTGGAACAATTGTTTCCATTGCTCCACTGTCCAAAAGATGCTCAATAGTATAGCTGTATCCTGCTTTTACCGGAACAGTCACACTGATATATTCTCCATCCGGTATTTCGTATTCTGTATTATTTTTCAGATCCCAAAGCTCAAACTCGTATGATTTAAATACATTTGCCTCAGTCTCATTTGTAAACTGGTAATCCTCCCCACTGGTGGCACGGAATTGCACATACCATGGAAGATTGATGCCTGACACAGAAATACCATTGCAAGAATGGTTTTCTTCCGCAGCAGCCTGCTGTTCTTCCTCTGAAAGATCCTCCTCCGCATCTGTAGGACGTGAATCTTCTGATTCTTCATTTCTGTCAAATATATTGTCATTGTCAGGTTCTGGTGTCACAGTCGGTTCTGGAATTGTTTCTCCAGGTGTTACAGTTGGTTCCGGTGTCTCCTCTTCTCCCGGAGTCACTGTTGGTTCCGGCGTTTCTTCCTCCGGCGTTACAGTTGGAGCTGGTGTCCCTTCCGGTGTTACTGTTGGTTCCTGAGCATCTTCCTCTCCCGGGGTTACAGTTGGAACCGGTGTCTCTTCTTCCGGCGTTACAGTTGGTTCTGATGTCTCTTCTTCTCCTGGAGTCACAGTTGGAACTGGAATCTCCTCTTCCGGATCTGCTGAATCCTGAGGATCCTCATAATTTTCATCACTGCTTTCTTCTCCATCGGAAGTATCGTCCGCTGAATCAGATTCATCATACCCTTCTTCAGATTCCTGCTGTTCTGTATCCTGTTCTTCTTCCCATTCTCCTTCACTGCTGTCTTCATTTTCCATACTGCTGACTACAACAGTAACACTGCTGTAAATTCCATCGGATTCTCCATCCCATCCGTCTATTCTGGAAAGGTCCGCTGAATCATACGGATGAAATACCACATCATAGGCTTCTATTCTCTGTGACGGAACATTGGATCCATCTACCCAGGATAATGTTCCATATTCACTGGATGGAAGGGCAATATCTGATAATGGAACCGGATTTTCTATTGTCACATTATCCGGAATCAGACTGCTTACCTGAATCTCTGTCTTTTCTCCATATACCATAGCCGGCTGTATCTGTCCTGCTACTAATACTGCTGTAAGTGCTGCTGCAGCTAAAAACTGTGCGTTTCTTTTATTGATATTACTCTTCTTCATCATTACACCTCATCTATATATAAACATCAAACAATCGTCAACATTTTTATTATCATAATTTTCAAATCAAATATCAAATACATAACTGTTTACTCCATTCACAGCAACAAATCATCAGGATATTACTACGTAAACAGCAACTCAAATATTTCTTTTGATTCTTTATTGTGATACCTAATCATTATAAAACCGACAAAATATGTCGGTAAAAGTATTCTTCATCTTTTAATATATCAAAGTTTTACCTTTTTGTAAATATTTCGTAATAACTATTTTTCATTATTTCACGTGAATTATATCATAAATATATTTTTTTCGACACCCCTAATTTGTATTTTTTATTTCATCTGCTGCATACTCATTCCAGATTTTCTTTCACAACAGGAGTGTTCCTTAACCTTTACAGAATTTTTTATATATAATAGGAAAACTGATATAAAACATACTGCTTTCCCGGTACATAAAAAGGCCGGTATTCAGTTATCTGATCCGGCCTATACTTCTTCACTCCATCATCAGTGAAAACTGACTGATGATTCTGGATACTTCTCCCATTACTTCCTGGATTCCCTTTTGAGTTTCCCTCCAATTCTCACGACTGATTCCATCAGGAAAAGACGGACATATCAAAAACTCCGTTTCCGGATATGCTCTCTGATAATACATCAGCACTCTCCTGGCATGATAAGATTTACAGCAAATGATTGCTTTTTTTACAGAAATTCCGGACTCATCCGTTACTTTTCGGGAATACAGCGCATTTTCCCAGGTAAATGTGGCATTATCTTCCTTCAGAATATCATTTTCTCTGACCCCATTCTGCATGAGGACATCTTGAAGAAACTGCCACTCTGTCTGGTAATCTTTATTATAGACCTCTCCTTTCCATAATACACCAGAAAATTTTCCCACTGTAATACTGTATTTCCCGCTTGGCAGAATATATGGCGCAAATCCTCTTCTATACAAATCCGCAGCATTTTCTGCCATATGCGGATACCCGTTGCCTGGTATAAATATAATATCTGCTTTTTCCGGCTGATTACTTATAAACATAAAATCTTCTGTTTTTTGCAGAAATTCCTCATAACTGGTCATATTCCGTCTCCCTTTATATGTTAGCTGGTTACAATTATAGTACTATATCCCGCATCCCGCAATCTCTGTTCCATATCAACAGCATTTCCAATCTGCTGAAATGCTCCAGTCTGAACCTTATAAATATCGTTTTCCCGAAGAATATACGAAGGAAATCCCTGGTCCGTAAGCTGATACAGCATTCTGTCCGCATTTTCTCTCTTACGAAATATCCCGGTCTGTACACGATAATATAAAGGATCTTCTATGGTTTCTCCTGTAAGAGTTCCCAAAATTGCCCCGGCAATGCCCTCTGCCATCTCATCAAATTTTTCATCAAAAAGCTTATTGTCTTCTTCCGAATTTAAAAATCCAGTCTCAACCAACAGCGCAGGCATCTTTGTTCTCCGCAGTACTACAAGCCCAGGACGTTCCTTCACACCAATCTCTCGAAAACCTATTTCTCCCATGGCTCCCAGAATATTTTCTGCCATTTCGTATTTTATACCGCTTTTATCATATACAAGAACTTCTACTCCTTGATATTTATTAGCCTCGGGACTGCTGTTCCTGTGAAAAGAAATAAAGTAGTCCGCACCTGATTCATTGGCAATTCTTGCCTTTTCAAAGGGTGTCTGGTATACATCATCTACCCGTGTATAAACCACATTAATGCCATTTTTTTCTAAAATTTCTCCCACTGAAAGTGTCAGTTTCAATGTATCATCTTTTTCCTGTCTTTCCTGGTAAACTGCTCCCGGATCTCCTCCACCATGTGATGGCACTATTTTGCGAATTTTTTATACTATCTGGTTTGGAAAAGCGATAATAAATCTCCAGGCACTGGTCTTCCCGCACTTCAATCCGGTCGATCAGTTCCATAAGTATCTGTTTACAAATATAGTTTTTTCTTTTAGGATTCTGGAACTCCTTATCTCCTGCTCTTTCGTACTCTTTTTTATAATAATTTTCCATATTTTTCAATTCTTCTGCCCTCTTTAAGTATAACTGTTCCTTTCTTGAATAATCCTCAGAATAAACAAAAAATTCTTCACGAGTTAAAATCCCCTCCCTGTAATCTTCGTAGGATTGCTTCTTTAATTTTCGCACCTTTAACAGCAAATTATTATTTTTAGCCACTTCCTGAAGCATTTTATTCTTTTCTTCCTTACTTCTCTGTGTGTGTACTTTTTGATACATACTGATTAGATCATATTTTGAAAACAAAATTTTTTGAAGATCATCCTTAACCAGACTTTCCAGTAATTCGGTTGGAAGAGTATGCGGTGAACAAAAATTCTTCCCTTTCCTTTTATAAGTTCCACAGTAATAGCAGGAAGCTACACTTCCATCTGAACGTTTCCATCGATTCTGTACCATTGTTTTTTTGCATTTACCACAAAAAATCAACCCTGAGAAAATACCTTTCTCATATTTTTCTGCCACTGTTCTGCTATTTTGCTGAAGGAGCTTTTGTGTTCTTTCCCATGTCTCTTTACTAATCACTGCTTCATGCGTATCTGGTACTATAATCCAGTCCTTCCGGTTTATTGTACGTTGTCTGCTTCTCATATTCTGAACTTTTTTTCCCTGGACCATGGCTCCTGTATAAACTTCATTTTTCAACATACAGTGAACTGTTGCATATGTCCATCCTGAAGAAATTTCTGTTTTAATGCCATTTCTGTAGTTTTGTCCACACTGTCTTTTATATTCGGAAGGACAAAGTATTCCTTCTTTATTTAAAAGCTCTGCAATTTCCTGCTTACTTTTTCCATTAAGAAACAATGCAAAGATCTTACGTACAACAGAAGCAGCATACTCATCAATAATCAAATGATTTCTATTGCAAGGATCCTTTCGATAGCCGTAACATGCAAAAGCGCCAATAAACTCTCCTGCTCGTTGTTTTGCCCTCATTGTTGCCTGTATTTTTCTGGAAATATCTCTTGCATACTGTTCATTAAATATATTCTTTATAGGCAGAAGCATATCATATGACTGACGAAGGCTGTCTATCCCATCTGTAACGGAAACAAAACGGACTCCCTGTTCCGGAAAAACCCGTTCCAAATAATATCCCGAATCAATATAATCTCTTCCAAATCTGGAAAGATCCTTGACCACTACACAGTTCACCAGCCCGGCCTGTATATCTTCCAGCATTCTCCTAAATCCTGGTCTTTCAAAATTAGTTCCCGTATATCCGTCATCCACATACAGATCATAATATCTGATATCTGACTGATCCTTCAGATATCCAGTCAAAATCTTTTTCTGGTTGACTACACTGTCACTTTCTTCCTTATCCCCATCCTCTCTGGATAAACGAATATAAAGTGCTGCAGAATATTCCGGTATACTATTTAAATTCCGGTACGAATCTAAATATTCTTGCCGAACTGCTCCCTCTCTTCTGGGTATATCTGATTCTTCTGAAATATTCCCTGAGTATACCGGATTTTTTGGAGTCATTACATTTCCTCCTGCACAGCATAGCCGTGACAATCAGATAACTTTTCTCCCTTTCTACGTTCGTATTTCCAATTTAAGTTATAAAACTCTCTCCAAATATTCTCTTCGTACTGGCTGACTGCACAAGTCAATATTTTTTCCAGCGACTCTTTATTTCCATAAATCCTTTCCACTTTCCAAGCGGCAGCATCTCTTCTGCTCAAATCGGCACTCTCCGTTTTGACCTTTTGTACAGATTATAGCAATCGCCTGTCCTATATACCTTTTTTCCGCAAAATATCATCTCCATGTCCTGCGTCAAGTATAACTTTATATGCCAAAGGTAATTCCCCCTGATCTTCCTTTTATGACCAGTATATGCAGTTTTTTTCCCTATGCCATTTAATCCTCTTCTTCACATAAACTAAAAATCCCGGTTTCCCTGTCATAATGATAAATATGGAAAGTCAATACATCCTCCTCAGGTGTAGTTTCTTTTATCGTATCGATCAACACGTGACGCAGATCTTCCGGATCCACAGTTGCCTCATTATGTATCATCACCTCATGTATACTGGTAAAAACAAGATACAGATTTCCCTGCATCAAATCTGCCAGCCGGCTGGCCACCCCAGGCAGGAATACTGCCACTGCTCCATTTGTCCTCTTTACTGTGCTGAGACAATTACCCACTGCACCTCTTCGAATAGGATAATCCGACAAAAGGTTCATAAAATTTTCTCCCTCATAGTGAGTATCGAACAGCATTTTTTCCCAACAGTATATTCTGGGCGGGGAAATAAAATATGTGTTCAAAAGAGCCGCCTCAAAAACTTCATCTCTATCCATATCCCATTTTTCCAGCATATGCTGTTTCACTTTCATACTGCTGGTATACCCTTCTATTTCTCCCATCCGGACATAAAGAACCATTGCAATATCTCCAATGGTACGATATACAGAATCCGTCAGATCAGCTTCATATTTATTTTTGTTAATGAGACGGATAAAAAGATAGTTTTTTATCTTATTATAGTCACTTATCATTTTAGCCTTTTCAATAATGTCAGTCCTTGATATGCCCTGCAGTCTCTTCACCACGTCTTTTACGATCACATCCATTCCCAGTCCCCGTCTGTATTCCTCATACAGATCACCAACATACAGGGCACAGACTTCTGTCACCCCATTGGACTCGAACTGTTTCACAAATAATCGATCCCCTGCAGTCGGCGGATATTCTTCCTTGCTCTTATAAAAAATCCGATCCTCTCCATAACCAGTTGCATCAATCAGTTTCTGCCTAAAAGTTTCCACAAAACTTTCATACCTGTTATCCATTGATATTCCTCATCTTTCCTGCGAATGCGGGCGACATGCCCATGATATTAATAGATATCGCTGCAACATCCTGAAACAGATGTTTTCCTGCGACTTTAGAATTCAGAAGAGAAAATATTTCTCTCAGAGCTGCTCTATGATCAGTATAAAACAAGAAACCACTGAATGTAAAGAATTTTTCATCGACAAATTCTCCCTCAATAGTTTCCTGCTTTTTAATAATTCTGTTTTAATTAAATATTTTTTCTGTTTTCCTGCAAAATGCTCGGATCCGATCAATCAGTATATCAAACTTCAGAATTTTACTTTTTGTTTTCTTTATCAAATAACAATCGTAACTTTAACTATAATCATCTGATTTTCCCATTTCGTTTCAGATATTCCAAAAAAGCTGTACATCCTTTCTGTACATCTGCATAAGTCTCATCAAAATTTCCTGTGTACCAGGGATCCGCAATGTCCTCTGACAAATTCGCAAATTCCAAAAGCTTATAAATCTTTCTATCCGGATCTCCGCCTGCAATCCTAGTCATATTCCGGATATTCCATGTGTCCATACCAATCAGGTAATCATACTTCTGGTAATCCTTTTTAGTCATCTGTACTGCTTTATGGAGAAGCACAGGGATTCCCATTTCCCGACATTTTGCAACCGTACCATAATGCGGTCCGTTACCGATCTCTTCCCGGCTGGTGGCAGCAGAATTAATGAAAAACTGGTCAGTAAGACCCTGTTTATTGACCATGTCCTGAAAGACAAATTGTGACATGGTGCTGCGGCAGATATTGCCGTGGCAAATAAATAGTACCTTTATTTTCTCCATTTTA
>Kit_p2__coassemble_1979_pt1 | contig 12847 bp, 10 predicted proteins | sample Kit_p2__metabat2_low_PE_055 | metagenome-assembled genome bin Kit_p2
TTTTAGCATCGTTCTTTTCTTTCTTATGCTTTATGTTTGCAAATTTTGAATGTCCTGACATAACTTACTTTCTCCTTTTGTGTCATTATCCTTTATTTTATTTTTTCGGCCCGTACCTTTCCAATCGTCCTGTGACCAAGGGAAATGATCTTGAATCGGTAGCCGTTTGCAACAAGTTCTTTTTCCAGATCTGCCTCTGTAGGGATATGTCCCAGCATTTCCGTCAGAAAACCATTAAGAGTAGCCACTTCCACATGGCCAAAACTGATGCCCAGTTCCTCTTCCACATCCTCGATTTCGGCAAATCCATCTATCAAAATACTGTTATCTGTCTGTGTCCTGATGGTGATATCTTCGTCTCCGTCATATTCATCCAGAATCTCTCCGACAATTTCTTCCAGGATATCTTCCATGGTAACGATTCCCTCTGTCTGCCCATATTCATCTACTACAACTGCCATATGAGTCTGCTTCAGCTGCATAGTATGGAACAGGTTACTGATGCTGGCAGATTCCGGAACGAAATCTGCCTTTCGAATCAATCCTGGAAGTTCTTTTAAAGGCTTGAATTTTGCCCATGGATTCTGAGTCATAAATTTCAGTGCGTCCTTATAATGGAGCAGCCCCTGGATATCGTCCATATCCTCTGCATAAACGGGATAACGGGAATTTCCTTCCTCCAGCATTTCATCAATAACATCTTTCAAAAACCGCTCCTGATCAAAACCTACCACAGCGGTTCGGTGAGTCATGATATCTCCAACTTTTGTCTCATTAAATGAAATGATATTTTGTATCATTTCTGCTTCGTTTTTTTCAATGACTCCCTGCTCATGGGCTTCATCTACAATAGAAATGATCTCTTCTTCTGTCACAGCCTCCTGTTGTTCACGAAGTCCTACTCCAAAGATTACTGCTGTCATCCTTGCAAGAGCAGTCACCAGCAAGGTAAGCGGCCATAAAACAGTGACCACCCCATTAATAAGCCCGATATAACGGAAAGCATATCGCTGAGAACGATAACTTCCAATACGGCGGAACATAAGGATTCCAAAGGATGCAAGGATCATAACACAGAGAACGGAGATCAGTACCAATGCAGGAAACTGATCTATGTAACGGTGAGACATCCGCGCAAGCATTGGCACGAGAAAAACACCCATAAAAATTCCTGAAGCAGTTACGATCAGGGGAATCGCATTTACATAACGTACAGGTTCCTCCAGAAGCCGCTTCAGAAGAATGGCCTTTTTATTGCCTTCCTCTGCCATTTTTTGTATTTCACTCTGACTTAAGTTTCTCACTGCTGCGGCAAATCCATAGAATATACCGTTCAGCAGGATCAACAGTATCAGAACAATCAGCCCCCCCAGGGGCCATCGACTGCCGTCGTCCATTTAGTATTTCCTTTCTTTTTTCACGATCTGTCAGATGTCAAAAACAACCGAAGATTCGCATAATCACTGCTAAAATATAGCACTTTCCCATTGATTCGTCAAGGATTCCCGGGGATTCTCCTAAAAACTAAGCTCAAGACTGATCTCAAGAGCATGATTGACACGATCCAGCATTCCCTGATCTAAATGACATACTTTATCTTTCAGCCTTCTTTTGTCAATGGTACGGAGCTGTTCTAAAAGAATCACAGAATCCTTTTCGATTCCATAGGCAGAAGCATCTATCTCAATGTGAGTAGGCAGTTTTGCCTTGTTCATCTTTGAAGTGATCGCGGCACATATCACTGTAGGACTGTGCCGATTTCCAACATCATTCTGTATGATCAAAACCGGGCGCACTCCACCCTGCTCACTTCCAACCACAGGTCTAAGATCTGCATAAAATATATCCCCTCTTTTTATTACCACACAATTCACACTCCATCCTGTTTTCTCTACTGATGAGTATTTCCAGATTTTTCTTGTGTATACATGCGTGATAGTTCCAGTTTCTTCCGTCAGGGATCATTTAAAAAAAGTCAGTTCTCCCCATTCCTTTCCGTTTTTCATATAAACCCTTGGCACACGCTTACCAATATCGCAGGCAAACTCGTAAGAAAATCTTCCGGACAGATCTCCAATCTCCTCCATACTGATAAACTGGTCTCCATCTTTTCCGATCAGTGTTACTTCATCCCCTTTTTGAGCTTCCGGTATGTGGGATACATCCACCATAAACTGATCCATGCAGACCCGGCCGATAATTGGAGCTTTCTTTCCATGGATCAGAACACTCCCTTTATTTGACAGGCTTCGTGGATATCCATCTGCATATCCCACCGGAATCGTGGCTACTTTCATATCTTTTTGCGCTTTAAAAGTACCTCCGTAGCTGACTTCAGCTCCGGCTTTAAGTACTTTCACATAGCTTATATGACTTTTCAGCTCCATGGCAGGTTTCAGCTTTACAGGATCTCTTTCTACTTCGTTAGACGGATAAATCCCGTATATGGTAATTCCGGCCCGAACTGCATTCAGGTTTGCCTCAGGCATACGGATGATCCCCGCACTGTTAGAACAGTGCTTCAAAGGAACGTCAATATTTTTTTCCTCCAGAAGTCCTGCAAAAGACAAATATCTGTCAAGCTGTTTTTCAGCCGGGGCTATGTCTTTTTCATCTGCTCTGGCAAAATGAGTAAACATACCTTCTATACAAAGATTCGGAAGAAATGAGATCCTGCGGATCTCCTCCGCACTTTCGGGCACATCTGCAAAACCGATGCGGCTCATTCCCGTATCCAGTCCCAGATGGATATGTACGCTTTTTCCCTGGCGGACTGCTTCTTCAGACAATTTTTGAGCCATTGTATACTCACAGACCGTCAGTCGTATATCTTCAGCAATCATTTCAGGAAAATATTCTTCAAATACGATTCCTAAAATAAGAATCGGCTTCTTCACTCCAAAAGACCGAAGCTGAAGAGCCTCTTCAGCAGTTGCAACTGCAAATCCCCAGATATAATCACGGTCGTGGATCAGTGCTGCAACAGCTTCTGCACCATGTCCATATCCGTCAGCCTTGATTACGGCAATAATCTTTGTATCTTTTTTTATGTTTTTTCTCATTTCTCTGAAATTACTATTTATAGCATCCAGAGAAACAACCGCTTTGATCCTGTCATATTTTTTCATATCTTCCTCCGTATCCTGTCACTTCAGAAACTGCCGGGAGCAAATCTCCTGCTTTCATCCCGTATTCTCCTTTTGTTTTGGCAGCCAGATCTCCTGCTCTTCCATGGATATAAACACCAAGGGCAGCTGTTTTGTCCGGTTGGGACAGATTGTTTTCCCGTTCTGCGCAGAACATTCCTGCCAGTACACCTGTAAGTACATCTCCGCTTCCTGCTGCAGCCATCCCTGGGTTTCCTGAAAGGTTCAGCCAGACAGCACCGTCAGGAGAAGCCGTTACAGTACATGCATCTTTCAAAACACAGACTGCTCCGGTTTCCTCTGCCAGTTCTCTGGATGCTAATATACGATCTTTCTGGAGCTCCGTAACTGTTTTTCCGGTAAGCCGGCTCATCTCTCCCATATGTGGAGTTAAAACCGTCTGTTTCCCCAGAAACCTTCTCAATTCCGGATTATCTGCCAGAAGATTCAAACCGTCTGCATCCAGGATCATCGGCTTTTTCCTCCAGGTGTGTTCCAGGAACCACGACAGTATTTTCCGGCTTCTTTCGGACTTTCCAAGTCCTGGCCCAATGATCAGCACATCACACCAGTCCAGTGCTTTTTCCCAGTCCTTTGGCTCTTCACTGCAGTCAATGATCGCTTCTGGAAGCAGCACCTGCAACGGGATCCGGTTGTCTTTTTCTGTAAGGATTTTTACCATGCCGGCACCGGCTGCCAGAGCTGCAGCCGCACAGAAATATGCTGCTCCGCACATTCCGATACTTCCTGCAACAGCAAGCACTTTGCCAAAAGTTCCTTTGTTGCCTTCCGGATTTCTTTTGGGCAGTTTTTTTATATCACTGTCCTCCAGTATATAACAGGGAGCCATCAGTTCCGGAGCTTCATAGATGCCGATATCTGCAGTTACCGTTTTTCCGGCAAATTTTTTGCCAGGATAAAGGCAAAGACCCGTTTTCCGGAAGGCAAAGGTCACAGTCATATCTGCCGAAAAAGCAGTTCCCATTACTTCACCTGTATCGCCGTTGATTCCGGAAGGGATATCTACTGACACCTTCCACCCGGAAGTCAGATTCATATCACGGATCAGGTCTGCATACCTTCCTTTTACAGGACGGGCCAATCCCACCCCAAAAAGTGCATCTACTATAGTAGTATATTCCTGCCATTCCGGGTTATTCACAACAGGTACCTGATAATTTTGAGCAATGCGGTACTGCTGTTTTGTTTCTTCTGTCATATGGGAAGGATTTCCTGCTAAAAAAATTTCCGAATGATATCCATGAAGAAACAGAATCCTTGCAACCGCAATGCCGTCCCCGCCGTTATTTCCGCTTCCGCACACACAGAGAATCTTTTCATCTGTTTCTCCTTTTTTCAGCTTTTTTTCTATTTCTTCTGCCGTTTTTACGGCTGCCCTCTCCATAAGGACTAAAGAAGGAATCCCCATCTTTTGAATCGTATTCTGATCCAATTTTTTCATAAGACTGCAGCTTACTGCTTTTTTCATGCTCCTGTCCTTTCTGTACACAGCAACAGGCTGCCACGCCTGGAAATAGGGTGACAGCCTGTATTAACAAGCACTTATAAAAAGGTCCTTAAACCAGGACATATCAGCTGTTTTCATGTTCCTGACGGTACTGACTCAGATTGTAGGAAAGTCTCATAAGACTTTCTGAAAGATGTACATTTTCCACGATTACATCATCGGGAGTCTCCAGATCAATATGTGCAAAATTCCATATGGCCTTGATCCCGTTTTCGATAAGGATATCCGCCATATCTCCCGCTTTGTTTTTCGGAAGTGTCAGGATTGCAATTTCAATCTGATTTTCTTTCAGGAAAAAAGGAAGATCACTGATCATCTGAATTTCAATACCGCGTACTGCAATCCCCTCCAGTACCGGATTGATATCAAAAATTCCCATGAGTTTAAATCCACGTTTCTCAAAATCTACATAATTTTCCAGAGCCTGACCCAAATTACCGGCACCGACAATGATCATGGGATGAACCGTATCCAGACCCAGGATCTTTCCAATTTCTGTATAAAGATATTTTACATTATAGCCATAACCCTGCTGACCGAATCCACCGAAATTATTCAGATCCTGACGGATCTGGGATGCTGTAACATGCATTTTCTTGCTGAGGTCATTGGAAGAAATTCTTTCTACATTTTCTTCCAGCAATTCTCCAAGATATCGATAATAACGGGGCAGCCTTTTGATCACTGCTTTTGAAATTTGTTTTGCCTCCACAAGATGACCCTCCTTCTGATTTCCTATCTAATTATAACGAAATGTTATTTTAATGTCAAATAAAGTTTTTTCTCTTCGCAAAAATTTTTTGGTCTTTACAAAATCATTGTAATAGCTTTATAATCTTACCGTATGCACAAATGAAATAAGGTAATTTCTGGAGGAATTGTAATGATTTTAGCATGTCAGAGCATCTGTAAATCTTTTGGAGAAAAAGAGATTTTAAAAGATGCCTCTTTTCACATAGAAGAGCGGGAAAAAGCCGCTCTTATCGGTAATAACGGTGCAGGAAAGACCACCCTTCTCAGAATCATCATGGAAGAGATCTCTTCCGATTCCGGAAACGTAGTTCTTGCAAAAGACAAGCGTATGGGATATCTGGCACAGTATCAGGACATTCATGGTCACCGCACTATCTACGAAGAGCTTCTTACTACCAAGCAGTATATCATCGACATGGAGGAACGAATGCGTTCCATGGAACAGGAAATGAAACATGTTCAGGGTCTGGAGCTGGAACGTCTGATGAATACCTATACCCGCCTGACCCATGAATTTGAACTGGAAAACGGCTATGCGTACAAAAGTGAACTCATGGGTGTTCTGAAAGGACTTGGATTTTCAGAAGAGGATTTTGGGAAAGAAATCGAAACTCTTTCCGGCGGTCAGAAAACACGTGTAGCTCTGGGCAAACTGCTGATTTCCAAACCGGATATTCTGCTTTTGGATGAGCCTACCAACCATCTGGATATGGAAAGCATCGCCTGGCTGGAAACTTATCTTCTGAATTATCCCGGCGCTGTATTTATCGTTTCCCATGACCGTTATTTCCTGGACAAGGTTGTTACAAAAGTAATAGAAATCGAGGCGGGGCAGGTCACTTCTTTTCAGGGAAATTATTCAGCTTATGCAGAAAAAAAGGCACAGCTTCGTGATGCACAGTATAAGGCATACCTTAACCAGCAGCGGGAGATCAAACACCAGGAAGCAGTAATTGTTAAACTGAAATCCTTTAACCGGGAGAAATCCATCCGCCGGGCAGAAAGCCGGGAAAAAATGCTGAATAAGATTCAGAGGCTTGATAAACCTGTAGAAATACAGACCCAGATGCGTCTGTCTCTGGAGCCCCGGGTAGTCAGCGGAAATGATGTCCTTACTGTAGAAGGTCTTTCTAAAAGTTTTCCCGGTCAGACGCTTTTCACTGATATTTCTTTCCAGATCAAGCGAGGGGAGCGCATTGCTCTGATCGGAAACAACGGAACCGGAAAAACCACTATGCTGAAAATTCTCAACAGCATTCTCCCTGCAGATGCAGGCAGTTTTTCTCTTGGTTCCAAAGTACAGATCGGTTATTATGACCAGGAACATCATGTACTTCATACAGAAAAAACTATTTTTCAGGAAATTTCAGATACGTATCCAACTCTCACGGAAACAGAAATCCGTAACATGCTGGCAGCATTCCTTTTTACCGGCGATGATGTGTTTAAGGAGATTTCCGCTCTTTCCGGCGGAGAAAGAGGTCGTGTATCTCTTGCCAAACTGATGCTTTCAGAAGCCAATTTCCTGATTCTGGATGAGCCTACCAACCATTTGGACATTGCATCTAAGGAAATTCTTGAAGAGGCATTAAACAGCTACACAGGCACTGTCCTTTATGTATCTCATGACCGTTATTTTATCAATCAGACCGCTACCAGGATCCTGGATCTTACAAACCAGGCTGTAGTCAATTATATTGGCGATTATGATTATTATCTGGAGAAAAAAGAAGAGCTTACAGAAAAATATGCTCCTGTCCAACAGGCTGCAGCTGTTCCGGAAATTCCGGAAACCATTTCCGACAACAAGCTTATCTGGCAGCAGCAAAAAGAGGAACAGGCCCGCAGACGTAAACAGGAAAACGAACTGAAAAAGACAGAAGCCCGTATCGAGGAACTGGAAAACAGAGATAAAGAAATCGATGACACGCTGGTACTTCCCGATGTCTGTACCAATGTGGGGCGTTGTGCTGAATTAAGCCGTGAAAAAGAAGCAATCCAGGCTGAACTGGAAGAATTATATGAGAAATGGGAAACCCTTGCGTAGGGTCTCCCATTTTTAAAATTCATGTATATTTCCTGAAAGTATTTTTATTTCATCAGACGATTCAGAGAATCACGGACTGCAAGAATAAATTCTCTGCTGGAAAGAACCTTCGGATGTTTCAGACTGGTGATCAACGCAAGATCCTTGGTCATCTTTCCATCTTCAATAGTTGCAAGTGTGGCTTTTTCCAGTTTATCTGCAAATTCCATCAGTTCCTGATTTCCATCCATTTCTCCGCGTTTGCGAAGAGCACCGGTCCAGGCAAAAATAGTAGCAACTGAGTTGGTTGAAGTTTCTTTCCCTTCCATATGACGGTAGTAATGTCTCTGTACAGTTCCATGAGCTGCCTCGTACTCGTAGTAGCCCTGAGGCGAAACCAGTACGGAAGTCATCATTGCAAGGGAACCAAAAGCAGATGAGACCATATCACTCATTACGTCCCCATCATAATTCTTACATGCCCAGATAAATCCACCCTCGGCTTTCATGACACGGGCAACAATATCATCAATAAGACTATAGAAATACACAAGTCCCTGCTCTTCAAATTTCTCTTTAAACTCATCCTCATAAATCTTCTGGAACACTTCTTTAAATTTAGCGTCATAAGTTTTGGAAATGGTATCCTTGGCGCCAAACCATACATCCTGTCGGGTATCCAGTGCATAATTGAAGCAGCTTCTGGCAAAGCTTTCGATGGATGCTTCCATATTATGCATTCCCATGGCAACACCGGGTGTCTTGAATTCCTGCACAAGAGCTCGCTTTTCCTCTCCGTCTTCAGAAGTATATACCAGTTCCACCTTTCCCGGTTTATCTACATAAAATTCGGTGTTTTTATAAATATCTCCATATGCATGACGAGCCAGTGTGATAGGTTTTTTCCAGTTGCGTACACAAGGTTCGATTCCCTTGACTACAATGGGGGCACGGAAAACAGTTCCATCCAGGATAGCACGAATGGTACCGTTAGGGCTTTTGTACATTTTTTTGAGGCTGTATTCTTTCATACGGGCCTGATTTGGAGTGATGGTGGCACATTTTACCGCTACACCATATTTTTTAGTTGCTTCTGCCGCATCAATGGTCACCTGATCATCTGTTTCATTTCTGTATGCAAGCCCCAGGTCATAGTATTCTGTATTCAAGTCAATATAAGGGAGCAGCAATTCATCTTTGATCATTTTCCAAAGGATACGGGTCATCTCGTCTCCGTCCATTTCCACAAGTGGTGTGGTCATCTTGATTTTTTCCATCTGTCATTCTCCTCTCAGTCCGAAATCAGTAGATACTGTTTCTGGTCACATTATGAAAAGTATTGTACAAAAAAACTCCCCTTACGTCAACTTTTTTGGAATTTGCCCAAAAAAGATATTTTCTGGTAATCCTACATCTCCATAAAACGTTTAAAATTGAATTTTCCCCATCCCTGCTGATTTCTTGGAAGCCCCATATCGTCTGTACTGTCCCGCAGCATCATTTTGATCTCCACATTCGTAAGAAGAGGATCTTTTTCCATCATTCGGGCAATGGCTCCTGAAATAAATGGCGTAGACATAGACGTACCGCTTTTGATTCCATAGCCGCCCCCTGGCAGACAGGATGTGATTCGATTTCCAGGTGCCACAAGATCCGGCTTACAGACACATTCAAAGGTAGGTCCCCGTCCGGATACACCGGCACTTCCAATAAGCATGTCGCTGGATCCTACGGTGATCACTTTTTTGCTGCTTCCGGGAGCTGTAATGCTTCCCGGCTTCGGTCCCTGATTTCCTGCCGCTGCCACGACTACAAGTCCCTGATCCCATAACTCTTCTACTCCCTGGCTCAATAGATGATGGTCACACCAGGTTCTATATATGGTACCTACAGAAATATTTACAATACGGATACGATATTTTTGATAGTTTTTCAGGATCCATTGGAAAGCCCGCAGAACATCCTCTTTATTTCCGTTTCCCATCCTGTCCAGTACTTTTACCGCAATAATCCTGCAGCCTGGAGCCACGCCCTTATATTTGCCGCCGGAAGCACTTCCGTCACCGCAAAGGATTCCAGCTACGTGAGTACCATGTCCATTATCGTCATATGGAGTTTTTTTGTTGGAAATAAAATCGACAAACATCTGTATCCTGCCCTTGAAGTCTGGATGATCAGAGATTCCTGTATCTAGAAAACAGACCCCAATATCTTTTCCGGTATAGGTCAGCTGTTCCATGAATATACTCCAAAAAAGAATCTTTTATACTACTATATTCCATAAAAAGAATCCTTGCGAATTTCACAGAAAATGTATATTATTCACAGAATTGCCAATAATGGAGTTATTGTATCTAATATAGAAAAGCACTGAAAAGGAGGTTTATATGATCTGGTTTTTATATCTGATCTTATTTTTTATTATGCAGTCTGCTGTCTTACTTTGTTGCCTGGCTGCCGGAAACGACGCTTCATCCCAAATGATTTCCGATATGGAGCAGATTGAATATATTCAGAGATGGATGAAAAAGCAATAAGCGTTTAATCAAACATAAGCCGGATTTCTCCGGCTTATGTCAATCATCTTATCTGTATTTTTTTAGGATCTCATACATTTCTTCAAACTGCTCTTCCATTTCTTTTACCAGACGGAACTGCGTTCTTGCACGAACGAGATTATGTTCCGGATAAGCAGTCTTAAAATACACATCTCCCTGAAGAAAATCCGCAAGGAAGCGTATACCGCACTCCAGTGTCATTAATCTTGCACCCCATGGAAGGCTTTCTGTTTCTTCCGGAGTCAGTACATCATTCGCCATCTCCAGGTAACCCTTTACATAAAGCTCATAAAGATGGATATCAAAATGCACCTTATCCAGATCCGGTTCATCCTCTTCCGCAGTAGAGGCTCCAAAACGGATAGAATCACCGAAATCATTGGCAGCAAGGCCAGGCATAATGGTGTCCAGATCAATAATGCACAGACCTTTCCCTGTATCCCCGTCAAAAAGAATATTATTCAGCTTGGTATCGTTATGAGTTACACGCAGCGGAAGAACTCCTTTCTGAAGCTGTTCCATCAGAACGCCACAGTCCTTTTCACGAGAAAGTACAAACTCTATTTCCGGTCGGCATAGACGGGCACGATTCTTTACATCTTTTCGAACCGCTGCCTCAAAATCATGAAATCTTTTTACTGTGTCATGAAATTTCGGAATTGTTTCATAAAGACTTTCTGCAGGATAGTCTCCCAGCTGCATCAGGAAATGACCAAAGCTTCTGGCAGACTGATAAAACTGTTCCGGACGTTCCACCTGCTGATAACACACAGAATTTGGCACATAATGAAGGCAGCGCCATGGCTGACCCTGATCATCCTCAAAATAGGTATCTCCGCTTTTTGTTTTAATATAAGATAAGGTTTCTCTGTCCAGATCACCGCCTTCTTTGCGGATCACATCACGGAGATATTCCGTCACTCCAAAAATATTCTCCATTACCTGTGCCGGATTTTTAAATACATTAATATTTACACGCTGCAGTACATAAAACGGGACGTCCGTCCCATCCGAATCCGGCATATAAATCGCATAGGTCTCATTAATATGACCCTCTCCAAAAGGCTTCACATAGCTGCACTGAGGCCCAAAACCAAAAGCATAGACCGCATCCTCAAGGCAGCGGCTGTCTGCACCCTCGATTTTTCTTCTGGTGGAAAAAATCACCTCGCCGGCCTCCACTTTTCTGCCGGATTCAATGGTGCAGTTGGCTTTTACAATACTTCCCAGGCATACATGTGCGCCAGCACACACAACTGAATCATGATCCACAACTGCTCCGCTGTTGATCAAAGCCGCACGTTCAATCCTTGTATGTGTATTTACTACAGCTCTCTGCATAATAAAGCATCCCTGCTCGATCACAGCGCTGGGGCTTACGATTGCAGACGGATGAATAATTGCAGGAACCTCATAGCCTTCTTCAATCAGCTTATCTGTCCACTGGAGGCGTGTCCTGTTATTGCCAAATGCAGCTACTGCTACAGGATATTCCGAATGAAGAAGCATGTAATCACAGCACATACCGATCACGTCTTCCCCTTTTGCAGCGTCATCCAGAAAAACCACCTTTTTATAGCCCAGCTGCAAAGCTGTCTCCTTTACCATCTGGCCAAATCCTCCAGCCCCCAGGATCAATAAAGTTTCCATAGCTGTCTCCTTCTTCTCATTTGCATTTTCACAGGCTCGCAGCCTCAGGAGTATATCAAATTTTGTCAAAATATCTGCGGCCTATACATGATATGATTGTAACAGAATACAACAAAAAAAGACAGAGGTTTTTGTAAGGAGTTTTTATCCATATGATCTGTCAATAGACCGTAACTGCATCTGTTTATGCCAAAGCAGAATCAGTTAAATCTCTTATTTCTTCAATCACCGGCCGCCTTACTTTTTTTCGTGTCATTTCCAGAATATGAAGCGGTGTGATATCTATAGCCCTGCATTTTACCGGATCTTTGCGCAGATATTTCTGAAGTACATGAAACAATTCATCCTGATGATCCGGATTCGACATATTAATAAAGTCAATCAATATGATCCCTGAAAGGTTCCGAAGGCGTATCTGTCGTGCAATTTCTCCGGCAGCCTCCAGATTGATTTTACGGTATGTTTCTTCCGCTTTCTTTTTGCCGGTATATTTCCCGCTGTTCACATCAACAGAAACAAAGGCCTCCGTTTGTTGGATAACAAGAAAACCGCCGCTTTTCAGCCATATTTTTTCCTGCTGTACTTCCTCCAGGGCGCGCTCTATCCTATACAGCTTACAAAGTGGAAGAAGCTTATCCTCATAAAATCTTAATTTTGTCAGTTCTTCCGGACGAAAATCCTGAAGATATCCCTGAAGTTTTTTATAAATCTCCGGAATATCTGTAACGATCTCTTCCAGGTTACGGCTGTATACATCACGGACTGCAGCCAGATAAAAAGGCTCTGCCTCGTAAAGAAGACTAAAGCAGGTACGATTTCTTCCAAGCACTGCAGCTTTTTGGTAGAGTGCTTTTAAAAATGCAAGCTCATGAAGAAATTCTTCTTTTTGTGCCTCTGCACTATTAGTCCTTGCTATGATTCCATAGCCTCGATCCTTTTGCTCACGTTCTGGTTCCAGCCATTTATTAATTACAGATGCTTCTTCTTTTGTAAGTTTTCCTGAAAAACCGATTTTTTTATTTCCTGTGGTAAGAACCAGATATTTACCGGTAAAATTCAGATTTGTAGTCAATGCTGGAAGCTTTCCCTTCATAGCATCCCGGCATACCTGAACCAGCAGCTCGTCTCCCGGACGCAAAGATGAGCCGTCCTTTCGTCCTGCAGTAAAAATAGCATCTGCAGCCTG
>Kit_p2__coassemble_2387_pt1 | contig 11049 bp, 9 predicted proteins | sample Kit_p2__metabat2_low_PE_055 | metagenome-assembled genome bin Kit_p2
AAATTTATGTTATGTTAAAACAAATATATGAAAGGAGGATCTATCATGCTTGATTTTAGAATGGAAACTTTTCTTAGCGTATGCAGATATATGAATTTTACTCATGCCGCCGAAGCTATGCACCTGACTCAGCCGGCAGTTTCCCAGCATATCCGTTATCTGGAACAAAAATATGATGCCCCTTTATTTTACCGCGAAAAAAAGAAGCTCTCTCTGACTCCAGCAGGAGAACTTCTTCTTTCCGCACTGGAAACCATGCAGAATGATGAAAATACATTAAAAAAACGGATGCAGGAAAGCCTTTCCAAAAAGAAGATCCTGACCTTTGGTGTGACTATGACCATTGGAGAATATGCCATCCTTCCCTCTCTGGCTGCTTTTATCAAAAATCATCCTGATACGGATCTCCATATCCGCTACGGCAATACACAGACTCTTCTTGCCTGTCTGCAGGAAGGAACCATTGATTTTGCCATTGTAGAAGGTTATTTTAAGGAAGACAGATACGAGGTACGCATTTATAAAGAAGAAGAATATATTGCCGTGGCCTCCAGCCGACATAAATTCTCACAGCCAGTCCGCTTTCTGCGTGATCTGACAAAGGAACGTTTGCTCACCAGAGAACCCGGCTCAGGAACCAGAGCTGTTCTTTCCAGAACTCTTGCCCTGAAAAATTTATCTGTTCTTGATTTTTCTCATCTTGTGGAAGTAGAAAACATCCATACCATTGTTTCTCTTCTGTGTGAAGACTGTGGGATCTCTTTCCTGTACAAGTCTGCTGCAGAACAGGAAATCAGACAGGGTAATCTGTGCCAGATTCCTCTGTCTGATTTTAAGATAACTCATAATTTCAGTTTTCTCTGGAATAAAGGAAGCATTTTTTCTGAAGAATATGAAACAATCTTTCAGGAGTTAAAATCCGGCAATCTCTAGATTTTCTATCACTCCATACGAAGCCGTTCTACAATACTCTGTTTTTCCAGATTTTTAAAGCACAGATAAGGAATCAATACTGCAAATACTAGCAAGATCGGTGTGCATATAATAAGAGGCAGCAAGGTAAAACGGAATGTGGTAAAACCGCCTTCTACCATTGCGCGGATGCCTGTGCCAACTGCCGCCGCACTGATCAGATAAGAAGCAGTCAGGGTAATAGCTGCATAGTAAAGTCCCTCACAGACCAGCATCCGACAAAGCTGCTTTTTCGTCATACCCACACTCTGGATCATGGCAAATTCCCGTCTTCGTGACACAATTGCCGTCACCATGGAATTGATAAAATTCAGAATGCCTACCAGAGCGATAATAATGCTGATGGCATTTCCCATAACAGCAGAAGAACGTGTTTCTGCCTCATACTGCTCTTCCATCGATTTACGGGAGGTCACCGGAAGACTGCTGTCCTTTTCTTCCATGTAGGTATCCAGCCATTCCTGCATAGGCTCCACCTTACTGTCCTTTACATTTACAAATAATCTTCGCAAAGTATTTTCCGGCCACTGCGCCCGGAAGGTGTCTGTCGGCAGGATAAAGTGCATTTCCATAGAGGAAGGCGCGCCCATTTCCGCCGCCCCGTCGTCAACCGGCATCAACGGATATACCACAGCCATAACTTCATAAGATTTTCCCGCTAATTCAATGGTGCTTCCTACAGAGGGAACCGGAAGGGAGGGATAAATCTCATCCTGCTCAATTGCCGGCCCTACTGCCAGAACATAGTTTCCGCTGTAAAAAGCTTCCGCATCAAAAGTTCCGTCCATGATATACGACTCCTGTGTGACTGCCTGAAGCGGTATTCCGTCCATTCCAAATATCACTGCGCTGGTTTCTCCTGTATCTACCGCCTGATGAAACGCTTCTGCTCCCGAAGGATTATAGGTACTCCAGTCTGCAAGCATTTCTTCTGTGTAAAATCCCTGGAGATTTTTTACAGTCTGCTCATCCATCTTCCAGGTAAACTGCGCGGAATACTGATGTCCTGTGGACTCCACACCTTCAAAGGATTCCAGAGTTTCCACCAGAGTTTCGTTTAAGGTATCACCTTTCGGATTATATCCGCCGATGTAATCTTCACTGGTCACATCAGAAAGCTCGAAATCTGCGATAGTCAGATTTGCCAGATATTTCTCCATATCAAAGGCTGCATTTTTTGCATAAAAACAGCTGAGGAGCACAAGCCCCAGTGTCAGAGAACAGATTACGGTAACGGTTCTCTTTTTATTGCGTCCCAGATTTGCCCATGCCATGGATGCAAGAGAAGTATTTTCCTTCTTTCTTTTGATTTTTTTGCTTTTTCCGTCTGCATCACTCATACGAAGAGCTTCCACAGGAGACACCTTTCCCGCCAGTCTTGCCGGACGCAGACAGGAAATCAGTACCGTAAGCCACGCAAAAACAGCTGATCCGATAAAAATAACCGGATTTACCGATACACTGCCCCCGCCTTCCAGGATTCCGGTAAAAGCAGGCACCAGTACCATTCCCAACAGCCATCCAAGCAGCAGCCCTGCCGGGATGCCGATCAGACACAATTGATTGGACTGTCCAAAAATCAGCTTTTTAATCTGTTTTGTAGTCATTCCCAGGGTTTTCAGTTTACCGTAAAACTGTACGTCTGCAGTAACACTGATCTGAAAAATATTATAAATGATCAGATAGCCTGCGATAAATACCAGAATCATACCCAGGTACATAGGCAAAGTCTCCTGAAGTGCTGTAGCGCCCATCTCCGGGGAATAGGCAAGATTTATATGATATTCCAGATCTGTAAGTCCGGTATCGGAAAGCACCTGTTCCATAGTCTTTTCAATATTGCGGTCACTGTGAAGCGTAACCTGAGCCATATGCATTCCAAAAACATTTCCATCTGATATAACGTCTTCACTGTCTGTCAGAATACCTTCTGTGTAATCTTTTGAAACCCATGCCATACTGGCATATACGGATTCGTTTCCTTCCCAGAAACCACAGAGGGTAAAAGTAGAAGAAATCTTTTCTGCTTCCGGATCAGACAGATCCTTTCTCCATTCCAGAGTAACCGCTTCCCCAAGCTTCGGCTCCACCCCAAGCCGCTTTAATGTTAATGTATCCAGCGCTGCCTCGTTACCGTTTTCCGGCATATGCCCTGTTGTTGGCATACAAAAAGAATGAGAGGCATAGCTTTTATCCGCCCAGCGGATCTCCACCTGCTTACCTGACAAAGCTTTGTTTTCCGCAAGTCCCAGAACCGTGCTTTCCCCTGTCTCTTTGACATCCGAGTGATTTGCCAGAATTTTTGCCTGATCTGGCTGAATAGATTTGAAGGAAACCTGCGCATCATATCCTGTCTGCCGGAAGGTCATTTCCACCAGATTTTCACTCATGCTCTGTGCCAGAGTAAATAAAGTGGCAAACATCATGGCAGTCATCAGAATTGCCAGAACCGCCACCAGATTTCTTCCTTTATTTTTCTGAAAAAGCCGCTGGTTTAATACACGAACCGGCTCAAATTTTTTTCCTTTTTTTCTTTTTCCATTTTCTCTGCTCATATCTGCTGCCCTTCCTGCTTACTGTTCTGCAATCCTTCCATCCTCAATGCGGATGATCCGGTCCGCCATCTGCGCGATCTCCGGATTGTGGGTGATCATCACAATGGTCTGGTGAAATTCCCGGCTGGTCATTTTTAAAAGCCCGATCACATCGTCACTGGTCTTACTGTCCAGATTACCTGTAGGCTCGTCTGCCAGAATGATAGACGGCTTGCTTGCCAGAGCCCGTGCAATGGCTACTCTCTGCTGCTGTCCGCCGGAAAGATTATTGGGAAGGGAGTCCAGTTTCTTTTCCAGTCCCAGAAGCTTTACCACTTCCATAATGAATTTCTTATCCGGTTTCCTTCCGTCCAGGGAAATGGGCAAAATAATATTTTCCCACACACTTAATACCGGAACCAAATTATAGTTCTGAAAAATAAAGCCAATCTGTTTTCTCCGGAAAATCGTCGCCTGCTCACTTCCCAGCCTGGCAAGATCCGTATTTCCGATACGGATGCTTCCCTCTGTTGGAGTATCCAGTCCGCCCAGCATATTCAAAAGTGTGGATTTTCCCGAACCCGAGGTTCCGATAATGGCAGTAAATTTACCCCGCTCGATCTCTAAGTCCACACCGTCTAACGCACGTACCTGTGTTTCCCCTTTTCCATAATATTTTTTTAAGCCTGTGGCTGTTAAGATTGCTTCCATTTATATCTCCTCCCTGTGTCCTGTCTCTTTTTAAGTTGGTTTTACTATAACAGACCAATGTCTCAGTCAGGGTACAGAAAAGGTACAGTTTTGTAACTTTTGGGAATTGTTTTATCAGTAATGCGAAACGGCAAACACATGCACTCAGAGAAAAAATGTATCTGCAGAGAGGAAAAGTAATGACATCCACTTCGATGAAATGGTATAATTTTTAAAAATCACGAAAGTGCAGGAAGAAAAGAATATGGATTTAATTATTGTATGTTTGTACATAAGAGCGTTATTCTTTGCCATTTTAATAATATGGTTTTTATATCAGATTCTCAGGAAGAAACGATGGGTTCGTTGGGAAAGAGCTGCGCGGGATATGAAAGACTTTATAAAAAGAAATGAAAAAAAAATCAATACTATTTCAAAAGTGATTGTAGGTATTTTTTTAATACCTTCGTTTTTGGGAACGACAGTCCCTGCTGTAACGGACCTTCCCAACGTAATCAATAAGAACTATCTTCAGTCAGAAGGAATCGTAACCTCCTGGGATTACAGTGACGAGAATAAAAATGAAATACGCAGCATTGGCATTACAGACAAAAACGGAAATGAAATATTTGTAACGGTTTACAGCAAGGGAATTCATAAAGGGGACTATTTAAAAGTAAAATATTTACCTGTCAGTAAATACGGAGTAATCGAAGAATGATCATTTCTGGAAAACGCCAGCGTTTTTGCTGCGATTCTGAAAATTATTTCTGGCACGGCGGGCTTTCAGAGCCATACACCGTGCCAGAAATCGATTCTTCTTTATTTATGAATGGAAGTTGAAATACCAGTCCCTGCACCTTTTTGCTGATCGTATCAAAATACATATAAGGATAAAAGTTAAGATACATGGCATATGTGGCTAAGAGTATCGCCGTCAGAATAAAAAGCTTTATTCCCCCTGTCTCATCCGTTCTGTCAGGCTTCCTTTCGTGAGAAAATGAAGGCAAAGCAATGGTACAGCTACTGCAAGTATCCCTAATATTAATGAAAAGATCCACAGCGGTAAAAAGGAACAGGTATAGACCATGCTCCAGGATCCCACTGCTTCTACCACCTTCGGCATAAGAAAACGGTCAAAAATTGTTGTAACAGGAATCAAGATCATAAGCATTAATCCAGCATGGAAAATTCCTTCCAGAAGGAGAAGCTTTTGAAGCTGCGTCCGTGTCATGCCAAGGCTTTCGTATACGGCAAACTCCCCTTTCCGGCTCACGGTCTTGATCACCAGCATATTAATAAAATTCATCAGCGCGATTCCAGTGAGCACCAGTCCGATCACCAGATCCGGAAGTACCAGATTCAGCCGCGCTACACGGAAATTATCCTGATATTCGCTGCGCCTTGTGATACCCACGCCCCGGTTCAGCCCCTGTTCGTATTCATCCAGATAAACTTCAAATTCTTTCTGCTGCCCTTTATCAATATTTACTGCCAGCTGACGGTACGCCTGTTCCGGGAACAGCCGATCAAAGGCTTCTATTGGAAGAATGTATACAAGATTGAATGCTGCTTCCAGACTTTCTGCGCCCTGTAAGTATGTCTCGTCATGCATCACGGAACCCATAACCGTAAATTTTTTACCCGAAATCTCAATTTCTTCTCCCTCAATGGGTGAGGACAATCCTTCATGATAAGCTCCGCCAACCAGTACAAATTCTCCGGAGGCAAATGCCTTTTCATCAAAGCTGCCGCTGGTAAATGGCGAATACTCCTGCAAATAGTCCAGATATACTCCGTCCATACCAACGACCAGTCCCGTATACTCTCCCGTTTCCTCCAGCCTTACAAGCCCGTTCAGCCATTCCGGGTAAGCAGCCTGGGTTTCCCGTAAAGTCTGCTTTTCATCATACGGCTGGTTATAAAATGCTGTAATACGTTCACGCAGCGTTCCTGACGCCGTCATGGGAATTTCATGGCTTTTCAGCATACTTACAGATGTTACCTCCCGACGCTTTTTCAGTTCCGCCACGGTTTCTTCTGTAATCCCCTGATTTTTTTCATTATACTGCTGTGCGGAAAGATATGCGGAGCCATCGCACAGGCTGTAATCCCATGGGAACATGGAAGAAAGATAAATCTCCTCTTTGGCGCTGATATACCGGATCCATACGGAATTCAGGAGCAGCACTGCCAGAAGCAGAGAAACCACTGACAAAAACGTGCGCCAGCCATTTTTCCCCAGAGTACGAAATGCAAGCTGTGCCAGAGTCATACGTCCGTCAGACTTCTGCCTTCTTTTTGGCAGTCTCCCGAAAGCGCTGTTCAGCATATCTGCCGGAGTCCTGCGTGAAAGCCGAAGCGCCGGAAGAAAATATGCCAGTAAAACGGTTGCCATCGTACACAAAACAGCGGCTGCAAATGGCGGCCAGGACAGAAAATACAGCGCCGGATTCTCTTCCATTCCGATAACCACCCGTCCTGTAATAAAATAATGAAGGACAAATCCCAGCGCCCAGCCGGGAATCATTCCCAGAGCAGAAACCAGAATCCCCTGTTCCAGAAGCAGCCGCCAGATCTGACGTGGCGTCATTCCCAGAGATTTCAGTCCTGCATAAAACAAATGCTCTCTGTCTGCAGCTACATGGACAATGCTGTAAACCATCAGGTACCCGCACAGCACCACAAGAAATACCGGCATATAATATGGTCTTGCCTGACGTTCCGCCATTTCTTTCCGCGCATCCTGATATGCCAGATTCGTGGTATAGGTACAGCCTGTCACACCCTGTTGAGAAAGAATGGCTTCTGCCTGTTTCTCTATATCTTTTGGCTGATGCAGGTTTACCCCAAGAGTTACATTCGCAGCATTCTCTTCATCATAATCCGGCAGGAGCTTCTTCGCCTCCTCCTTCGTGATCCAGGCGCAGGCTTCTGAAAAATTCGCAGGACGTGCCCACCATCCGCAGAGGGTAAACGCTGTGGTATGCGTTTCTCCCTTCGGGTCTGTCCAGTCGATGGATACCGGACTTCCTATCTCATGGGGTATACCAAGGGAATCCATGGTAAACTCATCCAGAGCGATTTCTCCATTTTTCTGAGGCAGCGTTCCCACAGTCGGAACAGATAACACCGTCTGAGCATAGGCACGGTCTGTCACCGCCAGATTGATTCTTCTCTGCCCGATCACCGGATCGGATAACTGTCCGATCGTGCTCAGACGCACTGTACTTTTGATGCTGCTGTTTCCGGTAAGTGTATCTGCCTGTTTCTCTGTAAGTCCGGTATAAAGGATATGACTGGTGGAGCCATAGGAATACTGATAGTTCAGCAAATATGCATCCTCCACAGAACTTCCCAGAAGAAACACAAAAGTATACAGCGCTGTCACCAGCATTGCCGCACAGGACAAAAGTATATATTTTACAGGGTGAAACCGCACGTCCCTTCTGACAAGGGTACGGCAGACCTTCAAATTATTATTTGCAATCATGTCTTTTCCTCCCCTACGCCAGAATCCTGCCGTCCTCGATCCGTACCACTCGGTCTGCCATCTGAGCGATCTCCAGGTTATGGGTAATCATCACCAGTGTCTGGTGATAAGTCTCCACAGACATTTTCAAAAGTCCAAGTACGTTCTGTCCGCTTCTGGAATCCAGATTTCCTGTAGGCTCGTCTGCCAGAAGAATGGATGGCTTTGCAATCAGAGCTCTTGCAATCGCCGCTCTCTGCTGTCCGCCGCCGGACAATTCATGAGGGTAAGCGGTCAGCCGGTCCTTTAACTGGAGTAATTCTGTAATTTCCTGAAAAAACACAGAATCCGGCGCAGAACCTGCAAGACTTAAAGGAAATAAAATATTTTCCTGTACGGTAAGCGTTGGGATCAGATTAAAGCTCTGATACACAAAACCTACCTTGTTCCTGCGAAATACGGCAAGCTCCTTTTCCTTCAGCCCGGACAGATTCACACCGTCTACGATCACTTCCCCCTCATCGGGAATATCCAGTCCACCCATCATATTCAAAAGAGTTGTCTTGCCGGAACCGGAGGCTCCGATAATTACAGTAAACTTTCCTTTTTCAACAGAAAGGTCGATGCCGTCCAGCGCTTTCACTGCGCCCTCCCCTTTCCCATATGTTTTGTGCAGATCCTTTATTGTCAGAATATCCACTTCTTTTTCCTCTCTCCCTTTGTCAGCTTAATAAATACACGGAAAAGGTCGTGCCCTCTCCCATTTTCGATTTCACACTGATATATCCCTTTTGCCGGTTGATAATGCCGTTTGCCAGATACAGGCCAAGACCGACTCCTTCCTGTGCCGCGGCCTCCTCCGCCCTGTAAAACCGCTGAAAAACATCCTGATAATGTGCTTCCGGTATGCCCATTCCTGTATCCCTGATGTCAATACGGGTATAAAACTGCCATGGCCGTACCGTGATGGACACATGACCGCCCGCCGGCGTATATTTTACAGCGTTATCCAGAATATTTCCAAGAGCCTCCGCCGTCCATTTCGGATCGTGCTGTACCGTAATCTCCGGATCACATTCCACAGAAAGCACAATTCCTTTCTGCTCTGCCTTTGCCCAGACGGCGCTCATTGCCTGCGCAATGGTTTCATGGATCCGGCCTTCCGTGGGATGCAGTACAAACGTCCCTGTTTCCAGTCTGGACATATGGATCAGGGACTGCATAAGGAAATCCAGCTTATCGATCTGTTCTTCTAAAGTCGTCATAAATATCTGCCGTTTTTCTTCTGTGAGATCCGGCTTTTGCAGGATCCCTGAATACAGCTTCATATTTGCCACAGGCGTCTTTACCTGATGGGAAATATCGCTGACAAACCCCTGCAGGATCTCCTTATCCCTCCGGCTCTGCATCCTTCCCTCCTGCATAATATCATAATACTGCAGAAGCTTCCCCTGTACCTTTGCCGTCAGGGAATCTTCATAAGGCTGAAAATATTCCGGCTGTCGTCCCGCAATGGCAGCATCCAGCGTCTCACAGATATCATCCGAAAACTGTTCGATCTGCCGCCTCTTTAATACAGACCACAGAAGATTCAAAAGAACAATTCCCCCGCAGACGGCCAGAATCCCATAACGCACCGAAGCTCTCGGGACGTACTCCCATAAAAGCCGGAACAAAAATCCCACAAGGACTGCACCTGCAAAAAACAAAACCGCAGACAGCCACTTTGTCTGTTTCCTTTTCATTGTGCATTTCCTTTCCAGATATAACCCATGCCCCGTACCGTCTGGATATAAGTATGGGAAGAGTTTTCTATCTTTGCCCTCAGACGGTTCATAGTCACGGTCAGCGTGTGATCGTCAATAAAATTTCCTCCACTGTCCCACAGACGCTCCAGAAGAACCTGTCTGGTAAGGATCTGTCCTGAATTTTCTGTCAGGATCCGCAAAAGCTTATATTCATTCGGTGTAATGGACAGTGTTTCTCCATCCCGCTGTGCCGTCAGAGATCCAAAATCCAGTGTTAAAAATCCGTCGCTCCACTGCACATGACTTTTGACGGTCTTCTGCCCCTGGGCGCGGCGCAGCGCCACCTCTACCCGGCGAAGGAGAATCTTCATATTGAATGGTTTTGTTACATAATCCTCCGCTCCGAGATCAAATCCGTCCAGAACATTCTGCTCCAGATCATTGGCGGTCAGAAAGATTACCGGAAGTTCCGGGTATATGGTTTTGATCTCTCTGCACAGATCAAAACCATTTCCGTCCGGAAGATTTACATCCAGAAGAATCAGATCCATTTCACTGTTTTTCAACAGCTGACGGGCTTTCTGGCAGTTAAACGCCGCCATGGACAGATAGCCTTCCGTATCCAGTTCAAAACAAAGACCTGTGCTTAATGCCAGGTCGTCTTCTACTACTAATATTTTTTTCATGATGCCACCTCATGCCAAATTATTGTTTTAATTATATCAAAAATTCCAAATTTTGTATAGAATCTGTTTGCCTTTTTACAGCCTGAAACCTGTAACATACAGAAAATATCAGATTGAATTTCTTCTCTTTTCCATGATATAATTTTTTTACTAAAACCGTATCTTAAGACTGAAAGTTAAAATAACAGGAGGTTTGCCTATGGATAACAGAAAAGATGGTTTCATTGTCATTGCAGCAACTATGTGCTTCGGAGTTTTTTCCAAAGTGACTGTCCGTGTTCCCTACATGGCATGGGGATATTTCGACCAGTTCTTCCTGCTGTCCCTGCTGTGGTGGTTCCTGTACACCGGCGCTCTTTATGTGGCAATCCGGGAATATACCCAAAATATTGACAGTTATTCCAGGGTCTTTGGTCAGGCAGCTATTTTTGGCGCAGCTGCCACATTATTAAAAACAGGAATCGACGCTATTACAGAAATGTTTGTCCGCCAAAGCGGAAACACCATGATTTCCATATTTGTTATGGAACTGGTTCTGCTGCTTTTCGGATGCGCGGTCATGGTATTTTTGTTTTATTTTGTTGCAAAGCAGAGTATCTCCTCATGGAAGCCTTCCTTAAATCTTTATGCCGGAATTATGGGCGGTACTCTTGCTCTTTATGTCGGAATAGTCTTTTATTATCTTTTTAAACTGGACTGGGCGTTAGAAAAATATTCCGGCGCAGTAGCGGAGGTTGGCGAAGAACAGGCCAGACTGAATCTCTCTACAAAATTTGCCCGGGAATCTGCCGGTATTGGTATGGTGGTGTATGTAATCATTTTCATTACCATGTGGCTGGCGCTCCGTAAAAATTCAGAAAAACGCAGGTCATCTTGATACAAAATACAACCGCCAACTTTTTTGTTCAGTAGTTGGCGGTTATTTACTGCTCTGACAGTCCTCATTC
>Kit_p2__coassemble_2636_pt1 | contig 10142 bp, 9 predicted proteins | sample Kit_p2__metabat2_low_PE_055 | metagenome-assembled genome bin Kit_p2
AACCAAACAGGAGGTACTACATGAGACATTTAATGAGCCCGTTGGACTTTTCTGTGGAAGAGCTTGATAAGCTTCTTGCCCTGGCCAACGACATTGAAAAGAACCCCGAGAAGTATGCCCACGTATGTGACGGCAAAAAACTTGCAACCTTATTTTATGAACCAAGTACACGTACACGCTTAAGCTTTGAGGCAGCCATGATGAACCTTGGCGGTAACGTATTAGGATTCTCTTCCGCCGACTCCAGCTCTGCTGCCAAGGGCGAAAGTGTTGCCGATACAATCCGCGTCACATCCTGCTATGCAGACATCTGCGCTATGCGTCATCCCAAGGAAGGAGCCCCTTTAGTTGCTTCCATGTCTTCTTCTATTCCAGTGATCAATGCCGGCGACGGCGGTCATCAGCATCCGACTCAGACTCTTACCGATCTTCTTACAATTCGTTCCCTGAAAGGAAGACTTGATAATCTTACCATCGGTCTGTGCGGAGATTTAAAATTCGGCCGTACTGTCCACTCACTGATCGAGGCTCTGGTCCGCTACAAAAATGTGAAATTTGTTCTGATCTCTCCGGAAGAACTTCGCGTACCAAGTTATATCCGTGAAGATGTCCTTTCCCGAAACAACATTGAATTCCAGGAAGTAGAAAGACTGGAGGACGCACTTCCTCAGCTTGACATCCTTTATATGACCCGCGTTCAGAAAGAACGTTTCTTTAATGAAGAAGATTATGTCCGCATGAAAGATTTCTACATACTGGACAAACAGAAACTGGAGCTCGCCAAGGAAGATATGTATATCCTTCATCCGCTGCCTCGTGTAAACGAAATCGCAGTTGAAGTAGACGCTGACCCTAGAGCTGCTTACTTTAAACAGGCACAGTACGGTGTATACGTCCGTATGGCCCTGATTCTCACATTACTGGAGGTGGATGTATCATGTTAAACGTTGGAGCTCTTCGTGAAGGCTATGTTCTTGACCACATCAAAGCAGGTAAGGCCATGACCATTTACCATGACCTGAAGCTGGATAAGCTGGACTGTACTGTTGCTATCATCAAAAATGCCCGCAGTAATAAAATGGGTGTCAAAGATATTATTAAAGTAGAATGTCCTGTAGAAAAACTGGATCTGGATATCCTTGGATTTATTGATCACAACATTACTGTCAACATCATCAAAGACGAAAAGATTGTTGCAAAAAAGGAACTGAAGCTTCCTAAAAAAGTCACCAATGTGATCAAATGCAAGAATCCACGCTGTATTACATCCATTGAACAGGGTCTGGATCATGTATTTTTCCTGGCTGATGAAGAAAACGAGATTTACAGATGCATGTACTGCGAAGAAAAGTACAGAGGAAAAAGAAATAAATAAGTTACAAAAAAGCCCCGGAAATATTCCGGGGTTTCTTTGTACGCAAGCAGACCGATAAGCCGGGTTATGTCGTTGAGTGATCATCTGTCTAGGCCGTTCGTTGCCGGACGGCTCAAGCGACCCACCTGAAAGCACGACGGGCCGCCGTATCGCTTTCTTTTCGGTCTTGCTTCAAATGGAGTTTACATGTGCCCGTTCTGTTACCACAACGGCGGTAGTCTCTTACACTGCCTTTCCACCCTTACCTTCTGCAAAGAAGGCGGTTTATTTCTGTTGCACTGGTCTGGGAGTCACCTCCACCGGACGTTATCCGGCATCCTGCCCTGCGAAGCCCGGACTTTCCTCGTCTGCACCCTTTCGTCTGTACAGCCGCGATCACCTGGCCTGCTTGCGCAAAAGCTATTCTATCACGGTTTCACTGAGATGTAAAGAATTTTCTATACATCAAAACAGCTTCCTCCTACAAATTCCCTGAGAATAGAATTATGCGGCACATCCTCACTGGGAACAGCAACAAAATAATCAAAAAATTTCAAAAGTCTCTTTGCCTCTATATATTCCGGCTCTTTTTTGTCAATCCCGAAAAGAAGCGGTTCTGCATAAAGCTTAAGGCAGGCAAGCTCATATACAAGAGCAGAATTAAACATCACATCCGCCTGTTCCTGGAAAGGAAAAATATTCGCTTCCTCACCTCTTCGTACGGAAGGCCACCTTGCAATGGTATCCTTTGCAGAAATCCCTCTGGTGCGGGCATCCCGGACGATCCGGCGGATCAGGCGTCCGTCTGTGGTGGGAATACGGTTATGCTCATCTACATTCAGCTGAGTAAGAGCACTGATATAAATCTTAAATTTATTCTCCACAGGAAGAGCATAACTGAGCTTGTCATTCAGGCAGTGAATACCTTCGATCACAAGAACATCTTCTTTTCCCAGCTGCAGAAAATCTCCCCGGTACTCTCTTTGTCCCGTTTTAAAGTTATAAACCGGAAGTTCCACCCTATCTCCCCTTAAAAGCGCGAGCATATCCTGATTAAACTGTTCTACATCAATGGCCTGCAGGCATTCATAATCCTTTTCACCATATTCATCCAATGGCGTATGCTCTCTGTTTACAAAATAATTATCCACTGCAATAGGATGAGGTTTCATCCCATGGGCAGTAAGCTGGATACTGAGTCTGTGGGAAAAAGTAGTTTTTCCAGAAGAAGACGGGCCTGCGATCATCACAAACTTTTTATTTCCCGTTTCACATATTTTCCGGGCAATATTGGAAATCTTTGCCTCCTGCAGAGCCTCCTGAACCAGAAGGATATTCCGGATTCCTTCTTTTGTAATCCGGTCATTCAGATCACCTACGCAGGAAATATTTAATTTTTCAACCCACTCCTGAGATTCCTTCTGTACACGGAATATTTTTTCCTCAGGTAAAAAAGGTGGAATCACATCTGGCTTCTCACGTTCCGGCAGCTCCAGTACAAATCCCTCATCATAGGGTTTCAGATCAAAATATCTGATATAGCCGGTATGATTTGCCATATAACCATAGAAATAATCCTCAAAAGTATCAATCCGGTAAAGATTTACCCTGGATACACGGCGGTAACGAAACAGCTGTTCTTTATCATACATGCGGTGCTTGTGAAACAAAGCTATGGCCTCATCTGTACTGACTGTACGTTTTTCAATAGGGAGCTTTGCCTCCACGATCTCATGCATCCGGGCTTTTACCTGATCCAGAAACTTCTGGTCAGGTATCTTACTGCCCTTCATGGTAAAGTAATATCCGGATCCTACCGAATAATGGATCACTACATTATCTACTTGCTCCTTCCCGGCAATATCATAAATTGCCTTCAGAAGAATCATGCAGGCGCTTCTTTTATAAGTTTGATGACCAATATTATCTTTTGTGGTCACAAAACCAATCCTGCTGTCATATTTCAGTTTCTTATGAAGCTCTTTTAATTTCCCGTTTACGGTAACCAGAATCACCGGTGCCTCAGAAACTTTCTGGTACGGCTCCACAATTTCAGCAAACGTGGTTCCTGCCGGATATTCCCTGGTTTCCCCCATAATTTCCACTTTTACCATTTTTTGTTCCATAGAGTCTAACGCCTCCTGTCTGATAACGCCCTGATGGTCTTCAAATTCAGCTTTATATTAAAATATATGGGCTTTCTGCACAGGCACATGACACTTTCAGTTCTGAAAAACTTTCCTCAAGCTGCTTCTGCATTGCCTTCATAAAAATATATTCCGTGCCGTAATGACCTGCATCGATCACAGCCAGTCCCTGGGCAGCTGTATCGATTCCCGTATGGTGGTCGATATCTCCGGTAATATAAACGTCCGCTCCATGTTTCATTACATCCGATATCATGCTTTTACCACTTCCAGTACAGACTGCAGCGATTTCTACGTTCTGTTCCGGATCTCCATACAGTCTGACATCCTGAATCCCCAGTGCTTTTTTTACAAAAAGTCCGCACTGACGCAGAGTCATCACCTTCGGAAGTTTTCCTACCCGGCCAAATCCCTGTTCTCCTTCTTCTGTTTCTGTTGTTACAGAAAGTACCTTGCGGTCCTGAAGTTGCAGATAGTCTGCGCTGAGGTCTGCCATACCCATCACATCATAATTGGTATGCATTGCAAAATATTGAATATCGTGGCGGATCAGCGAAAGAATCTTTCGTCCTGTAAAATCATGATTATTGATCTTTTTCACGCCGCCGAAGATCATAGGATGATGAGTGATGATCATGTCTGCACCTGCATCAAGGGCCTCATCAAGGATTTTTTCTGTAAGATCAAGTGCCAGAAATACATGTTTGACCTCTTTTTCGTCATCTCCTACAAGAAGCCCCACGTTATCCCAGCTTTCTGCCATTTTTGCCGGATATTTTTTTTCCAGCCAGTCTGTCAGTTCTCTAACCTTCATATCTCTCCAAGGCGGCAAGGATCAGCCGCTTTTCCTCCCTGACTTCTTCTTTTCTCTGTACTGCTGAAGCTCCGGAAGCATCCCTGAGCTGAATAAGGATCTCATTGCGGATTCTCAGTTCCCGTTCCAGATACTGCTTCAGGATCGGATGTCTTTTTTCAAGAAGCAGACCTCCAAATTCTATTTCCTCTTCTGTCCACACCGGATTCCGGATTCCCTGAACAGCTTTCATGATAAAATAGAACTTTCCCTCCTCCAGAACACTGTCTTCTCTGATGATCTGGTATCCATTCTCCAAAAGAAAACGCCGTACATGGCCAATATCTGACTGTGGCTGAAGGATCAGTTCTTTAAATCCGCAGAGGGCTTCTTTTCCGTCTGTCAGTATCCTTTCCATCAAAGGGCCGCCCATTCCGGCGATCACCAAAGTGTCACCTTCACCTTTTTTGATTTCCCTGAGACCGTCAGAGAGTCTTGTTTCTATGTATTTATCAAGCCCATACTGGCTGATATGCTCCTGCGCTCTGGACAAAGGACCTTTTCCTACATCAGCTGCAATCGCTGACGGAATCCTTTTCTCCTGTATTAAATACACCGGCAGATATCCATGATCACAGCCCACATCTACCAGCCGGTTTCCCTGTGTCACCATTTCTGCAATGGCAGACAGTCTCAATGATAACTGCATGTCCTGCTCCTTAATCCAGATAGTCCTTCAGCTTACGGCTGCGGCTTGGATGGCGAAGTTTACGCAGCGCCTTTGCCTCGATCTGACGGATACGTTCTCTGGTGACATTAAATTCCTTACCAACCTCCTCAAGAGTACGGGCACGTCCGTCATCAAGACCAAATCTGAGACGAAGCACCTTCTGTTCTCTCTCTGTAAGAGTTCCAAGTACCTCGATCAGCTGCTCTTTCAGAAGGGTAAATGCAGCCGCATCTGCCGGTACCGGAACATTGTCATCCTGGATAAAATCGCCAAGGTGACTGTCTTCTTCCTCACCGATAGGAGTTTCCAGTGACACCGGTTCCTGAGAGATCTTCAGAATCTCACGGACACGTTCTACAGACATATCCATTTCTTCTGCAATTTCCTCCGGAGACGGCTCACGTCCAAGCTCCTGAAGCAACTGACGTGAAACGCGGATCAACTTATTGATGGTTTCCACCATATGAACAGGGATACGAATGGTACGTGCCTGATCTGCAATTGCTCTGGTGATAGCCTGGCGGATCCACCAGGTTGCATAGGTACTGAATTTGTATCCTTTCCGATAATCAAATTTTTCTACCGCCTTGATCAGTCCAAGATTTCCCTCCTGGATCAGATCAAGGAACAGCATTCCTCTTCCTACATAACGTTTTGCAATGCTGACAACAAGACGAAGGTTCGCCTCTGCAAGACGTTTTTTGGCATTCTCATCCCCTTCTTCCATCCTCTGTGCAAGTTCGATCTCCTCATCTGCAGTAAGAAGGCTCACCTTTCCAATCTCTTTTAGATACATACGAACCGGATCCTCAATGCTGACGCCTTCCGGAACAGACAGATCAATCTTATCAAGCTCCACCTCTTCCTCATCATCCAGCTTATCAATATCCATATCATCATCAAGGATCAGTTCCTCATCATTTCCCGTAATGCGGAGTACATCTACCCCACTTGCCTCGAGAAAATCAAACACCTTCTCCATCTGCTCTACTTCCAGATGCTGATCTTTAAAAAAATCATTGATCTCCTGATATTCCAGTACATTTTTTTTCTTTTTTGCAAGCTCCAGAAGTTCTACCAGTTTTTCACTGAATTTACCCATATTCATTTCCATAGGTGCTTAATCCCTCCATATAGTATTTATATTTTATCCTTATTCAAAAGAAATATGCAGTTCCTGGCGTTTTCTGCCAAGATCCTCCAATTCTTTTTTTGCTTTTACAAGTTTCTGCAGTCCCTGGAGATCCATCGGATCCCAGTTTCTGTTTTTTTCTGCAAGACTTTCCTGCTTGATCCTGAGAAGAGTATCTGCAAAAGCCCTGTCCTGTTCCTGCTGGTTCTCCAGATGAATCGAGGCATTGAAAAGAGAGGCTACCTCTCTCTGTTCCTCACTGTCCGGAAAACTATTCAGAAGACGGGCCGGATTTACTTCCCCCTCTTGCCTCTGCTGAAACAGCATCTGCGCCACTTCTCGATAAAGAGGTACCACAAAGTCCTCCGGTGTCAGATACTGTGCTACCTTATCAAAAATCCCAGGATAGGTCACAAGCCAGGTAAGCATCAGTTTCTGGGAAGTATCAGAAGCAGATTCCCTCTTCTTTTTTTCAGAAGTTCCGGATTTTGGCTGTATCCGGTGCTCTGCAGGCGTTCCCTTAAGCGCCAGAGTATTTACCCTTTTTCTTAAATCTTCACTGCTGATTCCGTAACGTCCTCTATATATTTTAACGACAGCATCAATGTAAAGATTTCGTTCCAGTTCATCTTTCAGCTCTAAAAGCATTTCTGCACATCGTTCAAAGAACCGGTTCTGTCCCTGAGGTTCATCCATAGGAAACTCATCTTCAGCAACACTTACTCTGAACAAAAAACTGTCCTTTGCCTCGTCAAGCCTCTTTTCAAATGCTTCAGGTCCCATATTTTTAATAAATTCATCTGGGTCTTTATAGGGTTTCAAACTTACGACCCTGGAATTCACTCCTGCCTCCCGAAGAATAGGGATCCCGCGAAGAGCCGCCCGTATTCCGGCTTCATCGCTGTCATAAAGCAGCAGTACTTCCTGCGTATATCTTTTTAAAAGACTGGCATGACCGGAAGTCAGGGCTGTTCCCAGTGAAGCTACCGCATTGTTAAAGCCCGCCTGATGCATGGCTATCACATCCATATATCCTTCACACAGGATCAGATAGTTCCGCCTGGCAGTCCGGGCAATATTCAATCCGTAAAGATTCCGGCTTTTGTCAAATATCTTTGTTTCCGGTGAATTCAGATACTTGGGCTTCGCATCACCCATGACTCTTCCCCCGAAACCAATAACCCGGTTATTTACATCCATAATGGGAAAAATAACCCTGTTCCAGAATTTATCATACATACCATGGCGCTCATCCACATTAAAAAGCCCGGATTCTCTCAAACGTTCATCAGAATAACCTTTTGACTTTAAAAAACGGTAGAGACCATCGCTGAATTTATCTGAATATCCCAGACCGAACTTCCTCATAGTCTCGTCGCTTAAGCCACGGTCTTTCAGATATTCGTATCCCCTGTATCCTTTGTCTGTACGGAGCTGATAATAAAAATACTGCGCCGCCTGTTTATTAATTTCCAGAAGCTCAGCCTTTTCCTGGGCTTTCTGGCGAACCTCCTTGGAATATTCTATTTTTGGAAGTTCCACTCCTGCGCGGTCAGCCAGATGTTTCAGAGCTTCTCCAAAGGTATAGTTTTCATATTCCATGATAAAGTTGAATACATTCCCTCCTGCTCCGCATCCAAAACAATAGTACATCTGCTTGCCTGGCGTCACGGAAAAGGACGGTGTTTTTTCATTATGAAAGGGACAAAGCCCAAAATAAGAACTTCCCTTTCTTGTAAGTTTTACATATTGGGATACTACGTCTACAATATCATTTTTGCTTCGTACTTCCTCAATGATATCGTCTGAATAGCGCATAGACATCCTCCTCTGTTATTTAATAGCTGTCCCAGGACTGAGGGATAAAAAGCTCCCGAAATTTTGCCATAGAATACTGGTCTGTCATTCCTGAAAGATAATCACAGACAGCACGGTCCACGGTTTCTCCTTTTGCCAGAAGTTCTCTGTACTCTCTGGACATTGCCTCCGGATGCTGTATGTAATACTGATAAAGTTCCTTCAGCATATTAATGGCTTTCTTTTCCTCCCGTTTGGCTTCATGATGATTGTAGACACTTCGGAACATCAGCTCCCTAAGATCCATCAAAGCCTCCTGTATCTCGTCTGACATCTGTATACAGTCTTTATCCATACTGTTTTCTATAATGTCATGTACAAAGGTATTCAGCCGTTCTCTTGTGGTATATCCTAAGAGCATACGCATGGTAACGGGAATATCATCCTCTGTGATGATCCCGGCTCTCTGGGCATCGTCCATATCGTGATGAAGATATGCCAGCTTATCTGAAAACCGTACAACCTGCCCCTCAAGTGTAGATGGATGACCACTGGTACGGTGGTTTAAAATACCGTCAATGACTTCCCAGGTAAGATTCAGACCCTCTCCGTTCTTTTCCAGAACCTGCACAACACGGGCACTCTGCCTATAGTGTACAAATCCACCCGGACTGATCTCATTCAGTGCTTTTTCTCCAGCATGACCAAAGGGTGTGTGTCCCAAATCATGCCCCAATGCAATAGCCTCCACCAGATCTTCATTAAGGCGCAGTGCTTTCGCTAAAGTCCGGGCAATCTGAGAAACTTCAAGTGTATGGGTCAGACGGTTTCTGTAATGGTCCCCCTGAGGAGCAAGAAACACCTGAGTCTTGTCCTTCAGCCTCCGAAACGCCTTACAATGAAGAATCCTGTCTCTGTCCCGCTGGTAAACCGTACGGACATCGCATTCCTCTTCCTGCCTCTCCCTTCCCCGGGAATGGATACTGTGCGAGGCATAAGGACTCAAAAGTTCCAGTTCTCTCTGTTCCATGTTCTCTCTGATATTCATAGGCACTCCCTCCACAGACTGACAAAATACCTCTTATTAATTATATTCTACACAAAGTTTCAAATTCCTCTTTTTTTTAAAAAAATTGGCACATGGAAATTTTTCCGAAATGGAAGATATTTTTAGACACAAAAAAATGCGGAAGATGGGACTTGAATAAAAATCACTGAATATTAGATAATGCCTATTTTAAGGCGTTTCCAGCTCCATCAACTACACCGCGCAACATAGTTTCGCGCACTTTTTGCCCCTTTTCTGCCCCTCTATTTATACCTATCATTTTTTTCGTTTGCCCCTTCATTTGCCCCTCCGATGATACAATATTCACCCCGTCAAGTCAACCTTGGCGGGGTATTCTTTTTACAGCGCAATCAGATCTCTCCAGGTCTTCTCTCCACAGATACCGTCCGCTTTCAGAATGCCTTCCCGGCTCTCCTGGTACTTTTTCAAGGCATGGATCGTGTTGGTTCCGGCTACTCTGTCCAGAGTAAGCGCCTTGCCGTCCTTGCCTTTAAACCCTCTGGCAATCAGGATCTCCTGTAAAAGTAATACGGATAATCCGCTGTCTCCTTTTTTTACTGTTTTTGGCTCAAACATATAATGACCTCCTGTCTGTGTCGTTGGTTTGTTTGTTGGTGTGTCTGGCTTATCGGCTGTCGTGGTTCCCATGTACGCTACGGTCTTGCGCTTAAACTCCGGCCAGAGGCCTTCGTCCTGGATCCGGCGCGGACAATGTTTCCGGGAAGCATCATAGTGGCGCTTCAGCCGGTCTGTAGTCCATCCATACTGTTTAAGCAGATAAGCGGCCAGCTGCTCCGCCTTATCTACAGCCTTGTAGTAATCACTCTCTGGATTGACGCAGATCTCGATATTAATAGAGTTGCGGTTTGTGATGCCGTAACGTCCGCCACCATCTCCCACAGCATAGGCGCCGTCTTTATGATCCAGTGTCTGGTAAATGCTGGTGGAATCCACATAATAATGCACTGTTCCGGCAAGGTTGCCGTTTTTCATGGCCGTTGCATGTGCTTTCGCTCCGGCTCCCTTAGACCAGTTGTCTGTCTCGTGGATCACAACATAAGCCGGCTTGTTCTGGCCGACATAGCAGCGCTTTTTCGTAAGCATTTTAATGATCTTCAAA
>Kit_p2__coassemble_2794_pt1 | contig 9587 bp, 10 predicted proteins | sample Kit_p2__metabat2_low_PE_055 | metagenome-assembled genome bin Kit_p2
GTATCAATTATTATAATTTTACAAAATGGTAAGGCAGGGGTATAGTAAGCGTGTAAAGAACAAAACAATCGTAAAAAAGAAATCTGTAAGAAAATGGATAGTATAAGGAGGATGCAGAAGATGTATGATGTAGTGATTATCGGAGCAGGACCGGCAGGGATCAGCGCAGGAATTTATGGGGCAAGCAGAGGAAAAAAGGTATTGGTGATCGAGAAGGATCAGACAGGAGGTCTGATTGGAAAGGTGTCTACAGTGACCCATTATGCAGGCGTGATCCCGGGAGAGACCGGAGCTACATTTGCTGCAAGACTGAAACAGCAGGCAGAGACAGCCGGTGTGGAGATTTTGAAAGCAGAGATGAAAAAGGCAGAACTGATTGGAGATAAAAAAGAAATTTTTACAGATAAAGGGGTTTTTGAAGCTGAAAAAGTAATTTTGGCAAACGGTACCTCACCAAGAAGACTGGGGATTCCAGGAGAAACAGAGCTCTGGGGAAAAGGGATGGGAATGAATGCTGCAAAGGATGGAGAAAGCTATCGTGGAAAACATATTTATGTGGTAGGCGGTGCAGACGGAGCGGTAAAAGAAGCTTTATATCTTGCAAAACTGGCCGCTGAAGTAACGATTATCCATTTTGAAGATTCTCTTGGATGTATTGCAGAATTCAGGGAAAAGGTAAAAGATACACCGAATATTTCTCTTCGTCTTCATTCAAGACTTCACGGAGTATATGGAACCGATCAGGTTCAGACCTTGGAAATTCTGGATGAACATACAGGGGCTATTGAAACTATAGAAGACCCGGGATGCGGGATCTTTGTGTATGCAGGGACGATTCCGAATACAGAGCTTTATACACAGCTGTCTCTGGAGAATGGATTTATTCCGGTAAATGAAAAAATGGAAACAGAGATTCCAGGTGTTTATGCAGCCGGAGACATTCGGGTAAAACAGGTTCGGCAGGTTTCCACAGCAGTAGCAGATGGAACGATTGCCGCGATCTATGCTGCCATGTAGAAAAATGCAGAAAAAACAGGATCAGTAAAAACATCCATAAAACTGCATGATATCTGATTTCTATAGAAATCTTTCTCACGAATTTTTGGGATAAATGTCTGTAAAACTCGAAAAAAAGCGAAAGAAAAACAGATTTTTCAGCCCCTTTCAGCTTGATTTCGCGCAGGTGCTTCCTCTATAATATCTGTGACATGTGAGTAAATGAAATTTCAACACAGCTTTTGCAGGCAGGCTGTCAAAAATGAGGAGGAAACTGGTCTGATGGAAAAATTAAATGTAGCAGTAGCAGATGATAACGAGAAGATGGTAGAAATACTGGGGCGGATGATCGAAGAGGACAAGGATCTGACACTGGTCGGCAAAGCACATAATGGCGAAGAAATCTGTAATATCATCAGAGAAAAGGAACCAGATGTAGTGGTTCTGGATATTATTATGCCGAAAATGGACGGTTTGACAGTTATGGAACACTGCAGTCATGATATGACAGTAAAAAAACAGCCTTCTTTTATTGTTGTTTCAGCAGTGGGGCAGGAGAGGATTACAGAAGATGCGTTTAGTCTGGGAGCGGATTATTATATGCTGAAACCTTTTGATAATCAGGTGCTGCTGAACCGGATCAAGCATCTCAGAAGATCGGGTGATCGTAGAAACAGGGAATCTGTACTGCGTCAGGCAGCAGTTCAGGAACAGAAAGCGGAATATGGCGCGAGGAATCTGGAATCGGATGTGACAAATATCATCCATGAAATTGGGGTGCCTGCGCACATTAAAGGATATCAGTATTTAAGAGATGCTATTATTCTGGCAGTCAACGATATTGAGATGCTGAATTCCATTACCAAGGTGCTTTATCCCACCATAGCAAAGAAACATCAAACGACACCAAGTCGCGTGGAAAGAGCCATCCGTCATGCCATAGAGGTGGCATGGAGCAGGGGTAAGATGGATACCATTGATGAGCTTTTTGGATATACAGTCAGTACAGGAAAAGGAAAACCTACAAATTCGGAATTTATTGCGCTGATCGCAGATAAGATTCGCCTGGAATACAAAAATCACTCTTTCCAATAGAGTGTATTTGGAGTATAATAAAAATATCTTTAAGTCACACTAAGGAGGGGTATTTACAGATGAAAAGGATTTTGTTTGCAACATCAGAAGCAGTGCCGTTTATCAAAACAGGAGGATTGGCAGACGTTGCCGGAGCTCTTCCGAAATACTTCGATAAACGTTATTTTGATATCCGTGTTATCCTCCCCAAATACGCCTGCATGAAACAGGAATGGAAAGATAAAATGGAATATGTGACCCATTTTTACATGGATCTGGGCTACAAAAACTGCTATGTGGGTATTATGCAGATGCAGTATGACGGAATTCAGTTTTACTTTATTGACAATGAATATTATTTCAGCGGTCCGAAGCCTTATGACAGTGCACCCTGGGATCTGGAAAAATTTGCATTTTTCTCCAAGGCAGTGCTTTCCGTGCTTCCTGTAATTGGTTTCCGTCCGGATGTGATCCATTGTCATGACTGGCAGACAGGTCTGATTCCGGTATATCTTCATGATTCTTTCCAGCAGAATGACTTTTTCTGGGGAATCAAGACAGTGATGACTATTCATAACCTGAAGTTCCAGGGTGTATGGGATGTAAAAACAATAAAAGAGATCACAGGACTTTCTGATTATTATTTTGCACCGGATAAACTTGAGGCTTATAAGGATGCAAACTATCTGAAAGGCGGAATCGTATTTGCTGATGCAGTTACTACAGTAAGTAATACATATGCAGAAGAGATCAAGACGCCGTTTTATGGGGAGAAACTGGACGGACTTATGTGTGCCCGCTCCAACAGTCTTCGCGGAATCGTAAACGGAATTGATTATGATGTATTTAACCCGGAGACAGATCCGTTTATTACACAGAACTTTAATGCAAAAACTTTCCGTAAGGAAAAAGTAAAAAATAAGATTCAGCTTCAGAAGGATCTGGGACTTGAAGTGGATCCTAAGGCTATGATGATTGGTATCGTATCCCGTCTGACAGACCAGAAAGGCTTTGATCTGATAGCTTATGTTATGGATGAAATGTGCCAGGATGCAGTCCAGTTCGTGATTCTGGGAACAGGTGATGAACGTTATGAGAATATGTTCCGCCATTTTGACTGGAAATATCATGGTAAAGTTTCTGCCCAGATTTATTATGACGAGCCGATGTCCCACAGGATTTATGCAGCTTCCGATGCGTTCCTGATGCCGTCTCTTTTCGAGCCGTGCGGATTGAGCCAGCTTATGAGCCTTCGTTATGGAACTCTCCCGATTGTGCGAGAAACAGGTGGACTGAAGGATACTGTACAGCCGTATAACGAGTTTGAGGGAACGGGAACAGGATTCAGCTTTACCAATTACAATGCACATGAGATGATGGCTACGGTACGAAATGCAGAGCGTGTATTCTATGATAACAAGCGTGAATGGAATAAGATGGTTGACCGTGCTATGGCAGCTGATTTCTCCTGGGGTAATTCCGCAAGACAGTATGAAGAAATGTATAACTGGCTGATCGGCGAATAAAAAAATCTGTTTTCTGACATACTACCCTTTGTAGAAAATATATGAGGAGGTAGTATCATGACAGAAATTTCAGAACTTGATCTTCAGAACCTTCGCCATCTGATCGGCGGTTTTGACACCACACATTGTAAAATGCAGGACTATGCACAAAAAGCAGAGGATATGGAGGTAAAACAGTTCTTCCAGAAATCTGCCCAGTCCGCACAGCAGACAAAACAGCAGCTGATGCAGTTTTTACAGTAGGAGGTGCCGAAAATGAATGAAAAAGCAATGGTAGCAGATACGCTGGCAGGTATTAACGGAGAACTTGTACGCTATGGAGAAATGATTCCACAGACGGAAAATGCACAGCTGAAACAGACTCTGAAACAGATCCGTAATCAGTGTGAAATGTCTCAGGAGGAAATCTACCGTATTGCCCGGACAAAGGGATACTATGTTCCCGCAGCAAAAGCCACCAGAGAAGAAGTTGATCATGTTCGTTCAGTACTGAGCCAGGGCTGATAAAGAAAAATAAAAAGCTTTCGCAGGAAACGGAGAAATCTGTGGACTGCGGAAGCTTTTTTATTTCGGATGTCAGAAAAAATACTTCCTGTAGCAGCCTGCATCTGGCGAGAAAAGCGGGCTTGTCCTCTTTGTTATGCAGGAATCAGAAACCATGGAAAAGCATAGGCTGATAAAAAAGAAACAGGGAGAGGCAATGCTGGAAAAAGAGGATTATGAACCGGGAATGGAAGTGGTTGAAAAAAAGGAAGAAGCAGACGAAAATCAGCTGCTTCCTGCTCAGGATGAAAATTACCAGAATTTTATTGTCAGATATAACCAGAATGTAAATGGTACAGTCACATATGAATCAGACAGGAGCTTTCAGATCATAGATGATCTGTTTGGTGTAACTTACGTACCGGCTTCTCAGATACCGGAACCATTGATCAGCAGTTATTCTTATCTTTCGGTTCCGAAATGCTATACCTATATGGATCAGGGAGGCCTGGATTCTTCCGGTGTTAACCGGCTTCATGATCACCCCTATCTGAAACTGCAGGGAGCTGGAAATCTGATTGCTGTCATTGATTCGGGAATAGACTGGAGACATGAGGCTTTTCGAAATGGAAACCATACAAAAATTCTCAGTATATGGGATCAGAGTATAACAGGGAATCCTTCAGAGAACGTTCCATATGGAAGAGTATTTACAAGAGAAGAAATTGACAGGGCGCTGGTTTCGCCGGATTCCATGGAAGAACTGCCGCCGCTGGACGAAAATGGACACGGGACGATGCTTGCAGGAATTGCAGCAGGGAACAGGATACCGAAACAGGGATTTTCCGGCGCGGCTCCGGAGGCAGAACTGGTGGTGGTGAAATTAAAACAGGCAAAAAAATATCTCAGGGAGCTTTATCTGATCCCTTCTTCAGCAGAGGTTTTTCAGGAAGATGATATTATGCTGGCAATTGCTTATGCAGTCAAAACAGCTCTTCAGTATCAGATGCCTTTGTCGGTGTGTATTGGACTTGGAAGCAGTATGGGAGCTCACAGAGGTGAGGGACCTCTTAGTCAGTATATTGGAAGCGTTGCAAATTTTACACAGAATGCGGTATCTGTGGCTGCTGGAAATGAAGGAATTGCCAGACATCATTATATGGGAGTATTAAATGAACCAAATACCAGGAATATTATGGAACTACGAGTAGGCAAGCCAGAATCTTTGTATGGCTTTTCTATGGAGTTCTGGGGAGAGTCTCCTGATTTTTATAATGTGGTGATTCAGTCACCTACTGGTGAGAGGCTATCCATAAGCTCTGCGCTGAAAAACAGTACCCAGGAACTTTCGTTTGTGTTTGTGGAAACAAAAGTTCTGGTTAATTATATTCCAATAGAAAGGCGATCTGGAAATACGCTGATATTTTTCCGATTTCTTCATCCGGCGGAAGGAATCTGGAAGCTGGAAACAGAAAGCCGCCTTAACGGTCCTGGAAGATTTCATGTATGGCTTCCCGTACAGGGAATGATATCTGAAGAGACGTATTTCCTGGAAGCGTCTCCGGATTATACAATCACATCACCGGGGGACGCACCTAATGGCATGACTGCTGCGGCATATCAGTATCGAGACAACAGTCTCTATATCCGTTCCAGCAGAGGCTATAATACAGATAATCTTGTTAAACCGGATTTTGCCGCTCCGGGAGTGGATCTGAAAGTACCCCTGGCAGGAGCTTTGGGAGGATATGGGACTGCGTCAGGAACAAGCCTTGCGGCAGCACAGACATCCGGGATTGCGGCGCTTCTTTTTGAATGGGCTGTTATCCGTGGAAACGAACCGTTCTTTTTTGGGAACAGTGTAAAAAATTATCTGAGAAGAGGGGCAGTTCGTGAGGAGGATATGGTGTATCCTAACAGAGAATGGGGGTATGGAAGAGTGGATCTGTATCATACGTTTGAACTGCTCACATAAAAGTCCACAAAAAAGAATATTTATTTTTGTGTAATTCTTATACAAAAGAAAAGGGAGGGTATTATGAAACGAGGAAGTATTTTCGAGCTGGATGGTGTTCCGCGTCTGCGGGAAGCAGCTCCTCTTTTTTGGAGCCCATATTGTAGGTGGTATCGTAGCTCTTGTAATGGGGCTTCTGGTCCGGCAGATAAGGGTGTTTTTTCCGCCTCTGATCACGGGAACTGTTGTATTTACCATAGGTCTTTCTCTCTATCCAACAGCTATTAATTACATGGCAGGAGGTGTAGGAAGCGAGAATTACGGAGACTGGCAGAACTGGCTGCTGTGATCCTGGCAGTTGCAGGTATTGTACCAAAATTTTCTGCACTTCTGACAACGATTCCTCAGTGTGTTCTGGGAGGTGCGACGGTTTCTGTTTTTGCTTCGATTGCAATGACAGGTATGAAGCTGGTTGCGTCTGCAGAGATGGATTATCGTAATTCATCTATTGTAGGTCTGGCAGCAGCTCTGGGAATGGGAGTTTCTCAGGCAACAGCAGCGCTTGCTACTTTCCCGGAATGGGTAACTACTATTTTTGGAAAATCTCCTGTAGTTCTTGCTACTATAATTGCAGTGCTTTTGAATATCATTCTGCCAAAAAGCCGTGATGAAAAGAAAGAGGAAGAACTCAAAAAACAACAGGTTGAAGAACAATTGAAGAAAGACAGGGAAGAATTTCGGTAAATAAAAAATGGCGCAGACTTTTGTCTGCGTCATTTTTTACACGGTTTATTTTCTGTATACAAATACAGGAAGTCCGTCGTCGCCTGCAGGAACAGTGATATTTCCCTGTACCAGAGGAGTTACATATTTTATGAATTCATCGGATATATCTGAACCATTTTCAGTGATCCACTGAGCAGGAACTCCTTTTTCTTCGTTGCAGATTACATTAACATCTTCCAGTCCGCATTCCATCAGATAAGAACCGTCTGTGTTTTCTTTGCGGATAAAGGAAACCATTTTTCCGGTTTCTCCATTCAGAGCAGCCTGAACACCGAAACGTCCGGCAGCAATTGCCTCGGACTGATCTGTTCCGGAAATCAGAGAAGCGCTGCAGCGCTGGCTGACGTTTAGTTCTACAGAGCGGGCTTTTACCCCAAGGCGGTTTCTTACCAGGTTTTCCAGATATTTTCCGCAGCCGGCAAGCATTTTGTGACCAAAGCTGTCAGTGCCTACGGAACTGTCATATTCGCAGATAAAGGTTCCTTCTGCATCATGGATTCCTTCGGATACGCAGACAACCACATTGCAGTTTTTCTCAAAGGCTTTTTCTACATCTGTGAGAAACTGCTCTGTATCAAAATCACTTTCCGGAAGGTAGATGAACAGAGGATTGTCGCCTTTATATTTACGGGCAAGAGCGCCGGCAGCAGTAAGCCATCCGGCATGGCGTCCCATGATCTCTATGATGGTCACGGATTTTTTTTCATAAACACAGGCATCCAGAGTGATCTCGCGAACGGTAGACGCTACGTATTTGGCTGCACTTCCATAACCGGGAGTATGGTCAGTATGTACCAGGTCATTGTCAATGGTCTTAGGCTCTCCGATCACACGGATAGAACTTCCAATCCGGGCTGCATAGCGGGAAAGCTTGCTTACAGTATCCATGGAATCATTGCCGCCGATATAGAAGAACCAGCCGATGTTCATTTCTTCAAATTTACGGAAAAGAAGAGGGTACACCGGATCTTCCAGAGATTCCGGAAGCTTGTAGCGGCAGGAGCCAAGATATGCGCCCGGTGTATGCTTCAGGTATTCCAGTTTTTCTCCTGGAAGAGCTTCCCGGAAATTTAGGATCCGGTCATCCAGAAAGCCTTCGATTCCGTTTACCATTCCATAAACCTCACCGATTTCCTGGTCATGAGCGATTCCTTCTGCCACAACTCCGTAAAGGCTACTGTTGATCACTGCTGTAGGTCCGCCGGATTGTCCGACGATCAGATTTTTCTTTGCCATTTTGTACCTCCGATTAGGATATTGATAGGATAAATTTATGATTACCAGTATACCATAAGGAGAGGGGAATGACAAACGTTACTGTTTCCCACATTGTTTTTTCATATTTTCTATATTATAATGAAGGCACAGAAAAATTCCTTTGGGAATAAGAAGAGAACAGGAGCAGATTATGAGAGCATACGAACGTTTATTAAATTATGTAAAGATCCATACAACCAGTGATGAAAACAGCGATACTACGCCTACCACAGCCCGTCAGTTTGATCTGGCAAAGCTTCTGGTAAAGGAAATGAAGGAGCTGGGAGTCAAAAATGCCAGAGTAGATGAAAATTGTTATGTATATGGTGAGATACCTGCTGCTGCGGGATACGAGGACAGACCGGCAATTGGCTTTATCGCTCATCTGGACACCGCGCCGGATTTCTGCGGGGAAAATGTGAATCCACAGATCTACGAAAATTATAACGGAGAAGATCTTCCTTTGGGAGACAGTGGAAAGATCCTTTCTGTAAAAAAATTTCCACATCTGAAAGAGCTGAAGGGGAGAACACTGATCACCACAGACGGAACCACTCTTTTGGGGGCAGACGATAAAGCCGGTGTTGCGGAAATTATGACTGTTGCTGAGGAGCTTCTTAAAGGAACCATGGCTCACGGAAAGGTATGTCTTGCCTTTACACCGGACGAGGAAGTGGGAAGCGGAGCCGGCAAGTTGGATATTCCGGGACTGGGAGCTCAGTATGCCTACACAGCAGACGGCGGTTGTGAGAATGAAATCGTATATGAAAATTTTAATGCCAGCGAAGCGGTTCTTGAGATTCGGGGATTTAACATCCATCCGGGAGAGGCGAAAAATACCATGGTCAACGCAGCTCTTGTGGCTATGGAGATTAACAGCATGCTCCCTTCTCTGGAAACTCCGGCTCATACAGAAATGTATGAGGGATTTTTCCATCTCTGCGAGATACAGGGAACCGTGGAGCAGGCAAGACTTGTGTATATCATTCGGGATCACAGTGCTGCCTGTTTTGAAGCAAGAGAGAAAACCCTGGAACATATCACAAAAATTATGAACGAGAAATATGGAGAAGGAACCGTCAGTTTGAAGATTACAGAGCAGTACCGGAATATGATCGAAAAAATAGAATCGTGCATGCATCTGGTAGACCATGCAAAAGAGGCAATCCGTGAACTGGGACTGGAGCCGGATGTTGCTCCTATCCGCGGCGGTACAGACGGATCTCAGCTCAGCTTCCGTGGGCTGCCATGTCCGAATCTTGGAACAGGCGGCTATGCTTTCCATGGTCCTTATGAGCACATTACTGCAGAGGGAATGGATACGGCTGTTCAGGTGATGCTTGGTATTCTGAAACGATATGCAGAATAAAATAAAAAAATTTAAATAATATGCGATAAAAAACACTTCTTTTGCATTGTACTTGTAAAGGAGGTGTTTTTTTATGATAAAGAAAAACAAAATAACAGCGGCAATGCTCCTTCTGGGGATGGCAGGAAGTATTCTGACAGGC
>Kit_p2__coassemble_2895_pt1 | contig 9317 bp, 10 predicted proteins | sample Kit_p2__metabat2_low_PE_055 | metagenome-assembled genome bin Kit_p2
AATGATATATTTGGTTGTGGTCAGAGCAAGGAGTCCCATAGGCCCTCTGGCGTGAAGCTTCTGGGTACTGATACCGATCTCTGCTCCGTAGCCGAATTCAAATCCATCTGTAAATCGTGTAGAAGCATTTACATATACAGCTGCTGCATCTACCTGATCCAGAAATTTCTGTGCGTGTGTATAATTTTCTGTAATGATCGCTTCGGAATGGCCTGTATTATACTGATTGATATGTGCAATGGCTTCCTCTACAGAATACACTACCTTGATGGAAAGTATGTAATCCAGATATTCCGTTCCCCAGTCCTCCTGCACGGCCGGAACTGCACCCGGCATAAACTCAATGGCTCTTTCATCTGCACGAAGTTCTACATTTTTTTCCTGAAGTCTCCTGGCAAGAACAGGAAGAAGCTTTTCTTTAACGCTGTCGTGGACAAGAAGCGATTCACAGGCATTACATACGCCCACTCTCTGTGTCTTTGCATTCAGTATGATATCAGCTGCCATGTTAAGATCCGCTGTTTCATCCACATAAATATGACAGTTGCCGGTTCCGGTTTCGATCACCGGGATAGTACTCTGATTTACTACGGCTTTAATAAGACCTTTTCCGCCACGAGGAATCAGTACGTCTACATACTGGTTCATTTTCATAAATTCGCCAGCAGTTTCTCTGGATGTATCTGTAATAAGCTGGATGGCATCCTCTACGATACCCTGTTCCTTTAATGTTTCCCGAATGCATTCCACAATGGCCTGATTCGAGTGGATCGCGTCACTTCCACCTTTTAAGATCACGACATTTCCCGTTTTGAAGCAAAGACCGAAAGCATCGGCAGTTACATTTGGGCGTGCCTCATAAATAATGCCAATGACACCCAGGGGAACTCTTTTTTGTCCGATCAGAAGTCCGTTTGGGCGTTTTTTCATACCGGTAACCTCTCCTACCGGATCTTCCAGACCTACAAGCTGGCGAAGTCCTTCTGCCATGCTTTCAATACGTTCTTTCGTGAGAAGCAATCTGTCTACCAGTCCTTCCGGCATATGATTTGCCCTTCCGTTTGCTACATCTGTCTCGTTTGCTTTCAGAAGTGTCTCTGAACATGCAACAAGATGATCTGCCACGGCTGAAAGAACCTGATTTTTTTTATCTGTGGAAATAGTGCGCAGACTGTCTTCGGCTGCTTTTGCTTTTTTTCCCAGTTCGATAAGCATTTCGTTCATACAATCCTCCTGCATTTATATTCGTATACACTGTTTTTCTGTTACTATGATTTCCGGAGAAATATCGGTAGGTTCTGTTGGAACCTCAGGAAGGATCTGAAATTCGAAAGCAGCTGCAATTCGTTTCAGTGCTGGATGTTTTTCCAGGTATCTGTCGTAAAATCCTCCGCCATATCCAACCCGGTGATTCTGTTTGTCAAAAGCCACTCCCGGCATGATCATCAAAGCGTCTTCCCATTCTGCGATTTCTCCTCGTGCCGGCTCAGGAATCCCGAAATATCCCGGTTCCAGCTGCGAAAAATCTGTCAGCTTATAAAAGATCATATCCTTTCCGCTTACCTTTGGAACAGCAACCTCTTTGCCTGATTTCCAGGCCTCCTGAATCAGAAATCCTGTCATAACCTCATGATTGTAATCGGCATATACAAGGATCTGTTTGGCTTCCTGAAATTCAGGAAGCGAGATCAGCCGCTCTGTAAGCTGTCGGCTCCACTGCTCAACTTCCTGATCACTGCAGGCTTTTCTTGCAGAAAAAATCTGTTTTCTAATGAGTTTTTTTGCTTCCATATTTTTCACCCAGATTTGTGATACTTCCGTCTTCTTCTTTGATATTAATATTATCCAGCTGGTTTCTCAGATTCATACGGATCGTAGCAATATATTCCTTTCTGAGAGCATCTCTCTCTTTTTTTTCTTCTTCTGTAAGTCCGACACTTTTAGCCTTATGCGCCAGAGTATTGATACGGTCAATTTTGATATTATCCATTTTTATTCCTCTTTCTTCTGAATTTTATAAAAGTTTCTCGATATAATCAATAAGATAAAACTCTTCTTTCTGATTTCCTACAAAAAGTGTTCCGTAATTTCTGCCGTGCATGATCTTATGAATCACATGGAAGTCTTTTCCGTTGGCGATGACCATGTCCGCTCCTGCAGCAGTAGCAATCTCAGCGGCTGTAAGCTTAGTTGCCATTCCTCCCGTTCCAACCTTGCTTCCGGGACCTTTTCCCATGCTTTTCAGTTTTTCATCCAGTGTTTCTACGGTATCGATAAATCTGGCATTCGGATTTGTATTTGGATCATCAGTAAACAGTCCGTCAATATCCGAAAGCAAAATGAGAAGATCCGCCTCTATCAGTGCTGCGATAACTGCAGAAAGGGTATCGTTATCACCAAAAGAGTCCAGAGCCTCAAGCTCGTAGCTGGAAATAGAGTCATTTTCATTTACAACCGGAATCGTGTTCATTGCCAGAAGTTCTTCAAAAGTATTTCTTGCATGCATTCGGTTCAGATTATTGACCATAGTGTTTTTTGTCATAAGGATCTGAGCTGCCATTTGATTATACTCGGCAAAAAGCTTCTGATAAATCATCATTAATCGAGCCTGTCCTACTGCAGAGCATGCCTGTTTCACCTTCAGTTCTTTTGGTTTCCCTTCCAGCCCCAGTGCCGCAGATCCTACAGCTACGGCACCGGAGGTAACAAGTACTACGTCTTTTCCCTGATTGTGAAGGTCACTGAGTTCTCTGACCAGTACTTCCAGTTTGCGAAGATCCAGTCGTCCTGTTTCTTTGTGGATCAAAGAGGAAGATCCTACTTTGACTACTATTTTTTTCTTATCTTTCAGTAATTCTCGGTAATTCATAATTATCTGCTTCTCCAAATTCTAATCGTTATTATCTGTTGATTCCAAGCACTTTCAGGGCCTGGGCCTGTTTTGCCTCCATCACAGCAGCTTCTTCCGGCTCCATATGGTCATATCCCAAAAGATGAAGCATGCTGTGGGCAAAAAGAAAACTAAATTCTCTTTCTGTACTGTGCCCGTATTCCTCAGCCTGGGAAAAAACTCTGTCTACAGAGATCATTACATCACCCAGGAGCAGTTCGTCTGTATCCAGATCAAAATATTCATCCTGATCTTCTACTACAGAGTAATCTGCAGGAGTTTCAAAGGGAATCATTGGAAATGAGAGTACATCTGTAGGAGCGTTAATGCTGCGGAATTCCGCATTGACACGCTTGATCTCTTCGTTATCTGTGATCACCAGATTTACAGATGCTTCATAAGGACAGTTTTCACTGTCAAGAATCTGCTGCGCCACTTTATTGGCAAGTGCTGTATAGTCAATATCGAGCTGTCGCTCTGTTTCATAATCTATCTGGATAGTCATAAGCTTCTCCTAACTGCGGCGTGGTGCACGTGGCTTAGCCGGCTTTTGTTTTTTCTCATATTCATCATATGCCTGTACGATCTGCTGTACCAGAGGGTGACGGACTACGTCTTTGCTGGTAAGCTGGCAGAAACCGATATCATCAATTTTTTTCAGAACCTTCATGGCGACATCAAGTCCTGAAACGGCATCTCTCGGAAGGTCCTTCTGGGATGCGTCTCCTGTGATGATAACTTTAGATCCAAAGCCGATACGGGTCAGGAACATTTTCATCTGTGCAGGTGTGGTATTCTGGGCTTCATCCAGAATGATAAATGCGTTGTCGAGGGTACGTCCTCTCATATAGGCAAGAGGTGCAACCTCGATCAGTCCACGTTCCATGTTTTTTGCAAAGCTGTCTGCTCCCATGATCTGGTATAACGCATCATAAAGAGGGCGGAGATAGGGATCTACTTTGCTCTGAAGATCTCCCGGAAGAAATCCAAGTTTCTCTCCTGCTTCTATGGCAGGCCTTGTAAGAATAATCCTGCTGACTTCTTCATTGCGAAAAGCCGTTACTGCCATAGCCATGGCAAGATAGGTTTTTCCGGTTCCCGCAGGTCCTACTCCGAAGACAATCATTTTTTTCCGGATCTGTTCTACGTACTCTTTTTGCCCAAGAGTCTTGGGCTTTATCGGTCTGCCCTGAATAGTATTACAAATAAAATCCTTGTCGATTTCCGTAAGTACCTGATTTCTTTGTTCCATTGCAAGTGCAAGGGCATAATTTACATTCTGTCTTGTAATGGTATTTCCTCTCTGAGCCAGAACAATCAGTTCCCCAATGAGTTTTTTTGCCTGGGAAGCACTTTGTTCTGTTCCAAGTATTTTCAGCATGCCATCTCTGGATATCAAAGTGACATTTAAAGTTCTTTCGATCAGTTTCAGATGTTCGTCGAACTGTCCGAATACATTTCCCTCCACATCGGCTGGAATTTCCAGATGAAGTTCGATAATACTGTTAGCCATTCTCAGTTGTCCTTTCCTTTGAAAGTTCCATTCTTTCCACTGGAACTTCCTTTCCGATTTTTTCAATGATCTCAAGAGTACCGCTGCTTATGCAGTTTTTGTGATCAACCTCTATTTTAACATTATTTGCAAAGATTTGAACCCCTTTTTCCATTAATTTTTTTTCATATTTTTGAAGAATACGAAAAGCTTCTGCTTTTGCCTCATCTTCTTTACGCAGTACGCTCTTTTTTTTATACTGTCTTAGTGTAACAGAACCAACAGAAAGCGGCAGTTCAAAATTTTCTGTAAAACGCAGGGGATGTTCTTCCGTCATACGTTTCCACCCCTTTTGGGGCTTTGCGCCCCATTCCAGATAAAGACTTCCTGCTTTGATAAATCCACCTTTTTTTTCTTTTTCAAAAAATATTTCTTTTTCATATTCCATAGGGAGTTCTGCATAATATGGAAGTTTTCTTTTTATATAAATATCCGCATCTGCATGAACATATTCATAACGAAAAACCTCCTGGGCGTCATTTTTTAGTTCTAATCTTCCAAGTACCAGGATATCGCCTTTTTTACAGGTATCTCCGATTTTCTTTAAAGGGACTCCGGACCGTGTGATCATTTTTACTATTTTGCCTTCCCCTTCCGCACATATACTGCATGGAACAGGCTCGCTTTCTGACCGGATAGTCTGATAATTTCCTTCTTTTACAGTGATGATTAATCTTGTCCCCTGGATTTTTGCAGAAACCCAGGCTGTTTCAGGATATCTTTCACGTATCTGCGATGCCACAGAACTGCAGTTTACCTGTTTTTTTGGGATTCCGTGAGATATTCCCTGTTTTTCCAGAAATTTCAGTATTTCCGGTGTAGTGTTGATTCTGTTTCCTTCAATATGTATATTCCAGATACGGCCTGATAAAACAAAAAGCAGGATTCCGCATAACAGGATTCCTGCAAAAAAGGCCTTTTTATTTTTACTATTGGCAAAAAAGAAAGGCAGTCCATGTTTTTCCAGAATATGGATCTGTACCTTTGTTTTTCTTCGTGCAGGTGCCAGAAGAAAAAAGTGTCTTGTAGAAAGGAAACAAGAATAACTTCCATCGGAAGCACCTGATAAATCCCATAGGATTATTCCGCGGGACATGCACAGATTCAGAAAGCGTTCTGTCTGACCTCCATGGATACGGATTTTTATAAAACCATTTAAATATGGAAGGAAATTCCTCATGCAAAACCTCCTAAATATCAGATATTATCCTGGAAATGCAGCCTGTTATCGTCATCTCTTCTGCAGTGTACCAGGGAATTTCCAGTCTTTGTCCCAGTATCGTCAGTTTACCAGAATAGGTGTTGATTATAATTTCCTCTTTTGTAAACTTTAATAAATTTCTGTAATTTTCCACTACAGCATGTTTATTACCGGTAAGTGTGACGATTGTCTCCCTGCAGGCAAGATCACGGGGAACTTCAAGAACTGTAACAAGATTTTCTCTGAACCTTTCTCTTTTTCTTCGAAAAAACAAAGCGCAAACCTCCCCGGCACAGAAAAAACCTTCGGCTTTTTTCTAAATTTATGCCGAAGGTCTTTTATTTATGCCTGACGAAATAGCACCATAGAAAACCAGAGAATAGTATTTCCTCCAAGATTATATTCCATTTGTCTTTCTTCTACAATTTCCGAGGCCACCACTCCATGACTTTCCAAACAGGGATGCATTTTTTCCGGATGTCTGCAGGGCTTTCCCTCCAGATAGGAACATTTATCGCAGATATCACAGGATTCAGTGGAAAGTATAAAGATATCAAATCCTTCTTTTTTCAGAAAGGATGCAACCTCTTCCGTAAGCGCTTCATGCTCATGTCTGGTAGACAGCATTTCTTCCATATTCATTAGGTCTGACACTTCAGCTACACTGGAAAAGAAAATTGCTTTTTCATAAGAGTGGATTCTTTTTTTACATTCCAACAATGTGCCTACTGCCGGAGGACACGCCCAGGTAGTACCAAAGCGTTCACATTCCTCTTTGCAGATTGTACGCACTCTTTCCCTTACCTGAATTCTGTCTGCATCCAGGAGACGGTATTCATATATTGGAAACTGGGAGATATACTCCTCAAATTTATCAATATCCAACTGTGCCCACATGGTTTTTCCTTTCATAAAAAATCAGTCCAAAATAATCAGGGCCATAAATACCAGATTCTCTTCTCCGGAATTTGTCATAGCATGACCTTTTCCGTCTGGAGTAAACGTCATATCTCCAGCCTGGACCATACGGAGTTCCCCATTATCGCTGTAAATTCCTTTTCCGGAAATAATATAATAAGTTTCACTTTCTCCGTGATGTTCATGAAATCCAAGAGAACAGCCTGGCTCCAGAGTAACCTCTGCATAAAGACGACATTTTCCATTTAACTGCTCTTCATTCAGAATATGTTTGATCAGTACATGTCCCTCTCCGCCGCACATTTTCTCTACACAAGTTGTTTCCATATTTTTTGTCCTCCTTTATAATCTTATCCTGTAGTAATGATACAGGTTATTTATGGTAGGGTTCATTATTCAGTATCCGGTAGCCTCTGTAAATCTGTTCCAGAAGTATCATCTGCATCAGCTGGTGGGGAAACGTCATTCTGGAAAAACAAAGCTTGAAATCTGCACGTTTCAGAATCTGATCACTGAGCCCAAGGGATCCGCCGATAACAAAATCTATAGTACTTTTTCCCTGTACGCCCAACTGTCCAAGTTTCTCAGACAATTCCACAGAGTCCAGCATTTTTCCGTCCAGAGCAAGAGCGATAACATAATCCTGCTCACGGATATGCTTCATCAGACGCTCTCCCTCTGTATTTTTTATTTGTTCATTCAGTGCATCGGATGCTTTGTCAGGAGTCTTTTCATCAGTCACCTGACAAAATGTCAGCTTACAATACCTGCTTAAACGTTTTGCATATTCCTGGATACCAGAAGTAAGATACTTTTCTTTTATTTTTCCGACAGACAAAATGCGAATTTCCATTGTATTTGAAAATTTCTCCTTTTTTTCTTCATTTAAAGACTTTCTTCAATATAATTCTGGAATTCCTCCATCGACATAAGAACCTTTCTGGGTTTCGTTCCCTCTTCCGGTCCAACGACTCCGGCATCACAAAGCTGATCCATAATACGGGCAGCTCTGTTAAATCCTATCTTGAACATTCGCTGGAGCATGCCAATAGAAGCTTTTTCTTTATCAATGATAAATTTACCTGCTTCTTCAAAATAGACATCTTTTTCCTCATTTCCGGAACCTGCACCTGCAATGCTGACAGTATTGACCTGCTGCTCGATCTGCGTATCATATTCCACTGTCGGATTTTTGCTGGAAAGGAATTCTACAATACTGCTGACCTCTTCATCCGATACAAACGCTCCCTGAAGACGTACAGGTTTCTGATATCCCTGAGGATAGAACAGCATATCTCCCTTTCCCAGAAGCTTTTCTGCTCCATTCATATCCAGAATGGTTCTTGAATCCACACCAGAGGATACAGAAAATGCAATTCTGGAAGGCATGTTTGCCTTGATAAGCCCGGTAATAACATTTACAGAAGGCCTCTGAGTTGCAATGATCAGGTGGATCCCGGCAGCACGGGCAAGCTGGGCCAGACGGCAGATAGCATCTTCCACTTCGCCCGGAGCAACCATCATAAGGTCAGCAAGCTCATCGACTATGATTACGATCTGAGGCATTTTTTCCGGCGGAGTTTCACCTTCCGGTATCTTCATATTTTCTACTTTACGATTATACTCTTCCAGATTACGTACATTAAATTCCGCAAAGGTATTATATCGGTTCATCATCTCCGTAACCGCCCAGTTTAAAGCTCCGGCTGCTTTTTTCGGATCAGTGACTACCGGAATAAAAAGATGGGGAATTCCATTATATACACTTAATTCAACTACCTTTGGATCGATCATGATCAATTTTACATCATCTGGTGACGATTTATATAAAATGCTGACGATCAGAGTATTAATACAGACAGACTTACCGGAACCGGTAGCTCCCGCGATCAGGAGATGCGGCATCTTGGCAATATCTGTTACAACAGGTTTTCCTGCGATATCCTTACCTACTGCAAAGGACAAGGTGGACTTTGCCCCCTGAAACTCCTGGGACTGGAGAATCTCCCTTAACATAACTGCATGATTTTCTTTATTCGGTACTTCGATGCCCACAGCTGCTTTGCCTGGAATGGGCGCTTCAATACGAATATCCGCTGTGGCAAGATTAAGTTTGATATCATCTGCAAGGCCTACGATACGACTGACTTTGACTCCCATTTCCGGCTGCAGTTCATACCGTGTAACCGTTGGTCCGCAGCTTACATTTGTGACAGTTACATTTACACCAAAATTATGAAGTGTCTCCTGAAGCTTCTGTGCCGTTTTGCGAAGATGAGCATCAGAGTCTCCCTGAGATTTTCCGCTTCCGCGTTTTAAAAGCTTTAAGGGAGGATAATGATATTCTTTTTTTTCTGCAGCTGTTTTTGTAGAAATCTCCTGTTGGATATTTTGTATTCCATTTTCAATTTCTTTCCTGGAAGATTTTGGATTTTTATGAGGCTGAGATGGATCAGGCGCAGCTGTTGTCTCCTGGGAAACAGAGTCTGCACTGTCAAAATCAAGAGAGTCTGCAGGAGAAAAATCCTCAAAAAGATCCGGTACAGCTGCTTCTTCTGCAACAGGCTCTGATCTGTGGATCTGAAATTCCAACTGATCTTTTCCAGTTTCCTCTGCACCTGTTTCAACATTGTTGTCAGAGGAAGCGGCTGCTGGATTTAAATCAAACTCTGCAGCTGGCGGTCTGGAAGGTTCCAGCTTTGTACCTTCCAGAAATCCGTGACTTTCTTCGGATGACTGAGTTTGAACAGACTGTT
>Kit_p2__coassemble_4461_pt1 | contig 6344 bp, 7 predicted proteins | sample Kit_p2__metabat2_low_PE_055 | metagenome-assembled genome bin Kit_p2
CAATTCATTCAAAAAACTTTCATTTTAGACTTGACTTTTAATAGTTAGTCTTTCTGTGAGTCATGTTCGGCCAGCTGGCTGTATACCGCACTAAGCATTATGGAACTAGTATAATATAAAATGTATTCTAAATCAATACTTATACAAAACAACCATAAAAAAATGAAAAACATGCATTTGTTTGTGCGTTTTGCTTGTTTCCGGGTGAATGATATGATAAAATAAAAATATTCACCGGACTTTTAAGGATAAACCTGCGAAGAATGGATGTGAGAGAGAAACAGAAAAAAGAGTATTACTGCAGAAAAATGCAGTATTTCTGTACATATCCCCGGTGTCTGTCTGGCATCGGGTTTTATTTTGTATAAAAAATGATCAGACACCGATAGAAAAACAGGAGAGGAGATGTGATATGGAAACAAGAATCGCAGTAATTGCCATTATTGTAGAAGACAGGGAGAAAAGTGAAGAACTGAACAGGATCCTGCATGATTATGGAGAATATATAGTTGGAAGAATGGGGATTCCCTATCGTTCAAAAGGTGTTTCTGTGATCAATGTGATTCTGGATGCACCCCAGGAAAAAATCAGTGCGCTGTCTGGTAAGCTGGGAATGCTGAAGGGTGTGTCCAGTAAAACTGTATATTCAAAAATATCGGAGAAAAATCAATGAGAGAGCTGATCGATAAACTTTATCAAACACAGGTCCTGGATAGAGAAGAACTGATCTTTCTTATATCAGAAAGAAGCAGGGAAACGGAGCTGTATGCCAGGGAACTGGCGTGTAAAGTCAGGGAAAATATTTACGGAAAAAAGATTTTTATCAGAGGTCTGATCGAATTTACCAATTACTGTAAAAATGACTGTTATTACTGTGGCATCAGAAGAAGCAATAAAAATGCAGCCAGATACCGTCTTACAAAAGAGGATATTCTTGACTGCTGCCGGCAGGGATACGATCTGGGCTTCCGCACCTTTGTACTGCAGGGGGGAGAGGATGGATATTTTACGAAGGAAAGACTTACTGATCTGATCTGCCAGATAAAAGGAACTTATGCAGATTGTGCCCTGACACTTTCTGTTGGGGAAAAATCAGAAGCAGAATACAGGGCTTTCCGTGAGGCCGGGGCAGATCGCTATCTTCTCCGGCATGAAACAGCAGATAAGGATCATTACCGTATCCTTCATCCGGAACCTCTTTCACTGGAAAACAGAAAACACTGCCTTGAGACACTTAAAAAGATCGGATTTCAGACAGGTGCAGGATTTATGGTAGGTTCCCCGGGACAGACGCCGGAAACACTGGCAGAGGATTTTCTGTTTTTAAAGAATCTTGATCCGGAAATGGTGGGGATCGGACCTTTTATTTCTCATGGGGACACCCCTTTCAGGGATAAGGCTGACGGTACACTGGAAGATACCCTTTTTTACCTGGCGCTTCTGCGTCTGATGCTTCCGGGTGTTCTTCTTCCGGCTACCACAGCACTTGGAACGATCCATCCTTCTGGAAGAGAATTGGGAATTCTTTCCGGCGCCAATGTGGTGATGCCAAATCTGTCACCTCTTTCGGTCAGAAAAAAATATATGCTTTATGACGGGAAAATTTCCACAGGAGACGAGGCGGTAGAAGGAATAAAAAATTTAAAAAAGCGTATGGAAACTATCGGCTGTCAGATTGTAACAGACCGCGGAGATTATTACAAAAAATAAAAGTGCTGCTGATGAAGCGGCAAAAAGGAGGAAATCATGTACGATCCGAAATCAACAAAAGCAACAGAATTTATCGATCATCAGGAGATACTGGATTCTCTTGCTTATGCAAAAGAAAATAAAAATAATACAGAACTGATTGAAAATCTGATCGAAAGAGCCAGAGACTGCAAGGGGCTCAGTCACAGAGAAGCAGCGCTTCTGCTGGAGTGCGAAGATCCTCGTCTGATCGACAAAATGTATCATGTGGCAAAGGAGATTAAACAGAAATTTTATGGAAACCGAATCGTAATGTTTGCACCTTTGTATCTTTCTAATTACTGCATCAACGGATGTGTTTACTGTCCTTATCATGCAAAAAACAAACATATCCGGCGGAAAAAACTGACACAGGAAGAAATTCGACAGGAAGTGATCGCACTTCAGGATATGGGGCATAAACGTCTTGCTCTGGAAACAGGAGAAGATCCTAAAAATAATCCGATCGAGTATATCCTGGAGAGCATTAAAACTATTTACAGTATTAAACATAAAAACGGAGCAATCCGACGGGTCAACGTAAATATTGCGGCAACCACTGTAGAAAACTACCGCAGACTGAAAGAAGCCGGTATCGGAACATACATCCTTTTCCAGGAGACTTATAATAAAGAAAGTTATGAGGCTCTTCATCCCACAGGACCAAAGAGCGATTATGCATATCATACAGAGGCTATGGATCGTGCTATGGAGGCGGGTATTGATGACGTAGGCTGCGGCGTACTCTTTGGACTGGAAACCTATCGCTATGATTTTGTGGGTATCCTTATGCATGCGGAGCACCTGGAGGCAAGATTCGGAGTAGGACCTCATACCATCAGTGTCCCCCGTATCTGTCCGGCAGATGATATTGATACGAAAGATTTCACAAATGCGGTACCGGATGAGATTTTTCAGAAGATTGTTGCTGTGATCCGCATTGCAGTTCCATATACAGGAATGATCATTTCTACTCGCGAGAGCCAGAAGTGCAGAGAAAAGGTTCTGGACCTTGGTATTTCTCAGATCAGCGGCGGTTCAAGGACTTCTGTGGGCGGCTATGCAGAGGAGGAAGCCCAGGAGGAAAATTCTTCTCAGTTTGATGTCAGTGACAGACGGACATTGGACGAAGTGGTAAACTGGCTCCTGGAGCTGGGCTATATTCCCAGTTTCTGCACTGCATGCTACAGGGAAGGACGTACCGGAGACCGCTTTATGTCTCTTGTAAAAGGCGGACAGATCGCAAACTGCTGCCACCCCAATGCACTGATGACCTTGAAAGAATATCTGGAGGACTATGCTTCTCCTGATACAAGAGAAAAGGGACTGAAGGTGATCGAACGAGAACTTCAGAATGTAGGCCGGGAAAAGACAAGAGAAATCTGTGCAAGGAATCTTAAAGAGATTGAAAATGGCAGGAGAGACTTCCGTTTCTGATGTTAATAGCAAAAAACACTTGCATAACATGCCTGTGATGGGGTATAGTGGTGGTATGCGATAAAGGAGGAAAATTCTTATGAAGAAATCCAGATTACTGATTGCACTGGCAGGTCTTACTCTTATTGCTTCCGGCTGTGGATACAGCACAGGAGGAGAGGACTCTACCGTGACTGTGATAAAAGCAACCCCTACACCAACTGCAACTCCAACACCGATTGCAACTCCAACACCGGCAGTAACCGCAACGCCTGTACCTGAAACTTCACAGACGGCAAGCGGCGTGAAGATCATAAAGAAGGATGCCACCTATTATGCAAATAATGAGGCAAATATCCGTACAGACTGCGTGACGACAGACCAGACAAATATCATCCAGAGCACCAAGGTAGGCGATCAGCTTACCGGTACAGGTGTCAGTGAGGATGGTCAGTGGATCGAAGTTGATATCAATGGACAGAAGGGCTATGTAAGCGCTCAGTATGTGACAACAGAGGCTCCGGCCGGAACAGCAGCACCTGCTGCAGATCAGGCCGCAGCTCAGTAAACAGAAGTAAAAAAGAAACCAGAGATGATTTCCGTCAGGAAAAGAATCTCTGGTTTTTTGTACGGCTGATTTTGAATGGAGCAGATTATTCCGGATATACCAAGCGGTCTTCTTTGATATCATAAAGGACTTCCTTCAGATATTTATCTGCCAGGTATTTTGCCATTCCAAGATTCATATCCAGATAGTTTCCGCAATCTTTGGCAGAAGCACCGGGGATTTCGCCTTCGAAATCACGGATGAACTCAAACATTTCTGTGATCAGACCTACAATGTCTTTAGACTCCAGATCACCTGCAAGGAGAAGATAATTTCCTGTACGGCAGCCCATAGGCCCCCAGTAGATCACCTTTGATCCGAATTCCTCATGATTGCGGAGAAAGGTAGCTGCCAGATGTTCCATAGCATGGAGCTCTGCAGTGTTCATAACAGGTTCCTCATTAGGAGAGGTCATACGGATATCAAAAGTAGTGATCACCTGATCTCCCAGATAATCCTTGCGGGAAACATAGATTCCCGGCTGCAGCTTAATATGGTCTATAGTAAAGCTTGCAATTTTTTTCATGTGTGTTCCTCCTGAAATATATGATATATCATTTTAGCAGAGTCCGGGGCAGGAAACAAGCAGTTACTGTGAACAATAACGAAGGGGAACCAGTAATTCATTGACTTTATTTCTATAGAATGATAAACTGGTATACAGCTTAGAAATGCATCAACAAGAGAGGTAAATATCATGATAGACGGAAAAAAAGTTTTATTCAGCGGTATGCAGGCAACAGGAAACCTTACACTGGGAAATTATCTGGGCGCTCTGAAAAACTGGCTGACTTTAAGTGATGAATATGAATGTTTTTACAGTGTAGTGGATCTTCATTCCATTACCGTACGTCAGAATCCGGCAGAACTTCGCAAGAGAGCCCGTAATCTTCTGACTCTTTATATTGCGGCAGGTCTTGATCCTAAGAAAAACTGTATTTATTATCAGTCCCATGTATCCGGACATGCAGAACTGTCCTGGATCTTAAGCTGCTTTACTTATATGGGAGAGCTGAACCGTATGACACAGTTTAAGGATAAGGCCGCCAAGCATGCAGATAATATCAATGGCGGACTTTTTACCTATCCGGTTCTGATGGCAGCGGATATCCTTTTGTATCAGGCAGATGTGGTTCCGGTAGGAATCGACCAGATGCAGCATCTGGAACTTACCAGAAATGTGGCAGAGCGTTTTAACAATATTTACGGAGATGTATTTACAGTTCCGGAAGCATATGTAGGCAAGGTGGGCGCCAAGATCATGAGTCTTCAGGATCCTTCCAGAAAAATGTCCAAGTCTGATGAGAATCCAAACGGAAGTATTTATCTTATGGATGATCCGGATACGATCATGCGTAAATTTAAACGTGCAGTGACAGATTCTGAAGGCTGCATCGCTTATCGTGAGGAACAGCCGGGAGTTAAGAATCTTATCGATATCTACTGTGCATGTACAGGAAAGACACCGGATGAAGCGGTAAAAGAATTTGACGGAAAAGGATATGGTGAATTGAAACCGGCAGTGGCAGAGGCAGTAATTTCTGTTCTGAAGCCTCTTCAGGACGAATTTGCAAGACTTTCCAAGGATAAGGCATATATTGACTCTCTGATTAAAGAGAATGCAGAAAAGGCAAATTATTATGCAGCAAAGACACTGCGCAAAGTACAGAGAAAGGTTGGATTCCCGGACAGAATCCGATAATTTCAAGACAGGAAAGAGAGAAACTCCGGCAGACAAAACAGAAAAAGCGAAGGGAAAGATCCCGGTTCGCATACAACAACAGGATCAGGAGGAACAAAAATGAAACATAAGACTTTGGCAGTACTCTGTGCCGCGGTACTTTCGGCAGCAATGCTGACAGGATGCGGCGGAACGAAAGAATCATCAGAAGAAACAAAAACAGAAGCTGCTGCAGAAAAATCAGATGCAGAAGAAACTGTTAGTGATGAAGAGGCCGAGAAGGCCGGATTCAGCGATGGAGAAGAATCTTCTTCCCAGGATGAAAACAAAGAAAATGCAGAAAAAACAGATAAAGAAGCAGTACTGGATACCAGCAGCGAACTGACCGGGATTCATCATGCCCAGATCAACATTAAAGATTATGGTGAAATCCAGGTGGAACTGGATGCGGATACAGCTCCGATTACAGTGACAAACTTTGTGAAACTGGCACAGGATGGATTTTATGACGGCCTTACTTTCCATCGGATCATGGATGGCTTCATGATTCAGGGCGGCGACCCGCTGGGAAATGGAAGAGGCGGATCTGATGAAGAGATCAAAGGAGAATTTTCCAATAATGGTGTGGAGAATGACATTTCTCATACAAGAGGAGTGATCTCCATGGCAAGAGCTATGGATCCGGACAGTGCAAGTTCTCAGTTCTTTATTGTTCATGAGGACAGCCCATCCCTGGATGGAGATTATGCCGGATTTGGACATGTAACAGAAGGCATGGATGTGGTAGACAAAATCTGCGAAGATGCCCAGCCAGTAGATAACAATGGAACAATTGTGGCAGAAGAGCAGCCGGTGATTGAATCAATTACGATCGTAGACTGATACAAAAGAATAAAAAGAATATAAAAAACC
>Kit_p2__coassemble_5044_pt1 | contig 5595 bp, 5 predicted proteins | sample Kit_p2__metabat2_low_PE_055 | metagenome-assembled genome bin Kit_p2
CGGGCCTACTTCTGTAAGCTCTACGTCGAACTCGTCTTTCTCTTCAGCTGCTTCTGCTGCGCCGCCTGCTGCTGCAACTACAACGCCTGCTGCTGCGGATACGCCGAACTCTTCCTCACAAGCTTTTACAAGTTCATTTAACTCTAATACAGATAACTCTTTGATTGCTGCAATAAATTCTTCTGTTGTTAATTTTGCCATTTTAATTTCCCTCCATATAATATTATTTTTAATTTATTCCGGCCTTATTCAGCCGCTGCTTCTGCATTTCCTCCCTGTGCCTCTGCAATCTGATTAAGCACACGAGCGAAGTTTGTGATCGGAGACTGAATGCTTCCAAGAAGTTTTCCAAGAAGTTCTTCTCTGGACGGGATCTGGGACAGAGCCTGGATTCCAGCCTGATCATTGTAGTTTCCTTCAACCACACCAGCGATCAGTTCCAGTGCCGGGAACTGTTTCGCATATTTGGCAAGGATTCTTGCAGGTGCTGTTGCATCTGTAGCAGAGATTGCCAGTGCGTTTGTACCTTCCAGATGTTTGGAAAGGCACTCACAGTCTGTTCCTGCAAAAGCACGGTTCATCATTGTGTTTTTGTAAACTTTATACTGAACCCCAGCTTCTCTTAATTCCTTACGCAGAACAGTGTCCTGTTCAACAGTAAGACCACTGTAGTTTACCAGAACTACTGACTGAGCGTCTTTAATGCTGTTTGCGATTTCTTCTACGATTGGTTGTTTCAGTTCTACTTTTGCCATAAATGGTACACCTCCTTATAGATTTTGATATACCGCCGTTGCAATGGATACTGAGATAAAAAAAGCCCTACTGTACCATGACAGTAAGGTCTCCTGTAATCTTATCAGAATACTAAGTCCTCGGTAGGCGTTTTGATCCTTATGCCTTACGGCACCTACTGTCTTCGGCAGCGTTCTGGAATAGAATATCATGAGTGAAACACTGTGTCAAGAGATTTATTTAAAAAAAATCGTTTTTTTGCGATTAAAAATATTTAAAATTTGTTACACTCATGTTATAATTATGTAATGTTTCAAACAGCAGTTTTTATTTTACGGCGTCTTTGCTGCGCCGTCATTGATATGGAGGACTTATGAGCATTACAAACAAAAAATATCCGGGATTTCCCCTGCTGAATAAATGCAAAGGCATTCTGAACATAAAAAAAGCCCAGTCTGCTGACAGTAGCCTTACCCTTACCATAGAATTGCCCCCTGCCGCACAGAAGGACAGTACTCGCTTCCTTATTCAAAAAGAAAACGATCCAACGCCAGAACAGCTTTCCTTCTGTCCCTTAGAAGATTCTTCCTTTCTTCTGGATCTTTCTCCTCTTAAGGAAGAGGTTACCTTTGGAAAAAAAGTTACCTTTTGCTTCTTTATAGAATGTATTCAGGACGAGGAGAAACAGCTTTATGCACTAAAAGAAGAAACTCCCCCTTCTGTTCTGGCAGACAGATATCGAATGTTTGCCCAAAATCTCTGGCTTTCCCCTTCCCCTGATGTTCTTCCTGTAGAATATGTGGGAATCGCAGCCGGCAAAGTTAATATGGAGGACTTTTTCTGCGCCGCTCTCTGCAGCCGTAACCACTATCTTGAATTAAGCCACAGCTGTAATCTCCGCTCCTTCAAGATGCCCCGGGGAAAGCTCCGCATCTGTTTCGATCTGGAAACCGGAAATTATGAATATACAAAAACAGAGCTGGCATTTCGAAGCAAACTTGCCAGCGATGCAGCAGCATATGATTTTGAAACAATTTCCACCAAACGCCGGGGAAATATGCTCCGGGTAACTGCCTTACTGGATCTTAACAAAATTCAGTGGAAAAGCCTTTACTGGGGCGTGGACGTACATCTTAAAGATTCCATTACCGGAAATACCGGAAAGGTTTCCATTACCATGAACACTCCTTTCCGAATGTTCCTGAAATTTTTGTACAACAGATCTTTACCGGGAGAAAAGAACTTTTTCCTTTTTCCCTATTATACTGCTACAAGAAAGCTGGCGTTTACCTACCGTGAAAAAAATCCCTACGACGGACTGGACATTGTCTTTAAGGAATTTCTTTCCATGTTCCTTTACCGAATCGCCAAACCATACTGGAAAAAGAAACACATCCTTCTTGTATGTGAAAAATTTTCTTCCATGGCCCAGGACAACGGCTATTACTTCTTTAAGCACTGCATGGACGAGAATGAAGAAGCATACCTAAAAAAGAATATCTACTATATTATAACAAAGGATTCTCCTGACAGAAGCAAACTTGCCCCATACAAAGATCATGTTCTGAATTTTATGAGCATCCGCCATATGTGTTATCTTCTGGCCGCTGACCTTATTGTCAGCTCAGACTCCAGATATCACACCTACCCTCTCCAGAGCCGTCACAGTGTTTTTAACCGTGACATCAAGAAGATTCCCTTTGTCTTCCTGCAGCATGGCGTCATTGCCCTGAAACGCGTAGATAATTTTTATGGAAAGGGTCAGAAGGGCGGCTGCGACCTGTTTGTTGTTTCCACCAATGCAGAAAAGAAGATCATCGTAGATAATTTTGGCTATGAACCGGAGGAGGTAATTAATACAGGACTTCCCCGCTGGGACGTACTGAAGGACAATTCTCAGGGCAAACGGGAAATTCTTATTATGCCTACCTGGAGGAACTGGCTTGATTCTGTGCCGGATAAAGATTTTGAAGAAAGCGATTATTTCCGCAGCTACATGAGCCTTCTAAATTCCCGGAGGCTTGCAGACATTCTGGAAAAATATGATCTGGAGATTAATTTCTATCTTCACGCAAAATTCCAGGAATATTCCGATCAGTTCCAGTCCAAAAGCCACCGCATCCATCTGATCTCCTTTGGTGAAGTGGCTGTAAATGAAATGCTGATGCGCTGCCGAATGCTGATCACAGACTATTCCAGTGTATGCTGGGACGTCCTTTATCAGGATAAACCCTCTCTCTTTTATCAGTTTGACCTGGATAAATACGACGAAGCCCATGGAAGCTATCTGGATATGAAAACAGAGCTTTTCGGCGACAGAGCAGAAAACGAGGAACAGCTTCTCACCCTTTTGGAAGAACAAATCAAAAACGATTTCCGGCTGAAACCTCAGTATGAGGAAATGCGAAAATCTTATTTCCAGTTTAAGGATCAGGCTCACAGCCGCCATATCTGCGAAGAAATCAAAGAAAAACTTTTATAGAAGGAACAGGATTATGGATTACCAAAAAGCAGCCCATGCCTTTCAGGAATATCTGAAAGAATACGACCAGACAAATGATAAAATCCGCTTAAAGATCGTCCATACTTACGGCGTTGTAGATAAAGCCCGGGAAGTCTGCCGCCGTATGAACCTAAATCAGGAAGACACCTCTCTGGCAGAGATCATCGCTCTTCTTCATGATATTGGACGTTTTGAACAGCTAAAAAGATTTAACAGCTTTGAACCGACTACCATGAACCATGCCGCATATGGGGTTCAGATTTTGTTTGAGGAAGGAATGATACGGCGTTTTGTAAAAGAAGATTCCTATGATGATATCATACGTACTGCTGTTGCAAAGCACAGTGATTTTATCCTGGAAGGAATCTCGGATCCCCGTACGCTGTTTCACGCAAGGCTGATCCGGGATGCGGATAAACTTGATAATTTCCGTGTAAAACTTGAGGATGCTCTTCCCACCTTTATGGGAATGGAAGGAGAAGAAATCGGCGCTTTGAAGATTTCCCCAAAGGTTTATGATACGATTTTTCAAAACAGTACCATCTTATCCTCCGACCGGGTTACAAAAATGGATTACTGGGTATCGTATATTGTTCATGTGTTTGACCTGAATTTCCGAGAAAGCATGGACATTGTAGAAGAAAACAATTATGTCAGCCGTCTGGTAAAAAGGATTCCTTATTCTGACCCGGACACTGCCACACAGATGCCTGTTATACAGCATCACATAGAAAAATATGTCAGAGAGTTTAAAGGGGTGTAGACCGCCCCTTTTTTCTGTCCATAATTTTGCAGAAGATCACTGCCGCTATTGTGCTGATCCCTGTAGCCAGTATTCCGGGACCTACAATCGCCGCCGGATCTGTACTTCCGTATTTTGCCCGGTAAGCTATAAGATTCATAGGGATCAGCTGCAGGGAGGAAACATTAATGATCAAAAAAGTACACATTTCTTTTGTTGCTGTGGCCTCTCCTGTTTTTTCTTTTTCAGTTCCCTTCTCCTTACTTCTTCTCAGTCTGTCCAGCTCCTTCATGGCGCGCAGCCCTGCGCTGGTGCTGGCCCATGATATCCCAAACAGATTTGACAAAAAATTCAGGGAAATGTAATGACCTGCCGGAGATTCCGGATCCAGCCCCGGAAAAAGAAACCGGAGAATCGGACGCATTTTTTCTGCCAGAGATGTTACCAAGCCTGTGTTTTCTGCAATTTTCATAATCCCTGTCCACATGGCAGTAATTCCAGCCATAGTAATACAGAGGCTGACAGCCTCTCCCGCAGAAGAAACCACAGCCTCTGTTACCGCCTGCAGATTTCCTGCAAAGGCGCCATATATAATTCCCATTAAAATCATCCCGCCCCAAAGATATGTCATGATCCATTTCCCTTTTCGGTCTCTTTTACATATCCTATGCGGCGGGAATTTTGTTTATGTTTTTCAGTTCACTTTGCCGCTGATTTTTGCATATCCTATAAGAAACATCTGAAACTCTGAGGTTTTTATGGAAATAAAAGGAATTGACGTAAGCGCCTATAATCCTGTTACGGATTATGCCAAGGTAAGGGAGGCCGGAATCAGAGCCGCCATACTCCGCATCACCCAGTCTGACAACAGCCCCGACCCTACATTTTTAAAAAATTATAAAGGATTTCGAGATCAGAAGTTAAAAATCGGCGTTTACAAATACAGCTATGCCCTAAATGAAACACAAGCCTATGAAGAAGCGGAAGCTGTACTCAGGACACTGAACAACCGCGCTCTTGACTTTCCTGTATTTTATGATCTGGAATGGTCCCGCCAGAGGGCTCTTGGCGCCTCTGCCATTACAAAAATTGTAAAGGCATTCCGCCGGGTTATTCTTGCCGGAGGTTATCTTTTTGGAATCTACTGCAATCTTGACTGGTATTCCCATGTTCTTGATACAGAAAGCCTTCCCTATGATTACTGGCTGGCCTCCTATCCTTCCAATGACCAGGGAGTTCTTGTAGAAGCCCTTCGACCCTCTGTGGGAATTGGCTGGCAGTACAGCTCCAAAGGACGGGTTCCGGGAATTTCCGGGGACGTAGATCTTGACGTATTTTATAAAACATATCCTGTAAGGCCAAAGCCCAACTGCAACCTGCCTCCTGAGACAGAAACGCCAGAGCATGAAAGCCCTGATTTCTTCTTATATACCATCCGTCCCGGCGATACCCTTTCAGCTATTGCAGAAAAATATCATACCACTGTCCAAAAGCTGGTCCGGCTTAATCATATTGCTGACCCTGACCTGATCTTTGCCGGAGAAACCCTAAAAATCCCACGATAAACTTCTGTTAAACATGCAAAAAAGAGGCAGCCCTTACGGCTGCCCCAAAC
>Kit_p2__coassemble_6375_pt1 | contig 4477 bp, 4 predicted proteins | sample Kit_p2__metabat2_low_PE_055 | metagenome-assembled genome bin Kit_p2
GACTCTTCTGTTATAAATCATACCCATATTCAGAAGATTTCATAGGCTGCTGCCGGATATCTGATATAATTGTAAGAACAAAAAAGAGACTTATCCAGGGACTACTCCCATAGATAAGTCTCGCTGTTTCAAACAAAACCAGACCCACGGCCATGATGTTGATTCTGTTACGCCATTATGGTGTCAGCTACTCCCTTACATCCTTTTTTTCATTGCTGTTATTATGCACCTTTTCATTTCAAAATGCAATGACTTTATAAAAATTTAATGTTTACAGAAAATGCTGGTTATTTCAACAGCGGTTTCGTTTGTTCACAAAATAATTCAGGATCCCGCCGCCCACAATGATCACAAGGGCAACGCCTACTACCCTTTTGGCTGCCTCCTGAGGAAGCTGCCCTTTGGAACCAATAGAATCCGCATAAAACAGCAGTGTATATTCTACTTCATGAGGTGTTCCCATGGCTGTGGTATCTGCGATCACTTCTACTGGTTCGTCCATGGCCAGAATCGGGATTTCAAATATGGAATTCATCCCTTCTTCATTAACAGGAAGATATTTTTCTCCATCTACGATCATATAGTCATAGTTGGAACTGCTCCACTGAAGTCTGGTAAACGCTCTGCCGTCACGTACGATCAGGACAGTAGGAGAAACCACACCTGCCTTACCGCTTCCGCCTTCCAGATCTACCTGAATAGAGTATTCCCCATCTTCCATATTCATTTTCACTCCCGGGGATTCAGACCGGTCAGTCTCTTCTTTTTCTGATGTTTGTTTCGTTTCTGCATGAACCGGATTTACTGATAATGCAAGCATTCCTGCCATGAGCAGAAACGCTGCAGTTCTCAAAACCGGCGTGAACTTGTTTTTCATAAAGCCCCCTCGTTTCCTGTTTTTTTAGATAATCTGTTTTTCTGACGATTACAGTTCTGAATATCGTTTTCAAATATTTCAATGTATTCCTGCACCAGATACAAGTCTCCTGTCCCGGGTACCGGCTACAGAAGCGGTGCGGCGGCTTTTGCAATAAAGCCAAGTACCCGGCGCTTCAGAGGTTCTGACCGGATCATATCCACGGTGATCTCCCGGCATTTTTCCTGGGTAAGTGCAAAATCTTTTTTGATCGGAGGAATGCAGTCCGTTCCCCACATATAGGTAGCGCACTCAAAATGATGGTACAGACTTCGGTAATCCAGATTGATCGTACCTACCACTGCTTCACGGTCATCACAGACAAATACTTTTGCATGGACGAAACCAGGTGTGTATTCGTATATTTTGACGCCGGATTCCAGCAGTGATTTATAGTGCGTCAGTGCAAGTGCAAACGGAATATACTTATCCGGAATACCGGGAAGGATGATCCTTACATCAACCCCTCGTTCAGCTGCAAATTTCAGTGCATTTTCCAGCTCCCCGTCCAGGATCAGATATGGTGTCATAATATATATATAATTCCGGGCCCGGTTCAGCATATCAATATAAACCTGTTCTCCCACCTTATCTTTATCCAGAGGACAGTCACCGTAAGGCATGACAAAGCCGTTTTCAGCCTGGGGCGTCACAGACACGTTCAAAAATCTGTCGAAATCTGTTTCCTTTTCATCCAGATACCACATATGCAGGAACATCCGGGTAAAGCTGCTGACTGCCTCTCCCTGTATCATTACTGCAGTATCCTTCCAGTGGCCGTATTTTACATAGGTATTAATATACTCGTCCGCCAGGTTGATGCCTCCATTAAAAGCAGTCTTTCCATCGATAACCAGAATCTTACGATGATCCCGGTAATTGTAATGGGTAGATACAAAAGGCTTGATAGGGGCAAACATTTTACATTTGATCCCCAGCTTCTGAAGTCTCTTCGGGTAATCATGAGGCAGTGTGGACAGCTCGCAGGTGCCGTCATAGAGCATTCTCACATCTACGCCCTCTTTTACCTTTCGCGCCAGGATCTCCAGGATCTTGCCCCACATTTCTCCTTCATTTACAATAAAATACTCCAGAAAAATAAAATGCTCTGCTTTTTCCAGCTGGATCAGCATTTCACGGAATTTATCCTCTCCCAAAGGAAAATAGGTGACAGAAGTATGGTCGTATACCGGATAGCATCCGCTGCGGCGCACATAACGGCAAAGGCCTGCCGCCCCGGGATCTGCCTTCTGCAGTTCTTTTTCTGTTTCCGGATCCTGCGAAAGAGAGTTCTCCGTTTCTTTATTCAGCTGAGCATAATAGTTTTTCAGTGCCCGATGGCCTACATTCTTCTGAGTATAGAGAAACAGAAGGGCGCCAAACACCGGCAGAAGCATAACTACCACCAGCCAGGTGATCTTGGCTGTCGGATCCATGGAGCTATTTAAAAGATACAGTACCATAAACACAGTGAAGATCACAACTCCGCCGTAAATATGAGGCAAAAACTCTTCAAACCAGTGGAAAATACTGAACAGGAACAGAACCTGTACAGCAAGAAGGACAAGGATCAGTCCGGAACGGCTGAAGACCACCCTGAGGATCCCCTGCCTGCCCTTTTTTAAGAGACGCAGTCCGGTTTCTTTGGTATCTTCTTTCATTTTATCAGGTACTCCTTTCTTAAAGTAATGATCTGTCCATAGAATCTTCTATGGAAACTATACTATTATAACATGTATAATTTCATAAGGCCAATGCTTAATATTTTATTTTCTGTCCTGATATGGTATACTGATAAATACAGCAGTTATATTAAAATGACTGACTCAGAAAGGGAAATTTTATGGCATTTATCAGTGTTTTTAATGTGCTTGGACCGGAAATGATCGGTCCTTCCAGTTCTCATACAGCCGGAGCCTGCTCCATAGCGCTTCTTGCTCAGCAGATGGCTGACAGCCCCATCACAGATGTAGAATTTACATTATATAATTCTTTTGCCCAGACTTATAAAGGACATGGAACAGATCTTGCTCTTCTCGGCGGGGTTATGGGATTTTCGACAGATGACAGACGAATCCCCAATGCCTTTTCTATTGCAAAAGAACGTGGCATTTCCTACAAATATATCGAAGCCGATCCGGATCCGGATATTCATCCTAATACAGTCGATATCCATATCACCTGTTCCGGAGGGCGTTCTTATACCGTGCGCGGAGAATCTCTTGGCGGCGGCAAAATGAGGATCAGCAGGATCAACCACATTGATGTTGATTTTTCCGGCGAATACAGCACTCTGATCATCGTCCATTATGACCGTCCGGGAGTTCTTGCCCATATCACAGGCTGTCTCAGCGAAAAAAACGTCAACATCGCTTTTATGAAGCTTTTCCGGGAAACAAAGGGAGATATCGCTTACAGCATCATAGAATTTGACGGTACCCTGCCGGAGGATGCAGAAGCACAGATTCTCCGGAATCCTAATGTTCAGGATGTAATCTTTATACCAATTCAAAGGAGAAGTTAACACATGGATTTTAAGAATGCACAGGAGCTCCTTGAGCTTTGCAAAAAAGAAAACTGCACCATCTCATCCATTATGAAAAAAAGAGAGTGCATCCTTTCAGAAACCACAGAAGAGGCCATTACAGCTCAGATGGCTCATTCCCTGAAGATCATGCGTGAGTCTGTGGCCGCGCCTATCAATTCTCCCAAAAAATCCATCGGAGGACTGATCGGAGGAGAGGCGCAGCAGATCAACCGTCATCGTCTTAACGGAAATTCCATCTGCGGCCCGGTTCTTTCAAAAGCCATTGCCTACTCCATGGCTGTTCTGGAAACCAATACCACTATGGGACTGATCGTCGCAGCGCCTACAGCAGGCTCCTCCGGTGTCCTGCCCGGTCTTCTGCTGGCGCTTCAGGAGGAATATCATTTAAGTGATTCTGCAGTCATTGATGCTCTTTTTAATGCAGGCGCTATCGGATATCTTGCTATGCGCAACGCTACGGTAGCAGGCGCTGTGGGAGGCTGTCAGGCAGAAGTTGGTGTTGCTTCTGCTATGGCTGCATCTGCCGCTGTTGAGCTTATGGGCGGAACTCCGGAGCAATGTCTCCATGCTGCTGTTTCTGTTCTGATGAATTTCCTTGGACTGGTATGCGACCCTATCGGCGGACTTGTAGAATGTCCCTGTCAGGGACGGAATGCCGCCGGTGTGGCAGTTGCGCTGACCGGAGCCGAACTGGCATTAAGCGGAGTAAAACAGCTGATTCCTTTTGACGAAATGCTTCTTACCATGTATCAGGTAGGAAAACAGATCCCGCCCGGACTTCGGGAAACTGCCCTGGGAGGCTGTGCTGCTACACCAACCGGAAAGAAATTAGGGTGCAGCATCTGCCATAAATAAAAGAGGAGTCACTATGATAAAAACAGTCATCTTTGATATTGATAATACACTTTATGACTATGATAAAAACCATATTCTGGGGATGAAAGCGCTGACTGATTACTGCCAGTCTGAATTTGATCTAAATGAAAAAGAGGCCCTTGCCTGTTACCATCAGG